>Ga0310811_10012319_pt1 | contig 11100 bp, 10 predicted proteins | sample YCmetagenome_FD_207642 | JGI IMG/M metagenome (GOLD analysis project Ga0310811, IMG submission 207642) | Soil microbial communities from experimental microcosm in Duke University, North Carolina, United States - YC | ecosystem: Engineered > Artificial ecosystem > Soil microcosm > Unclassified ... | reverse complement strand
TATTTCTTGAGGTTTTCTTTTTCCGTTTGATAGGCTTGAAAGGCGGCGGTCACTTCGGTGCGGAGCTGCATTTCTGTCGCCTGCAGGTTTTGTACGGCTTGTAGTTGTAAGTACTTTGATTTTTCGCGCTCGCCTTGGTTTCTATCTAGTATAGGAAGCTTGATCGTTCCAAAGAATCCAACGTATGGCACGGTGTTCTGCGGGTTCCATATCACACCGAGTTCAGGTGTGGGAAGTACAAAAGCTTTTTGCAATCGGATATTGCTTTCTGCGACGAGGATGTTGCTCTTGGCCGTTTGAATATCGGTTCGGTTAGACAGCGCTTGATTATAAAGCGTATCCACACTACTTGGAAGGAGGACACTCTCAATGGGCGCTTTGATATCCACGTCGATGCTGTCTGCAGAGCCGATCAAAAATTTGAGTTGCTGGATTTCATTCCTGAAATCTTTTTTTGCACTGATGAGTTGGAGGTTGTATTGCTCAAGCAAAAGTTGCGTGCGCATGAGGTCGGTCTGTGTGATCACCTGATTGCGCAGCCTTGCTCGATTGATCTTGACCAGGCTATCAAGGTTGGTGTATGCTTGCTGAAGCAGATCAAGACGTGATTCTATTATCCAAGTCAACAGCCATTGGTTGGCTACGTCAAAAGAAAACTTGCGAACGGTTTCGTCATAACCCTGAAGCGCAAGGTTGGAAGCCCGGGTTGCGAAATCAATTTTGGAGCGCCTTAGGCTGGGTAACTGAAAGGGACGCGTCAGCTGCCACCACACCTGCCGGTTGACTGCATTGTGCCACTCAGATCCGCTCGGGTAGTACTTAGAATTCGCTAGTTGAAGGGTCTGGTTGTTAAGCGACGGATTGGGCCTGAGCTTCGCGGTAATAATGTCGCTTTGCGCAACGTTGATGTTGAAATGCTCTGTCTTAAGAAAGGGGTTGTTATTGCGGGCAGAAGCAAGTGCTCCCTGAATGGAGAATACGGTTTGTGCCCTTACGCCAACCGCCAAAAACAGTGTCAGTGCTACAATCGAAAACCTCCCGAGGCAACTCACTAACGAGTCAACAATTCTTTTCATGTCAGGCCAATCTCACAATGTTACGAGAATTTTACGAAGGGCGATCTGTTCGGCTAAAGTTTATTTAAAAAGGGGAGTACTCCGGAAGGTGAAACTCCTTTTCCGTAATAGAAGAAAACAAGAAACCGCAGATGACCTTGGGGTAGAAATAAGTAGACTTCTGCGGCATAGTAGAGCCGCTGTGACATACCCGTTTCACCTCATCGATCGAGATGTCTTGCGTGATGATCGCCATCTGCGCTTCTTCCTTTATCACTTTTGTTAAGCAGTCACCAAAGCTCCGATCAAACGCGATGTTTTCAGAAGCCCGTTGTTCTTTGCCAGGTATTCCGAGGATCTTCTCGATAATGAAGTAATGCATCACGGTAAGATCCAGTTCTTTTACTTCCTCGGGAAAATGCCAGCGCATCGTAGGCAAAGCTTCCGGCTTCAACCTCACTTTAAAAGCCCGGTCTTTGAACAAGATGCCGAATGCCCATTTTTTCCCAATGATAATTTCATTCAAGGTATCGGCGTCTTCGATTTCTCTGACGATAAAGTCGTCGGCCAGTTTGCCGATTACCTTATCGACATCAAATTCTTTGAGGTTTTTTATCAATCGATGGGTTGGCAAAATGCGAAGGTCATGAGCCTCGGTGTTGGTCAAGTACATCAGGTGGAAATTATACCCTTCTCGGCCCGTGTGATTGGGATTAGCTTCGGCGCATTTCTTCATATGAACCAACGAACTCTCGTACCGATGGTGACCGTCGGCGAGGATCACGGGTTTGTCTCGTAGCACCGAAATGAATTTCTTGATCACTTCCGCATCGTGAATGACGGCCAACACATCACGCACTCCTTGATAGTCTTCGGTTTCATAAATCGGATTCCTGATCGCCGCGTCCATGTACTTTTCCAATTCGAATTTTCCGTCCGTGTAGAGGCCATGGGTAGGGCTTACATGCAATTCCGTTTTTTCCAACAGCTCGATGCGATCGTTTACCGCCTGAGGAATAGTGTTCTCATGTCTTAAAATGACATTCTCTTCAAACGGATATGCCCTTATATGGCAAACAAACCCTTTTCTGCACTTGGCTTCCGCTTCGCCCGCTAATCTGAAATATTGATAGTATACATAAATAGCCGGCAGGGGATCTTGAACAATGACACCGTCTTTTTTCCAGTTCATCAAAAGCTTTTTTGCTTTGGTGGCCGCGTCAGGTGGTTGCGGAACGGAGAGATGGATAGAGTTGAGCGGGTTTTGATAAAGTGCGTTGCGTTGCTTTTCAGACACCACATCGAAGAGCGGAGCGGCCACTGATCCGATATCGGTGACGACTTGTTCGTTGTAGCGCCATGCGCGAATGGGTTTGATTTCGGCCATGCTTTCTGGATACTGGATACTGGATTCTTGATACTCGGGCCTGCAAAATTAAGCCAGGCGGTTTTTCCTCCATTTGCTTTCATTGGTTGAAACGACTGACGCGCTCTTGCCGTTGGATTGTTTTAAAGACCCCAACAATTCCGTTGCCAGTGCCACCGCGATCTTTTCCTCTTCCGGTGTGGTGTCCCCCTTTAAATATTCAGGTTTGAAATATTGCTCCACAAACTTAGTTGAAAAGTTTCCTGAGCGAAAGGATTCGTGCTTCATCACAAAATTGCAAAAGCCTAATGTTGTTTCAACACCCGTGATCTCATACTCGTCGATGGCGCGAATGGTTTTCTCAATGGCTCGTTCGCGTGTTTCATCATGACAAATCATTTTTGCAATCATGGGGTCGTAGTAAAATGGAATTGCCATTCCTTGCTCGAATCCGTCGTCTACGCGGATGCCATGCCCTTGAGGTCGTTTATATGTTTTCAGTGTGCCTATGTCGGGGAGGAAATTGTTGGCCGGGTCTTCCGCATAAACGCGAACCTCAATGGCATGTCCATTGATTTTCAGATCTTCTTGTTTGAACGGAAGTTTCTCGCCCTCTGCAATTTTGATTTGCAATTTCACGAGGTCAAGCCCTGTGATTTGCTCCGTTACGGGATGCTCTACCTGAAGCCGCGTATTCATTTCGAGAAAATAGAAGTTCATTTTGTCGTCGAGAATGAATTCGATCGTGCCGGCATTGAAATAGTTTGCTGCCTTGGCGGCGTTGACCGCTGCCTCGCCCATTTTTTTTCTGAGCTCAGGCGTCAGGACAGAGGAAGGGGCTTCTTCCACCACTTTCTGGTGCCTTCGCTGAATGGAGCATTCGCGTTCAAAAAGGTGAACCACGTTGCCGTGCTGATCTCCGAAAATCTGAAATTCGATATGACGCGGTTTAGCCACATATTTCTCGATGAACACAGAACCATCGCCAAAAGCAGAAGTCGCCTCACTGATCGCGCGTTCCATTTGCTCTTGAAACTCGGCTTCATTCTCCACAATGCGCATTCCTTTGCCGCCACCACCCGCGCTTGCTTTTATCAGTATTGGATATCCAATTTCCTTCGCGATCTTTTTTGCGGCAGCTACATCGGTGATGGGCTCCGCGGTGCCAGGCACCAATGGTACATTGAACTTAGACACCGCCGCCTTTGCACCCAGTTTGCTTCCCATGATTTCCATTGACTCGGCCGAAGGCCCGATGAAGATCAACCCAGCTTCTTTTACTTTTCGGGCGAAGTCTTCGTTCTCAGAGAGGAATCCGTAACCTGGATGTATTGCATCGGCGTTGGTTTTTTTCGCGGCGCCAATGATTTTGTCGATGACTAAGTACGACTGTGCCGAAGGTGGAGGGCCAATGGCAATGGCCTCATCGGCGAATCGTACGTGCAGTGCATTTCGGTCGGCTTCACTGAAAACGGCTACCGTTTTGATTCCCATCTCCTTAGCGCTGCGCATCACCCGCAACGCTATTTCTCCTCGATTGGCAACCAAGAGCTTCTTGATTTTTTTCATCTTCATTTAGAACCGCAATGCTAAGAAATTAATTGGTGTGTCGTACTTACGACAAGCAATTTCAGAAAAAAATATCTACATTCGATTATCGTTCGATTTTGTGAGGGGATGTTTCAAGATATGGTTGGCTAGTTGAAACGAATTACACTAAAACCCCGAAATAATTATGACTAATGATGCAAAAACTCCAAGGAGAAACTTCTTGGAAAAGCTGGCGCTAGGAGCCGGCGCGGCAATTACGGTTCCTACGCTGCTGTCGCCTTTCGATGCCTTGGCCTCTTTCAATCCTGCCGTGGCTGCTGATGCCGATGAATGGTTCAAGAAAGTCAAAGGAAAGCATAAGATTGTTTTTGATGCTCCCGATCCGCACAACGGATTCCCCGTGGCATGGCCTTTTGTGTTCTATAAAACAAATAACGCGACAGGTACTCCGGATACCGACATGACAGCGGTCGTTGTGTTAAGGCATAGTGCGATTCCACTGGCCTTGGAAGACAAAATCTGGGATAAATATAAATTGGGAGATCGCTTTCATATTACTGACAGCGACACCAATGCATCGGCAACTAAAAATGTCTATGCAATGACCACCGAGCCGATGTTCAAGATGTTGGGTATTGACGGAATAAAAGCCCTCATCGCAAGAGGCGTACTGTTCTGTGTCTGCGATGTGGCGCTGACCGTTCACAGTGGCATGATGGCAAAAGGGATGAATGCGAACCCCGACGACGTAAAAAAAGAATTGGTCGATGGCCTAATCCCAGGTGTTCAGTTGGTTCCTTCTGGTGTCTGGGCGATAGGCAGGGCGCAAGAAAAAGGCTGCGGATATTGCTTCGCCGGCGGCAAAGAATAATTCTTCAGAGCAAATGGGCGCTTTGTGCGGGCCCTCTCGTTCGCGCAAGGCGTTTTCGTTTTTAAAATTCTTGTCAACCTAAACTAAAATCGATGAAAACATTGTTGGCGTTTTTTCTGGCATTGGTTTCCCTCAGTGCATCGTCGCAAGTAAAGCCGATTAAGGTGGTTTTTGATGTAACCAGTGGCGACACACTTACACATCAGGCGGTGTTGCGCCACGTCAGTGAAATGGCCAAAACCTATCCTCAGTCCAGTTTTGAAGTAGTGGTCTACGGCAGCGCAATGCCCATGTATGTGCAAGGAAAATCAACAGTAGGAAAGTCGATCCGGAAATTGGAAGGTAATCCCAATGTGTCATTCAAAGTCTGCGAAGTGACGATGGCACGCTACAAAATCGATAAGTCTCAATTGTTCTCAAATGTAACTCCAGTCCCCGACGGCATTTTGGAGATTGTAAACAAACAAGCGGAGGGTTGGGGATATATCAAAGAAGCACATCATTGATTATTCTTGTCAATGCGAAAGAGTGAGGGGGATCATTTTCTAACTTCGGCAAGAGCAGCAATGCTCTGCGCTTGTGCTATTTTTCTCTTTATCGCACTTAGCCTGTTGTGCATCCAGAACCCTAATCTATTGATAAAGAGAAAACCTTTTGGCCGCTGGAAAGCCCCTGACACGCTTTCTATTCCAGCAACAAAAGAAGGGATGCTGATTTCTTACGGTCGGGAATTGGTGAAGCATACAGCGATCTACCTCGGACCGAAAGGGAAAGTGAAACATACCACGAACGGCATGAATTGCCAGAACTGCCATCTCGAGGCGGGGACCAAATTCTTCGGCAACAACTATTCCGCGGTTGCCTCCACGTATCCCAAACTTAGAGATCGTTCGGGCACCATTGAGTCGATTGAAAGAAGAGTGAACGACTGCATTGAGCGCAGCTTGAATGGAACCGCCATCGAAGAGCGAAGCAAAGAGATGCAAGCGTTGGTTGCCTATATAAAATGGGTAGGCAAAGATGTGGACAAAGGCAGTACTCCGCTTGGTGCCGGATTGTGGCCGATCGGGTACTTGGAACGCGCGGCTGATTCGTCCAGGGGAAAAATAGTCTATCAAAAAAACTGCGAAAGGTGCCACGGACCAGATGCCAACGGTGAACTGGCCACGAACGGCCTCGAGTGGAGGTACCCACCATTGTGTGGCGAAAATAGCTTTAACATAGGCGCAGGTCTATTGCGCTTGTCAAGAATGGCCGGCTACGTGAAGATGAATATGCCCAACGATCTGACGTTGCTCGACAAGCCACCGCTAACCGATGAAGAAGCATGGGATGTTTGTGCCTACATTGCCTCGTTACCAAGGCCTTCAAGAGATCTTTCTAAAGATTGGCCAGACATTTCTAAAAAGCCTGTAGATCATCCATTCGGACCATTTGCCGACAGCTTTTCTGAAATCCAACATAAATATGGGCCTTTCACATCAATGCCGTCTTTTAAAAAGCCGAAGGAATTGATGCTTAAGTAAATTTGTGTGGATGCGACGCGCCGTATTCATATCGATGTTCCTCTTGATGTCGCAAGGGGTAATTGGCCAGAGAGATTCGTCAGATGTCAGGTTCGATGTCTCATTCAATTATTTCTACTCATTTATATTGACAGGCCGCACTTCTTTGCAGCCATTCAAACAAAACCATCCACAACTCGTGCAACTCGATCTCGGGATCATAAACCATTCGCAAAAAAGTTGGGCCTACTGCAATTGCTTTTCGAGAAATGGAGTTTCATTTTCCTACATCGACTTTGAAAATTCGAATCAACTAGGCCATGCGTTTGCTATCTCGGCATTTGCAGAGCCACTCCTGATTTCTTCCCGGCGTTTTACGGTTTCATTAAGGGCAAGTGCTGGGTTTGCCTTTCTCAACAAAGTGTATGATAGCATAGCGAATCCAGAAAACATTTTTTTTAGCAGCAAACTGAGCTATTTACTGGCCGTCGGTGCGAACGCATCTTATCAGGTAGGTGAGCATTTCCGGCTTCGCGTGGCTGCACAAGTCAATCATATTTCAAATGGCGGGAAGCGCGACCCAAATGAAGGAATGAATTTTCCAGGAGTTGGTATAGGGATGAGTTACGCATTCGATCAACAGAAATTGGATCAAAGAACGAGAGAACGATTTGATGGAAAATCGTGGTACCTGATAGCGCATGCGTTTGGCAGCCAGCGCACCGCCCAAGCAAACCTGAATTGGCCGGAAGAAGTCCGTGGACTGGGTGGAGTAAATGTTGGAGTGGTCAGAAGGACAAGCCGGATAAACGGAATAGGAGGTGGAGGCGAGATTTATTACGACGGTATCAACTCGGTTTTTCAGCAACAATCACGACGGACAATTCAAACCGTGGTGAGCGGATTGAGTATTCAACATTATTTGTTTTTCGGAAAACTATTGTTCGGACAACAATTCGCTTGGTACATCACTCCTAACACAGGTTACCGACAAAGTATCTATCAACGTTATTTCTTGGAATACGAGTTGATTGAAAATTGGTATGCAGGCGTATCGCTCAAGGCACATGCGGATCACTCCGATTATTTGGCTTTTTCAGTGGGGCGGAAAATCAAGCTTTGAACCAAGGCCTATTCTACCTCTATAAACTTCTCCAATGTAAACGCATAGGTCCTTTCAGAAAAAAGAGTTTTCACACGCCCCCACACTTGCCCGAACAACTCTGACTTGCGGTAGCTTTCCAAACTTTCAGGCTTGTCCCAATGACTCAACGTGGTGTAAATGGTCTCATCGTTGGCATCCTTTAGCAGCTGCAAGTGCGAGCAGCCAGGGAAATTCCGGATCGCTATTTTATTCTTATCGAAAATCTGCAAGAACTCATCAACGCCAGCGTCGGTAAAATGCATGCGCACAATTCGGATAATCATATCGCGAAGGTAAAAGTCTATAAATTAAAGTTCAAAATAGTGCAAGTGGAAAAAGTGGAGTAGCCAAGTGGAGGCAGTAAAGAAAGAAAGGGGACGATTCGATTCGTGTGACCTAAAGACATAGCGCTTTCAGCTCTCGTCAAAGGTGATGTTCACTGCGCTGTCCAATTCCATACCTAGCAAATCATTGGCTCTACCTTTGTAAATGCCGATTTCCAAAAGGCCGAGGCTATTGAAAATCAAAAAGCAATCGCCTTGTTCGGCTTGGTGATAATTGGAGTTGATTTTTCTGAATCGCTCTCGCGCAAATGCCACCGTGTAATTTTTCCCTTTGCTTAAAATGTCAAAATCAACTTTTGAGATGTTGGTGATCAGGTTACCGAAATTGTCCACACGGATCACGTGACCCGCAATGAGCTTGCGTGTCGCCTTTACCGACCGGCCGATCATTTTTTTGAAAGAAGAAATAGGTTTCCCAAGGGAGGTAATGGCCGCTCCACTTGCCAACTTCGCTGCCGCCACGGCGAAAATGTCTTTTTCAGGAAAAGTGCTGGCCATCGGGCTGATGGAATTTATATCCACCGCCTGTTGATGCGACTTGTCGCTGATCAGGCCAAACAGCCCATTGTCTGCGCCAATAAAAAAATGATCCTCCAACTGGATGGCAATGCTCGTCGTGTCGGAATTCCCCGTGGAGTCAACGGCAACCAAGTGCACGGTCCCTTTTGGAAAATCGTTGAACACACTCCGAAGCACAAAAGCGCCATGGGCAATGTCGCAGGGCAAAATTTTATGGCTAATATCCGCGATGGCCAAACCAGGGTTTAAGCTGAGAATCTTTGCCTTAATCGCCGCTACGTAGTGATCGGTTTCCCCGCTGTCGGTGAGAAGAGTAACTATGGCCATCAGGCGGAGGAATTTTTATGTTATTTTTACTGTTCAAAATTAACCATGATTTTGAATTATCACATCACTCAAACCAGTTACCGTCTTTGATCGAAAAAACAATCACTCTCGAAAACGTTTCGCTGCTCGATTTTCTGGGCATAGAAAACAAAAACATCAACGAATTAGCCTCGGCTTTCCCAAAGAGCCGTATTATTTCGCGCGGCAATGAAATATTGGTGAAGGGCGAATCGCCAGAGATCATCCAAATCACCGATATTCTAAATTCGCTCGTCGAGCATTTTCATCAATACGGAAGGATCACAGAAGAAAATGTGCGCGGCTATATCTCGCAAGAACGACAAGAATTTGTTCCCGATGACTCTCCTGACGGAATTATAATTTACGGTGCTAAGGGTTCACCCATAAAGGCGAAGACGGTCAATCAGCAAAGGCTCGTGCAGTCGATCCATGACAATGACCTTGTGTTTGCACTCGGACCGGCGGGTACTGGTAAAACGTTCATTTCAGTTGCCATGGCGGTGAAGGCATTGAAAAACAAAATGGTGAAGAAAATCATCATCACTCGACCTGCCGTTGAAGCGGGGGAGAACCTTGGTTTTTTGCCCGGTGATCTAAAGGAAAAAATCGATCCTTATCTACGGCCGATCTACGACTCCCTCAATGACATGTTGTCGTTTGAAAAATTGAAGTTCTACATGGAACGCGAGGTCATCGAGATAGCCCCGTTGGCATACATGCGCGGAAGGACGTTGAACAATGCATTCATTTTATTGGACGAAGCACAAAACACTACGCCCATGCAAATGAAAATGTTCCTCACCCGCATGGGCCCCGATTCCAAGATGATCGTCACGGGCGACACATCGCAAATTGACTTGCCTCATAATCAAAAGTCGGGCTTAAAAGAAGCGGTGCGAATCCTGAACCAAACCAAAGGCATCGGTTTTGTGGAGTTAAATGAACGCGATGTAGTTCGGCACAAGTTGGTGAGGGATATTATTGAAGCCTACGGAAAAGCAGGCAGCTAAAATTGTAGTTCGTAACTCTTAATTCACCATTCAAAATGCCCGCATACATAGTTGTCGAAATCGATGTCCACGACTCGGTGAAATACGAAGAATACAAAACACTTACGCCCATCTCCCTGGCAAAGTACCAAGGAAGATTTATCGTTCGTGGTGGCAACACAGAATCACTCGAGGGTGGTTGGAACCCCAAAAGATTTGTGGTTATTGAATTTCCCAATAAAGAAATGGCAAAGAAATGGTGGGCGTCTGAAGAGTATGCGCCAGCAAGAACCATCCGATATGCAACTGCAAAATCGAAGATGATTTTAGTGGAAGGCCTTCAATCGTAAGTAAGGGAAATTATGAAATGGCAACCATTCCCGATGATCCGTATCGCAGGATTTTTTACGGGAGGTGTGTTGCTGGGGATATATCAAACGGATATCATTCCGTTAGAGATTGCTGCTTCAATTGTCGTTGCTGCTGCTGTCCTGTTTTTTTGTATTCATTTCTTCTCGAAAGAGAATAGAAACTCGGTTTACTCCGGCTTCTTTGGACTGATACTCATCTTTTTTCTCGGCTATTCACGTTTACTGCTTTTCTCTGACTCGAGGAACGACAATCACATTTCCAAAATCGCTGATCCAATCATCGCCTACGTGGCAGTAGTCAGAAGCGTGCCCGAAGAAAAAGCCAAGTCTTGGAAAGTGGAAATGGAGGTCACCCAGGCAAAGACTAGCCACTGGACGGCTGTGACGGGGCGGTTGCTGCTCTACGTTTCAAAAAAAGGCGGCCAGAAACTTACTTGGCATTTTGGAGACAGAATTTTAGTGAAGGGAAGCCCCCAAGAACTAAGCTCACCTTTGAATCCATTTGAATTTGATTTTAAAGCCTTCCTTCGTTTAAAAAACATTTCTCATCAGCAGTTTGTCTCGATCAACGAAGTGAAGTTGATTGAAGAAACATCAAACAAGGGATTTACCTATTACTCCCATCAAGCGCGGGCGTGGTGCCTGCGGAAATTAAATCAATTTGTTCACGGCGACGACGAGCGAGGCATAGCATCGGCACTCGTATTGGGTGTTACCGATGGTATCGACAATGACTTGCAGAATGCGTATGCGGCTAGCGGAGCCATGCACGTGTTGGCGGTTTCGGGAATGCACGTTGGAATCATTTACGCTATCATTCTTTTCCTGTTCAAACCGGTCGACAAACTCAAGAACAGTAAATGGATCGTCGCCCTAGTCAGTTTAATTTGCCTCTGGTCCTTTTCGTTTATCACCGGCAATTCGCCATCGGTTCTTCGCGCGGTAACGATGTTCTCGTTCATTGCGCTCGCTCGCCCTTTTGGAAAGCGGACTAACATATACAATACCCTTGCCGCCTCCGTTTTTGTTCTCCTCAT
>Ga0310811_10012318_pt1 | contig 11101 bp, 8 predicted proteins | sample YCmetagenome_FD_207642 | JGI IMG/M metagenome (GOLD analysis project Ga0310811, IMG submission 207642) | Soil microbial communities from experimental microcosm in Duke University, North Carolina, United States - YC | ecosystem: Engineered > Artificial ecosystem > Soil microcosm > Unclassified ... | reverse complement strand
GCTCCCCCTTGTCGGAGTCGCCCACCGTCTGCACGTCTACCGTGACGCAGTAGGGAGTGCCCACCTCGTCCTGGCGGCGATAGAGCCGCCCGATCGCCGCGGTGTCGTCGTAGACGACACGCCAGTGATTGGCCAGCTCGCCGCGGATGGCATGGGCGGTCCTCACGATCTCCTCGCGCTTCTTGAGCAGCGGCAGCACCGCCACCTTCACGGGCGCGAGCTCGGGATGGAAGCGGAGCACCACCCGCTTTTCTCCCCGCACCTCCTCTTCCTGATAGGCCTCGGCAAGGAAGGCGAGGAGCGCGCGATCCACGCCCGCGGCGGGCTCGATGACGTAGGGGACGACGTGCTCCTTCCGCTCCTCGTCGAAGTACGTGAGGGTCTTCCCGCTGAACTTGGCGTGCTGCTTGAGGTCGTAGTCAGTGCGGTTGGCGATCCCCATCAGCTCACTCCAGCCGATGGGAAAGCGATACTCGATGTCGAGGGTGCGCTTGGCGTAGTGGGCCAGCTCGTCCGGTTCGTGCTCGCGTAGGCGGAGATTCGCCTCGCTCAGGCCGTAGCGCCGGAACCACGCCATGCAGTCCGCGATCCACCGGTCGTGCCAGAACTCGTCGGCGGGCCGTCCCTCCACCGTCTCGTGGGGGTTCACAAAATACTCGATCTCCATCTGCTCGAACTCGCGCGTCCGGAAGATGAAGTTGCCGGGCGTGATCTCGTTGCGGAACGAGCGGCCGGCCTGGGCGATGCCGAACGGGAGCTTGAGCCGCATGGACTGCTGCACGTTCTCGAAGTTCACGAACATCGCCTGCGCGGTCTCGGGGCGGAGATAGGTGACGGCGGCGGCGTCCTCCACCGGACCCATGAAGGTCTTGAACATCAGGTTGAAGTTGCGGGCCGTCGTCAGCTCGCCCTTGCCACAGTCGGGGCACAGCGTGCGCCGGGCGCCGCAGCGCGGACAGGCCTCGCCCGCCGGGATCTCGAACTTGTTGCCCTTGGTGGCCGGACAGAAGTGCAGCCACGGCCGAGCGTCCACGTGATCGGCCCGGAAGCGATGCTGGCACTCACGGCAGTCCACCATGGGATCGGTGAACTGCTCCACGTGGCCGCTCGCGCGCCACACGTTGGGATGCATGAGGATGGCGGCGTCGATGCCCACCATGTCCGAACGCATCTGGACAAAGTCGCGCCACCAGAGCCGCTTGATGTTCTGCTTGAGCTCCACCCCGAGCGGGCCGTAATCCCACACCGAGCCGGTGCCGCCGTAGATCTCGCTCGATTGGAAGACGAATCCGCGGCGCTTCGAGAGCGAGACGAGCGTGTCCATCGTGAGCGACATGGCGCTCAGGATATCATGTGAGCCGCGGGCCCGGCGGCGGCTCGGCCACGCCGGCCAGCCCGCGTCGCGTCTGACCAAGGAAGCGCAGCGAGCGGGAGGGCGCGCCGACCAGCCGCGTGAGCACGCCATCCAACGTGTCGCCCAGCTCGCGCTCCACGTCCCGCCGGAGGCCGAGCGTCAGGCTTTCCTCCCAGCGCATCCCGCGCAGGCGCACCAGCGTGGTCACCGCCGTCCCGGAGATGGGGAGGGCCTGCTCGCCCGCCCCGCACGCGCCGCACACGAGACCGCCCGCGTCCGTGTCCAGCGTCGCGCCGGGGAAGGGAAACTGACGGCCGCACTCGAGGCAGCGGTCCAGCCGCGGACGGTGACCGAGGAGATCGAGCGCGCGCGCCGCGAAGCACAGGGCCACCCGCTCGGGCGCCGTCGCCCCTTCCAGGCCGCGCAGGCTTCGGACAAGAAGGCCGAACAGGGCGGGATGCGGATCCCGATCGGCGGAGAGGCGGCTCAGCATCTCGCACATCCAGGCGCCGCGGCCGAGGCGGCCGAGGTCCTCGCGGACGGCCACGAAGGGCCGGACGATATCGAAATGGTCGACCCGGACGAGCTCGCTCCGCCCGGTGTCGAAGAAGACGAGCTCGCCGAGGGTGAGCGGCTCGAGCGCGGCGACGAAGCGCGACCGCGGCCGCCGCGCTGACCTCGCTACCCCGCGGACCTTGCCGTGATCGCGCGAATAGAACTCGACGAGCCGATCCTGCTCACCCAGCGCCCGCCGGCTCACGACCACCGCCCGCGTCCGGAAGAGGGCCATCAGGACGTGAGCAGGAACCCGAACTCGCGCAGCGCCTGCTCGTCCTTTCTCCAGTTCTTTCGCACCGAAACGCGGAGATCGAGATAGGTCTTGATGCCGAAGAAGCGCTCGAGCTCCTCGCGCGCGGCGCTGCCGATCTTCTTGAGCATGCTACCCTGCCGCCCGATCACGATGCCCTTCTGCGAGTCCTGCTCCACGAAGATCTGGGCCAGGATGTAGACGCATTCGGGCTTCTCGCGCTCGGTGAGCTCCTCCACCCGGACCGCGCAGGCGTACGGGATCTCCTCGTGCGTGAGGCGGAAGATCTTCTCGCGGATCACCTCGGCGACGTAGAAGGTCTCGGGCTGATCGGTGAGGGATTCGCGGGGGAAGTAGGCGGGGCGCTCGGGCATCGCGGGGACCACGAGGTCGAGCAGCGTGCTCACCCCCTCGCCAGTCTGCGCCGACACCGGCACGATCTCCTGGAACCGATGGCGCGCCCGATAGGCGGCGATGAGCGGGAGAAGCCGCGCCTTGGGGGCCACCAGATCGACCTTGTTGAGGCAGCAGAACACGGGCGCGCGCACCGGGGTGAGCCGGGCCAGCACGTCGGCGTCGAGCCGATCGGGGCGCTCACCGGCCTCGGCCACGAGGCAGACGAGGTCCACGTCTTCCAGCGCGCGCTCCGCCGCCCGCTGCATGAGCTCACCGAGCCGGCCGGCGCCCGCGTGGAGCCCCGGCGTGTCCACGAAGACGATCTGCGCGTGCGGCAGGTGGCGGATGCCGGTGATGCGTGTGCGGGTCGTCTGGGGGCGCCGCGAGACGATGGCCATCTTCTCGCCTACGAGGCGGTTGAGCAGGGTGGACTTGCCGACGTTCGGGCGGCCCACCAGGGCCACGAAGCCGGCGCGATGAGTGGGCGTGCTCATGCGTGCGGCAGGAGCCCGGCCCACAGCCGCGTGGGCGGCGGCCGGCGGTGCGCCCGGGTGAGAATGGCCCGCGCCCGCTCGTGCATGCGCTGCGCCTCGCGCGGATGAGCGTCGTCCCAGCCTGCGAGATGCAGGATCCCGTGGACGACGAGCAGGTCGAGCTCGAGCGCGAGGGGCACGCCGACCGCCGCGGCCTGCCGCGCGGCGGTGTCCACGGAGACGATCACCTCGCCCAGCAGGGGCGCCGGACCCGGGCCGGCCAGGTCGAACGCGAGGACATCCGTCGGCTTGCGCGAGCCGCGATAGCGGGCGTTGAGCCGCCGGATGGCCGCGTCGTCCACGAGGGTCACGTGCACCTCCGCGCGGGCCCGTCCCACCGCGGCGAGGGCGGCCTGGGCGATCTCGTGCAGGCGGCGGCGCGGCACGCGGGCACGGGACTGGCGGTTCTCGAGGGCGACGGGCATGAGCACCTTAACGTTGCGGGGGCCTGGGTCTCATATCCGCTCGCCTCGCCCGCTGCTGCGGCTCGCCAAGCGCCCCCGCACTCCCAACTTGCGGTCAACCGTTGGGAGTATCCGCGTGTGTCTCGCCACGAGGACGCGCCTGTGCGCGATCGTAGGCGCGCACGATCACCGAGACGAGGTCGTGGCGCACGACGTCGCGGTCGCTGAAGTAGACGAACTGGATGCCCTCCACGCCCCGCAGCACCGACTGCGCCTCCACGAGCCCCGAGACGCGGCTGGATGGGAGATCCACCTGGGTGATGTCCCCGGTGATGACCATCTTGGAGTTGAACCCCAGGCGGGTGAGGAACATCTTCATCTGCTCGGACGTGGTGTTCTGGGCCTCGTCCAGGATGATGAAGGCGTCGTTGAGGGTGCGGCCGCGCATGTACGCGAGCGGGGCGATCTCGATCTGGCCGCGCTCGGTGAGGGTCGCCACTTTGTCGGTGTCGAGCATGTCGTAGAGCGCGTCGTAGAGCGGCCGGAGGTAGGGATGGATCTTCTCGATGAGGTCGCCGGGGAGGAAGCCCAGCCGTTCGCCTGCCTCGACCGCAGGCCGCGTCAGGATGATGCGCGCGACCTCGCGCTTCATGAGGGCGGACACCGCCGTGGCGACCGCCAGGTACGACTTGCCGGTCCCCGCAGGCCCGATCGCGATGACGAGGTCGTGCGTCCGGATGGCGTCGACGTAGCGCTTCTGGTTCGCGGTCTTTGGGGCGATCATCTTCCGCCGGGACGGCACGGTGATCGCGTCGGCCATCACCGCGCGCACGTCGGTACCCGGCTCGCTCCCCGCGAGGCGGAGCGCGGACCGCACCTCGGCGGGACCGAAGGGCCGGCCGGAGCCCTGGAGGGCGATGAGGTCGTGGAACAGCCGCTCGGCCTGCCCCACCTGGCGCTCGTCCCCCCGGAGGGTCAGCTCGTGGCCGCGAGCGGTGATCCGGAGGTCGAACTGGCTCTCGAGGGCGCGCAGGTGCTCGTCGTTCTTGCCGAGGAGCGTGAGGAGGTCGGACGACGCCGGAAGCTGAAGACGGCGCGTGACGGTGGTGGCCTGTGTCAGGTGTCAGCCTCTCTGGATCAGGATAGCACGGGCCCGGCTCAGCTCTTCTCGGGGGGCAGATCGAGCTTGATGTGCAGCTCGCGGAGCCGCTTCACCTCCACCTCGCTCGGTGCCTGCATGAGGAGGTCCTGCGCGGCCTGGTTCATGGGGAAGGCGATGACCTCCCGGATGTTGCGCTCCTCGGCCAGCAGCATCACGATCCGGTCGATGCCGGGCGCAGAGCCGCCGTGGGGCGGCGCGCCGTAGCGGAACGCATTGAGCATGCCGCCGAAGCGCGCCTCGACATCGTGCCGCGTGTACCCGGCGATCTCGAAGGCCTTGAACATGATGTCCGGCCGGTGGTTTCGGATGGCGCCGCTGGAGAGCTCGATCCCATTGCACACGATGTCGTACTGGTACGCCTTGATCGTGAGGGGGTCCTGGGTCTCGAGGGCCTCGAGGCCCCCCTGCGGCATCGAGAACGGGTTGTGGCTGAAGTCGATCTTCTTCGCCTCGTCGTCCCACTCGTACATGGGGAAGTCGGTCACCCAGCAGAAGCGGAACGCATTCTTCTCCATGAGCTCGAGCTCCTCGCCGAGCTTGACGCGCAGCCGCCCCGCCAAGGGGTCGGCGACGTCCGGCTTGTCGCACACGAAGAAGACGACGTCGCCGGGGCCCGTCTGGGTGGCCGCGCGCAATGCACCCAGGCGCTCGGCGTCGAGGAACTTCGCGATGGGCCCGCGCGCCGGCCCTTCGGCGAAGCTGACGTAGCCGAGGCCGGGGGCGCCCTGCTCCTTCGCCCAGGCGTCCAGCTTGTCGAAGAAGCTTCGCGGCCGCGTCGCCGCGCCGGGGCCGGGGACGGCGCGCACGACCGCACCGCGCTTCGAGGCCTCCGCGAAGACCTTGAAGTCCGACCCCGCAAACACCGCGGTGACCTCGGCGTTCACGAACGGGATCCGGAGGTCGGGCTTGTCGGTGCCGTACCTGGCCATGGCCTCCGCGAACGGGATGCGGGGGAACGGCGGCGGCGTCACCGCCCGCCCTTCCGCGAATTCCTCGAACACGCCGTGGATCACCGGCTCGATCGTCGCCCAGACGTCTTCCTGGGTGACGAAGGACATCTCGAAGTCGAGCTGATAGAACTCCCCTGGCGAGCGGTCGGCGCGGCCGTCCTCGTCGCGGAAGCAGGGCGCGATCTGGAAGTAGCGGTCGAAGCCGGCCACCATCAGGAGCTGCTTGAACTGCTGGGGGGCCTGAGGGAGCGCGTAGAACTTCCCCGGGTGGACGCGGCTCGGCACGAGATAGTCACGGGCGCCTTCCGGTGAGCTCGACGTGAGGATGGGCGTCTGGAACTCGGTGAAGCCGGCCGCGATCATCCGCCGGCGAATGCTCGCGATCACCTTGGAGCGGAGCGCGATGTTCCGGTGGAGCTTCTCCCGCCGGAGGTCCAGGAAGCGGTAGCGGAGGCGTGTCTCCTCGGGGAACTCGGCCTCCCCCGCGACCTGCATGGGAAGGGGCTCGGCGACCGAATCCACGATCACCTCGTCCACCGCCAGCTCCACTTCCCCGGTGGGCAGCTTGGGATTCACCGCGTCGGCGCCCCGCGACACCACAGCGCCCGACATCGTCACCACGCTCTCCGGACGCAGCCCGGACGCCGCCTCGAAGCTCCCGCTCGCCGCGTTGACCACGCACTGGGTGATGCCGTAGTTGTCCCGCACGTCGATGAACAGCAGGTTGCCGTGGTCGCGCTTGCGGTGCACCCATCCGGACAGGCGCGCGCGCTGGCCCACGTGCGTCGTCCGGAGCTCCCCGCAGGTGTGCGTGCGATAGCGATGCATCAATCTCGTCCCCGCCGCATGAGCGGCTTCACGATGGGCGTCCCGCCCGCCTCGCAGGTCGCGTAGGCGGTGAAGCCGTGGGTGGCCAGCGTCTCGAGCTGCTTGCCGAGGTTCTTGCGCTTGACCTGGAGCGAGACCTGGTCGCCACCGGCCCGCAGCGCGCGCGACGCGGCGAGCGCCGGCGTCAGATCGCCCTGCTCGTCGACGAGGAAAGCGACCCGGCGCGCTCCGGCACCCGCCGCCGCCGGCGCTCCGGACACCTGCGCGCGCTCGGTCAGCATCCCGATGAGGCGCTCGAAGCCGATCGAGAAGCCGCAGGCCGGGACATCTCGGTTGATCATTCGCCCGATCATCTTGTCGTAGCGCCCGCCTCCCGCAATCGACGAGGGATAGGCCGGCGATGTCGCCTCGAAGATGGTGCCGGTGTAGTAACCCATGCCGCGCACCAGCGTGGGGTCGAACTCGACACGCGCGCCCGCCGGCATCGCCTGGTTGACGGTCCGGAGTATCGCCGCGAGCGACTCGAAGACCCCACCCACCGCCGCGACATCCGCGCCGAGGAGTCCGGGCAGGGCGTCGAGCGAGAGCCCGCCCTTCTGCAGCGTGGGAAGCAGGCGCTCGAAGCGCGCCACCGCGGCGGCGTCGGCGCCGTCCCCTCGTAGCTCGCTCAGCACCCCCTCCGGCCCGATCTTGTCGAGCTTGTCGAAGGCGATGAAGAATCCGCCCTGGGCCGACTCGAGGAAGCCGCAGTGACGCGCGATCGCGCCGAGGAGGCGCCGGTCGTTGACCCGGACGGTGAGATCGGCGAGCCCCAGCCGGGTGAGCGCCTCCGCGGTGGCGAGGATCAGCTCGACCTCGGCCACGCCGGATGCCACGCCCAGGACGTCGATGTCGCACTGGGTGAACTGACGGAACCGCCCCTTCTGGGGGCGTTCCGCGCGCCACACCGGACCGATCTGGATCGCCTTGAGGGGATCGGGCAGGCGGGCATGGTTCTCCGCGTAGTAGCGGGCCAGCGGCACCGTCAAGTCGAAGCGAAGCCCGTGCTCGGCCAGCTCGCCCCCCGACCGAAGGGCCGCGTCGAGATCCTCCCCCCGCTTCAGCACCTTGAAGATGAGCTTCTCGTTCTCCCCCCCGTCGCTGCCCACGAGCAGGCGCAGGCTCTCGAGGGCCGGCGTCTCGATCCGCTGGTAGCCGAAGGTGCGATACACCGCGAGGATCTCTTGGGTGGCGGCGTCGCGCAGCTCGACCTCGGCGGGCAAGAGGTCGCGCATGCCGCGGGGCGGGGTGGTGCTGGCCTTGCTCGTCACCGCTAGCGTTCCGTCCGCGCGGCCAGATAGTCCCGGCTGAGCTCGATGTAGCCTTTCGCGGACCGGTAGATGAGGTCGAGGTCGGCGGGGGTCGCCTGGCGCTTCACGCGCGCGGGCGCGCCCATCAACACGCTGCCACGGGGGGCGAGCATGCCGGGAGACACCACCGCGCCCGCGGCGACCAGGCACTCCTCTTCGAGCACCGCGCCGTCCAGCACGATGGCCCCGATGCCGATCAAGCAGTTCGACTTCACGTGGCAGCCATGGAGCCGCGCCGCATGCCCGACCGTGACGTAGTCCTCGATGATGGAGGGGGTGCCCCGCCGGTTGATGTGGACGATGGTGCCGTCCTGGATATTGGTGCCCCGGCCCACGCGGATGAACCCGACGTCGCCTCGCAGCACCGAGGTGAACCAGACGCTGGACTCCTCGCCAATCTCCACGTTGCCGATGACCTGGGCGGAATCTTCCACGAAGGCGGACGGGTGCAGCGCGGGCAGGGCGCCCCGATACGGAAGGATCAGACGGCTACTCCTGGGGGACGGACATGATGATCTGCGTCTCGCCCGAGATATTCAAGAAGTTGTTGAAGCGGACCACGGTGGCCACGAGGGTGGGCTGCACCGAATCCTCCGAACGGAATGCTCCGAGACAGGTGATGCCACCCTCGAAGCCCGTCTCGATGCTCTGCAGGCGATAGCCGGCAGGCCCCTTGAACGTGATCGCCAGCAGCCCTTCCTTCACGATGTTCTGGGGCACGACGATCTCGTCGATGCCGTCGCCATCGAGATCCACCGCGAGGGGGGTCGGCTCGATCTTGTAGAATTTCGTGAGGTCCCCCTGCCGCCCGCGGGGGATCACCAGCTCGAGCTTGGTGTAGCCACCTCCCACCGACGTGGACGAGCGCCAGACGTCCTCGCCATCGAGGGAGATCGCCAGCCGGTGGCTCTCGTCGACGATGGCGAGGGCGCGCGTGTCCTTGCCGGAGATGTTCGAGAAGGAGGCGCCCATGGGACGAAACGCGGTGGGCACCCGCACGGACTTCACCACGTCGAGGTTACCCTTCCGGACCGCGACCTCATCGGCCTGGCCCGGCGTGAAGAAGTTGTCCGGGTTGTACCGCTGGGCCCAGAGCGTCTGCTTGACGCCCTCCCCCTTGGTGTCGACCGCGAAGAGGAAGCTCTCCACGGTGTCGATGAGGAACTTCGGCTTCCCATCCTTACCGAGATTGAGGATGAACGAGTTGAGGCCGGCCTTGACGTGGAAGCGATTGCCGACGACTTCGAAGACGCCGTCGCCGTCGAGGTCGGCGAGCTGGAGCGAGAATACCCGTCCCAGGGTTCTCGTGGAGAAGCTCCACTCCGGCTCGACCTTGTAGTTGACGATCTTGTACTGGTAGACGCGGTCTCCGTCGCTCACCACCACGCGCGGGATCTTGTCCTTGGGCTGGACCGCGATATCCATGGCCACGACGGCGAACCCTAGCCGCGCCACTTCCTTGAGGGGAATGGAGTTCTCGCCCGACGAGTACGAGCCCGCCTCGAGATCGCCGCCGAGCAGCCGCGACAGCAGCGACCGCTGCTTGGCCTGGGGCCGGTTGGTATCGCGGGTCGCCGACGAGAAGCGCTCGCGCTCGGACAGCGCCCGGACCGAGGCCGGGACGAACGCCGAGCTCGATACCAGCGGCTCCGAGGAAGGCATCGAGAAGAAGCGCGCCTCCATGAACGGTCGGTTCTGCACCCGCCTGAACTGGAGGACGAGGAGGTTCTCGAACTTGTAGCGCTGAGCGGCGTCCTTGACCCCCCGGCCGGCGAGGAAATCCTCCTGCTTGATGCCCTGCTCGCTGAGATAGAGGTTGATCGGGTCGCCCATGCTCACCGTGAAGCGCCCCGAGGCGTTGAGGCGCTCCACGAGGTCCTGGGTGGCGGCTTCGACCAGGCTGTCACGGGCGCCACCCGCCAGGGGCAGTAGAACGATGCGGATCTTGCCTGCCGAGATGCGAAACCGGTCGCCCACCTTGACGGCGCTCCCGGCGGGAATGGTGCCCTGCGAGAACTGCTCCTGCACCTGCGTCACGGTGGCCCGCCCCAGGCTTTCTTCCGTCTTCCCCAGCACCTGTCCCGTCTTCGGGTGCTTGATCTCCCGCCCTTCGCGGAACAGGCCCATCTCGAGCCCCGGCCGGATCCCGTCCTTGCGCCCGGCACTCAAGATGACAGTCTCACCCTGCACCTCCAGGACATCGCCCTCGACCCTGGGGAAGAGGTCCACCAGCTGGTCGGCGAGGACGGTGGCGGGAACGGTAGGGCCGGGGGGCCCCGGCGCCTGCGCGTCGCTCGGGCCGGACTTCGGCTGAGCGAGGGCGATGGCGATGGGCCCAAGCAGGAGCGCAAGGGCGAAGCCCGTCAGAAAACGGCGCACCACTCGGACACTATAGCGCCGCCCTCCAGACCAGGCAACCTATCTGGAACGAAGAAAAAACGGGGCATGGGGTCTGCCGCCCCATGCCCCGCTGTACTGATCGAGCCTGGTTAGGTGTTAGAACGCGATCCGGAGCCGCGCGGCGCCGGTGTACACGTCCTTGGCATCACGCTTCACGAACGTTCCCGGTGTTGGCTGTTCCGTGGTGTCCAGCGCGTTACCCGCGAACAGATAGGCACCCACGATGTCGAACGTCAGACCCGGGGCGAAGCGCCAGGTCATGCCGAGGTTGGCCTCGGTGCCGACGTAGGCGCTATCACCCTGGCAACCATCCGAAGCACGGCAGCCGATCACCGCCGTGTTGAACACGCCGTCGGTGTCGATCTTCTTGGCCGTCCACATCGGGCTCACGAGGCCGTAGAAGTCCAGCTGCGGCGTCACGCTGTAGGTCGCCTTGAGACCGAACTGCTGGCGGCCATAGCGATCGAGACCGATGTTGGTGCCGAGGGTACGGAAGGCACCGTTGAAGTAGTCGATACCCAGGGCGAAGATGTTGCCCCAGCCATCGGACCACCAGCCCGTGTCACCCGTGATCGGCTGGTAGTAGTTGACGTTGTGCGCCAGCTGGTCCTTCGGCCGGTTACCCGAGGTGTACATGTAGCGGGCTTCCAGGAGAAGGGGACCCAGGCGGTAGCCGGCCCGCACGTCGAACAGGAATGCGGAGATGTCGGCCTCCCGCGTCAGGTGGTCCGGACCACCGAACGGATCGTCGGTGTCACGCGTACCGAACTGATAGAACATCGTCGGCTCGAGCGAGAAGGCGCCCGTGCGCCAGCGCGCATCGAGACCGATCGTGTGCCGCCACTCCTCGTTGGTCGGGGCACCGGGCGTAGCCAAGGCTTGTGCGGCCGAGCACACCTGTGCGGCACAGCCACCGA
>Ga0310811_10012317_pt1 | contig 11101 bp, 11 predicted proteins | sample YCmetagenome_FD_207642 | JGI IMG/M metagenome (GOLD analysis project Ga0310811, IMG submission 207642) | Soil microbial communities from experimental microcosm in Duke University, North Carolina, United States - YC | ecosystem: Engineered > Artificial ecosystem > Soil microcosm > Unclassified ... | reverse complement strand
CGGTCCAGTTAACCGCGTCGGCCGTCGCTAGCCTTTCGATTGGCGCCGGCAACAGCTATTTTAAAGTCCGCTCTGCCGTTGAAAACGGGTGATTGATCGGCGTCCAGTGCGCCTACGGGCCAACAACGGCCATTTGAAATGAAAGAAGGTCGTTCAAAACTGAGGCGGTGCGGCGGTCGGATTGGGAACTTCAATCCAGGCTAGAACACTTTAACTATCCTGCGCTTGCGTGCTCGTGCCGGAACAAGCGCTACTTCAACGCGGGCTGAAGGTGAGGCCTGCGCGCTCCTTCAGACGCTTGCACAACGTCGGACCCATCAGCGCGCCCGGCGTCCAGGTGCCGCCCTCGCCCTGCACGTCGCGCACGAGGCACAGAGCGCTCTCGGCGATCATCTTGCTGGCCGAGCCGTAGCCCGGATCGCGGTCGCCCGTGACTACCGACGCGACCCGTCCGCCATCCGGCAGCTCGCCCAGGAAGAGGATGTCGTAGAACCCCTTCTCGCGCTGTTCCCGAGTCGGGCCTGCGCCGGGTTTGAGACCGCCGGTTGCGACCAAGGAAACCATCGTGGCGAACGTCTCCGTCGTCACGCGAGCGATTTCCCCAAATCCCGGCGCGACCATCATCTCGTCGTAAACGAAGTCGGTGCCGTAGGGATGACCCAACAGGAAATTCGTGCGGTGCACGTTCTTGGTGTTGATCGGCGCCATGGGGGACGGCACGAGCCAGACGTTCATGCGCGGGTCGTATTCGGGGATGAGGCCCGATGGCTGAGACGGCCCGGTGAACCCCGGCGTCAACGCGAAAGGATCGCTCAGCAGCCGGATCAGGGCCGGATCGCGCGCGGCAGCGGCCAACGTCGCCCGAGCGCTCGCCGCGGTACCACCAGACAGGCCGCCTTTCACGTTGCACAGAAGGGCTTTGACTCGCCACGCCGGGCGTCCGAATTTCTCGCGCGCCTTCTCCTGCAACGTGAGCACGCCGAGATCGAACGGGATGGAATCGAAGCCGCAGGAGAAAACGATGCGCGCGCCGGTCCGTTTCGCCTCTTCGTGATGGGCGTCGATCATGCGCCGCATCCAAGTCGGCTCGCCGCACAGATCAACATAGGCCGTGCCGGTGGCCGCGCTGGCCGCCACAAGCTCGGAACCGTGGAGCTGATAAGGCCCGACCGCCGTGATGATCACGGCCGCACGCTCGCACATCGAACGCAGGCTGGCCGGCTCGGCGGCATCCGCCTTAACCAAAGGCAAATCGTCCGGTGCGCCGATGTCGGCACGCACCTTCTGAAGCTTGTCGATCGAGCGTCCCGCGATCGCCCAGGACGGGGCATCATCGCCGCGATAGGAAGTCGCCAGATATTCGGCGATCAGACGGCCAGTGTAACCCGTCGCGCCATAGACGATGAGGTCGAAGTCCCGCTTCACGACGTTCGTCCTCTTCGAGACCCAGGAGAGCTGTCTTCATATCCGTGTGCAATCGCGGGACACGAGGACGCTAAGCACGAGCAGCAAGTGCCATTTGAGGGTGCGCCGCTCATTGAACCGTCCCATCACGTTTGACGGAGGTTACCACAGTTCCTGCCTTGAGGCGCCCAACGTCCGGTTGGGGTCAACTGCGTCGTTTTGGCTGTTCGCCGGTTACTTCCGGTCTACCCCGATCAGCAGACATACGCGGTGTCCAACGGCATGTCGCAAACGGGCCAAGAAGAGACCTGGCTCTTGCGCTAGGCCCGGCTAGATAACGCGCAATTCGCGAGAACGTTAGCGATGTTCATTCAATTCAGAAGGCAGCTCCGGCCAGCAAGGAAGCGCCGCCAAGCGCGACCAGCACAAGTCCAGGCCAATTCGATTTGATGCCGAAGCCGCTGCCCGGGCTTTCAGGTTCCAGCGTGTCACGGCCGGAGCGAAGCCGCCTTCCACCGCTTAATCGATCTCGCCAGATTGGCTGAAATGCCATCTGGAGCACACCGCCAAAAACAAGGAGCACACCAAGCCATATGAGAGTCATGATCGTCTCCCGTACCAGTGAACGCCGAGAGGTTGCTCCCGCCGAGAACCGCCGTCGAGGTGGAGCCCGTACTCTCGGGATTTTGAAGGGACCTTGGAAGCCACCGGACGCGAAGCGCCGCATGTGCAGATCACACTTCTCCAAAACTCAGGTTATGCCAATCCTTTAAGCATCCTCGTTACCCTTCGTTCGGCTCGCGCACCACCGGCGTTTCGTCGGCGCGGTCCTCTTCTTCGTCGTCTTCCTCTTCGTCCTCGTCCTCTTCATCAGGATCTCGGGGCGGCATCGTGTCGCCCACGATCACGACGGGACGCCAGTCGATCAACCTGGTGAAAATTCCTTCGGGGATGTGTGGGGTCATGTTGTTGCTCCTCGGATGTGCCCCTTGGGAGATTTTACGCCTTCTGCTCCGATTTCCACGTGAGGGCTAGCGCCGCACCGTTTGCGGCGGCGCCCGCGGCTCTTGCTAATGTTGCCGAGCTAAGAGGCGCGGGCACTCGTTTGCACCGCCGTGCAAAGTCTGTGGCGGGAACGGGCGCATCATGCGTCCAGCAGCCGAACAGGATGACACTCGGCGTGATTAAGGTCGCCGTGCGAAGCCCAAAGCAGAGGCGGTCCCGATAGAATCGCGGATATCACGCTGTGCATCACGCTTGCGGACCTCTCCGCAGCTATGCTTTGAAGTCGATACCACGCAAGATAATGCCTGGAGGAGTGCCTTCGAACTCCATAGCCCGGAATTTGCGAGCGGCACGCGCTTCAATCCGATCGCGGAGTCTCATGAATTGTGCCTCGCGCTGGTTGGGCCTGGACCGCTACACCTTCCAGATCATCCATGGCGGAGGTCGAGATGGCGCACGGTATCTCCCTTTGGCCGTCAACCATCGAAAACAGCATGACCATCCTGTCGAACTCGTAGCCGAAAAAGCGACCACGTGTGAGCGCCATTGACCCTGCTCCTTTCCGTCACGTCCACGTCAACCGCCCGACGCTTGGAAATGCCCGATCGTTTCGCGACGCGCGCCTCTTGCCCATGGAGCTTTCAACGCGGGACGAGATCCGCGGCGGTGCGTCTAAGACGTGGAGCGGCCAATCTAGCTGTCGTGCAGCACCCAGCACGTGCAGCGGCAACGCGTCAGATGACGCTAGCCATTTCTATTTCCTTTTGTCCTTAGCGAAGGTCGGCTGCCAACCCGCACCCTTTTGGCTTGGTGCTGCGGCAATAACTTTGATCTTCTTCTTTTTGGGCTTCTTGGCCTCCCGATTGCTTCTTTGTTGGCCTTTGGCCATGTCGAACTCCTTGGGTTTGAGGATGAGGCAAATTGAAATGCGGAAGCGGCCAAATTCGTAGTCAGAAATTATCAGTCCGCTCGGACAGGTCCCAGCATCTTCCTCCTTAATCTCCTTCCAAACGAGAGCGCCCCTGCGGCGGCGGGGCCATTTTGTTGAGCGCTCGCGGCGGGGATAGGCGCGCTCAAGACAAATTACTCGATTTGCCTAGGTGAGCGCTGCAAGCCGCTGTCCATTTTATCCGCCGTGCAAAGTATGTCTCGCTCGGCCTCGTCGGCGATCTGATTCAAGATCGCAGCCTTTGCTTTATCGGGCTCAGCGAGCGCGAGCCGACGATATCGCACAGCGCGGACTTGATTTTTGGGCGTCATAGGTGGCACCTGGTGCGCCCCCCTTTGCGCGCTAACTATGCGCCTCTGTATACCAACGCACAATCCCGTTTAATCAACAGGGAACATATTTCAGTTTCGTCCGTTGACGGGCTAATCCCCAAATTGGAGTTTCGCCATGCGCAAACAGCACACGCAACGAGTGAGTACGGCTGCGCCTGTGTACGGGGCGAAGAGCGGCCTTCCGACGACTGGCTATGCCCTCGTCGCGGACGGACAGATTAAATCGGAGTTCAACACGCACGATCGCGCCCTAAAAGCCGCTCGAGACCTAAAGGGGCGTTTCAGGTCAAGGTCTATGATGCTGAAAAGAAGCACAGCGAGAAGATCGAGATCGCTGCGGCTTAACCAGCCATCGCACCGGGGGCACCGGCAAATGGAGCAATCATTGAGGGATTGTGCCGGGCATAGCGCGCCGCCGCGATCCACCCGAGCTTGCCTCTCCTTGGGCCGTTTGACTATGGCAGGATGGCTGGCCTGAAGCGGGCCGCCGCAGGCGCATGTTGGACGGATGTTCGACCAGGGACCAGCTTTTCTTGGCTCGGAAAAATCCCGGAACAGGCTGGGCGATCGTTGTCTTAAGCCGGCACATTTGCCGAAGGGTATCTATCGGCAGGACAAAAGTGATTGTCTGTCCATTACCAGATTTTGCTTGAGGCGCGATCCGCACTGGCACGTAGCCCTCTCCTCGTTCAGAACAGGGCATCGACTTCCGCCTTATCCTAGAACCTAATTTTGCGCTTCTTTTTGGCTTTTGGAGAAGTCTTCTGATTTCTCGCATTTTCCGCTTCCCTGATCTCCCGCAGGCCGCGAAGCCGCTCCATGTTCTTGCGAACGTGGATGGCCTGTTGCTCAAGGTCCGCCATCGCTCGTGCGCCTTCTTCCTGGGCCAGGTACTGCCGCTCAGCGCGCGCATCGCTCTCGGGCGATAACTCCTTCCTGTCGCTCACTTCTCATCCAAACTCGCAACAAACAATACCCGCCCAATCTCCAGATCGAGCGGGCACCGCGACCATTTCAACACATTCGCGAAATAGCGCAGGTGACTCTGCCAGCGACAGATTTTCTGCGCTCACCTAGCCACGCATCTTGTCGGTCTTGAGCTCAAAGGAAACCTGCTGGCCCTCAGCAAGCCCATCAAGCCCGGCGCGCTCGACGGCGCTGATGTGCACGAACCCATCCTGTCCGCCATCGCTCGGTTGGATAAAGCCAAAGCCCTTTGGCCATTGAACCATTTTACCGTACCGGTCGGCATTTTTCTTCTCGAAAGTGTATTCGCGCGGCCATCACGCGATTCAAGTTCAACTGGTCGATGTCTTTGGGAAAGAGCCAGCAGGCGCACTCAAAAAGGCACAGCGGCTAATCGAATGCTCAAAGCCTAAGCGTTTCCACATAAAATATAAGGGAACCACACGCCGATTTCGCACCGCATGCAGTGCTCCGAGGCGCGGGAAACATTGCCCTTGTCCCGGCGTTTAAAAATACGTGATATGGTCATGAACTGAAAGCCAGGACGATCATGACTGAACCGAAACTGGAAGTGCCAGCCGAGCTGCGTCGGCTCACCGAGAAAACGATCGACCAGGCAGAAAAAGCTTTCGGTTTATTCTTTGATGCGGCGCGCACATCGACGGCGGCCGGCACGATGTCGGCAGCAGAGGTCTCAAGGCAAGTGCTCGCATTCTCGGAAGAGAGCCTGAAGACCAGCTTCGAACACGCTCGAAAAGTCGCGTTGTCGGCCAGTATTGGGGAAGTTGCCACTGCTCAGTCCGAGCTCGTGAAGCGGCAGATGGCCGGTGCGGAACGCCACATGCGGGAGCTCGCAAAGACCGGACCTGATGTCTAGGTCCTGAAGTAGCTGAAACTCCTCGGCGACAGGCGAGACTTGCAGCGCGCCAGCATTTTCTTGCCCGGATGACTTCAACCGGGTTCGTGCCTTGATGAGCTTCGTAATTGGGATGATACATCCCTGCCCAACGCTCCGATGGTTTGTGCGGCCACTGTAGGGAGCAAGCACGCGTGCAAGTATTCGCTCGAGACAATGACGTCGAGCAGACGCTTCGCGTCCTCAAGCGGAAGGTGCAGCGTGAGGATGTGTTCAGGGAGATGCGCCGTCGCTCTACGAGAAGCCCTCGGACAAGACCTCGAGAGAGAAAGCGGAAGCTATCCGCCGACGGCACAAGCTCGCGAGCAAACGAGCTATCCGAGACGGACTCGTCGCGGCTCCCGCAAGGAAGCCGGGTGGAAGCCGCAATAGTCGCTGAACGATGTTAACGCCAGCTTTGAATGTTCTGATGGCTCTTTGGAAGAGCGAACTCGGCGCCGTGTTGGCGAAAGCAGACGAGCATTTGCTTGCTAAAGATCAGGAGCAGGTCTTGAAGTTAACCGGAGCCCAGATAAGCAAGACGTTGTCTCAATTTCGAGCGCAAGTACTTGCAGAGGATCATCCCGCGGCCGCGCTCAGGGAGGAGAGATAATAAGCCTTGATCTTCCCCCGAAAAAATGGACAGGGTTAAGCTGCTTTTAGCTCCATCTCGATCGGGCTGATATAGCCGATGGCGGAGTGACGGCGCTTTCGATTGTAGAAGCCCTCGATATAAGCAAAGATATCACGTCTGGCCTCCTCACGTGTTTCATAATCCTGGTGATGGACGAGTTCTGTTTTGAGCGTGTGGAAGAAACTCTCCATCGGCGCGTTATCATAGCAATCGGCCTTGCGGCTCATCGAGGCCCGAAAACCGGCGGACTGCATCATCTTGCGATACTCCGCCGAAGCATATTGAACGCCACGATCTGAATGGTGGATCAAGCCGGCGCCAAGCCGCTGTGTCGCAATGGCCATCGCTAGGGCCGCCATTGGCAGTTCGGCGCGCAAATGATCCGCCATCGCCCAGCCTACAATTTTGCGGCTATAGAGATCCATCAGCGTGGCCAGGTAGAGCCAGCCCTGCTTGGTCTCGACGTAGGTGATGTCGGCGAGCCAGATCTGGTTCGGCGCGGCGGCGATGAAGTTGCGCTCGAGAAGATTCGGGGCGATCGGGAAATCGTGACGGCTGTCGGTGGTCCGCACCCGGCGTGGCTTCGCCACGATGGCCCTGATGCCATGGCGGCGCATCAATCGCTCGATGCGACCGCGGCTGGCCCCACGGCCATGAGCCCTCAACTCGGCATGGACGCGCGGGCTGCCATAGCGGCCATTGGTGTCGCGGTGAACCCGCCTGATGTCGTTGACGAGCTCACGATTGGCGGCGGATCGCTGGCTCTCCGGGCGCGAGCGCCAGGCATAATAGCCGGCCGGCGAGACACCGAGCACGCCGCACATGATCGTCACCGGATAGTCGGCCCGGCGATCTTCGATGAAGCGAAATCTCATTTCGGAACTCCAGCAAAGATCGCAATGGACTTTTTTAAAATATCGCGCTCCATGCGCAGCCGCTCGTTCTCCCGCTGCAAACGCGCGATCTCCGCCGCGTGGTCCGCCGACGGCAGCGTCGCCTGCGTTGCGGGGCGCCGCGTCGCCGCCGTCGGCTCCAGCCGGGCCCCTCGCTGCTCCACCCACCGCCGCAGCACGGAATCGCGCAGGCCAAGCTCCCTGGCAACAGATCCGATCGAGCGCCCGCTCGACGCCACGAGATCAACCGCTTGCCGCTTGTAATCATCCGTAAACGACCGACGTTGACGTCCTTCCATCCGACACCTCCTGGCTCTTCGAGCCTACTACAGGTGTCCATCAATTCGGAGGAGGTTCAGCCCGGTTGCGCCGGAGGGCCGTCCATGTCGCGGTCATTTGCTGGCGCATTTCGCCGCGCCCGTCCTTGAAAAAATGCGGCCCCGCGCCTGGCCCATGCCTCCCTCTTTCCGGTATCTTTCGTCTCGGTCAGCACAATCAGTGCGCCCGCCAGTTCATCGGCGCTGAGGCTATCTGCCCCGGTGGCGATGACCAGTTCACCGAGCTGGCGCACTTTGCGGATTTTCAGTCCGCGTGCCTTGTCTTCGAGTGCCTTCAGGTCAGCATCAAAGTCCCTTGGTTTGCGCATCGTCGCCTCCATGAGTGTGGATGGAGAAATGATAGCTGGGCGACGGGCGCATTGCTGTAAGGGCAGCGGGACGGCTTGGGACGCGGTAGTCCCTCCCGAGATTTTTTCGAGGGAGGGCGCGCTTATACGTCGTTTCGACGCGCGCTTCGCTGTGCCACTGATCCGATCGCGATGGCGATCTATCATCTTCACGTCAAGGTCATTGGCCGCAAGTCTGGGTCCAGCGCGGTGGCGTCGGCCGCCTACCGTTCGGGCTCGCGGCTGCATGACGAGCGCCTTGAGCGTAGCCACGACTTTTCCGGAAAGCGCGACGTCGTCCATTCCGAGGTGATGCTGCCGGAGAACGCGCGAGAGGGATGGCGCGACCGCGAACGGCTCTGGAACGATGTCGAGGCATTCGAAGTCCGAAAGGACGCCCAGCTTGCCCGCGAGGTCGAATTCGCCATCCCGCGCGAGATGACACAGGCTCAGGGGATCGAACTGGCCCGCGACTTCGTTCGGGGCGAATTCGTCGATCGAGGCATGATCGCTGATCTCAACGTGCATTGGGATATGGCCGAGGACGGCATGCCCAAACCCCATGCCCATGTCATGCTGACCATGCGTGCGGTAGACGAGAACGGCTTTGGCCAAAAGGTGCGGGAGTGGAACCGCACCGAGATGCTGGAGCGCTGGCGCCAACGCTGGGCGGAGTTCGCCAACGAGCGCCTCGCCGAACTCGACATTGACGCGCGGATCGACCATCGCAGTCTGGAAGCGCAGGGTATCGCACTGGAGCCGCAAAGCCAGATCGGCGCACCCGCCAAACGCATCGAGGTTCGGGGTATCGAGGGCGAAGGGATCGAGGCTGCCGACCGTGCCGAGATGCATCGCGAGATCGCGCGCGGCAATGGCGCGCAAATCATTACGGATCCTTCCGTCGCACTGGACGCGATCACCCAGCAACAATCGACCTTCACGCAGCGCGACATCGCGAAGTTCGCGCATCGTCACAGCGAGGGGATCGACCAGTTCAACGAGGTCATGGGCGCGATGCGCGGCGCACCTGGTTTGGTCGAACTCGGCAAGGACGCTCGCGGCGAGGATCGGTTCACCACCCGCGAAATGATCGAGGCGGAACAGCGCCTGCACCGCGCCGCCGACCTCATGGCAGAACGAGAACGCCATGAGGTGAACGGCACCTACAGACGGGCGGCTCTTGCGCGGGCGGAAGCGCGCGGTCTAGTCCTTTCGGGTGAGCAGGCCGATGCGCTGGCGCATGTCACGGATGAGCGCGATCTTGGGATCGTGGTCGGACATGCCGGAACGGGAAAAAGCGCCATGCTGGGAGTCGCGCGGGAGGCATGGGAAGCAGCGGGCTATGAGGTCAGGGGCGTGGCGCTGTCCGGCATCGCGGCAGAAAATCTCGAAAGCGGATCTGGCATTGCGTCGCGCACCATCGCCAGCATGGAGCATGGCTGGGGACAGGGCCGCGATCTGCTCATGTCGCGCGATGTCCTGGTGATCGATGAGGCCGGCATGGTCGGGACGCGCCAGTTGGAGCGCGTGCTGTCCCATGCGGCCGAGGCTGGCGCCAAGGTCGTGCTGGCCGGCGATCCGCAACAACTGCAAGCTATCGAGGCGGGCGCGGCGTTCCGCTCGATCCATGAGCGTCACGGCGGGGCAGAAATCGGCGAAGTGCGCCGTCAGCGGGAGGACTGGCAGCGCGAGGCTACACGTGATCTAGCCACTGGCAGAACTGGCAATGCACTGGAAGCCTATCGCTCCCACCGCATGGTGCACGAGGCCCAAACCCGCGAGCAGGCGCGCGGCGATCTGATCGAGCGCTGGGACCGTGACCGGCAGGCGTCGCCCGACAAAAGCCGGATCATCCTCACCCACACCAATGACGAGGTCCGGGCGCTCAACGAGGCAGCGCGCGAGCGGATGCGAGCCGTCGGCCATCTGGGCAATGAGGTGCGTATGACGGTCGAGCGTGGCGTCGCCAGCGGAGATCGCGTCATGTTCCTACAGAACGAACGCGGGTTCGGCGTGAAGAACGGCACGCTCGGGACCGTCGAGCAGGTCAGTGCGCAATCCATGACCGTGCAGATCGACGACGGCCGTTCCATGCAGTTCGACCTGAAGGACTACAACAAAATCGACCACGGCTATGCTACGACGATCCACAAAGCCCAGGGCATGACGGTTGACTGCACCCATGTGCTGGCGACGCCTGGCATGGACGTCCATGGCAGCTATGTGGCCCTGTCGCGCCATCGCGACGGTATGGACTTGCATTATGGCCGCGACGATTTTGCGGACCAGGGCCGTCTCGTCCGGACGCTGTCGCGCGATCGTGCGAAGGACATGGCTTCGGACTACGACCGTGCCGATCCGATACATAGCTTCGCCGAGCGGCGTGGGATCACCTTCCGCGAACGCGTCGCCGAGATCGTGCGCAAGGTCGTGCCCGAGAAGGTGCGCAACATGTTCGATGGCCAACGCTCTCGTGGAGATGTGCGTGGCCCGGACAGCGGCCGGAGGCCGGAGCGGGAAACGCCGGAAAGGGAAAGAAGCGGTACGGGAGCCCTGCGGCGCGAAACCGAAGCGCCGGAAAGGAAGGTGGCGGAAGAGGCGGAAAAGGAACTGCGTCGCGTGCGTACCCGGGCGCTCGTGCGCCATGCCCGCGCCGTGGATGCGATCTTCGAGGCGCAGGAGATGGGGGGCGAGGCAAGTCCCGAGCAGGTGAAAGAACTACAGAAAGCCCGCCAGGTCTTCGAGGAGGTGCGGCCTTATGGCTCGCACGACGCCGAAGCCGCCTACAAGAAGGATCAGGAACTGGTCCGCGAAGCGGCCGACGGCCGGGTCAACCGCGCCGTCCGCGCCCTCCAGCTCGAAACCGAACTCCGCTTCGATCCGGGCCGCCGAGCCGACCGCTTCGTGGAGGACTGGCAGAAGCTCGACCGGGCTAGCCTGCGCCAGTATCAGGCGGGCGATATCTCAGGCTACAAGGCGACGCGCTTGGCGATGGGCGACATGGCGAGAAGCCTCGAGCGCGATCCGCAACTTGAATCTCTCCTCGACAACCGCAAGCGGGAGCTTGGGATCGCGTTCGAATCGGGTCGCAAGCTCGGTCACGAATTGGCCTTCACCCACGGCATCGACCTCGGCAGAGGCCGGAGTCTCGGAATATGACCCATCCTATTTTCCGCCGTTTGAACGCCATAGTACGGCGATGTCTAAAATGCTCTTGCGCGCCTACAACGGCATGTCCTGTCTGGGTCTCAGAAGCCGTCAGAAACAGCCAGCAGGAGGCAGCGCGGCCATGCCCGAACCAGACCGTATCATCCGGTTGAAAACCGTCCTCGCCAGGACAGGGCTGTCCCGGTCCACCA
>Ga0310811_10012316_pt1 | contig 11101 bp, 8 predicted proteins | sample YCmetagenome_FD_207642 | JGI IMG/M metagenome (GOLD analysis project Ga0310811, IMG submission 207642) | Soil microbial communities from experimental microcosm in Duke University, North Carolina, United States - YC | ecosystem: Engineered > Artificial ecosystem > Soil microcosm > Unclassified ... | reverse complement strand
GCTGACAGACGCGCTCTGTCTCAGGATCAACTATACATATACGCTGATCCAGGCAGGTGTTGCCACAACTGACAAAATGAGAGGCATGGCTATATTCGCTGCTACAGATGACGACCCGGTTGTTGCGGAGCTCGTTACTGTCTATGCTCAGCGCTTTCGGTGCTCTCTTGTTTGAGCTGAATGTGACAAAGAGGGTCGCTTCGGCGAGCCCATAGAGGGGCCTTAACGCTTTCTGGCTGAAACCACTCTCTGCAAAGACTGTAGCGAAACGTTCGAGAGTTCCTATACGTATATGCTCGGAACCATTGAATGCCTGTCTCCATGTGCTCAGGTCGAGTGTTGCTCTCTGCTCAGCGCTGATTTTCTCTACGCACAGATCATAGGCGAAGTTTGGTGCTCCGCTGGTGTCTGCCTGATAGCGCGAGATGGCTTGTAACCAGCGAAATGGTTTCTGTAGGAAAGCCAGGGGTGAAAACAGAATGCATTCATATCCCCAATATAACGATTGCAAGGCGTTCCCGATCAGGCCCATATCATGAAACAGGGGTAGCCAGCTCACGTAGGTACTCTTCTCCGGATATTCTGCGGCGTGACGCAGGAGCTTGAAGTTGTGGATCAGGTTGCCGTGGCTGACCATGACTCCTCTGGGTAGGGATGTGGAGCCTGAGGTGTACTGGAGCAGCGCTAGATGCTGGGGGGTGATCTCGGGCTCTCTCCACTCTTCTGCCCAACCTCGCGCCAGATCATCCGATGCGAGACAGGGGATAGTTGTTGCTGTCTGCCTGTCTAAACTCTCAGCGACCAGGCCTGTCATGGCGGATGTGGTTAGGATTGCCGCAGGCTGCGCGCTCTCTACAATGGCCCGAAAACGTGGCATGGTCCGCTTGAATTGTATCGCCGCTGGTAGATAGAGAGGGACGGCTACGCTTCCCGCATAAAGACAGCCAAAGAATGCCGCTATATACTCTATGCCTTGCGGATATAATAACAGGACCCTTCCTCCCGCAGCTCCACTCTCTTGCAATCTGCCCGCAATTACTCTAGCCTTGTGGTCTAATTCTGCATAGCTGATAGAAATTTCCTCTTGTTCTCCATCATTGAGATAGATATACGCTTTTTGCTGACCCTGGCGCTGCGCCCTCGCCCTCAAGGTCTCAACGAGAGTATAATGCTCCACCCTTACAACCACAGATGTCCCCATCTCTTTATAAATCTTTCTACGACTATTAAAGTAGTAGTTACACTGTTATCCAATAATATACTTATCTCCTACCGGTTGCCTATTGTCAGCGATATGAAGATATGACAGTAACAAAAATGCAATTGGATTATAAAGAAAGATAACGAGTTGTGTCAAATCATAAATGCATATCCATAAATCGGAAATATACATAAAATGAAAAAATAAAGTGAGACTCTCTATTATATCGTCTTACTCTCGTTACACTCTCAATTTTCTTCGCTATTTTTGTGCTTAATTTTGGACCTGCTGACGGATTACCTGAAGAAGTTTGCTTTGCTCCTGGTGTAGGAAAAAATGGTGCCCCGGATAGATATGCAATTGGAAATTCCCGCTGGTATGGTGTTGCCAGGCTTCCAGGTCCGTGATGGGTATCTGGGTATCTTCGGTTCCGCCAAATGCGGTGATTGGATAGGTGAATCTTTCTTGCTCTGTGAAATGATAGGTCTCACACAGGGTAAAGTCAGCTCTCAGCAGGGGGAGGAACAACTGCATAAGTTCGGCGTGCTGTAAAATCTCTTCCGGCGTCCCGCTTAAATCTCTTAATCGAGCAATCAGTTCGTGATCGGGCAGGGCGTGGACATCTGGTTCTCGCCGTTTGATATGTGGGGCCCGGTGGGCTGAGACGAAGAGCTGCTCTGGCTCTGGTAGCCCTGTTTGCCGCAGGTAGCGCGCTAGCTCGAAGCTGATCAGGCTGCCCATGCTATGGCCAAAGAAGGCGAATGGTCTATCGAAATAGGGACGCAGCTCGCTTGCCAGTGCCTGGACGAGCGGCTCTATCTGGCTGTAGGCGGTTTCATGTAGTCGTTGCTCTCTGCCGGGAAGTTTGATGGCGCAGACCTGAATTTCGGGGGGGAGCTGTGCTGACCAGTTATGAAATATTCTGGCTCCTCCTCCAGCGTAAGGAAAGCAGAAGAGCCGTAGCTTGATTGGTGCCTGAGGATTGCTTATCTGTATCCATGTCGTTTGTGTAAATGTTCTTTTGTTCAATGTATTTCCTCAATCATTCGTGTTTTTCCGCATCAAGATGATCGTGTGGCTATTCTAAAAGGGGAAGATATTTTTGTACATAGGGCTGGTGTCGATCAGGGGGGATCTTCTTTTGTGGCGGTCGAGGGCCAGGAGCGCTCCAACGTTCCTGCCACTGACCTTCTGTTGGAGCACTTGCTGATCCCTCTGTACGTGTATTTATCTCTCGGCGCGCTGAATACTTGCCTGCATGCCCGCCCACTCTTTCCAGATGTCGGTCATGCATTCCCAGCGCAATGCCTCATGCTGGACATGCAAGAGGCGAAAGAAAATTCCGTAGCGGATTGCCGCTGAGCTGTTTCCTGCTATACCATGTGCCAGTTGATAATGGCAGAGCACCGCATCTCCGGCCTGTGCGGTAATCTGTTGCACGGCTGGCAGTGCGACGTCGGGCATTCCTTGCAAAAGCGATTGCGGCGTATGCTGGCGAAAATAGCTTTCATACAGCCGATGTGTGCCCGGCCAGGCGCTGAAATTGCCCATAAAGTCATGAGGAATGTCGCTGAGAAAGATCCCTATCAGCGCCGTGAAGTTGTTAATTTGCCCTGCCGGTACGCCATTGTTCGCCGTGTGCATGCCATCGAGATGGGGTGCTGGTGGCTGTGCTGGTTTTAGCGCGGGAAAACGCAACGCAATCTGCCCGTGATTCACCGGCTGGACCTGCCCTGTTCCTATCATAGACTCTGCTATATCCCATAAGGGTGAGCGATGAAGCAGGTTGGTAATCGCTGGCTTGTCGGTCAATTCTGGACAATAGCTTTGCGAGCGATAGATGGGGAGCTTTACCGGATCGATGCCCTCATTGCCCAATGAGGCATTGATGGCCTGTGTTGCCTCGTCTACAAGTTCTCTGCTAATAATGCCAGGCAACTTGAGAAAACCGTCCCGGTAAAATGTTTGTTTCTGCTCTTCGCTGAGTTCCATTTTTCCTCCTTTGTGGGCCTGTGGAAGCATAGTATCTCTTCTTAATACATCGCCATTTTTTAAGGTAACATATTTGCAAAGATTTAGAAAGGTCTTTTTTTAATGTAAAAAGAATGCCTGTTATGTGAGAGCACAAGTCGGCCAGAAAAAATCATAAGTCGCCTTACACGATGAAACAAGTTTTGCCCATCGTGTAAAGCGGTGATTGTGCTTTATCGGCACGTTTTACTGATACGTGGCTCTATTATCCGAATAGTTCGGTCAATGTGGCAGCTTTTGCGCCATCTCCATAAAATCCTACGCACCAGATGTGCTTGCTGCGAGGAATATACATAACGCTTGTCAGGAAATGGACGGTTGTGCTGGGGCCGGGATTTGGATTATTGACGATCGTCCATCTTGCACCATCCCAATGTTCGATCAAGCTCTGTCCCGGACCGTTCTTACTTGTTCCGCCAACGGCCCAGATGCTATTTGCCGCGGTTGCCGTCACTGACATGAGCATATTGTCGATATTGTTGCGGTTCGGACTGGCGATAATCGTCCATTTTTTCCCGTTCCATACCTCGATCAGGGTACTCAAACGGCTTTGCCCACCTCTGTAATAGCCACCAACGGCCCAGATCAGGTTGCTTCCCGGGGCTCTACTGATCCCTTGCAGAAATGCGCCACTCGCTCCTCGTGGCAGTGCGGGGCCCGCGACCCTGCTCCAGTGTGTGCCATTCCAGTGTTCGATCAGGACCTGACTCTGAGCGCTATTATTTTGTTTATTCACCATCGCGCCAACGGCCCAGATATTGTTGGGAGCAACTGCCGTGAGACTGTTGAGGAGATTGCTGAAGTTCGCTGGAGCCGGGGTGGCAACGACACTCCATGCCTTCCCGTTCCAGTGCAAGATCATGGCTTTCGTGCTACCATCTTTCGCTGAACTGTAGGTCCCGGTAGCCCAGATATTGTGCGGGGCCAGAGCTGTGATACTACTCATGGTATTAAGGAATGCTCCTGGATTGGGGCTCGGTACGATACTCCATTGCTTCCCATTCCAATGCTCGATGAGCGTATGGGTGCTGCCAAGAACACTGCTGATATACTCTCCCACCGCCCAGACATCATTTGGCCCTGCTGCGGCCACACTTGCCAGGTGTCCTGCGTGGGTAATAAAGATATTGGGTGTGGGACTGGCGATTACTTGCCATTTTTTTCCATTCCAGTGTTCAATTAATGTTTGATTCCCATGTGCTTTATCTAATGCTGATCCAACCGCCCAGGCATTATTTGGCGCTAATACGGTCAGTCCATTCAAGATGTTCGTTACTGAGGCCGGATTAGGGCTGGCAACCACTTTCCAGGTTGCTGCTACGTTGTTTGTCGCATTCACCGGCCCACTTTGTATGAGCAGAAATGCTGCTAACGCTGCTACCCCTACACAGAGAGAGAGCAACTGTAATTTTTTCCTTCTAACCACGTTAATCCTTCTTACCCACCAATCTATACATGACAAAAAGATCCATATTTTTATTATAATTGCTGCTACAAATGTAAGAGAATATGATTTTTATTTTATAGGCATTTTTGCTGATATCCGTCTTTGCTGGCATTTCAGTTGCTTACTCTATCCTCTCGCATCAGCTTCAGGATTTTACGGCTCGCTCTTCTTGCTGATATCCGAGAAGTTACCCGCAGCCCCCCAGGAATGCATCTACTAACCAGGTATGCCTGGTATACACTTTTGTGGCAGCATTGTCTCACTCAAAAGGAGGTAGCTCGATGACCATTCGCGTGCTGGTTGTAGATGATCATGGTGTTGTGCGGGAAGGATTGCGTCAGTTTCTTGAGCTTGATCCTGAGCTGCTGGTCGTGGCAGAGGCGGCTGATGGTGCTGAGGCCGTGCGTATGGCGTGCTTGTTTTCTCCTGACGTGGTGCTGATGGATGTGCTTATGCCTGGCATGGATGGCATTGAGGCGACTCTTACTATTCGTCGCGATTGCCCTGATGCGGAGGTGATTATGCTCACCAGCGTGCTTGAACGTACGACGGTAGTACGCGCGGTGAAAGCTGGCGCGATTGGCTATTTGCTGAAAAATATTCAGGCGGAAGAGCTCTGTCGGGCCGTGAAAGCCGCAGCTGCTGGCCAGGTGCAACTCTCTTCGCAGGTTTCGGCCTATTTAATGCGTGAAGTGCAGTTGCCGGAACCTCCGCGCAGTCTTACTGAGCGCGAGGCAGATGTACTTCGTTTACTGGCTCAGGGCCAATCGAATAAGGATATTGCGCGCCATCTGCATGTGGTTGAAGATACGGTGAAGTCGCATGTGCGCCATATCTTATCAAAACTGGGAGTGCAAAGCCGTACACAGGCCGCTTTGTATGCCATGCGTCTCGGCTGGATCTCGAATGATCCTGAGCAGGTAGAGCTCTGACTGGTCGCCTGTTACGCGCTTCTTCATGTTACTCTCTTATGCGAGCCAGGAGTGCCTATATCTCTGTGCATCAGGCTCTTCTCCTCCTTTAGAGTGAGGTCTACTCCTTCGAAAGAGACCTCCTATAATCACGCGGGCGGGTGATGTAAAGGTATGCTCCTCAGCATATACTTTTTTTAGCAGGACGATGACACCTTTTTCTTTTAGTTCCACTCACTGCACTTCTTTAACAGGGACGTGCCTGAAGAAGTCAAGAGAGGCATGAGCCGTATTCGGGAGGGTTCCATCCATGCAACAACGGAAAATTGTCCCCACACGTTGTGTTGAAGGTTCGGACCAGATGCTGGTACAGCAGTTTATCTCTGGCAACCAGTACGCGTTTACGACATTAATGGATCGCTATCGTCCTCTGTTGTATCGCTTCATTTATCGCCATCTGGGGGAGTATGATCAGGTTTGCGACGTGGTACAACAGGTTTTTTTGCAGTTGTATATTTCTCTTCCGTCTCTTACCAGTGTCGAGATGTTGAAACCCTGGCTGTTTCGTGTCGCGCACAATCGCTGCCTGGATGAGTTGCGTAAGAAGCGCCGTCGTCGCGTGACACATTTTTCCGAACTGGAATGGCAGAGCGACGATGAAGAGTGGTCCCCATTGATGACGTTGCCCGATTCTCGTCCTCTTCCGGAAGAGATGGCCGAGTATCACGATCTACAACGCGCATTATTGCAAGCGATTCAGGCTCTGCCGCAGAAGTTTCGCTCGATTGTGCTTTTACGCTATATGGATCAGTTGAGCTTTGCTGAGATTGGGCAACTGCTTTCGATGCCTGAGTCAACGGTCAAGACCTATTATTATCGTGCCTGCTCGCGCTTACGCTCAATTCTGGCTCTCTAGCTCTCTCCTGTTTGCCGTCTCTGGCGAGGCTACCAGTTTGCTGCCTGATGTTCTGTTCCTTCCCTCTTTGGAGTGAGTCCAGCTTTCCTCCAAAGTTGTAGGCCAGGTTTACTCTTCTGCGCGATGTAAAGTAGAATGCTCCAATTTATACTTTTTCTTATAAGGGGGCGTTTGCTCTTCCCGTCGATTACGCTGTTTTGTGGAGGTGCTTATGGTGCAGAATAAACTGGCTCGTCAGGAGAACGAACAACAGGTGATGTCTGTCGGCGATTTGCTGACGGTTCGTGAGGTCGCTCACCGTCTTCGCGTTGATGACACGACGGTGCGGCGCTGGATTAAGGCCGGAGCTCTCGAAGCGGTTCTTCTTCCTCATAGAGGAAAGCGTTGTGGCTATCGTATCAAAAAGGTGACGCTGGATACACTGGTCAATGAGGGTTCTCTCCCTGCCTGAACGAGGTATGTTTATTGCCCTACCTGAGAGAGAAATTGCTGGGGAAAGAGAAGCCATTCGTCCGCTGCAAGATCGTGAATCAGGGTGGCGAGCCAATCTCGGTTGGCTCGCAGAATGGCAAAAAAGGATTCTTTACTATAGAGGGCAAAACATTTTATAGAATGCCGAAGGGGGGACTCGAACCCCCATGCCAGTTAAGGCACAACGCCCTGAACGTTGCGTGTCTACCAATTTCACCACTTCGGCTCAAGTGAGTTCTAGCTTAATAGATTTGCTGAGATTTGTCAAGTAGCTATTCAGGCTGTTTTTGCTCTTCTATTCGCTCCCTCGCTTGATCAGAGATCCTTCTCTGATAACCTCATGATGATGTAGAAAGAACACATTATAGTTGCCACACTTTTACATCGCTAAAAGTGATCTCAGTGCGGTCGCTTCCCAGACCTCCTGTGGCGAAAACACCCAGCATCCCATGATCTGAAGTAGTGTCCTGGATTGGCCCAAACACAGGTTGGTTATTTACAAAAAAAGTGAACTGGTGGTTATGAGCCACGATGGCGAGGGTATTGCTCTGTCCTGGTTGCGTGTGAAATCCCGCAATGCCCTGGGTATTTTGTGGATAGCCTGCGATTACTTTGGTTGTGGTTTTCCCAGTGTGCGCAACAAAGCTGAATTGTCCATTTTCAAATATTTCGATATTGTAGGAAGTGTTGATGTTCTCGTCACCTCGAAACGTAATGCCGCCTGCGCTAAATTGCTGTCCCATTTTCACAAAAGTCATTTGTACCTGATAAATAAAATTATGGTAATTAGTGCTACGGGCGTAGCAGGTTGTTGAGCCTCCTGTGGGGAGGGCTATTCGATAGACGCCAGCAACGAAATTACAGTTTGACCCTTCATCCCAATCCAGTTGATTTATGAGTAATGGATCATCCAATTGGGGCGGGCTTGTCGGTGGATACACGCTGCTGGGCGTCGGGGTGATGCTATTTGCGATTGTCGGCGCACTCTTTGGCCCAAGGTTAATAATTGGCGGTTTCCCCTGTTGTCCTACTGTAAGGTAATGGAATAATCCTGCTGACGCGCTTCCTATAATCAGGATGATGAGGAGTAAGCTCACCAGCATCCAGGTTTTTGCTGAGAAGCCAGGCTTTTTTTCCAGACTTTTACTGCTGGCGATACCTTGTATGTTGACCGCAGCTATCTTTGTGGATGATTTGTCCTGGTGCATTTGCTCTGCTGGCAAGTGCAGGTGACTATTTTGAGCTGGGAATGTTGTTGGTAGCGTTTGTTGTGGAACGACCTGTAAATATTTGCTCGTATACAGTTGTTCCGGAGTCATTGGTCCTGCATACAAGGATGAGATTGTTGATTTGTTCCTTGTCGTATTCTGTTGGGCGAAAGAGTTCTGTACGGCGTTGACGTGTCCTGTGGGCTGTATACGTTGGCTTGCAAATACCTGGCTATGCTGTGCTGCGGCTAAGCGGGCCGTATTTGTAGGCATAGTGTTGGCTTGCATATCAGGTATACGATGACTCTGCGTCAGCGGCGTTTTGGGGAAAGGGACCGGTCCTGGTGGTGGGTCCAACTTTCTGATACTGCCTGTCAGCCCGTTCTGTGGGAACGTTGGATGATCAAGGGGTACGTGTGGTTTTTGCTGTGCCCACATGATGGCTGATGTCTGGCGTGTATCTTTCTGAGACGCCTCCTGCAACGCTTCGGCAAAATCCATAATTGTGGCAAAACGCTGAAGCGGATTTTTCGCGAGCGCTTTGAAGACGACCCGTTCAACTTCGTACGAGATGTTGGGCGTTTTGTCTCGCAGTGATGGGGGCGGTGCAAGAACTTGCTGAGTTGCTATTTCTTTCATCGATCCCAGGAAGGGTAATGTGCCGGTGAGCCACTCATACACGACAACGGCCAGAGAATATTGATCGCTGCCCGGTCGCGCCCTGCCCTGTACCTGTTCTGGTGCCATATAGGTGACAGTACCAGACATGTCTTTCTTCGCGCTGGGAGTGTTATATGCGGTTAAAGCGAGCCCGAAGTCAGTGAGCAGGACTTCGTTGTTCGCGCCAATCAGCATATTTTCGGGTTTGACGTCCCGGTGTACCAGCTTATTATTGTGGGCATATTGTAAGGCCGTGGCGATTTGTGTGATGTGCGGAAAAAGTGTTGTTGCTGGTAAGGGCATGCCTCTTAAATATCGTTGTCGCAAGGTCCCACCCGGTGCATAGTCCATCACCAGAAAGGGTACCGCTTCCCGTACGCCAAAGTCCAGTACGCGAATGATATGTGGGTGTATCAGATGAGCAACCATACGAGCTTCCTGAATAAAAGCCTCTGCGTTGTTTTCTGCCAGACGCATCTGAAGCACTTTTATGGCCGCTCGTGTTCGTAGATGAATATGCTCTCCCAGGTAGACTTCCGCAAATCCGCCCTTCCCCAACAAACGTATCAAGCGATAATTACCCAGTTGCTGCCCTACATAATTTTCCATCATTACTCTCTTTGTTGCAAGGCTTAGAAATATGTGCACTTGTCGTTATTATAGCAAGGAAGATGCGACCTTACAATCTAACGTTATCTTTCGTCCTATATGCTAAGGGACATTTGTCTGTTGGAATACGTAACTGATGCTTTCTTGTATCTGTGGGATGGTTGTTCTTTTTCTGGTTTTCGCTGTTTCGCGAAGTTCTATGAAGTTCTATGCATAAAAAAACGTCACAAGCGGCTGCGCATGCGGCTTGTGACGTTCATCCTAAAAAGGGGGTGCCGAAGGGGGGACTCGAACCCCCATGCCAGTTAAGGCACAACGCCCTGAACGTTGCGTGTCTACCAATTTCACCACTTCGGCTTAGTTGTCTTGCGGACGTGGCTTATAATAACGTATCTTCCCCGTCTTGTCAAGCCTTTCAACGACCAGATTTACCTGTGATGCAAATTTATTTGTTTCTAACACATGATATAATGGAGAGCATTCCGAAAATATATTCTCCCTGGCCTCTTTGTGCTTTTTCTGGTACGAAGGTCCTGGTGCCATCGTGAAATTGCACAAAGAGGATGTGAGTTTGGAGGTATTATGCAAGATCATTCTGCACCTGTACACGCTGCAATAGATATTGGTAGCAATACTATTCATCTGGTGATTGCCCATGCTCTGCCTGCTTCTCTCGATATTCTTGTTGATGAGGAGGAGATGGTACGCATCGGGGAAAGCGTGAATGCTACGGGCTCTATCTCTGCTGAGAAGCGTAAGCTGGCACTCTCTGTTCTGCGTAAGTATATTACGCTGGCACAAAAGCATGCAGCCGTTGAGCCTGTGCTTGGCGTGGCTACGGAGGCGATTCGTCAGGCCAAAAATAGTCAGGAGTTTCTTGAGGCCATCCGGCGCGAGACGGGTCTTACGGTCCACTTGATTGATGGCAATGCTGAGGCTACTCTGACATTCTTTGGGGCAACATATGAGCTGTTAGCATCCTCTACACCTGCGAATGCTCTCGGTGTGCTTGATCTTGGTGGAGGAAGTATGGAACTGGTGGTGGCCCATCAGCAACAGATTTCCTGGCGCACTTCTGTGCCTCTTGGCTCTGGCTGGTTACATGATCGCTATCTCCTGTCCGATCCACCGACCGCTGACGATGTAGCGGTGGCGCGGACGTTTCTGCATACCTACTTTACGGCGATGCCGATCAAGGAGATTCCTGCCGTGCTGATTGCTACTGGCGGTAGCGCTAATTCTCTCTGGTACCTCGTCCAGCAGGCTTTCCCTGAAGATGCATCGCCGCCCTGGCATCTCTCGCTTGCTCAGCTCGCACGCTGCGAGGATCTTCTCCGCTCTCTATCGGCTGAGCAGGTGGCCAGACGCTATCATCAGCCGGTCAAGCGTGCAGAAGTGCTGCTGGCTGGCATGCTGATAATCCAGACGCTGATGAAGCATCTGAAATTGGAGGAGATTCAGGTAAGCCCTCATGGCATTCGTGAGGGAGCATTGCTGGCCTCTGCTCGCTATGGGGAGAACTGGCTGGAGCAGGTCACATTGGCCGGTGAACTTGCTGAAGAGGAGAACATGGAGCCTTCTGACGAGAAGCGTTATCCTGAGAAGGAGAAGGGTTTCGCGCAAGAATCTTTTGCACAATCAGGTCAA
>Ga0310811_10012315_pt1 | contig 11102 bp, 12 predicted proteins | sample YCmetagenome_FD_207642 | JGI IMG/M metagenome (GOLD analysis project Ga0310811, IMG submission 207642) | Soil microbial communities from experimental microcosm in Duke University, North Carolina, United States - YC | ecosystem: Engineered > Artificial ecosystem > Soil microcosm > Unclassified ... | reverse complement strand
CTTCGTATGTCGCCATTCGGCTGGACTAAGGTCAGCCCTTCTTGCCGGCAAGAAGCGGATAAGGGTTGATCGGCGTCCCCTGCCACCAGCGCTCGCCCGCCCCCATCGAATTGATCGCGAAATGGAGGTGCGGAGCCGAAGCAACCGCGTCACCAGTATGATCGACGCGCGCAATCACCTGGCCGCGCTTCACCTGCTGCCCCTCGGCGAGCCCGGGCGCATAGCCTTGCAGGTGGGCGTAATAATACATCCACTTCTGATCGGGCGAGCGTTCGTAGATCGTGATCCCGCCGCCGCCGTTGCTGTAGAACAGTTTCTCGATCGTGCCGTCGGCCGCGGCGATGACCGGCGTGCCCTCGGCGGCCATGATGTCGATGGCGTCATGACGTCGCCCTGCCGCCCTGGCGGAATCAAAAGTGTCGGTGAGCTGATCCGGCTTCACGCCTACGACGGGGATTGCGAGGCCGGACGGAGCAACCTGCACTTGCTCGGCAACCACGACCGGTGGCGCATTCTTGGGTGCTACCGTCACGACCGGACCGCTGCGCGCGACCTGCGGCGCGCCTTGCGGGACGTAATTGTAGAACCAGATCCAGAAGGCGCTCACCAGCACCGTCGTCAGTAGCGCCGTTCCGATCACCCTCAGCATGGCTACGCAACTCTCCGCCCGTTGACGTTGTTGAGATGCAACGATGCAGGGAACAACTGTTTCCAAAATCCGGATTGGCTGCTCCGGCTGGGTCTACAGGCACTGGCGCGGGGGCTTTTATCCCGAAGGTCTGCCGCAGCGCCTTTGGTTCCAGCGCTATGCCGAAGAGTTCGACACCGTCGAGATCAATGCCAGCTTTTATCGGTTGCCACTTGCTTCGACGTTTGAAGGCTGGCGCGACAAGGCGCCGCCCGATTTTCGCTACGCGGTGAAGGTCAATCGCTTCATCACGCACATGAAGAAGCTGCTGGATTGCAGGGAAGAGGTCGACCGCTTCATCGAGCTGGCCCGGCCGCTCGGAGACAAGCTCGGGCCGCTTCTCTATCAGCTGCCACCCAGCCTGCATAAGAATCTTGAGCGGCTGGACACCTTCCTTTCCTGGCTGCCGAGGGATCTGGAGCAGGTCGTCGAGTTCCGCCATCGAAGCTGGTACGAGGAAGATGTGCTCGCCCTGCTCGACCGGCATGGGACGGGCTTCGTCTGCCACGACCTCAGGGGCCTGCAATCACCGCGTTGGGCAAGCGGCCGAACCGCCTACGTGCGATTTCACGGGACGAGCGGCCGCTATCACGGTCGCTATTCGGATGAGGCTTTGCTCGGCTGGACCGACTGGCTCATCGAGCAGGCGCGGGGCGGGCGATCTTGCTGGTGCTATTTCAACAACGACATCCACGGCCACGCGATAGAGGATGCACGGACGTTGAAGGCGATGGTGCGACAGATGAGCCGCTGATTGGCAATTTCCTCATTCTCAAGCAAACTGCTGCGCATGGCCGACGTCGAACCGCCCGCTTTTTACGAGCCGCCTACGCCCTTTGCCCAGCAGCGCTCCGATCTCCGGGCCGGCGTCGGGCGTAGGATCGGCGAGAATCTCGATGCGACGCCCCGCCTCTGGCGTCTCTGCTGGAGCCCGAAGCAACCGATCCAGCTCTACATCGGCGAGAATTTCCTCGACGCGGATATGTGCCGTCTCATGTGCGAGAAGATCGACGAGGGCAGCTACCCGTCGCCGCTGTACGACAAGGAGAAGCACGAGGGTGTCCGCACCAGCTACAGCTGCAACCTCAACGCCTACGATCCGGTAATCGTCGAAATCGACGGCCGGATCGCCGAGTTGCTGGGCATCGACAGGGCCCATGGCGAACCGCTTCAGGGACAGCGCTATCAGGAGGGGCAGCGCTTCCGCGAGCACGCCGATTTCTTCTACATCGACGAGCCATATTGGGAGCAATACGAACCACATGGCGGCCAGCGCACCTGGACCGCGATGATCTATTTGAACGAGCCCGAGGCTGGCGGCGCGACGCGGTTCAAGCTGCTCGACTATCAGGTCGAGCCGAAGCTCGGGCGGATCCTCATCTGGAACAACATGGCGCTCGACGGAAGCCCCAACCCCTGGACGCAACACGAGGGCATGCCGGTGGAAAGCGGCACCAAGTATATCGTCACCAAATGGTACCGCGAACGGCAGTTCGTCTAAGCCATCAGGATGGGTTCGAACGCAGTGACCGCGGCCGCCGGATCCTCCTTGCCCCAGACAGCCTGGCACACCGCAAGAAAGTCCGCGCCGGCATCGACTATCGGCCTCGCATTGTCGGCCGTGATTCCGCCGATTGCGACACAGGGGATCTCGAACAAGGTCGACCACCAGCTGAGGATCGACGGATCCGGACGGTAGTTCGAAGGCTTGGTGGTGGTCGGATAGAAAGCGCCGAAGGCGACATAGTCCGCGCCCGCCTCGCCCGCGTCCATCGCGAAATGGCGACTGTCGTGGCAGGTCTTGCCGATTTGCGCCGACGGCCCGAGCAAAGCGCGAGCATCGCGAATTTCGCCGTCCGATTGTCCAAGGTGGACGCCGTCGGCTCCGAGACGCTTGGCAAGCGCGATGCTGTCGTTGACGATGAACGCGACGCCCGCATCGGCGCAGATACGCTGAAGCGGCTCGGCGAGCCGTACGAGCACGTGTTCGTCCACGTCCTTGACCCGCAGCTGAAACACGGAAGCAACTCCGGGCTCAAGCGCCGCCCGCAGGCGGTCCGGAAAAGCACCCCCGACCTGCTGCGGGCTGATCAAATAGAGCTTCGCTGCTTCCTTCCGCTCGGGCGGCGAAAATTCGATCGGATCGAACTCGGCCTCGTCCAAGGTCAGGCGAGCACCTTCGAAGTCGACGCGCTGTAGATTTCGTCGATCGCCCGGCCGAGCGTCGCGTCGAACTCCGCGTCGCTCTGCTGCGCTCGAAGGTCCGAAAGCAGCGCGCGGCTGAAGCTGGCGATCATGCCGCGGTTCTTGGCAAGCTCACGGCAGGCTTCCTCGCGGCTGAACCCACCGGACAGGGCGACGACCTTGAGAACCTTGGGATGATCGACGAGCGGCTCGAACTTGCCGGGCTCGGCCGGAATGGAGAGCTTCAACATGACTTGCTGGTCATCCGGCAACTCGTCCAGCTCTTCGAGGATCGCCGATAGGAGGAGATCGTCGCTCTCCGCTCTGTCGGCGCTCTTGATGTTCACCTCGGGCTCGACGATCGGCATCATGGCGTGGGCGAGAACCTGCCTCGCGACCTGGAACTGCTGGGCGACGACGACCGCGATACCCGATGGATTGGCGGCATTGATGACCGACCTTTCCTTCGTCCCGAACACTCCGAGACCCTTCGCCCGCTCAAGCAGCGCGTCGAGGCCAGGATTCGGCTTCATTAGCTGGACGCCATTCTCCTCGGCTTCGAGGCCCTTGTCGATCTTGATGAAGGGAACGATCCCTCGATCGATCAGCGCCTGCGGTGTCGGCTTTCCATCGGCCGTCCCGTCCATCGTCCGCTCGAAGAGGATCGCACCGAGCACCTTTCCGCTCGCGAAGCATGGCGAGGTGATGATCCGCTGGCGCATTTGGTGAATGAGACCGAACATCTCCTCGTCATTCGACCAGGCACCCTCCTCGATGCCGTAGCCCGCGAGCGCTTTCGGCGTCGACCCACCCGACTGGTCGAGTGCGGCGATGAAACCGTCGCCCTGCCGAATTCTCGCGGTCATCTCAGACTGATTCATTGGTCACCCCTGTTGCTCCAACGCCGCGACGCCCGGGAGCGTGCGGCCTTCCATCCATTCGAGAAATGCTCCGCCCGCGGTCGAGACGAAGGTGAAATCCCGGGCCACGCCGGCGTGATTGAGCGCGGCCACCGTGTCGCCGCCACCCGCTACTGAAACGAGCGAACCTTCCTTGGTCAAGGCGGCCGCGGTCTTTGCCAGCGCGACGGTCGCCTCGTCGAAGGGCGGCACCTCGAACGCACCTAGCGGCCCGTTCCAAACGAGCGTGCGACAGGTCTTGAGCACGTCGGCGAGCGCCTCGACCGCCGCTGGGCCGACGTCGAGGATCATCTCGTCGGCCTGAACTTCGTGCACGTTGCAGGTGCGAACGCTTGGCGGATTGGGCGCGAAATCCTTCGCCACGACCACGTCGTACGGCAGGTGGATCGTGCAGCCGGCCTTCTCCGCCGCATCGAATATGCCGTTGGCCTCGCCCGTCAGCTCATGCTCGCACAGGCTCTTGCCGACGTTGACCCCGCGCGCGGCGAGGAATGTGTTGGCCATTCCGCCGCCGATGATCAAATGATCGACCTTGCCGACGAGGTGGCCAAGCACAGCGAGCTTGGTCGAAACCTTTGCACCGCCGACGACCGCCGCAACTGGACGCTCGGGATTTCCAAGCGCGCGCTGCAACGCATTCAGCTCAGCCTCCATCGCTCGCCCGGCGAAGCTCGGCAGATAATGGGTGATTCCTTCCGTCGACGCATGCGCCCGGTGCGCTGCCGAGAAGGCATCGTCGACATAATAATCTCCAAGGGCCGCCATCGCCCTAGCGAGGTCCGGGTCATTCTTTTCTTCGCCGATGTGGAAACGGGTGTTTTCGAGCACGCCGATGTTGCCGGGAAGCATGGTCGCGATCGCTCGCTCCGCCTCCGGGCCCTGGCAATCCTCGATGAACCGTACCGAGCGTCCCGCAAGCCGGTGGATCGGAAGCACGAGCTGTGCCGTAGACATGTCGGGCCGCTTCTCGCCCTTGGGCCGCCCAAAATGCGCCAAAAGCAGAACGATCGCGCCGCGGTCGCTCAGTTCGAGCACCGTCGGAAGCATGGCGCGGAGCCGCGTGTCGTCCGTGACCTTCGCGCCGTCCATCGGTACGTTCAGGTCAACGCGCACCAGGACCTTTTTGCCAGTCAGATCTCCTGGCAGATCGTCGAGAGTGCTGAACCCACTCACCTCAGCCGAGCTGGCCCATGGCGTGGGCGGTATCGACCATGCGGTTCGAGAAGCCCCATTCATTGTCGTACCAGCTGACGACGCGGACCAGCTTGCCGTCCAGGACCGCGGTTTCGAGGCTGTCGACGGTCGAGCTCGCCGGGGTGTGGACGATGTCGACCGAGACGAGCGGGTCGGAGCTGTAGTCGAGAATGCCCTTCAAGCGCTCGCTCTCGCTTGCCGTCTTGAGGACTTGGTTCACCTCATCGCGGCTCGTGTCGCGGCTGGGCGTGAAGGTGAGATCGATGATGCTTCCGTCCGGCACGGGAACGCGGATTGCCGACCCGTCGAGCTTGCCCTTGAGCTCGGGCAGCACCTCGCCGACGGCGCGGGCGGCGCCGGTCGTCGTCGGAATCATCGACATGGCAGCAGCGCGGGCGCGGCGGAGATCGCTGTGGATCTGGTCGAGGATCTTCTGGTCGTTCGTATAAGCGTGAATGGTGGTCATCAGGCCCCGCTCGATTCCGAGCGCGTCGTTGAGCACCTTCGCGACGGGCGCGAGGCAGTTCGTCGTGCACGATGCGTTTGACACGATCTTGTGCTCGGGCGTGAGCTTGTCGTCGTTGACGCCATAGACGACGGTGAGATCGACGCCCTTTGCGGGAGCGGAGATCAGGACTCGTTTCGCACCAGCCTGGATATGCGCTTCGCCGCCCGCGCGATCGGTGAAGAAGCCGGTGCATTCGAGCGCGATGTCAATGCCGTTCGCTGAGTGCGGCAGGTTCGCCGGGTCGCGTTCTGCGGTGACGTGAATGCGCCTGCCGTCGACGATGATGTCATTGCCGTCCGTTGTGACCTCGCCCGGGAACTTGCCGTGCACGCTGTCGTGCTTGAACAGCCAGGCGTTCGCCTTCGCATCGGCCAGGTCGTTGACGCTGACCAGCTCCAGCCCGCAGTCGGGGCGCTCGAGGATGGCGCGTGCGACCAGGCGGCCGATGCGGCCGAACCCGTTGATGGCGACTCTAGTCATTGGATTCCTCGCTGTTTCATGAAGTCGGTGATGCGCCCGGCGATCTTGTCTGGAGTGAGGCCGAAATAGGCATAAGCGTCAGGCGCGGGCGCGGATACGCCGAAGCGGTCGATGCCGATCCTGAGGCCGTGAAGGCCGGTGTAGCGCTCCCAGCCGAAGGTCGTTCCCGCCTCGATCGAGACGCGCAAAATCTCGCGGTTGCTGACGTCAGGCAGGATGTTCTCGCGATAGTCCCAAGGCTGCGCGTCGAAGCGCTCGGTGCACGGCATCGAAACCACGTCGGTGCCGATCCCCTGCCGTTCAAGGAGATTCGCGGCAGCAACGGCAATTTCGACTTCGGAGCCTGTCGCGAGGATGATCACTTTCCGCGCGTTTCCTGCAGGCTTGAGCCTGTAAGCGCCTCGAGCGCTCAGGTTTTCATCGGTGCGCTCGAGACGGACCGGCGAAAGATTCTGGCGCGTGAGAGCGAGGATCGACGGGCCATCGGTGGCGAGCGCCAGCGCCCAGCATTCCGCAGTCTCGACCGCGTCGGCAGGCCGATAAACCTCGAGCTGCGGAATCGCGCGGAGACTTTGCAGATGTTCGATCGGCTGATGCGTCGGTCCGTCCTCGCCAAGTCCGATGCTGTCGTGAGTCATCACGTAGACGACCCGCGCATTCTGAAGCGCTGACAGCCGAATCGCGGGGCGCGCGTAATCCGTGAAGGCCAGGAACGTACCGCCGTACGGGATCACCCCGCCGTGAAGCGCCATTCCGTTCATCGCCGCGGCCATGCCGAACTCGCGGATGCCGTAATAAATGTAGCGGCCAGCGTAATTGTCGCCGGTCAGCGGCTCGAGCGCCTTGGTCTTGGTGTTGTTCGAACCGGTCAGGTCAGCGGAACCGCCGATCGTCGCAGGGATCGCGGCATTGATCGCCTCGAGCGCCATTTCCGACGCCTTGCGGGTAGCGACCGGCTTCAGGTCCGAGAAAAGCTTGTCGAGATAGGGCTTCAGCCAGGCGTCGGAGACCTTGCCGTTCAGCCTGGAAAGGAAGTCGTCCTTCGCAGCGCTTGCATCGAGCCTCTCCCTCCACAGCGCATGTTCCACGGCGCCGCGCTTTCCAACGGTTCTCCACGCGGTGAGGACGTCGTCGGGGACAAAAAAGTCCTTGTCCTCGAGCCCGAGCTCCTGACGCGCCGCTTCGACCTCGTCATGTCCGAGCGCTGAACCGTGCGTCGCCGCTGTTCCCTGCTTGTGGGGAGCACCGAACCCAATGATTGTCTTGCACCGGATGAGGCTCGGCCTCGGGTCGGCGAGCGCTTCCTCGATGGCGCGGCTGACATCGACGGCGTTCAAGCCATCGCATTCGACCGTATGCCACTGGCCCGCCTGGTAACGCGCGAGAATGTCCTCGTTCCGCGAAAGCAGCGTCGGGCCATCAATCGTGATGTTGTTGTCGTCCCAGAGGACGATGAGCCGACCCAGCTCCAGATGTCCGGCAAGTCCGACAGCCTCGTGGTTGATTCCCTCCATCAGGCAGCCATCGCCGGCGATCACGAAGGTGCGGTGATCGACCAGGTCATTTCCATAGACGGCGTTCAAATGGCGCTCGGCGATCGCCATTCCGACCGCCATGGCGAGGCCTTGGCCAAGAGGACCTGTCGTGACCTCGACACCGGGGAGCTCGATATTCTCCGGATGCCCGGCACAAGGACTTCCAAGCTGGCGGAATCGCTTGATGTCATCGAGCGTCGGGCGCTCGTAGCCGGTCAGGTAAAGCAAGGCATAGAGCAGCATCGAGCCGTGACCGGCGGAAAGGACAAACCGGTCGCGGTCGGGCCAATTCGGATCGGCGGCGTCGAACTTCAAATGCCGTGAGAAAAGGGCCGTTGCTGCATCAGCCATGCCCATCGGCATTCCCGGATGACCGCTGTTCGCGGCCTCCACCGCATCCATCGCGAGGGCGCGGATGGCGTTGGCGAGACGGCGATCGGTCGGCTGCATCGGGTCTCCGCTTGTGGGTTCACGCTCGCCCGGGAGTCCGGACGGGTTGGCGCCCCATTAGCCGCCCTTGGCTCGGCGTCAAACTTGCGTTGCGCGCGCTTGCCGTGAATCGTGAAAATGCTAAGCGAAGACCTTATGGACGATAGCGAACTTGTGTCGGCACTGAGCCGGGCGGACAGCGCGCTTCAGCGCATCGAGCGCACACTATCGAACCGGCGGCCCGAACCCGGCCGCGACGACGAGCTTCGGGCGAAGGTCCGCGAAGTCGTGGAAGAGCTCGACGAACTCATTCGTGCGGCAGCCGCCTGATGGCTGCGCTGGTCGACCTTTCAATCGCCGGCCGCACCTACCAGGTTGCCTGCCGCGAAGGCGAAGAAGAGAATCTTCGTGCCGCCGCTCGCCTTGTCGACGGCAAGAGCCGCGAGGCCATCGCCGGCCTCGGCACCTTGTCCGAAGCACGTCAGTTCTTGTTTGCTTCTCTCCTTCTTGCCGACCAGCTCATCGACAAAGCCCCCGAGAGCGGTCGGGCCGCGGTTTCACCTGCCTCGCCGCCAGCCCGGATCGAACCGACGCTCATTCTTCAGGCCGAACGGCTCGCTGACCGACTGGAATCGCTCGCGAGTACGCTTGAGAAAGAGGCAGCGAAGGCCTAGGTTGGCTGTTGACGGGCACTACCCGGTGCGAGCCTTCGGAAAATCCCTGAGGCGATAGAATCCATCTGGGAGCTGTCCCTGCCTCGGTCACTTTATTGGGATCGGGAGCATATGGCGCCCACCTGACGTTTTGGCGTCAGAGGATTTTAGGGCAAACGGCCATGGTGGTCCCGTCACCCCCTTTCGCCCCCGGGCCCCGGCCTGAGATGGAGCCGCTGGGGAAGGAATCCCTCAGGCGAGCCGCGCTGGACGCTCGAAAGGCGTTCGTTCGCACCCTTTCCGATGCCGATCGTGCAATGCTCGAGCGCAAGCTTGCCGAGCATCTCACGTCATTGTTCGCGGGCGTGTCGGTTGTCGGCGGCTATTGCCCGCTGGGATCGGAGATCAGCCCGTTGCCGGCGACTGAGGAGGCGCGCGCCGTCGGTGCGATCGTCGCCTATCCCTGCTTCGGCGATCCCGCCAAGCCTTTCCGTTTCCAGGCCGGCGATCCGCTGGAACCGGGACCGTTCGGGATCATGCAGCCGGCTAGGCGCCATCCCGTGGTACAGCCGGACCTGGTGCTGGTACCTCTCATTGCCGTGGATGGTCGAGGAACGCGGCTCGGACGTGGCAAAGGACACTACGACCGGGCCCTCGTGCGGCTGAAAAAAAATGGCGCGCAGCTTATCGGTGTCGGATGGCCGATACAGCGATTGGCGGAGACGATTCCGAGCGACGACTGGGACATTCCACTCGATGCGTTTGCATCTCCGGACGGATTGGAGTTGTTCGGCCCGATCGGGTGATTGTCAAAGCGAGTAAGGTACGAAATTCCCGAGGACGCAGGCAGCACCCGGGATTCCGCTCGTGCGGTCTACAGCCTTGATGATATCGCCCCGGCAATAGGAGCCGGCCGACGGCAGTGTGACGAGCAGATCGTTGGGATCGATGCGGCATTGTCCCAGATAGTTGGCGAAAATCGTTCTGCCGCTTCCGTAAATCAGCGTGTGCTGATTGTTTTCGGAGACTCGGAGCGATTCGCCTTGCCTAAGCGAAACACATTCCTGGGTTCGGCCCGCAGTCCGTCCCGCAAGCTCTGTTGGAGGGCCCTGCTGCTCAACACCCGGCGGCGGCGCCGCGCATCCCGCGAGCAATGCAGTGGCCAGGAGCATCTTTGCCTTCACGGTTCGATCCTACTCCACATAATCGCGTTTAAAAACGCATAGCCTTGTCTCTTGGTGCCCCGATTGCTGTAAACGGTTCCAGTTTATTGGAGAAACGAATTGGCAAGTGCGGAGCAGCCAGTCCGCAAGGTCACGATCGTTGGCGGCGGAACAGCCGGGTGGATGACTGCCGCCGTGCTGTCGCAATGGCTGAGCAAGGTCGAGATCCGGCTCATCGAATCGGAAGAGATCGGCACGGTCGGCGTCGGCGAAGCGACGATACCCCACATCCGTAACTTCCTGGCGCTCGCCGCAATCGACGAGCTCAAGATGATCAGCGAGAGCAAGGCCACGTTCAAGCTCGGCATCCAGTTCGTCGACTGGGGCGCTCCGGGCGAAACCTATATTCATGGTTTCGGCAAGATCGGTCGGGACATGCTGTGGCTGCATCCGCACCAGTTGTGGCTCGCCGCGCGCGAACGGGCTTTAGCGACGGTCAAACCGTTCGACGACTACGCAGTCAATTGCGTTGCCTGTCAGAAGAACCGCTTCGCATTTCCGGACAGGAGCAACCCGCATTCGCCCCTCTCGGATCTCGACTATGCCTACCATTTCGACGCGTCATTGTTTGCCCGCTACCTTCGCTCGGAAAGCGAAGCGCGCCGGGTGACACGCGTCGAAGGCAAGATCGTCGAAGTCGTCCAGGATGCGGAGAGCGGCTTCGTTGAAAAAGTGCGGCTGTCTGACGGCAGGGAAGTCGACGGCGACCTTTTCGTCGATTGCTCGGGCATGCGCGCATTGCTGATCGGGGACGCGCTCGAAAACGGGTACGAAGACTGGAACCAGTGGCTGCTCTGTGACCGCGCCCTGGCAGTTCCATGTTCGAGCGTTCAGCCTGTAACTCCCTACACACGCTCGACGGCGCGAAAGGCCGGGTGGCAGTGGCGCATTCCGCTGCAGCACCGGATCGGTAACGGCTACGTCTATGCCTCCAGCCTCATCAGCGATGAGGAGGTCGCACAGTCACTCCTCGGAAATCTCGACGGCGAACCGACAGCCGATCCGCGCCCAGTACGATTCAGGCCGGGCCGGCGGCTCAAGAGCTGGGACAAGAACGTCGTCGCGCTCGGACTTTCGTCGGGGTTCCTCGAACCGCTCGAATCCACCAGCATCCATCTCATCCAGACGGGGATTCACCGGTTACTGGCGATGTTCCCGTCGACTGCTTTCTCGCAGGCGGATATCGATGAATACAACCTCCAGGCCCGCACCGAATATGAGGACGTGCGCGACTTCATCATCGCGCATTACAAGGTGACCCGGCGCAGCGGCGATCCGTTCTGGGATC
>Ga0310811_10012314_pt1 | contig 11102 bp, 11 predicted proteins | sample YCmetagenome_FD_207642 | JGI IMG/M metagenome (GOLD analysis project Ga0310811, IMG submission 207642) | Soil microbial communities from experimental microcosm in Duke University, North Carolina, United States - YC | ecosystem: Engineered > Artificial ecosystem > Soil microcosm > Unclassified ... | reverse complement strand
TGCGGATTGGCGTACACGCTGGCGACCAGAATGCCGGACAGGTTGCTCGTGAACTTCCTGCCTTGGGCTGTGGACCACGAACCAGAAGCTCCGTACCCCACGTGCGGCGTCAGCCAATTGGCGCTCTGGTGCTTCTTGTTCCAATAGAGCTGTCCCATGGATGAAGCCGTCCAGTAGTTGATGAAACGGGAGGACGAGTCGAGGACCACGGATTCGCCGGTGCTCTTGATGGTGAGGGAGTGGCTGCTCGGGTTGTACGTGAAGGCACTGACATACTGCTGGATCGGGTCGCCCGGCATATGGACGTGCTTCTTGGTGAAGAACCGAGTCGGGTTCCCGACCTGATCCTCGACCCAACAGGCATGACACCCGATCCACCAGCGCTGGTCGGTCGGTGGGTGTGCGGGGTTCACAGAGCAGGTGTACATGGTCATCCGATCAGGATGCTCGGGAGAGGAGTCGAACCTCCACGCCCTTGCGGGCACTGGCTCCTAAGGCCAGCGCGTCTGCCGTTCCGCCACCCGAGCGCTGGGGCTAGTTGATTCTATTTCGCAGTGTCGAAACCGCGACGCGAAAGCCGCGTACGTCATTCGGCTTGAGCCGCTTCATCCTTTTCAGGAACGCATCGAGGTGCCGGATATCGCGCAGCCGCTTCGCGCGCTCTGTCTTCCACAGCGTCTCGAACCTGCGGACCTGTCGCCTCCACTCAGCTCTATACTTCGCGGCTGCATGTGTGCTCGCCATGGTCCCCCCGACGTCATGAGCACAACGTTAGTCGCCTGCTGTTCCACTTCAATGCTGCGCTTCAACTTACGCGGCCGGCATTGTCGCGGCCATGCCACAATCCGATCGGCCGGGCCCGGCTCGACGAGTGTCGTAGATGCCTGGTGGTCGGGATCACAGAATGAGTCACGGGTAGCTACCAGGTTCCTCAAAGTTCGGACGGCGCGCCCGTCGTATTCACAACCTGGGGAGGACGAAGATGAACCGAAGGGGCTTCACCCTCATCGAGTTGCTCATCGTCGTCGTGATCATTGGCATCTTGGCCGCCATCGCGATCCCGAAGTTCGCCAATACCAAGCAGAAGGCGTACATCGCGTCGATGAAGACCGATCTGCGCAACCTCGTGACCGCCGAAGAGGCGTATTTCGCCGACTCCGTCAAGTACACGAGCAACCTGGGCACGGCGTTCGCCGTGACGACCGGCAACGTGCTCGGCACGATTACGGTAACGGGCGACGGGTGGAACGCGACGATCACCAACACGAACCTGGCGAGCCCGCTACACACGTGCGCCATCTACATCGGTAGCACGTCGACCGCTCCGGCGACCAAGGAAGGCGAGCCGAAGTGCAACTGAGCCGGCGCGACTCGTAGACGAGCACCGAACGGCGGGGAATCTCCCCGCCGTTTTCGTTACGGCACCCCCGAGTTGCTCACGAACGCCAGGCGCGTACCGTCCGGCGACCATGACGGAACATTGATCGTTCCCTGTCCGCCGTACACGTAGGCGATGACGCGCGCCGGCCCGCCGCCGATCGGCATCAATCGCAACAACACGTGTTTGTAGAACGGATGATCGTCCGGTGCGACGTCCGATGGAAATGAGATGTAGACCATCCAATTCCCGTCGGGCGAGATATGCGGAAACCAGTTGTTGAATCCGTCGCTCGTGACTTGCTGCGGCTCCGTGCCGTCGGGATGCATGCGCCAGATCTGCATGCTCCCGCTGCGCACTGAGTTGAAATAGATGAGCGCCCCGTCGGGCGTGTACTCCGGTCCGTCGTCCAGACCCTTGGCGGTGGTGAGACGGATCTCCTCCCCGCCGCTCGCCGCGATCTTGTAGATGTCGAATTCGTCGTTGCGCTGGCCCACGTACACCAGCCACCGGCCGTCCGGGGACCAGCCATGCAGGTACGAAGGCCCCTTGGCGGTCAGGCGCGTCGGCGTGCCGCCGCTCGCGGGCAGTGTGAAGACGATCGACGCGTCGCTATCCGCGGCGACGTGATTGCTGATCCCCAGCATCTTCCCGTCGAACGACAGGACATGGTCGTTGTTATTGCGCGTCGCGGATCCCGTGTTGATCGGCGCGGCCGACAACGTGGCCAAGTCGAAACGGTAGAGTCGGCCTTCCTGCGCGTAGATCAGCGCCTTGCCGTCACGCGTCCAGTTCGGCGCCTGAAACGAGCCGCTGTACTGGTGCACGATTGTGGCGTTCCCCGAGGCCAGGTCCAGGATCTCGAGGTTCGAGCCGAGGTAGTCGCGGTAGGGGACGAAGTTGTGCGGCGCGGGAATCGTGATCCGCACGTTGCTGAATGTGGCCCGCTCCATGAGTGTGTCGTTGTGCGCGCACACGAAGAGGCCGACGTACACCGTATCCGGCAACGTCACGTCGCTGAGCCGCGACGTCACCAGCGTGTCGCCGGAGCGCGCCACCGACATGATGTAGGCGCCGTCGCGCCGCTCCAGCTGAATCACCGCATCGGCGTCCGGCAGGCTGTCCGCCGACTTGATCTCCTCCGTGATCGCACCGGACTGCCGGCGGAACTGCAACGACATGAGACCGTTGCCGTGCAATGCCGCCGTCACGTGCGCGCTCGAGCTCTCGAGCGACGGGCGAATCGTCCAGCCGATCTTGCGGTGCTCCTCGCCACCGGTGCCGATGAACCGCGCGCGGGTGGAGAGGATGAAGTTGCCATGCAGCCGCTTCCAGACGAAATGAAACGCGTCCCGGGTGTCCCACATGTTCTGCCCCGAGCCCGAAATACGGTACGTCTGGATCTGCCGGTTGTAGATCGCGGATCCCAGGCGGCTGCCGCGCCCGACGTCCGTCTGCCCCTCGAAGTTGCCGACGGCCCCCTGTGCCTGGACAAGGGCGAGAACAAGTATGAGCATGGGCCAGCCTCCTTAGTTCCGTTGCAGTGGGTGAGCGCGAAAGAACTCCCACATCCGACCCGTCGCGTCGATGCTCTGGCTCGTGCGCCCGACGAACCATTCCGGCAGCGGCTGGCCGCCGGGCCAAGTGTGGCCTCCGCCCTGAATGGTATACAGCACCACCGCCGCGTCGCCGGCGCAGTTCGTGTATTCGAGGCGCGTGACGTCCGCCGCGACCACGGAATCAACCGGGTCCGTTCCGCACCGGTTTCTTCGAGCCCAACTCGCCGTAAAGGCACGGATGCCCTGGAATCGCCGGGGGGCAACCCACGAGAACCCTCCCTTGTACGGTGCAGCCGAATCGGCGGTCCCGTGAAACGCGATCATCGGCACCGGTCGCTGGTCCGTGCACCAGCTGAACGGCAGCAGGAGAGCGGCTCCTACCATCCCGACCGCGGCGATCCGGTCGGAGAGCGTGCAGGAGAGCGCGAAGGACATGCCTCCGCCATTGGAAAGGCCGTTCGCGTAGATCATCCGCGGATCGATGTTGTACCGCACCTCCAGCGTGTCGATCAGCTCGGAGATGAACCTGACATCACGCGACGGTTCGGCTCCCTCGCCTTCGTGCCAGACCCTCGGGCCCCCGCCGCCCGCTCCCGAGGGGTACACGACGATGAAGCCGTGCTCGTCCGCCACACGGTTCCACTGGCTCGTCTCCTTCTGTGCCGCACCCCACAGCCCCGCCCCGTGCAGGCTGATCACGAGCGCCGTCGGCTTGCTTGGGTCATAGCTCCTGGGGACATAGAGCAGGTACTCCCGCGTTTGCCCCGAGGACACGAAGGAGCCGTTGGACCGATTCGAGACGTAAAACGACACTGCCTCAATCAGGGCCAACACCACTGGCAGGCTGATGAGAACGAGAGCGGCGGCGACGGCTCTCCCCCTGCTCTTCGGGGGGGTCACCGGTGCCGATTCCACGCGAGCGCCAGCGGCGCCGCCGACAGTCGCGCGAGGGGAACCGCTAGGATCGCGACGAGCGCGAGCACGTAGCGGGCGACGAAGGGCGTGGAGAAGAACCACACGAGCACGCCATAGAGCGCGAGCACAGCGACACACCAGCAGGCCGCGCCGGCGACGAGCGCGTTCCGCCCGAGCAGCTGGCTGCGCTCGAGACGCGTCGCGATCCAGGCGGCAGCGGACATCTTCAGGACCACCAGACCGGCCAGGATCAGGGGCAGCGCGTTCCATAACGCCCGCTGCGCGCTTGAGCTGTCGATGATCCACTCCACGATCGGGCCGAGCAGGATGAGGAACGTCAGCGTGAGCAACACGCTGCCCTTAATGAGCCACTCACGGCCGGTCAGGCCGATGTACCAGCTCTGCACCAGATGTTTCCAGGTCGCGACGATGAAACCCGCCAGGATGAGCAGAACCAACACCACGGCGCGCGGCGTCCCGATGGCGCCATTCAGGCGCTGGGCGCGGTCCAGCACCAGGGACCAGGTGCCCGACCAGGCGAGCGCGAGCGGCGTGGTGACGAATACCAATCCCCACGCGGCCAGCGTGCTCCACGACGCCATCTTCAGCTTGGCGCCGATGAGCTCGGCGGTGGTCAACGGCCGCGTCGCGCTGAACGGCGACACGCCGTAGGAATCGCCGACTCCTGGCTGTGGCTTGCTCCCCGTCCACCCCGTGAAGGCGGCCATGAACGGCGGCGTTACAGCCACGAGAAACAGGATTTCGAAGACGAATGCCGCGGCGTCCCTGGCGAGCCACAGCAGCGCCAGCTCGAACGGCAGCAGGATTCCCACCAGCGCCGGCAGCGTCCGGCCACGCCGCCGCCACTCGAACCATGCCTCCGCGCCGGCAGGCGACGAAAAGCCGGAACCGGCCCGCCGCACCGCCGGGACGGCCGTGGTGGGTACGGGCCCAGCGAACCGGCCACGCCAATCCGGCACGTCGCCGCGACGCGCGCGCGCGACGGCGAGGCGGGCGGCGACAAACGCGAGGGGAATCTGCGGCGCCACGATCGCCACCATCACGGGCTCGGAGGCGTGGTAGTGGATCGCCAGGAGCACGATGGTGTCGATCGTGCTCAGCCAGAGCACGGCGAGGATCACCCGCAGACCGGGCAACCCGTACGGCATCCACGTGAGCGCCTGCGTCCAGGCGAGCAATGACACGGCGGCCAGCGCCGGCCAGACGGTGGGAATGTCGAATCCCGATGGCCAGAGGGCGAGAAACCTCGTGGCCAGCCACAGGAGCGTGATGGCGGCGGCGCCGTACAGCATCGGCCAGAGCGCCAGCTCCGCCGTCGAAACCGGCAGCGTGAACATGCGGGCGGGATACATCGATTGGCGCCCGGCCACATCCCCGGAGAGGCCGAAGCTGAACACCGTCAGGACATATAGAAACGTCGTCGCCAGCGGCCCCATCACGACGACGCCGAACCGCTCAGGGCTGTCCATGTTGAATGTCCAGCCCGGCCCGATCAGCTTGAACGTCGCCAGGACGACCAGGTAGCCGGCGAGCGCGATCAGTCCCCGGCGGTGACGCCCGCGGAATTCCCAGGCGATGGCGGCGGCCGGCGAGCGCATGCTTACGGGCCCGGATCCGAGGCCGGCGTCCCGACATGCGCGATGAAAATCTCCTCCAACGAGGGGACGCGACCGTCGACGCGATGCGACTCCCTGATGACGTCCAGCGGCGCGCTCAACACGATCGTGCCGTGGCTGATCATGGTGACGTGATCGGCGACCTGCTCCACTTCATCCAGCAGGTGCGACGAGAACAGCACAGTGCGGCCTTCATCGGCGATGGTGCGAATGACGGCGCCGAGGATGTCGCGCCTGACGATGGGGTCGAGACCGGACGACGGCTCGTCCAGCACGAGCAATTCGGGCCGATACGCCAGGGCGATCAGCAGTCCGGCGCGCGCCTTCTGTCCCTTGGAAAGGGTCTTGATCCTCGCCGCGGGGTCGAGGGCGAACGCCTGTCGCAGCTCGTCCGCGTAGTCATCGTCCCACGCGGGGTAAAACGCGCGCGAGTAGCGCAGTAGCTCGTCGACGCGCATCCAGCCGGGGAGGTCGTTTTCTTCCGAGAGATAGCCGATTCGGGACAGCACGCCGACCGGATCGGTGACGGGATCGCGTCCGAAGACGCGCACCGAGCCGCTCTCCGCCCGGAGCAGGCCCAGCAGATGCTTGATGAGCGTCGTCTTGCCCGCCCCGTTCGCGCCGACGAGGCCGTAGACCGCGCCGCGCGGCAGCGACACGCTCACCGACGCCAGTGCCGTGGTGGCACCGAAGCGTCGCGTCAGCTCCGAGACGGCGATGACCGGTTCGTTCACCTAGCGCTGGAACTTACGCCGTTAGCTTTCCCCCGGCGATGGACCCACTCTCCGACCTGCTCCGGGTCGTCCGTCTCGACGGTGCGTACTTCTACGCGGTGGAGGCGGCGGCGCCGTGGAGCGTCGAAACGGCGCCCGCGCGGGAGCTCACGCCCCGCATCATGCCCGCTGCCGAGCACCTGATCTCGTACCACATCGTGACCGACGGCCACTGCTACGGCGGCCTGGCGGGCGAGGACCCCGTCGAGCTCGTACGTGGTGACGCGATCGTCTTTCCCCAGGGCGACGCACACGTCATGTCGAGTGAGCGCGACAAACGTCCCGGAGCGGATGTACACCGCGTCTTCTCCACGGACGCTGCGGAAGGTGCCCACCAGAAGGACCTGGCTACGCAGGACAAGCACGACGCGAAGTATCTGAAGTACTGGGTCAACGAGCAGTCAGGCGATGTCTTTTGCCTCGTCGAGGCTCCCACGAAGGAGGCGGCGATCCGCGTGCACCAGGAGGCGCACGGACTGCTTGCCGATGAGATCGTCGAGGTGGTGGAGGGCTTGTAGCGGCAGCCGTCCGCGAGCGTTATGGTGCCTCCCTGAACTCGGGGAGGTCACCTATGAACGTCTGGGTCGTGCTGGATTGGGTCGGGAGGATCGGCGCCTCGTTGATGTTCATCGACAAGGGGATCGCGCACCTGCGCAAGCGCGTTGTGCTGACCGCCTACGCCCAGGCGAAACACGTTCCCGCGCCCGAGCTCGCGGTGATCGTTACCGGTCTCATGATGCTCGCCGGGTCCGCGCTGATGGTGAGCAACTGGCATCCGCACTGGGGCGCCGCGCTGTGGATCCTGTTTCTCGTGCCGGTGGCGTTGGGGATGCACAACTACTGGACCGAAACGGATGCGACGGCCCGGGCGAGTCAAAGCATCCAGTTCTGGAAGAACATGACGCTCGCGATCGTCCTGGGTCTCTACATCATCCAGGGCCATCTCTACACGCGAGCGCATTAGCGCGGCACGAGAATCACCGATTTCACCCGCAGGTCCGGCGGGAACGGCGGCTCGCCGAGCGAGCCGCACTCCCGCCTCGCGCCGGGCGGATACTCCATATGGAAGGCGAGCCCGGGCTGGGGATCGAACCAGATCCGGAATTCGCAGTCGGACTCCGACGACTCGAAGCGTCCATACGCCGCCTCGAGTTGCGCCAGCGTCGACCCCACCCCCAGCCCTTCCGCCGTCCGCGGTCCCGGCTCTGTGACCTCCACTTTGCTCAACGTCGCCGACTCCAGCGAATCACTCGCGAGCGCGGTGACGGTCGCACCCCCGACCCGCGCCGCCAGCGACGGCACGGGATACCCGTCCGAGATCCCGACCCAGCCGTAGAGCAGCTTGGGGCACGCCCGCTTGAGCTGGGCGATCGTCTCGCCCAGGTGAAAGGGGCCGATGGAATCGCCGGTGATGCGCGTGGCCCCGCCGCCGCAGGCGGGGATCGCTGCGCGGTCCCGCGCCAGCTCACGCTTGAAACGCACCGTATCGCGATCCAACGGAAACGCGGCGAGCGGCCCGGGTGGCCGTTCTCCCGGCGGTGCGGGCGGTAGGAGAGCTCCATGCGTCGTATCGGCGGGAGAGGCGTGTAGCGGGGCCGGCGTGGAATCTGGAGGCGGCGTGCGTCCGGCCGCGCGCTCCCGGCACGCCAGGGCCAGGCTCCCCGTGAGCAGCATCGCCACGAATCGCATACCCGAAATATGCCCAATCCCACTCGCCACGGGCGCCCCGGAGACCGGTGCGCCGTTCATTTGGATGGGGCGTGGAGCGTCGCGAACCGGGGATGTGCGCGCAGCGGGTCGAGGTCGGAGTCGTGCGCGATCCAATCCCAGTGGCCGAACCCGTTTTGGACGGCGCGCTCGAGGCAATCGATGGCCGAGTCGTGCAGGCCGAGCAGGGCGTACACGCACGCCACGTTGTACAGCACCGCGGAATCGTCGGGCTCCATCGCCACCGCGCGCTTGGCCCACTCGCGCGCCCGGCTGGAATCGCCGAGGCTCGAGAGACAGCTGGCGCCGAGGTAGAGCGCACGCTCGTCGTCGGGGACAAGCTTCAAGCGCTCGTCCGCCAGCTCGACCGCGCGGCGCTGCGCCTGGAGCGCCTGGTCCGGCTGCTCCAGGCTGACGTAGACGCTGGAGAGGAGGGCGGGTGTGGCGTAATCCTCGGGGCGGAGTCGCGTGGCGGATTCGAACCAGCGCGCCGCTTCCACGAGGCGCCCGACGGTGCGGCAGTGCCGCGCATACTGATAGTGCGCGTCGAAGTCATTCGGCTTCAGCTCGAGCGCGAGACGAAACGCCGCCTCGGCGTCGTCGTGCCGCTTGTTGAGCGACAGCGCGACACCGCGCGCCAGCTGCGACTCGGCGAGGCTGGGGGCGAGCTCGACGGCCCGGGCGCTCGAGCGCTCGGCGGCCGCCAGATTCTCGTCGTTCGAGCTCCAATACGCGAACAACATCGAGTGGGCGTTCGCCTTCCCGGCGTGCGCCAGCGCGAACGCCGGGTCCGCCTGGATGGCGTCGCCATACATCTCGATGGCGTACTCCTGATTGGTGCGGCGGATCTGGCCGGAGAGGTTGCGGGCCCGCAGGTAGGGATCGACGGCTTGGGCCCGGGCGATGCGCTCGCGCTCGGTCGGCGCGACCTGCAGCGCCGCGAGCACCCGGGCGACGACGCCGTGCAGGCCTTGAAACAGCTCCTCCGGTTTGCGATCGATCAGCTCGGTCCAGTGCGCGCTGCCGTCCGCCGCGCGGACCAGCCGCGCCTGCACCCGGATCTGGCCGCCGAGTGCGGTGACGCTGCCGTCGAGGAGCGCCTGCACGTCGAGCAGGCGGCCCTGATCGGCGAGGCTCTGGTGGGCATACAGCGCAGCCGCCCTGCCGCGCGAGGCGACGCGCAGTGCCGCGACGCCGGTCAGCGCGCCGTGCAGGTATTCGGTGATGCCGTCGGCGAGATAGTCTTTTTCGGAGTCACCGCTCGCGTTGGCGAGCGGCTGCACCGCGATGGAGGCGCCGCTCACTCGGGGCGGCGCCGGCCGGCGGGACCGGAACGGCGCTTGCGTCCACGCCGCCCGTCGTCCAACGCGCGCGCCATCAGATCCTCGATCGCACCGCTGGGATCGAATTCCGTGAACCCGAGATTCACTCTCAGCTGGTATTTGCGGATCGTGCGGTTGTTCCATTCCTGCACGTTGTACTGCAGCCGCGTCGCGATAATCGGCGCCTTGTCGCTCGTCGCGTCGACGGCCATGGCGGCGAACGAGCCGCCCTCGATACGCGCCAGGAGGTCGGAGTCGCGGAAGGAGCGTTTCAGGATCTCCGCCACGGCCCGCAGCACGGCGTCGCCCTCGTCGTAGCCGGCGGCGGTGTTGATGGCCTTGAGCGCGCCCACGTCCGCCGCGACGATGAGGAACTGCCCCTTCTGCCGCTGCGCCCGCTTGATGTAAGGCTCGCCGAGGGTGACGAAGCCGCGACGGTTGTACAGCCCCGTCAGGCCGTCGATGAAGGAGAGACTGCGCAGCGCCGTTTGCAGATTCGAGATGTGCACCGCCGAGCGGATCGCGCGGGCGAGGATCTCGGAGCCGATCTTGCCCTTCTGCAGGAAGTCCTGGGCGCCGGCTTGCAGCGATTGCGTCGCCAGCTCGTCCTCTCCCCGACCCGTGAGGGCGATGATGGGGATGTCCTCGTGGCGCTCGCGAATCCGGACCAGCGCTTCGAGGCCTCTGGCTTCGGGGAGCGACAGGTCGAGCAGCACGACGTCGACCTCGTTGGAATGCAAGTAGTCCAGCCCCTCGGCCAGGCCGGTCACGTGGGTGAGGGAGTAGGGCTGCGATCCTGAAATCGCGGGGATGACCTCTCCCATCGTCTCCTGGAGCATCTGGGCGTGACGCGGGTTGTCCTCGATCAACAGGATGCGGATCGACTCGGTGCCGATATCCGCCAACGCCCGTGCCGCCCGGCCGGAAGTACGCGTCAGGATTCCTCCAGGGGATGTGGTCCGGCCTGCAACCTGCGGGTAATTTCCGGGTTATGCCGCATCGGCGCCAGTCGCGAATCACCCGGATTGCGCTCCTCACGAGTACCGCGCTGACCGCCGGATGCACGCACGCTTGGCCGTTCGATGCCGGGAGCCCCGACCGGCTCGGCCCCCGCGGGGAGGCGGTCCCACGGCGCCTCACCTTCAACCCCGGCGACGACCGCGATCCCGCGGTGCGGGGCGGATCCATCACCTACAGCCGTCTCGATCCAGACGAACGGGGGGAGGAGCGCTGCCTCGCCACCATCCCCGTGGACGGTGGCACGATCTCGGCGGAGACCTGTCCTGGACCCCCCGCGACCCCCGGCGACACGTTCGTCGATACCTGGGTGCGGCCGTCGCTCTCGCTCGACGGGAAGGAGGTCGCCTACCGGTGGCAGCAGGGGACCAGCATCGGCGTGCTGGGATTCTGGTCGTCGAGCGTCGTGGTGGCACCGGCGGCACACCCGACGGAGCGGACGCTCACCTGGCCGATCGTGTGGATCGCGCCGAATGGACGTCTCGCGGACGACGTCGCCAGCCTTACCTGGACCGACGACCACACGCTCCGGTTTCTGATCGGCTACGAGTTCGTCTTCAAGGTCAAAGGGGGCGGCCAGGCCCGCTACACCGACACGACGTTCGAGTCGTTCGCCCTGGCCCAGCTCGACGCCGCGACGGGCGCGTTCGCGATCGTCCCCGGCGGACAGGACGTCCTGGCGTACGCACCGGCGCCGGACGGCGGGCTCTGGCTCGTGAAGCACGGCGCCCCCGCTACGCTGTTGCACCAGGCGCCCGGTGCCGATACGACGTCGGTCGTGGGGACGCTCCCCG
>Ga0310811_10012313_pt1 | contig 11102 bp, 15 predicted proteins | sample YCmetagenome_FD_207642 | JGI IMG/M metagenome (GOLD analysis project Ga0310811, IMG submission 207642) | Soil microbial communities from experimental microcosm in Duke University, North Carolina, United States - YC | ecosystem: Engineered > Artificial ecosystem > Soil microcosm > Unclassified ... | reverse complement strand
AGGGTGAGTGCTGTTTCACCATCGTAGGCAACGACGGTGCGGTGGCCACAGCAGTCCAGCAGGAAGCCCAGACTATCCGCAACAGATTCGTTCTCGTCAACGACGAGTGCATTAATTCAATACTCTCTACTACTACAGATGGTTCGCTTACCCATTCTTCTTATGTAATATGTATTATTAAATGGCATTGGATTAGACCAGACAGTAATGCGTAAATATAGGTATATGCATTTAAATAAACATTCGAGGACTAGGATTGTCGAGAGCAAATGAGGGCATGAAAGCCGGCGCTTGTGAGAGGTGAGGTCGCGGCAGCTTTTACGGCCAACATAGCGCGTTTATCGGCGGCCATCGTCCGGTCGCGGCGTGTTCAAATTGCCGCAGCCCGCAGAGAGCCGCCAAGCGCTCGGCAATAAGCACGTCAACACACTGCATGAGTAAACTGAGGTCCGCCGGTTTCAGAAAATGCAGGAGCGCTCCCAGCCGGCTCGGGTTCGGCGGACAGCATGACGATGGGCATATCCGCGAATGCCGGTTTGCACCGCACGCGACGACACAGCTCGGCACCGTCCATGCCGGGCGTTCTGAAGTCTGTCACGATGAGACGCGGAAGGACATGCATGAGTTTTCGCAGCGCTACATGTCCGCTTTCGGCAAGTACAGCATGACGGCCGTGTACTTCCAATGCCAGTTGCAGAGACCAGAGATTCTCGGGGTCGTCGTCGACCAGAAGGACGGTTGACACGACGCAGGGCAGGTCCAGCAACTATCGCATCTTCAACGGCCGGCCGCTGGCATCCGCCAGCAGAAGGGACTGCTAGACCGCCGGGCCGGAGTAGACGTACGAGGCGGTGCAGACGGCAGTCGCGAGTCGCCGCGCCGAATCGCGGCGCTCGCGACTCAAACTGTTAAGTGAGCTAGTGCTCGGCTAAGCATCGCGCCACAGGCTCGTCAGGTAGAAAATAGTTTGCACCTTTCTATTCGGATTCCTCCATTACGGATGAATCTCGTCGAGAGTGCGCAATTTTTCTTCGATATCCGGAAGGATGTGGCCGCCCTCGCGGACTTCTGTCACTAACTTGTATGCATATGACCGGCAGTTTTCGAGCGTACTGTGCAGTTGTGGTTCGGCCTGCAGTGCGGCTACCGCTGTTCTGATTTCGCCTGGCGTATCGCTCAAAAGCGCCGCAACGACTTCTTGCGGCGGTATCGGCGAAGCGTGACTGCGCAACTGGCGCATCCAGTCCGTTGCATATAGCGTGGCGTGGCGCTCCCGCTGAACGCTCTCGGCTTCATCGAGCGCGGCAAGATGACGGGTGTTGTTGCCAAGCGTTGAGCGCCAGACTTCCATGACCTTGCCCCGCAATTCGGCAATTGCTCCTCCAAGCGACTCGTTTTCACCGCCTGCCATCAGGCGATGGTCCTCGAGTTTGTCCAGCCGCTCTCTTAGGCCGTTGAGAAGCGGGTGCCAGTCGGCAGGCAGCTCCGTGAGTCCGTAAAACTCCCAGGTGATTTCGGCGAGCTCGTTGCGAATGTTCGCCAGCACCTCATAGTCCGCAACGCGCGCTTCGTAGACGTCCTGTGAGGTAACAACCTGGCGATGCAAGGGAAACAGGGGATTGTTGTACCGGCGCTGCAGATGCCGCTCCATGGCGCCCGGTACTGCGCTCCACTTCCATCGAGGGAAGGTGCGGGCGTCAAACCCTTCGATAGCCTGTACCATCGATTTGAAAAGCGGCAGTGCCTGCTCGGTAGCACCGTGAAGGCAGGCCGCCAGCTTGATGTCGTTGCCTTCAAAATCGACACCCGGGCGACGATGGTAAGGCGAGTCAGGGGCCTGAAGCAGGAACCCCGTCGCAAGGAAAAACTCCACTGGTATCTCCACCGGCTCGTCACCTTGCACGAAGCTGCGGCGTTCACGCGGCGTCGCGTCATATGACTGCATAAGCCGATTTACGAGCGCAATCAACTGGTCGAGTGCATCTCCAGCCGAAGACTGGGCCTCGTCTGCGAGCAGGCAAAAAGTGTCGCGCGCCATTCTCGCGGCGACCACCCCGTGCTTTTCTGCAAAAACCCAAAACCAGAGCGCGAGCTGATAACCTTTCGTCGCACTCCGAGCGACGTTCTCGACGTCGGGCGCGAATACCACATCCGGCGCGCTGGACCCCGAGAAAGGCGGAGTGTCGGCTCGCATCAGCATGTCAAGCAGCTGGCGGAGGGCTCCATAGGTATCGGCTGGCCTCCCTGATGTGCGGAGAGTCAGAGAGTTTGTCCTGTTCCAGAACTTCCAGTCCACGTTTTCCTCGACAGAGCAAACTATCCGGTTTCTGGGATTTGACTACACAGTTCGAGTCTCTCCAATCATGGCGGCTTGCAGCAGCGAAGGCAAGCGCCGACTGGACAGACAGCATCGTTTCGGCTCCGACCGGCGCGCCGCTCGGACTTTATGCCAACTACCCGTCAGCCTTACAGCTCCACGCGACGGAAGGCAAAGTCGGACGCACGACACGAAAAAGGGGAGACGGTGCGTTTCCGCTCGTCGTGCAAGCGCTTGCAAGCGCAGAGGTTGACATACCTGATTGTGGAATGGAGCTTGCTGTTATCGAATCGCCCGGTCGTGACACAACGGACACGCGAAACGGCCAAAAGCCGCAGGACGTCATCGATAGGACTGTTGACGAGATTCACCCCAGTAAGTGACCCGCCGGCGAGGGGAGGAGCCGACCGTATCATGTCAGGGACAGTGAAAATGACGAAGAGTCGCCCGGGTAACGAGGGGTGCAAGCAAGGAGCCAACGTGGCGGACACTTTCAAACCCGGCGAAATCGTCAAGGTGTCGGGTATCTATTCGGTCGTTTTTGAAGGTGGTGATTGCGAGGGCCGGACATTTGAAACTACATGTGTTGAGGGCGACCGCTTTCCGCGGACACGCACGGGCGCTGGAGCGCATTACGAACTGAAGCACGGCGCGCCCTACTCGTACCAGCACCCTGAGTTGAATCCGGGCAGATAAAGACACCTGGCCCGTAATTCCTGCCGGGCAGCGAAACTCACCTATGTTTAAAAGCGCCAACGGACACTCTACCAGGGGCAATGTTCCGAGGTGCGGGTCAGACGAGGCTTCTTTCAGAGGCTTCATCCGCTAGGGGTTAATCGTGGCCCGTCAGTGACCGGCTTGCTCGCCGCTGGGGACGGTGCGCTTCCGGCCAAAGACGGATATCGCCGGTGGGCCGACTGTCGGAATGAACAAGACCTGCAGCGTCTTTGTCGTCATGGTTACCCCCTCGAATCTTTTCGCGCCCGCCCGCGCGAGAGCTGCGAGGCTCGCCAAAGCAAGGGGTCAATGTCTTCGGTGGAAACCGCGAGCAGTCCCATTGACGGCATACCTGTTATTTATACAACTTCTGCGCCGCATTCGATTCGGGTCGAAGGCCTGAACGGGCGTGCCATTGACATTCGAATTAAAAGACCCGTAGCCGGGCACCCGACGCCGGAGATTGCTGCGTTCGTGGTAAGCCTCAAGTCCGCGTTCAGTGATACCGTCATCGACAATGCGATACGCTGCGGTAAGGTCGGCGAGCCAACGTTTTACGCGAAGAAGAACGGCCACATGGTCGGGACATCGTCGTCGACGTCGCAGACCGTCAGGAAAGTAGTTGATGAAGCGTTGCGCGACAGGCACTTCTGCATGGGCTGCGACGGTTCTTGCCCCGGACAAAATCTCAGTTGCCGATAGCGAAGCGAAGAAATGCCTCCATGAGCATTCTCCCCATGACCAAAGTTAGAAAGCTGAATAATGCAATCAAGACTCTATAAGGGCTACGACGTCTGGGGGCATGCCATCCCCCAGGATAGCGGTTACGCAGCGAGCGGCACGATTACGCGCGAGTCAAAGGTAATCGCGGCGTCGGGCGTGCTCGCGCACTTCAGGACAGAAGAAGAAGCGCAAAGTGTCGGGATGGACTGGGCGATAGCATGGGTCGACAGCCACTCATGAAAACGCTAAGTCCAAATTGCCGCGTCGGGTGACCGAGACTGCGTAGGGCTGATTACTCGCGAATTGGAGGTGGTCGACGCGTCGGGCGTGCGGGCAAAACGAAAGATGCAGCTGTGACGGTCGGGCTGCAGTTGACACAGGCGTGCGTGGATAGCCCGGGCTGAGCGTCGACCGGGCCAATGGGCTCGATTCCGAAGAAGGTAGGAAGTCCGTATCCGCCCGATGTGGGTGAGCGAGTTCTCACATACACGCTCCGTTCCCTCAATTCCAGCGCTGAACTAAGCTAACGGTATAAGGACGCCGTCATCGAGACGTCGCGACGACCCAGGAGCATGTCCATGCAGCCTTCGCCCGCAACGGCGCGCGCCGGTGGCGCCGTTGCGTTACTTGCACTGTCCGGCTGCTACTATCCATACGGCTATTACCCGTACGGCTACTACCCCGCCGCTCCTGCTTACGCTACCCAGCGCGAAGTTCCTGCTCAAGGCTATGGCCTGGCGAACGGCGCCGACGCCCAGAACATTCCGCCCGCGTCGCAGGGTGCGGCCGGGTATGTCGCTCCAGCGCCTATGTATGTCGTGCCTGCCTACTACCCTGCGTACTATCCCCCCTATCCCTGGTACGGTTGGCCGGGCTGGTGGGGACCCTCGGTGTCGTTCAGCTTCGGCTATTGGGGCGGCGGACATGGGCACTGGGGTGGTCATGGCGGCCACTGGGGCGGAGGTCACGGAGGCGGCCACGGCCATTGAACCGCCAGGTTTCCGCAATTGCGCTGCGTAACCGGCTCATCAACGCAGCAGGGCTACCGCAACTGGCATCGCCTCGGCATGTGCATGGGTCGATAGCGACGCCTGGCCACGACTTCGGCTTGTCAGGCAAAGCTGCTTCATTTGCCATCGCGGCCGCCAGCGCGGCATAAACTCAGTACCTAAAGACGTCTTTAAACCTCTTCATCACACGAGAACTTCCTTGAAACATCAAGCAATCGGTTGGACGGCACTCTCTTTGATTTGAAGAGAGGTTTTTTCAGTGAAGGAGCTTGTGGCTACGGTACGTTTCCATGGTATTCGAAGCTAATTGCCGAATGATGTAAAACGAGGGCGGGCAAAGGTCGCCCGGACCGGGCAGTTTCGCTGAAGTAAGGTACGCTACGCGATGCAGTTGAGGGCGAGCGCCCGCCCTGTGCGCGACCTCCGGTCAGTTCTCCGCGGTGCGCTAAAGCGCCACGCCTTACATCATCCCGGTATGCCCAACGTGCTGCGTCGCGCCTGCTTTTCGGCGGGCGGTCGCTTCTGAAAAGCCATGAAGTCTGAAAAGCTTAAGGAAGTTCTTGCTCTGGCTGAAATCCAGTCGCTGGCCGACACGAAGACGTTTGCACGCGGCAAGACGTACTTCCATGACGGTACAGTGTCGCGACTGGAAGAGAGCGAAGGCTCTATTCGGGCCAGCGTGCGTGGCACGCACCGGTACAGTGTCGAGCTCGGCATCGGGGACGACGGCGAACTCACCTACGAATGCAACTGTCCGGTTGGCAACGATGGCGTTTTCTGCAAACACGCGGTAGCCGTCGCGCTGTCGTGGCTGGAAAATTCGGGCGAAGAGGTGTTCCATGCCGACGCCGCGGAACCGGAGAAGCCCCGCAAAAAGCGGAAGACATATGACGAGCTGATTCGCGAATACGTAGAGACGCTCGACGAAAATACGATGCGGAAACTGCTGCTCGAAGCAGTCGAGCGCGACATGACGCTGCGCGACAAGCTGCTGTTCGCTGCGCGCGCAGCGAGCGCCAGCGATTTGCCAAGCATGAAGACGGCCGTTCGACAGGCGACGCGAATTTCGCGGCCGCTAGACTGGCGCGAGTCTGGCGCATATGGTGACGGTCTGACATCCCTGGCTGATATGCTGCGCCAACGTCTTGCTGGGCCTAACGCCGCACAGGTGGTTGAGCTTGCGGAACTCGCGATTGCGGGTGCCGAACAGAGCCTCGAACAGATAGATGACTCCAGTGGCGACGTGATGCCAGCCATCCTCGAGCTGGCGTCCGTGCATCTGGACGCCTGCAAGCTGACAAAGCCCGACGCGGTGAAGCTCGCCGAGCGGCTATTCCGGTTGCAAACCGAGGGCGTGTGGGACACATTCCGTAATGTCTTGCCAGCATATGTGGAACCACTGGGTGACGCCGGACTTCGCCGGTATCGGGAACTGGTCACCAAGAGCTGGGAAGCGCTGCCGGCACTCGTCCAGGATGGTGAGAGTCGCCGCTCGTTCGACTCAAACCGCATGAACCTTGAGCACGCAATGGAGGCACTGGCCGAACTCGATGGAGACGTAGACGCGCTTGTTTGCATTCACTCGAAGGACCTGTCGAGTCCCTACCGGTTTCTGCAGTTAGCGGAGATTTGTGTGAGGTACGGTCGACCTGATGCGGGGCTCGCATGGGCCGAGCGGGGCCTGGAGGAATCGGGCAGGAACATTGACCAGCGCCTGCTCGACTTCTGCATCGACGCGTACCTGCGCATCACGGAATTCGGCAAGGCAAATGCGTTCGCATGGCGTCGCTTCGAAATGCGCCCAGTCGCTGAAGCGTTCGCCGCGTTGATGAGGGTTGCCACAGTCACAGGACAATACGACGGAATCAGGGAGCGCGCGCTCAAGCACCTCTGGGCACTTGTCAGGGCTGAAGAACTGGCTGCAAAAACAAAGCAGTGTGCGTGGCAGACGTCGACGCGTACCGAACTGGTCACGCTGTTTCTTGCCGAGCACGACGATAGTTCCGCATGGGATGTGTTTGTTGGCGGTCCGGTTGCGACACGCCTTTGGCCACGCATGGCAGCTGTCCGGGGCCAAACGCATCCCGATGACGCCATTTCGCTCTATCATCGCCTGCTGCCCATCGCTGCCGAAAGCGGCACGCGAAACGCGCAATACGCCGAGGCATTTGAAATAGTCCGCGCCATCGGCAAGTTGCGGGCAAGGCTCGGCGCAGAGGCGAAGTTCGCAATCGAACTTGATGAGATTCGCTCGGCGTACCGTGCAAAGCGTAACTTTATCAAGCTGCTCGCTACATTGTCCTGACCAGGTCGCGATTGCGCGGGCCGCCGTTGCTCGCCATCTCGCTGGCGACAGGCTCGCACGTCAGACGCTGCTACGTCGGCGACGCCTGGCGGCCGCCGGAAGTCGGGTGAGACGTTGTCGAGCCAGGCGCGACCGACCGTGCACCGGGTCAACTAGCGGACCCATCATTGCCGCAATAGCGCGCTCAAGCCGAACGGCGCAAATCCGGCCGTTGGCGAATGTCGTCCGCACCTAACTTCGCATGCCTTCCGATGGCGGAACACGGCTTCGACGATGCACGTCCACGCGGTCATATGGTCGCCAAGGCGCAAAAATTTGTTGCCGACTCTCTTGAAAACAGCCGGGGAAGCCCCATCTTCAGCATCGCTCAGGCAGTGCGCGTGGACGACCGGTTCGCGGCACTGCGTGTTTCAACCTTGATTGTCCGCGGCATGGGACAACCGGACTGAAGCGCGTACGCCGGTTCGCTTCCTTGCCGCCAGAGGAGAAAGCGACTATGAGTGACGTCTACTTTGGAACCGACCTGTTCAGCGAGCTGGACCGCCTGCAACGCCAAATGTCTACGCTGTTCGGCGGCTATCCCTCAAGCCTTCGTTCGAGCCGGTCAGGCACTTTTCCTTTAATCAATGTCGGGACGACCGATGACTCCGTCGAAATCGTCGCGTTTGCCCCCGGCGTCGACCCTGCGAAGCTCGACATCTCCGTCGACAAGGGCATGCTCACGATTGCCGGAGAACGTCCGAACCTGCAAGCCCAATTGCCCGAAGCCACCAGGCCGTATGCGCAAGAGCGTTTCAGTGGCTCATTCCGGCGTGTTGTCGAACTGCCGCAGCAGGCTGACCCCGACAAGGTGCAGGCCCGGTATGTCGACGGGTGCCTGCTGATTTCAGTCGGTAAGCGGGAAGCTTCCCGGCCGCGCGCGATTACTGTTCAGTAACGAGGACGAGGTGACATCATGAGCGAGAACACTCAAATTACCGAACGCGACCAGAACGGGGTCACGCGGCCCGACGCGGATGAAGCTCGTCGCCGCGTCACACTGGCGCCCGCCGTCGACATCTTCGAGGACGCCCACGCAGTGACGCTGCTAGCCGACTTGCCGGGAGTGTCAAAAGACAGGCTTGACATCAAGGTTCACGACGGCAGCCTGACCATCGAAGCCGAATCGGTGGTACCGGTGCCACCGAATCTCGTCCTCTCTCACGCCGAGATTCGTGCACCCTACTTCTCACGGCGATTCACCGTCAGCGAAGACTTTGACACGTCGAAAATCGAGGCGTCCTTGAAAGACGGTGTTCTGAGACTGACGCTACCGAGGCGGGATGAAGCAAAACCGCGCCGCATTGACGTCCGTGTCGGCTGATACCGAACCGTGATGACGTTGGGGAGTCGGCTGCAGAACGAGAGATTCGTGCAGCCGACTTCCCCAGCTTGCCCAATCCGGACGGGCTTACCGTTCTCACCAGCATGCGGCTACGCATTCGCCGCCAAGATATCCGGAAGCAGCACTCAAAGGAAGGCGGGGTTGCCAGCACCTCGTCGACCACCTGTTGTGCGCCGCGCCAGACTGTTCTCGGACGGGCCGATGTCGTGCGCCGCGCCAGCGCCGCCACCTCGATGGCACGCTGCATCAGGCGGTTTCATGACCTGCTCCTGCTGACGCATGGCTTCGCCCATGACGCACGCACGAAGCAACGACCCGTACCGGCTCGTCGCCGCCCGGCGACCGGCTTTGCTATTTGAAGGTGCCGTCTCGTGGGTCCTTTTCCTCGGGTGCTTCACCCGGGGAAGGCTCGGCAGGCGTGTCCTCGTCGGGGACATCTTCGTCAGGCTGCGTTCCCGGAACATCGCTGCCCGCCCGGATTCTGATGTCTTCGGGCGGACGATTTCTTGTCCCTCCGCCCGTTGACGGAGGGTTGCTAGCGGGGAACGTAACTTGAATAGTCGTGTCGACATCCCTTTCCGATATGTTGTGCAACCTGTATTGCTCCATAGAAAAACGAGTGGACATTTTGTGTCTCCCCTGAAGATGTGAGTCATAAGCACCGAGCAATCACTGTTCCCTGAGCAATTGCCACGCGGCTGCGTGGCGCGAATTTATAAGTGATGCTACATAATTGAAAGGCCGAATGGTAGACCCACAATACTGCGCCAAACGCCGCCTGCGACCTGGAATGCAGCTTGTGCTTTCCATGCAAGTCCCCACCGCCACGTCAGGCAGCCATCCAACTGTGACTTTCCGGCGACTTGCGGGTCACCCGGGCCGGACCGCCGCGCGTTTCGTGAGGCGATGTTCGACAAAATGGAGCCGTGAGGAAAATGGTACGCACTAGGAGCCGTCTGATGGTCCCAATGACGGCAGAGGGCGGCAGGTTTGCTGGTCTAGGCGCGATGTGAACTCTGAAGGGGCGGACTTCGACGGCCTTTTCAGGCCAGGAAACAAAGTACGTCCGTCGGCGAACCCTGCAGGCTGGCGAAATGGCTCCGCCGGTCGGAACAGCAGTGCGTACTGCGTGTACGACTATGGCCAGCACCGCGAGTTAACCGGTTGCCATCGTCCGGTCACGGCCTGTTCGAATTGCCCTGGCCTGGACAGGGTAGCCAGACGGTCGGCGATGAACATATCGACGTATCGCATGAGCAAGGCAAGGTCTGCGGGTTTGCGAAAATAGGCGGACCAGCACCGGCCATCCCCTGCCGGTTCCGGCTCAGCCGACAGCAGGACGATGGGCAGGTCAGCAAATGCCGGTTGGCACCGCACGCGCCGGCAAAATTCGGCACCATCCATTTCCGGCATATTAAAGTCCGTCACGATAAGGCGCGGAAGAACGTGCATGAGCTTGTGCAATGCTTGACGCCCGCTTTCCGCCAGCACGGCGTGACGGCCGTGCGCTTCCAGGACCAGTTGAAGGGACCAGAGATTCTCGGGGTCGTCGTCGACCAGGAGGACTGTTGACATGGCGGGAACAGCGCAGTCATCACGGGCCCCGTGGCCGAAGGTCGACTGCTGGCCACCGGCGGCGGCTGGTGCCAGCGGTAAAGCTTCGGCGTCACGGTGCAGAAGCCTGTACGCGCGCGGTGGACCGCTACTGGGCGGACGAAGCGGCGGCATCCGAAGCACCCCTGGCTGCCGGGATGCGCTTCGTTCCGGACTGTTCGTTCATCGTATTCGCGCCCTTCGAGCTGGACGTTGACCCGGTGCTCCCCTTGGCGTTCGGGGTGCTCATACCAGTACCACCCTGGCCGCCACCGCCATTGCCTCCCCCGCCTCCACCCGAGTTACCACCACCTTGAGCGGATGCCGCTCCGGCGAAGGACAGCAGGACGACAGAACAGCACAAAACCTTGTGTGGAATTTTCATGATTGCCTCCCTGATTGCGATTTGCGATTGCCTTTGGAATCAGATGTCCGTAGCGCTCGCGCGACTCCCGGCGACGTCGCCCCCTGGCATCCAGTACGGCTGCCGGTTGTAATACTGATGCAGCTGCGTGCCCCACGCAGGGTCCGCCATCGAAGGCCAATGGTCCTTGTCGAATCCCGCGTCGTCCTTCAGCTGCTGCGCGACGATGTCAACGCGGAAACACTTCGCGTCAGTATCGAGCGTCAGCGCGCTCCACGGAATGGCGTGCAGTGTCGCGCCCATCCCGAGGAATCCGCCTTCCGACAGCACGGCGTACGCAATACGTCCGCTGCGCACGTCCAGCATGATGTCGGAAATCTTGCCGACATCCTCGCCATCCGAAGTCACCACCTGGTTTCCTTCCAGCGAATCGGCCGCCATCACCTCGGGTCCCGGACCTTCCCCGACGCCAGACCCTACGATTTCGGCGCCGGCGCCGGACGGATTGCCCTTCGGGTCAAGTGTGTTCATGGTTCTCTCCCTGTTGAGATGTAACGCTTTCGTGCATTCGCCATACCTGAGGTGTTCTCGATGCAATTCATTCAACAGAAGGGCACAGACGTTAAGACCTGCAGCGAGAGTCCGTTCGTCTTCCTGTATGGGGCCAGGTCGCATGGTGCCGCCTTGGG
>Ga0310811_10012312_pt1 | contig 11102 bp, 8 predicted proteins | sample YCmetagenome_FD_207642 | JGI IMG/M metagenome (GOLD analysis project Ga0310811, IMG submission 207642) | Soil microbial communities from experimental microcosm in Duke University, North Carolina, United States - YC | ecosystem: Engineered > Artificial ecosystem > Soil microcosm > Unclassified ... | reverse complement strand
CGCTTGGGGAGAAGGAGATGCACTTGTCCCCGGAGAATGACGAGAGTGCAATGAAACGCCGCATCCGGCATATCGCGATCGGTGCGGCCATCCTTCTGGGTGTGGTGCTGCTGTTCGGCGCCTATTCCCGTTATGTCGAGGCCAGCGATGTGCGCGACTGGACCCATGAGAGCCAGATACCGACCGTCACCTTGATCTCGCCCAAGGCCGGCGGCGCCGATCAGCCGCTGGTTCTGCCGGGTACGCTGTCGGCTTTCTATGACGCCAAGATCTACGCCCAGGTCGCCGGCTATGTGAAAAGCTGGAGCCGGGACATCGGCGCCCATGTGAAGAAAGGCGAGGTTCTGGCGGTGATCGACACGCCGGAGCTGGATCAGCAGATCACCCAGGCGCGCGCCGATCTCAGCGCGGCCGTGGCGGCGCAGAAGCTTTCGGCCGTGACGGCGTCGCGCTGGCGCGACCTGCTGCGTCAGGATGCGGTGGCGCGGCAGGACGTGGACGTCAAGGAAGCTGATCTTGCCGCCAAGACCGAAGCGCTCAAGTCGGCGCAGGCCAATCTGGACCGGCTGCTGGCCACCAAGCAGTTCGCCCATATCACGGCACCCTTCGATGGCGTCGTCACCGTGCGCAATCTGGACGTGGGCACCCTGGTCGGCTCCTCCAGCGGCAATCCGCTGTTCACGGTCTCGGATATCCATGCCCTACGGCTCTATGTGAATGTGCCCCAGTCCTATTCGGCCGATATCTCCGCGGGCCAGGCCGTCTCCCTGGCCGTGCCGGAATATCCGGGGCGCTCCTTTCCTGCGCGCCTCTCCTCCAGCTCGGGCGCCATCAGCAGCCAGAGTTCCACCATGCTGGTGCAGTTTGAGGCGCCCAATGGTGAGGGCCTGCTTAAGCCCGGTGATGTGGCGCAGGTCAGCCTAGGGCTTCCGGCAAAGGGCCTGCTGCGCCTGCCGGCGAGCGCACTCATTTTCCGGGCTTCAGGCCTTGCGGTCGCGACCATGGGGGCCGGTGACCATGTCGTGATCAAGCCGGTGACGGTGGGCGTGGATCTGGGGGCCTCGGTCCTGATCGCAACCGGTCTCAACCCCCGTGACAGGGTGATCAACAATCCGCCGGATTCTCTTGCCAGTGGCGATGCGGTCCGCATCGCCCCCGGCTCCAGTTAAGCTATTGATCCAAAGTGAAAATATGTCGCAACCGCTCAAACGTGATTGCAAAACTTTCATGACGATGGTCTTTCGTCCCTGCACGGCGTGGGCGGAAAGCCGCGAAAGGTAGTCAAGATGCGCATCCTCATCGTCGAGGACGAAAAGAAGCTCAACGACATCCTCCAGCGCAGCCTGAAGTCGGAAGGCTATACGGTGGACGGGGTACTGACGGCCGAAGACGGGCTGGAATATGCCAAATCCTATCACTACGACCTGGTGATCCTGGACCTGCAGCTTCCCGACGGGACTGGCACCGGGCTCCTCAAGCGCCTGCGCGAGAGCGGCCATACCATGCCGGCGCTGGTGCTGACCGCGCGCAGCGATCTGGACAGCAAGCTGGAGAATTTCCAGGCCGGCGCTGACGATTATGTCGTCAAGCCCGTCGCGATGGCGGAGCTCGCCATCCGGGTGCAGGCCTTGTTGCGGCGCGGACCGGCCCTGCAGGAGAATGTCCTGCGCGCCGCGGACCTCGAGATCAACCGCCTGACCCGGCAGGTCAGGCGCGACGGCAAGCGTATCGAACTCAGCCCCAAGGAATATTCGCTGCTGGAATATCTTTTCCTGCATGCCGGCCGTGTGTTGTCGCGCACCATGATCGTGGAAAAGATATGGGACCAGTCCTTCGAGGGGCTGACCAATATTGTGGATGTCTATATCGGCCATCTCCGGCGCAAGATTGACGAAGGCCATGAGCACAAGCTAATCCGCACCGTGCGGGGCTTGGGCTACACGCTCGACCTCGACCGGCCCAAATGATGCTGCGGCCCTAATGATCCTACGATCAGTCACATCGCGGCTCGTCTTTCTCTATTGTCTGCTTCTGGTTCTGCTTGGCGCGGTATTTCTGGCCTTCACGGTCTTCAGTTTCCGCCACTACACCAACGCAACCATCACCTCCAACCTGACCACCCGGGCGCAGGAGATATGGAATGTGTCGCAAGGCGCCCTGGATCAGCCGGCGCGGCTGACCCAGATCATCGAGCGGCGTTTTTCGCCGGAATCGGAAGACCGTTTCATCCGCATCACCGCCGGAGGGCGGCTGCTTTACCGCTCCGGCCGGCCAAGCAACCGTGGCTTTGACCCCGAGCGGGTACCGGCCCTGGCTGGTCTGGGGGGCTCGCGCATGATCGGTGCCCTGATCCTGGTTTCCCGCGCCTTTCCCGATCCCCAGCATGGCACCGTCGTCGTGGACAGCGGCCAGTCCTACCAGTTCGCCCAGACGGTAGAGAAAGAGCTCGCGACCTCACTGTTCGTCGGCCTTCCGGTATTGCTACTGGCGGCGGCCGTGGCGGGATATTTCCTGATGCGCGGAGCCCTGGCGCCGGTGGAGGGGATGATCAACGCCGCGGAGACCTATACCTTCAACGAGCCCCACAAGCGGCTGCCGACGGTGGATACCGAGCCGCGGATCGAGGCCCTGGGCCAGGCGCTGAATCGGATGCTGGACCGGCTGGATAGCGCCTATTCCCACGTCAACCGTTTTTCCGCCGATGCCGCCCACGAGCTGCGCACCCCGCTTACCATTATTCGCGGCGAGCTGGAGCTGGTCGCCGGGGGAGAGAAGCGGCCGGAAGATATTGAACGGGCCTTGAGCAACGCCCTGGAGGAGATGACGCGCCTGTCGGCGCTGGTGGACAATCTGATCACCCTGTCGCGCATGGAAAGCATGTGGGGTAAGCGCGCCCATGCCGCGGTGGATTTGAAGGAGCTGGCCGAGGAGACCATGGACCAGATGGGCCTGCTGGCCGTGGAAAAACAGATTTCCCTGACGCGGCCGTCGGGCGCCAGCGTCGTGGTCGCGGGCGACCGGGAACGACTGAAGCAGATCCTGGTCAATCTGATAGATAACGCCATCAAATATACGCGCGACGGCGGGGAGGTCTCGGTCGCGGTGGGGATAGACGGCGAAAATGGCTTTGTGACGGTGGAAGACAGCGGCATCGGCATTGATCCCGCGCACCAGGAGCGCGTGTTCGATCGCTTCTATCGCGTTTCTCCGGATCGGGGAGAAGTCGGTGCTGGTCTGGGGCTGGCGATCGTCAAATCCATCTGCCAGGCGCATGGCGGCACGGCCAGCGTGCGCAGCGTCCCGGAGATCGGGAGCTGTTTCAAGATCGAGATTCCGCTTTTCGCGCCGGACAAAAAAATGGCCGCCGTGGAAAGTACGGCGGCCAGTGCCAGAGGAATTTCTTAGAACGGGTAATAGCGCAGGCTGGTAAAAAACATGCTGTCATCGGTGGTCGGTTTGACTCCGCCGGCGCCGGAGAACGCCGTGAGGTGGATGTAGGAGTACTGTGCTCCAACCCGGAAGCTGCCGAACTTGCCCTGATAGGCCCGCCACCAGAAGCCCACATTGGCCTGATTGACGGTCTGAAGGTTGGGCGAGCAGGCGCCGCCTTCCACAAGACAGCCGGCCAGGTTGAGTGAGGGATTGCCCAGGCCCAGATGCTGGGTGCCGACGTCGTAATATTTGCGCTGCTGCTGTTCCTGGCCGGCATAGACATAGAGGTCGAACAGCGGCGTCGCATGCCAGGTTGCACCGCCCAGGAAGGTAGTTTCCTGCACGGGCGCCAGGGTGCCGTCGGGGCGCAGGGTGACATCCGGAAGCTGGGCGCTGCCGTAACGGCCGATGCCCGAGCCGGTCAGGGCGGTGGCCTGCAAATCAAGCGTCTTGGGGATCACAGTCCAGGCGATGCTGCCGCCAACGCCGCCGCCATCGCTGTTGGCATTGTGGTTGCCGGCTGCCAAGCCGAGCGCATTGCCGGTCGCCAGGCTCACCCGATCATAGAAGGAGCGATAAATGCCCAACGCTTCCACATGAAGCGGCTGGCTGCCGCCGATCACTGGTTCCCAGGCGATCTTACCGACGAAATCCGGAATGTGGTTCAGCGAGAAATTGTTGACGTTGGCAAGGAGCGAGCCGCCAGCATGGGTGGTGGTCGTGGTGATGCCGGTGGCGGTTCCGGCGTTGGGCGCGAAGGTCGTCTGTGGGTTCTCGACCGAGACGGCCAGCCAGAACTCCTTATTCCAATTCTTGACGAGACGGATCTGCGGCTGACGGGCCCAGTTGAAGCCGACGGCATATTGCGCATCGATGGTGGCGGGCGGGACCTCGTTGCGGGGCGTGATGCCCTTGCTATTGAGGGTCACCAGCGACCAGTTCTGGCCGGCCAGCAGTTCCAGGCCCAGCGAATCCCAATCAATGGTCGCATAGATGTTACGGATGCGCAGATTGTAGGAGTTGCTTTCGTTGGAATTGGCGGTCTGCGCCGCGCCCAAAAAATCCATCTCGTCATACATGGCCAGATGGGTGTCGGAATCTACATCGCCGGTGGCCAGAATGCTGAGACGGCTTTGCCGCGCCGTGCCGCGCGTTTCCGACATATGCGCCGTCGGCTGGTTGGAGAACGGCACGCCATTGAAGCTGCTGCCGATGTCCGCGCTTTCGCTGCGCGAGCGCGTGGCGGTTTCCATCGCCAGGAACCCGCCAAGGGTTACGTTCACGCCTTGTGCATGCGCCGGCAGAGTCCCCAGCGTCGCCATGATCGCAACAAGGCATGCGCCCACGCGCGTTGAATTCCGGATTGTCATTTGAAAAGTCCCATTTCCCACTCTGGCCAGGATCGGCCATCGCGGCGTTGGGTAGTCGCGGCTCACGACAGTTTTGCTACAGCGCCGAATTATAAGTGGATTTTAATCTCGCATTTAACTGGCGTTTATTTGGTGCTGCGGTATTCGCGCACATGAATGCAGTATCCATCTTCTCTGTCATGCAAACGCAATATTGCGGGCCTATCGCCTTTCGCGCGCAGTGTTCTGCGCAAGACGGATCGGGGCGATGTCCGTGGGTTACTCGCCGATCCGATCTGACTTTATCGGAGCGAAAGCTCCTCATTGGAGAAGAGGACGATGAAAAGAAACTTCAAAGCCGTGGTGGGTCTTGTCGCCGGTTTGACGATGGCAACTACTTCAGCTTGGGCTGCGAATATCACCGGCGCCGGATCAACCGGAGCACAGTGACCTTGGTGCCGGTTTGTTTAGTGAAAATGGCGGCGAGATCACGCAAGCCGGCATTGTACGTCACGCTAGGGGTCAGCACCGTAATCTCAGAGGCATTCACCTGAGTAGCCCCTAAAAGCGCCATGAAGAAAGACACAAATATACGGCGGATCATCTCATCCCCTTGACGCGTTTCGCTGCCCAAGCGTGATTAAAGCGACAGACCTTTGTCCCAGTACGGTTCCGTGCCGTAGATTTTCGCAAAATAGTCGACAAAGGCGCGGACTTTGGAGGGCAGTTGCCGGGAGCTCGGATAAACCGCATGAATCGCAACGTCTGAAGACCCGCGATATTGCGGTAAAATTCTTTTCAATTTTCCCCGCTTCAGTTCTGTGCCGACATCCCATGTCGATCTCAAAGCTATCCCTAATCCGGCAAGGGTTTCTTCGCGCACCAGATCGCTGGAGTTGGTTATGATAAAGCTTTTCGTTTTCAGGGTTTCACGACCATTGGGCCCATCCAGAAGCCATGTCGTGTTATTCGATGCGGAGAGAGTTTTGTGGTCCCGCAAATCATCCAGGCTGTTGGGGGTGCCGTGGTTTCTTAAATAAGAGGGAGCGGCGCAAATGACGCGGTGATTTGGACACAGTCTGCGGGTCACCAAAGGCGCATCGACCATTGCGGAGATGCGAATGGCAAGGTCAAAGCCCTCCGCAACGATGTTGGAAAAGCCATCCGACAGCTCGATATCGATGGTGAGGTCCGGATATTTTTCCAAAAGGCCTTTCAACCACGGCGCCACGTGCAATCTTCCGAACGACGTCGGTACGGAAACCTTGAGAGTGCCACTGATGAGAGGGGAGCGTCCTCTTACAAAGGTTTCGGCTTCCTCGAGTGCTCGCAGGACGGTTACGACCCTGTCGTAAAATCCCGCCCCAATTTCCGTCTTCGCTATTCTCCGTGTTGTGCGCTGCAATAATCGTACGCCCAACCGGTCTTCCAATTTCTGCAGCCGTCTCGAAACGACTGTAGGGGATATCCCCAATTCGCGACCAGCGGCGGACATGCTGCCCGCATTCACGACCTGGTAGAATATTTCCAGGTCTTCAAGATCCCTTTTTTCCAAGGACGATCCCCGAGCCCCTTCTTCTTTTTCTTCTTTGAAGGACACAGTGGGTGATCTGGCGGCAGCAGGCAACCAACTGTCAGTAGCGGCCCAGGGCGTAAGTTCCGGTGCCGTTTGGATTTGTCTCCAGCGTGGCGCGGGAGACATTTTGCGAAGGATTCGCCGTCCGGGCGGATCAGGTCATTATATGCTGTTTTGCACTAATCTTTTGTGCGCCCGGGATCTAATGGGGCCCGCTTTTCCCGGATATACTAAGTGTGGTCGAATTAGAACCGTTATAATCTGTTTTGGGAGACGAATTGTGCAGGCAAAGGCGCTTCTCATCTGTTTGAGCGTTTGGGCGCTGGCCGTGCCGGCGTCGCAGCCAGTCCTGGCCGCAAGCGCCGGAGAAGAAGCAGGCCTGCGGCTCCTGACCGAAAGTGAGTACCGCAATTCCATCCGCGATATCTTCGGCGCCGACATCCTGGTGCAAGGCCGCTTCGATCCGGCCCGCCGCGCCGGCGGCCTGCTGGCTGCGAGCAGCACCGTTTTGTCGGTCACGCCTGCCGGTCTGGAGTCATTCTCCAAGATGGCGGACAGCATCGCCGCCCAGGTGGTCGATCAAAAACATCGGGAGAAATTGATTGGCTGTGCGCCCAAAGAAGCAAACACAGCTGATGACACATGCGCCGGCGCCTTTCTCGATCGGTATGGACGGCTGCTGTTTCGCAGGCCGTTGACCACCGATGAGCTGAAGTCGAGGGTGAAGCTTGCCGGCGATCTGGCAAAATCCGGCCATGATTTTTATGTCGGACTGTCCGACGGTCTCGCAACCTTGCTTTATTCTCCCGATTTTCTGTTTCGCCACGAAATCGCGGTGCCGGCCGCGGGCGGAAAGGCATATACGCTGGACAGTTACAGCCGCGCCGCCAGGCTGAGCTTCATGCTGTGGGATACCACGCCGGATGCCGACCTGCTGAAAGCGGCCGAGAGCGGGCGCCTGAACACCGCAGCTGGAATAGCCGAGCAAGTCGACCGGCTGATGAGTTCACCACGGCTGGAAACGGGCATGCGGGCCTTTTTTGCCGACATGCTGCAACTCGATACCTTCGGCAATACCACCAAGGATTCGATCATCTACCCCAAGTACAACGCCCAGATTGCCGCTGCCGCGCAGGAGGAGACATTGCGCACGGTCATGGATCTGGGGCTGAAGTCGAACGATGATATCCGCAACCTGATGACGACGCAGAAGACCTATATCAACAGGGTCCTGGCTTCTATTTATGACGTGCCATTCGACTTCCATGGCGAGTGGATGCCCCATCAGTTTCCAGAAGCTGCTGGCCGCAGCGGACTTGTCACGCAGGTGAGCACGTTATCGATGTTTTCGCACCCGGGTCGTTCCTCTCCGACCGAAAGGGGCGTCGCGATCATGGACATTTTCCTGTGCGAACCGACGCCTTTACCGCCCGCCAATGTCGATTTTTCGATCGTCAACAACACGAATGGTCCGCTCAAGACGGTGCGGGAGCGCCTGCTTGCCCACGCCACGACGCCGACTTGCGCATCCTGTCATAACCACAGCGATCCCATCGGCCTGACGCTGGAACATTTCGACAGTACGGGTGCGCATCGCTTGTATGAAAACGGCGCGCTAATCGACGTGTCGGGAACGATCCAGGGCAAGACCTTCATGGGCGGGCAAGGTCTGGGACGCTATCTGCACGACAATCCGAAATTTCCCGCGTGTCTTGCCCGTAAACTCTATTCCTACGGGGTTGGCGCAAACAGCGAGGACGTAAATCCCTCCGTCTACAAAACAGCCTACAAGGCTTTTGTCGATGGCGGCTATCGGCTGAGGACCTTGCTGAAGGCAATGGTCACCAGCCCCAACTATTTCGATGCCGCTCCCCCTTCAGCTGCCGACACCAAAACGGCCATGAATACTGCCAAGTAGCGAGGACACCATGGTACTTGATCGCAGGCTCCTTCTTCGCGGTGCGTTCCAGGGCAGCGCCGTGGCAATGGCGCTGCCATTGCTCGATTGCTTCCTGGATGGCAACGGTCAAGCCTTCGCCGACACCGGCAAGCGGATTCCCACGCGGTTCGGAACCTACTTCTGGGGTTGCGGCCTCACCAAAGAGCTGTTTGTGCCCAAGACCATGGGCGCGAACTATGAGACAACACAGCAACTCGGCTCCCTGGAGCCATACAAGAAAAAGATAAGCGTCTTCAGCGGCCTGCGCGCCATCGTCGATGATAATCCAAATTTCCAGCATTGGACGGGTCTGGCAGCCATCACCACCGGAATTTCTCCCACCAAGAGCGGGGAGTTTGACAGTCAGACGATTGATCAGACCATCGCGGACACGATTGGGCATGGGACCCGGTTTAAATCCATTGAGGCGACCTGCGCGGGCAACAAGAACGAGAGCTATTCCAGTTTGGGCGGCGCCAATACCAATCCGCCGGAAGTATCGCCGCTGGGCCTTTACACGCGCCTGTTCGGCCCTGGGTTTCAGGACCCGTCCAAAGGCGACTGGAAGCCCGATCCGCAGGTGTTGGTGCATCAGAGCATGCTTTCTGTTGTCGCCGACGACCGCAAGCGTCTCATGTACAATCTGAGCGCCAGCGACAAGGCGCGGATGGACCAATACTTTACCTCTGTCCGGGAATTGGAGCAGAGCATGGAGGCCGCGCTGAAGCGGCCGGACGTTATAGCCAAGGTGGAGATCCCCGCCGCGCCGGGTGAAATGCCGGTCAGCAAGTCAGTGCCGGAGCTGCAAAAAGTCGTGCCGCTCATGGCTCGGCTGATAGCACTCGCGCTGGCAACCAATCAGACCCATGTGTTCAATATCGCTCTGGCCGAGCCGGGTTCGACAATCTTTATGCCTGGCGATTCCAAGCCTTTCCACCAGCAGACTCATGAAGAGCCGATCGATCCTGTGCTTGGCTATCAGCCTATTTCTGCGAATTTCAGCACGCACAGCATGAAGTTTTTTGCGACACTGATAAAGGAACTGGAGGATATCAAGGAAGGTGATGGCACCTTGCTGGACCACAGTTTGGTGCTTGCCTATACGGATACGAGCTTTGCGAAACTTCACGCGCTGGACGGCATTCCGATCCTGTTGGCGGGCTCCGCAAATGGCCGGATCAAGACCGGTTACCATATTGCAGGCGAGGGGAGTCCGGTGTCGCGGGTGGGGCTCACCGTTCAGCAGGCTATGGGTCTGCCCATTGACGGCTGGGGCAAAGGCTCGATGGCGACCAAAAAGGCTTTTACCGAGATACTGGCCTGAACATCTTGGGGCGGAGCATGGAAAGGATGTCTAGACACCACAAGCGCAGATGCTTCCTGCTGTGCACAGCCTTGACCTTCGCGCCGGCGCCTTTGATGGCTGGTCCCTGGGTGAAGAGTTTCGTCGTCGATAAGTATGAGCCCGCTTTTTACTATGGGGGCAGGCCAGGGGTAGAGAAATCCGGCATCATTGAACCCGGTGTCGATTGTCCGAACGGCACGCTGCCGACTCTGGACTATGCGAAAGTGATCAAGACCCCTTGGCGCAGCGATGCCGAGGTAGCCAGTTGGGTTACCCCGGCGGTCAATGATTTGCAGACCGTTCATTACATGCAGGAGCGTGCCCTTTCGTATCGCAGCTTCCGGCGAGACATCGAAAGTTATATCAACCCCTTCACCGCTCCCGATCCGGGCATGCGGGCCGTCGCCGGCAAGATTGCGGAAGGCTTCAATCTTGATGGCAACGCGAAAACAGGAGGGTTCACGAGCCCCGATGGCGAGAAGGGCATCGACAATGCCTTCTACCGCGCGCTGGGCTGCATAGGCTCCTACCGTGGTGTTCCTTACACCGCGGCCATGAGCGTGCGGAGCAATGACAAGATGCTGGAAGGCATGTACACGATGGTCGTGCGCCTCTCCGGCAACAAGAGTCCGATGAATGACGATGAGGCGACACTGGAGATCGGTTATTCACCGGACCATGTCAATAAACAGACAGATGGGCGCGCCTCAACCAGCTATTCCTTCCGCATCGTCAAGGATGGACAATATAGCAAGCTGAAAGCGGTGATTAAGGATGGGGTGGTCGAGACCGAACAGGTATCGGATCTTCATACGCCAAGGTTCGGCTGGTTCCCCAATCAGATGGGTGATACCGATTTCCATCAGGGGCGCATTCGCCTGACGGTCGGGCCGGACGGTTATGTTTCGGGGCTTATTGGCGGATACCGCGACTGGCGTGATCTTTACACGGAAGACACTTTCACCCAGTCGGGCGCGACAGTCGAAACACGCGACCATCACGACCTGATAGGGATGTATTATGCGCTTAAGCGCAATGCCGACGGAATGCCGGATCCCAAGACGGGGCAGAAGATGGGAATATCGATCGCCTACCGGATCAAAGCGGTGCCGGCCTACGTCATTGATCCCGAAGGGGCACTCTCGGCCAGTGTGCTGCCATCCGACAAGCGCGCCACGCAAAAGTATCAGCTGATGCGTGAGATCTTCTATAGAGGCATTGCGACCGCGGCGATCCAGCCAAACCCGCGAGGGTCGAGCGAGGGCGCTCCGCAGCTTCGTCAACGCGCCGACGGCAGCTGGACCAACTCTGATGGGGAACGCAACGGCCTGCGGGATGCTTCTCCGCCGATAGGCCCCTCCACGATGTTGCAGCAGGTCAATAACGGCGAGGCAGATAGCGCTACCTCTGGCCGGCCAGTGTCCGCGCGCTAGCGAACTGTTGCGGGCAGGTGAGAGGCTT
>Ga0310811_10012311_pt1 | contig 11103 bp, 8 predicted proteins | sample YCmetagenome_FD_207642 | JGI IMG/M metagenome (GOLD analysis project Ga0310811, IMG submission 207642) | Soil microbial communities from experimental microcosm in Duke University, North Carolina, United States - YC | ecosystem: Engineered > Artificial ecosystem > Soil microcosm > Unclassified ... | reverse complement strand
TCGGGATCTGGCTGGGCAACCGCAGCTTCCGCCACGCCGATCCGGCGGTCTTCCGCCGCTGGGTGCTCCGCCTGCTCATGCTGCTGGCGGTCCTGACCGGCGGACGGGCGCTGCTCGAGCTTCTATAGCGCCGCTCGCCGCCGGCGGCCGGGTCACAGACGCGTGACAGCCGGCGCGCCTCTCTTCCGGCGGGCGGTTGCACATGTAAAAGTAGTCCGCCGCGCGAGGGCTTAAGCCCTTCGGGCGAGAAGGTATTCTGCGAGGCAGGGGCTATGCATATCCGCGACCGGGATCTGCGGGCCATTGCGCGGCTCTGGCGGGAGCTGGCCGAGTTTCCCGCCGCCGAGGCCGAGGCCGCGATGGTCCATTGCTTCGAGGGGCTGGCGCGCCTCATCGGGGCCCACAATCTGTTCTGGGTCGGTGCCACGCGCGATCCGGAGGAGCTTCAACGGCGCGACCCGCAATTCGGGGCCTCGGATCCCAACGACCACCCCACCGGCAACGGGCATGGCGGGAAGGGATTGCGGGGATGGTCGCCCAAGGCCGTGCGCCATCTCCATAGCAACGCGCGTCGCGACCGGATCGTCGCTCAAGCCATGCAGCAGATGGAAGCAAGCATCGTCGATCCGCACACCCAGGCTCTCGTCGACGGCGCCGGCGCCACCCGCGCCTATTTACGGGCGGAGCTCGTCGATGATCGGACCTGGGAAGGCTCCTGGGTCCTCAACGAGGCCATGCGGCCCATCGGCATCGAGCACCGCATGGTGGGTGCCCGGACCGTGGACCGGCGCAGCGAATCCTATATCGGCCTGGACCGCGGGCCGCGCGAACGGCCCTTCGACGAAGACGAGCGCGACCTCCTCTATCTCTTCCTGCAGGGATGCCCAAGCTTTCATCGCGAGCAATTGCTGCTGCGGGGCCTGGCCGACCCACCCCTCAGCCCGCGGGAGCAGGATGTCCTGCGCCTCCTGCTGACCGATCTCAGCGAGCGCGAGATCGGCGAGGCCCTGGGCCTCACCTGGCGCACGACCCATCAATATGCCGGGGCGATCTTCAAGAAGTTCGCCGTCAAAGGCCGCATCGGCCTGATGGCCTATTGGCTGCGCCACAAGGCCAACGGACGCGCCCGCCGGCAGGGCTGAGGCGGCCGCCGTCACATCGCCGAGATCACCTCGCGCAACAGGCGGCACATCTCGTCGATATGCTTCTTCTCCGCGACGAAGGCCGGCGCCAGGATGCCGGAATCGCCGGTGAATTTGATATGCATGCCGGCGGCGAAGAGCTTCTTGGTCGCCTCATAGCCGCGTGCGCCCGGCCGCTCGCCGGGCGCGAGGTCGAAGCCCGCGAGCAGGCCGAAGCCGCGGATATCGATGATCTGCTTGACATCCCGAAGCTCGGCGACCCGCTCCAGGAAATAGGGCGAGAGCTCGGCCGCCCGCTCGAACAGGCCCTCGCGCTCGTAGATCTCGAGGGCGGCGATACCGGCGGCGCAGGCCGCGGGATGGGCGGAATAGGTATAGCCGTGAAAGAGCTCCACGCCGCCCGGCGCCGCATTGTCGACGATGGAGGAATAGATCCGCTCGCTGACCGCCACGGCGCCCATGGGCTGGGCCCCGTTGGTCAGCGCCTTGGCCATGGTGATCATATCAGGCACCACCCCGAAGCTCTGGGCGGCGAAGGCCTTGCCAGTGCGCCCGAAGCCGCAGATCACCTCGTCGAAGACCAGCAGGATGCCATGCTTGTCGCAGATCTGGCGCAGCCGCTCGAGATAGCCCTTGGGCGGCACCAGCACGCCGGTCGAGCCGGCGATGGGCTCGACGACGCAGGCGGCGATGGTGCTGGCGCCGTAGAGATCGACGAAGCGCTGCAGATCCTCGGCGAGCTCGGCCCCGGCCGCGGGCTGGCCCATGCTGTAGCGGTTCTCCGGCAGCCAGGTATGGCGCATATGGGCCACGCCCGGCATGACCGCCCCGAAGGTCTCCCGGTTGCGCACCATGCCGGAGAGCGAGACGCCGCCGATATTGACGCCGTGATAGGCCCGCTCCCGGCTGACGAAACGCTGGCGCTGCCCCTCGCCGCGGCTGCGGTGATAGGCGAGTGCGATCTTGATGGCGGTGTCGACGGCCTCGGAGCCCGAGTTGCAGAAGAAGACGTAATCGAGATCCCCCGGCATCAGCGCCGCCACCTTGCGGGCGAGCTCGAAGGAGGCGGGATGGGCGAGCTGGAAATGCGGGGTGTAGTCGAGCTCCAGCATCGATTTATAGACCGCCTCGGCGATCTCCTTGCGGCCATGGCCGGCGGCGCTGCAGAAGAGCCCGGCGGAGCCGTCGATCAGCCGGCCGCCTTTGTGGTTCCAGTAATAGACCCCCTCCGCCTTGACCATGAGGCGCGGATCGGCCTTGAAGTCGCGGTTCGCGGTGAAAGGCAGCCAGTGGTTTTCCAGACTGTTGCCGGCGGCGATCGACATGGGAGCTCCCCTGGGATGGCGATGGACGAGGCGCATCCTAGGCAGCGCCCGGCGGGCCCCTGTAGGGACAGTTGAATTCAATCCCCCGGCCACGACCATTGCTCCCTGGACGCGGATCAGATAGCTAAATCACCATGCGCGAGCAGCTCTTCCACCTCGACCCCAAGGCCGGGGCCACCCTGCAGACCCAGCTTCGCCAGATGCTGGTGGCCGCCATTCGCGAGGGGCAGCTCCCGCCCGGAAGCCCGCTGCCCTCCTGCCGCAAGCTGGCCGAGACCTTGGAGGTGGCGCGCAACACCGTGGCGCTGGCCTATCAGGATCTGGTGGAGGAAGGCTTCCTCATCGCCCGCCAGCGCAGCGGCTATTTCGTCAGCCGGGAGATCGATGCCGGCCGCCTCGCCCCCCCGCTGGACGCCGGCGCCGCACCGGCGGCCGGGATCGAGGGGCTGCGGCCCGATTGGCTGCTGCGGCTGCGGGCCCGGCCCTCGACCCAGCGCAATATCGTCAAGCCCCGGGACTGGCAGAGCTATAAATACCCCTTCATCTACGGCCAGATCGACCCCGCCCTGTTCCCCATTGCCGATTGGCGGGAATGCTCGCGCCAGGCTCTCAGCCTCGCCGCCGTGCGCGAATGGGCGAGCGACCGCTTCACCGACGACGATCCGCAGTTCATCGAGCAGATCCGTACCTTGCTGCTGCCGCGCCGCGGCGTCTTCGTGGCGCCGGAGGAGATCCTGCTCACCGTCGGCGCCCAGCATGCGATCTATCTCCTGGCGACCTTGCTGGTGGATGAGCGCACGGGGGTGGGGATCGAGGATCCGGGCTATGCCGATGCCCGCAATATCTTCGCGCTGCGGACCAGCCGGCTAATCGGCCTGCCCGTGGACGAGCAGGGGTTGATGGACAGCGAGGCCCTGGCGAACTGCAACTACGTCCACCTCACGCCGAGCCACCAATTCCCGACCACCGTCACCATGTCGCTGGCGCGGCGCCGGGCCCTGATCGAGCGGGCCGCCCGTGAGGACATCGTCTTCATCGAGGACGACTACGAGGCGGAGATCAACCATCAGGGCGGGCCGACCCCGGCGCTGAAATCCCTCGACCGGAGCGGCCGGGTGCTCTTCGTGGGCAGCCTGTCCAAGACCATCGCCCCGGGGCTGCGCATGGGCTATCTCGTGGGGCCGCGGGAGCTGATTGCCGAGGCCCGGGCGCTGCGCCGGCTGATGCTGCGCCACCCGCCGGCCAACAACCAGCGCACCGCCGCCCTGTTCCTCGCCCGCGGCCATTACGACTCCCTCCTCCGCCGCGAGGGGCAAAGCCTGAAGCAGCGCTGGGCGGCGCTGCAGGATGCGCTTTGCCGCCATATGACCCATTGCCGCTTCCAGCGCACCACCGGCGGGACGGCCTTCTGGATCGAGGGCCCGCCGGCGCTGGATGCTCGGGAGCTGGAGAAGGCGGCCGCGGCCGTCGGCGTGCTGATCGAGCCGGGCGATGTGCATTTCCTCGCCGAGGATGCGCCGCGCCATTTCTTCCGCCTGGGCTTCTCCTCCATCCCGGCCGAGCGCATCGAGCCGGGGATCAAGCTGCTGGCCGAGGTGATCGCCCAGCAACTCGCTGGCGCATCGGAAAAAGAACGGCTGGCCCTACCGCGGCGCAAACGCGCCGGGTAGAGCAGACCCCATCGCCGCGACGCGCCTCACCTATCGTTTTCAGGACGATGGGCCAACGAGAACCCGTCCGTGCCAAGCGCCAGACAACAGAGGAAGCCCATGACCCGCATGACCTCGAGCGAGGCCTTCGTCGAGACCCTCGTCGCTCACAAGGTGACCCATATCTTCGGCATCGTGGGCTCTGCCTATATGGATGCCCTGGACCTGTTCGAGCCGGCCGGGATCCGCTTCATCTCCGTCGCCCATGAGCAGGGTGCCGGGCATATGGCCGACGGCTACAGCCGGGTCAGCAACCGCCAGGGCGTCTGCATCGCCCAGAACGGGCCGGGGATCACCAATTTCGTCACCGCGGTCGCCGCGGCCTATTGGGCCCATTCGCCGGTCGTGGTCATCACCCCCGAGACCGGCAGCCAGGGCATCGGCCTCGGCGGCTTCCAGGAGACCGACCAGCTGCCGATCTTCTCCAAGATCACCAAATTCCAGGCCCATGTCGCCCGCCAGGACCGGATGGCCGAGCTCACCAGCCGCTGCTTCGATCTCGCGATGACGGAGCGGGGGCCGACCCAGCTCAACATCCCCCGCGACATCTTCTATGGCGAGGTGGACGTGACCATCCCCAAGCCGATCCGCGTCGAGCGCGGTGCCGGCGGCGAGGCGAGTCTCGCCGAAGCGGCCAAGGCCCTGGCCGGCGCCAAATTCCCGGTCATCGTGGCCGGCGGCGGGGTGATCATGTCGGATGGCCAGGCGGAGGCGGTCCGCCTCGCCGAGCATCTCTCGGCCCCGGTGGTCACCAGCTATCTGCATAACGATGCCTTCCCCGCCAGCCACCCCCTGATGTGCGGGCCGCTGGGCTATCAGGGCTCCAAGGCCGCGATGAAGGTCATCGCCGAGGCGGATGTGGTGCTGGCGCTGGGGACCCGCCTCGGGCCTTTCGGCACCCTCCCCCAACATGGCATCGACTACTGGCCGAAGAATGCCAAGATCATCCAGGTCGACAGCGACCACCGCATGCTGGGGCTGGTGAAGCAGATCAGCGTCGGCGTCTGCGGCGACGCCAAGGCGGCGGCCGCGGCCATCCTGACCCGGCTGGAGACCATGAACGAGGCCATCGTCTCGCGCGGCAACAAGGACGCCCGCCTCGCCGAGGTGAAGAAGCAGAAGGACGCCTGGGAGGCCGAGCTCAACCAATGGGGCCAGGCCGAAGGCTCCCCCGTCGGGCCGCGCCGCGCGCTGCGCGAGCTCGAGAAGGCCATGCCGAAGAACGCCATGGTCACCACCGACATCGGCAATATCTGCTCGGTCTCCAACAGCTATCTGCGCTTCGAGGCGCCGCGCAGCTTCTTCGCCGCCATGAGCTTCGGCAATTGCGGCTATGCCTATCCCACGGCCATCGGCGCCAAGGTGGCCGCCCCCGACCGCCCGGCGGTCGCCTATGTCGGCGACGGCGCCTGGGGCATGAGCCTGCAGGAGACGCTGACCTGCGTGCGGGAGAACATCCCCGCCGTGGCGGTGGTCTTCAACAACGGGCAATGGGGGGCGGAGAAGAAGAACCAGGTCGATTTCTATGCCGACCGCTATGTCGGGACCAATCTGAAGAACCCGAGCTTCGCCGCCATCGCGCAATCCATGGGCGCCCAGGGCATCAAGGTCGACAAGCCCGACCAGATCGGCGACGCCCTGCGCCAGGCGACGGCCTCGAACAAGCCGACGGTGTTGGAGATCATGGTCACCCAGGAGCTGGGCGACCCCTTTCGCCGCGACGCCCTCAAGAAGCCGGTGCGCATGCTCGACAAATACAAGGCCTTCACCGTCGCCTGAGGCATAGATAGAACCTCTCCACTGCGTCATTCCGGCGAAAGCCGGAATCCAGGGGCCACATGCGAGATGTCTCGTCGCTCGCCCCTGGATCCCGGCTTTCGCCGGGATGACGGCGGGGAGGTGTGGGCTTATTCTTCGTCCGCTCGTGCCGCGCGCGTGATGGAGTTGCCGCCGGTTCATCCCCAACTCCGGCGCCAAAATTCCTCGGTTCGGCCTCAGCGCCGCCGCAATCCCCCGCCCTAATGAAGAAACCGAATAACGACAATAAATATTTCCGTCGTTAGTCGAGATTTTCAGTATTTCACTTCAACGCGCGGGGAACGCCAGACAAACAAGCCAAAAACTCGACGACCGCGCACCATCCAACGAGGGGACAATGATGACACGCAGCGGCGCTTTTCCGATAGGCTTTCTGTTGCTTATCTCGGCCTGCTCCAGCGGCCACAATCCACCGCCCGACCGAATCTCCTTCGACAATTCGAGCGCGATCCCGCCGGTTGTGGGTACGGAGATCGCCGGACCGGACACGATGCTTCAGCCCCTGCCCACCGGGGTCCTGCTTCTCACGGAGCCCAAGGACGGTGCGGGCTTCGAGCGCAACATGGAGGTCTGCGAGGCCTTCTTTCGGACCCTGCCCTCGAGCGACCACCTGCGAGCCGTCGCAGATGTGGCGCCCAATATCATCGCCACACGCTGGCTCAACTCGACATCCTCCGTGCCGTCGACGGACTGCCAGCATTTGGTGAATCAATACGACTATCCGAGAGCGGCTCGATTACTGCGGCAGATCAATGCCGCGGACAAGCGAGGTCCTTTCTTCGCCGGCTTCCTCGGGAACTCCTATGTCGCCGTGGACGGATCCTCCTATGAGACGGGCCATCTCGGCGAGTTCGTCGGGAAGTGGGCCACAGTGATCCTCAAAGCGAACAAGGACTATGCCGAGCTTGCGCGGCGGAAGGAGGAGGCCCTGGCGCGGCGAGAATCCGAGGCGGATTTCGCGGTTTCCGGCACGTCGGGCCCCGTGCTTATCGTCTATGGGATATTCAAGACGGCTGCGCAGCTGGTCTTTGGGGTGGCAGAAATCATCTTCGGCATCGTCTAAAGCGTCTCGACGGAGGATCGTCCGAGTGACGGCGGGGGGTGCCGGATGTCCTGCACGGCATCCGGCACCCCCTCGGGGACGCAACGGGAACAATCGTCAGATAGAAAATCTGTGTGCCGCCCAGATTGGCCCGTGTTTAACCCGATCTTAAGGCGACTCCGCTTTTCATGGTCATGCGCAAGCGATGCCCGCATGTTCGCGGGGGTTCCCGTCGTCATTGTGCCTCCCTGGTGGCCCGTCCGATTCGTCGGACGGGCCACATCAGTTTGGGGCACCGGCAAGAGCAGCGTAGAGCGCGGCACCGTCCCGGGCGGCGCGCAGGCGATCGGCGACGCCCTGCTCCCGCAGGCGCCGAGACAGGCAGGCGAGCGCCGGCAGATGCTCACCCGCCGCCCCGGCCGGCGTCAGCAGAAGGCAGACGAGATCGACCCGCTGATCGTCGATCGCGGCGAAATCGACCGGGCGCTCGAGCCGGGCCAGGAGGGCGAACAGCCGGGGGAGACCGGCGATGCGGGCATGGGGAATGGCAATGCCCCTGCCGACGCCGGTCGAGCCCAGCGCCTCGCGGGCCAGCAGCGGTTCCAATATCGCCGGCGGCGCGAGGCCCAGGGCCGCCGCGGCTCGCCGCGCGATCTCATCCAGGAGCTGACGCTTGTCCTTGGCGCGCAGAGCGGTGATGACCGTCGCCGGGGTCAGGAAATCGGCAGCTTCCATCCCTCAGCTTAATTCCACGCTCGGGATGTCGCCGGCGGCGGAGGGCTCCGCCCCTTCCGGCACCGGCATTTCGATGGTGAATTCTGCGCCCGTGCGATCGGCTCGGTTGCCGGCCCGGATGGTCCCGCCCATGGCCTCGATGAAGCCGCGCGAGATGGCAAGCCCGAGCCCGGTACCGGCGCGCCGGCGGTCGGTGCCATGAACCCGATAGAATTTGTCGAAGACCCGCTCGAGATCCGCCGGCGGGATGCCCTCCCCCTCGTCCACCAGCTGCAGGATGACGCGCTCGCCGACACGCCGGCCGCGGAGCTCGATCGTGGAGCCGGCGGGGGCGTATTTGGCCGCATTGTCCAGCAGATTGAAGAGGGCCTGCTCGAAGAGCACGAAGTCGAGGCGCAGCATGGGCAGATCCGGCGCGAGATGCATCACCACCTTGTGGTCGGCCAGGATCGGCGTCGCCCGCTTCAGGACGCTGCCCAGGACCTCCGAGAGATCGACCAGGGCAAGGCCGGGGGCGAGGGCCCCCGATTCCAGCCGCGTCATGTCCAGGAGATTGGCGATGAAGCGGTTGAGACGCTCGGCCTCCTCCTGGACCGTCGCCATGAGGTCCTCCTTCGCCGCCTCGTCATAGGCCTTGGAATAGGTCCGCAGGCTGGTGATGGCGCCCAGGATCGAGGCCAAAGGCGTCTTCAGATCATGGGAGATCGAGGTCAGCAGGGCCGAGCGCAGCCGGTCGGTCTCGGCCACCAGCCGCGCACTGTCGAGATCATGGGCGAGTGTCGTGCGCTCGATCGCAAGCGCGGCCTGGTCGCAGAGCGCATCGAGCAGGCGCCGCTGATCGGGCGAGAGCAAGGGCCCTTCCCGCTCGCTCGCCAGCCCCACGACGCCGACGGGGCCCCGGCCGGTGCGGATCGGCAGGAACAGCCGCTTTGCCCCCGGCAGGGTATCGGCGCCGCGGCCCGCCGCCCGGTCGTTCTCCCAACACCATTTGGCAGCCGCCAGATCCGCCTCATCGAGATTGTCCTCCGGCGGATAGCCGCTGCGCACCGCGACCGTGCCCTCCTCCGGCAGCAGGATCACCACCGTCACCTTCAGCATCAGGGCGATCTGGTAGGAGGTCGCCCAGAGCAGATCGTCCAGGGTCACGGCACCGCCGAGCTTGCGGCTGAAGAGGTAGAGATCCTCATTGGTCTTCGCCCGCTGGCGGGCGGCCAGCGCCTGGCTGCGCATCCGCGCCGTCAGATTGCTCGCGGTCAGGGCGACGACGGCGAAGAAGAAGAGGGCCACGACATTCTGGGGATCGGAAACGTCGAGGGTATAGAGCGGCGGCAGGAAGAAGTAGTTATAGGCGAGGGTGCTGACCAGGCTCGCCGCCAGCGCCGGCCAGAGCCCATAGGTGATGGCACTGGTGAGGACCGCGGTCAGGAAGACCAGTGCGATCACCGACACGCCGAGATAGCGCTGCAGAACCAGCCCGATCCCCAGCGCCACCCCCACCATGGCGAGCGTCCCGGCATAGGCCTTGAGATCGAGGCGCTTTCCCGGCGGGGGTGCCGCCATCGGCGAGCGGAGCTCGCCGCCGCTCCGTGACTCCATCTGCGCCACCGCCTGGCCCGAGATCACATGGACGCTGATCTCGCCGGCCTGGCGGATGATCTCATGGGTGGTCGAGCCCTGCAGCAGCTCGGCCAGGCGCGACCGGCGCGAAGACGTGATGATCAGATGCGTGCAATTGTTGGCCCGGGCATAGGCGATCAGCTCCTCGGCGACCGCCGTGCCGGGGATGGTCACGGCTTCGCCGCCCAGCCGCTCAGCCAGGCGGAGCGCATCAGCGATGCGGTCCCGCGCCGCATTGTCCAGCCGCTGCGCTCTGGAGGTCTCGATATGAACGGCCGTCCAGGGCGCGCGCAGGCGGTCCGCGAGGCGGCGGGCATAGCGGACCAGCGCCAGGCTGCCGGGATCCTCGTTCACCCCCACCAGCACCCGCTCGCCGGCCGCCCAGGGGCCGGAGATGGCATGGGCGCGCATATAGTCGACCATCTGCTCGTCGACCCGCTGCGCCGTGCGGCGGAGCGCCAGCTCGCGCAGCGCCGTCAGATTGCCGGGCTTGAAATAATTGCGGATCGCGCGCTCCGCCTGCTGGGGCAGATAGACCTTGCCCTCCTGCAGGCGCTGGGCGAGATCCTCGGGCGTGAGATCGACGACTTCCACCTCGTCGGCACGGTCGATGATGGAATCCGGCACGGTCTCGCGCACCCGCACCCCGGTGATCTTGGCGACGACGTCGTTCAGGCTCTCGACATGCTGGATGTTCAGTGTGGCATAGACGTCGATGCCGGCGTCGAGCAGCTCCTCCACGTCGAGATAGCGCTTGGGATGACGGCATCCCGGCGCGTTGCTATGGGCGAGCTCGTCGACCAGAGCGAGCTTGGGCCGCCGCTCCAAGATGGCGTCGATATCCATCTCGCGGAGGTGATGGCCCTTGTATTCGACGAGCCGGCGCGAGATCACCTCCAGCCCGGTGAGCAGGGCCTCGGTCTCCTTGCGGCCGTGGGTCTCGACCACGCCCACGACCACGTCGACCCCCTCGCGACGCTTGGCCTGGGCGGTGGTCAGCATCTCATAGGTCTTGCCGACCCCGGGGGCCGCCCCGAGGAAGATCTTCAGCCGGCCCCGGGATTCCCGGGCCGCTTCCTGCAGAAGGGCCTCGGGCGAGGGGCGGTTGTCGCGGTTGGATCGGTCTTCGTTCATCGGCATATCGTCAGTCAACGCCGATTGAGACTACGCCAATCCTCCCGCCGCCGCACCCGCCCACCCCCGCCCATCCCGTCCGCTACTTCGACCCCAGCGCATCCAGCGCCAGGTTCAGCTTCAGCACATTGACATGCGGCTCGCCGAAGATGCCGAGGAAGCGGCCCTCGATATGGTCGGCGACGATCTGGCGCAGCTGATCCTCCGGCAGATTGCGAGCCTTGGCCACCCGCGGCACCTGGAAATAGGCGGAGGCCGGGGTGATGTCCGGATCGAGCCCGCTGCCCGAGGTGGTGACCATATCGACCGGAACCGGCTGGCCGGGGTTTTCCGCCTTCAGCTTGGCGGTGTCCGCCGTCACCCGGTCGATCAGCGCCTTGGAGGTGGGGCCAAGATTCGAGGCGTAGGAATTGGCCGCGTTATAGGGCTGGGCGATGCTGTTGCCCTTGGCATCCGTGCCCGTCGTCACCGAAGGCCGGCCCTGGAAGTATTTCGGGCTGGTGAAATTCTGCCCGATCAGCGCCGAGCCGATGACCTTGCCATCCTTGTCACGGAGCAGGCTGCCATTCGCCTGATAGGGG
>Ga0310811_10012310_pt1 | contig 11103 bp, 9 predicted proteins | sample YCmetagenome_FD_207642 | JGI IMG/M metagenome (GOLD analysis project Ga0310811, IMG submission 207642) | Soil microbial communities from experimental microcosm in Duke University, North Carolina, United States - YC | ecosystem: Engineered > Artificial ecosystem > Soil microcosm > Unclassified ... | reverse complement strand
TTTGTGGGGTTCACTACTATTCGGTGATGCCGCGCTGGAGCGCACCCGTGGAGTGCGGCGACACCTGCAGGATGCGCCGGCGCCTCAGCCGGCGGTCTCGGCCGGCTCTGCGATCCACTCGTCGGGTCCGGTCTGGCGCCACACGAGACCCCCGACCGGAGCCGAGTCATCGCTCCCGGAAAAACCGGAACGCCACGCCGGCATCGAGCGCAGGCGCTCCTCCAGGGCACGCCGGGCGACCTCGGGCGGCGCGTCCGGAGGCGTCCCGCGCAACTCGCCGCAGGTCATCCCGCCCGCCGCGTCGAGCACGGTGGTGCGCCAGGCCGACGGGGTGCGGTACAGCAGTACCGAACGGAAGGCATGCACGGGGTCAGCGTCAGAACGTCAGTCGCGCGGGATGACCTGCTCACCGGACCAGTCGCGCCACCGGTCGAGCTTGTCGGCGGCGATGGCGAGCTGGTCGGAGACCGGGCCGGGGCCGGTGGAGCCGGGCGTGGTACGCGCGGCGAGCGCGCCGGGCACCGAGAACACCTCGCGCACGGCGGGAGTCAGGTGCGGGCTCACCGCCGCGAGTTCGGAGTCGGAGACCTCGTCGAGGCCGATCTCGCGCGCGGCGCAGATGACCACCAGCTTGCCGGTGATCTCGTGCGCCTCGCGGAAGGCGACGCCCTGGCGGACGAGCCACTCGGCGACCTCGGTGGCGAGGGTGTACCCGACCGGGGCCTGCGCGGCCAGCCGGTCGACCCGCACGGTCATCGTCGAGATCATGCCGGCGAGCGCGGGCAGGACGAGCTCGAGCGTGTCGACGGCGTCGAAGACCGGCTCCTTGTCCTCCTGCAGGTCCCGGTCGTAGGCCAGCGCGAGGCCCTTGAGCATCGTGAGCACGCCCGTGAGGTGCCCGACGAGCCGGCCCGACTTGCCGCGGGCGAGCTCGGCGATGTCCGGGTTCTTCTTCTGCGGCATGATCGACGAGCCGGTCGCGAAGGCGTCGTCGAGCTGCACCCAGCCGAAGGCGGGCGTCGTCCAGAGCACGACCTCCTCGCCGAGGCGCGACAGGTGTACGCCCGTCAGCGCCGCCACGAAGAGGAACTCGGCGACGAAGTCCCGGTCGGCGACGGCGTCGATCGAGTTGGGCGCGGCGGAGGCGAAGCCGAGCTCCTTGGCCACCTGCGCCGGGTCCAGCGGCAGCGACGAGCCCGCGAGGGCGCCGGCGCCGAGCGGGCTCACGGACGCGCGGGCGTCCCAGTCGCGCAGCCGGTCGAGGTCGCGCAGCAGCGCCTGGACGTGCGCGAGCAGCTGGTGGCCGAACGCGATCGGCTGGGCCGGCTGCAGGTGCGTGAAGCCGGGCGCGGGCGTGTCGACGTGCCGGGCGGCCTGCTCCATGAGCGCGTCGGCGAGCTCGACGATGCGGGAGGCGACCCCGCGGGCGTGGTCGCGCAGGTACAGCCGCAGGTCGGTGGCGACCTGGTCGTTGCGCGAGCGCCCGGCGCGCAGCTTGCCGCCGAGCGTGCCGAGCCGCTCGAGCAGCCCGCGCTCCAGGGCGGTGTGCACGTCCTCGTCGTCGACGGTCGGGCGGAAGTCGCCGGCGGCGCAGGCGGACTCGAGGTCGTCGAGGGCGGCGAGCATCCGGCCGAGCTCGTCGGCGTCGAGCAGGCCGGCGCGGGCGAGGACCCGGGCGTGCGCGCGAGAGCCGGCGAGGTCGTACGGTGCGAGCCGCCAGTCGAACTGCACACTCACGGACAGCCGGGCAAGGGCCTCGGCGGGCCCTCCGGCAAAGCGTCCGCCCCACAGGCGGGTCGGGGTCTCAGAAGCCACGCAACGATCCTTCCACAGCACGTAGAGCAAGATCACCGCAGCGTAAGGGCCCTACGAGCGGCTACTAAATCACGAAATGTCCGATAAATGCGGCGCGGAGCGTCGTATTTATCGGGGAAGCTCAGGCCGTCAGCTTTGCGGCCAACAGCTCCCCCGCCGTCGGGCGAATCGGGTCCGGGGCCTCGCGGGCCACGACCAGGATCGTGTCGTCGCCCGCGATCGTGCCCACGATGTCGGGCAGGCCGGTGCGGTCGATCGCGCTCGCCAGGAACTGCGCCGCCCCCGGCGGCGTGCGCAGCACGACCAGGTTGCCGGACGAGTCCACGCCGGTGAGCAGCTCGCGCAGCAGCCGGATGAGGCGGGTCGGAGCCTCCTCGGCGGGGCGCAGGGCGCGCTCGCCGTCCTCAGGGATGAGGTAGGCCCCGCGCACCTTCACGGCCCGCAGCTCCTCCAGGTCGCGCGACAGGGTGGCCTGCGTGACCTGGAAGCCGTCGCCGGCCAGCAGCTCGGCGAGCTCGGTCTGCGAGTGCACCGCCGCGCCGCGGATCAGCGCCGAGATGCGGTCCAGCCGCGCCGCCTTGGTGCCCGGAGCGCTCATCGTCGTTCCAGCAGGAACGCCAGCAGGGCCTTCTGAGCGTGCAGCCGGTTCTCGGCCTCGTCCCAGATCGCCGACTGCGGTCCGTCCATCACCTCGTCGGTGATCTCGTCGCCGCGGTGCGCGGGCAGGCAGTGCAGGACAATGGCGTCCGGCTTGGCGTTCAAGAGCAAAGAGCCATTGATCTGGTACGGCAGGAACGGCGTCCGCCGATCCAGCCCGTCGCCCTCCTGGCCCATCGACGTCCACGTGTCGGTCACGAGCACATCGGCGTCCTTCGCCGCCTCGGCCGGGTCGTCGACCACCTCGACCACGCCACGCTGCCGCGCGGCGGCAAGGATCTCGGGGTCGGGCTCGAAGCCGGGCGGGCCGGACAGCCGCACCCGCATGCCGGCGGTGGTGCCCGCCAGGGCGTAGGAGTGCCCCATGTTGTTGGCGGTGTCGCCGAGGTACGTCATGATGCGCCCCTGCGTCCCGCCGAGCCGCTCCCGCACGGTCTGCAGGTCGGCGAGCAGCTGGCAGGGGTGGAACCCGTCGGTAAGGGCGTTGACGACCGGCACGGTCGCGCCGTCGGCGAGCTCGGCGAGGCGGGCGTCGGAGTTGGAGCGGATGACGATCGCGTCGACGTATCGCGAGAGCACCTTGGCGGCGTCGCCGATCGTCTCGCCGCGGCCGAAGTGGGTCTTGGACGCGTCGATGATGATCGGGGCCGCGCCGAGCTGGCCGATGCCGACCTCGAAGGACACCCGGGTGCGCAGCGACGGCTTCTCGAAGATGACCGCGACCGCCTTGCCGGCCAGCGGCTTGAAGCCGTTGCGGTCGGCCTTCATCGCGGCCGCGAGCTCCAGCACCTGAAGCTGCTCGGCCGGGCTCAGGTCGTCATCGCGCAGAAAGTGCCGGACGGTCATGACGGCTGCACCGCGGTGAGCGACGGGCCGAGGGCGGACACGAACGCGTCGGCCTGCTCCTCGGTGAGGATCAGCGGCGGTGCGATGCGCAGCACGTCCGGCTGCGCGGCCTGGGCCAGGAAGCCCTTGTCGCGCATGACGGCGGCCAGGGCGCCGGCCGCCGGGCCGCGCAGGACGATGCCGAGCAGCAGGCCGGAGCCGCGCACGCCGGTGACGAGCGGGTGGCCGAGCGCCTCGACGCCGCGGCGGATGCGCTCGCCGAGCCGCTTGGTCGCGTCGAGCAGGTGCTCGGACTCGATGGTGTCGAGCACCGCGAGCGCGGCGGCGCAGCAGACCGGGTTGCCGCCGAACGTGGAGGCGTGCATGCCGGGGCCGAGCAGCGTCGCGGCGTCGTCGAAGGCGATCATCGCGCCGAGCGGCAGGCCGCCGCCGAGGCCCTTGGCGAGCGTGACGACGTCGGGGCGCACGCCCTCGGCCTGGTGCGCGAACCAGTAGCCGGTGCGCCCGATGCCGGTCTGCACCTCGTCGAGGGCGAGCAGGGCGCCGTGCTGCGCGGTGATCTCGCGCGCCGCGGTCAGATACCCGGCCGGCGGTACCACCACGCCCGACTCGCCCTGGATCGGCTCCAGCAGCACCATCGCGGTCGCGTCGTCGACGGCCGCGGCGAGCGCCTCGACGTCGCCGTAGGGCACGTGGACGACCTCGCCGGGCAGCGGCAGGAACGGCTGCTGCTTGGCGGGCTGGCCGGTGAGCGCGAGGGCGCCCATGGTGCGGCCGTGGAAGCCGGCCTCCGCCGCGACGATCTTCGTGCGGCCGGTGCGCCGGGACAGCTTGAACGCGGCCTCGTTCGCCTCGGCGCCGGAGTTGCCGAAGAACACCGTGCCGGGGCGGCCGGCGAGGGCCAGCAGCCGCTCGGCGAGGGCCACGACGGGCGGCGAGGCGAAGAGGTTGGAGACGTGCCCGAGCGTGGCGATCTGCTCGGAGACCGCGGCGACGACGGCCGGGTGGCCGTGGCCGAGCAGGTTCACCGCGATGCCGCCGAGGAAGTCGACGTACGAGCGGCCGGCCTCGTCGACGACGATTGCGCCGCTGCCGCTGACCAGACCCAGCGACGGCGGACCGTAGGTGTTCATGACCGAAGCCTCGAACCGCGACGTCAGTGAACTCGTCATTGCCCCACCACCATGGTCCCGAAACCCTCCGACGTGAACACTTCCAGCAGGAGCGAGTGCGGCACCCGCCCGTCGACGACGTGCGCGGCCGGCACCCCGCCCTTGACCGCCCGCAGGCAGGCCTCCATCTTCGGCACCATCCCGGACTGCAGCGTCGGCAGCAGCTCGGTGAGCTCGTCCGCGGTCAGCTGCGAGATCAGCGAGGACGGGTCCGGGTAGTTGCGGTAGAGCCCCTCGACGTCGGTGAGCACCACGAGCTTGCGGGCCTGCAGTGCCACCGCGAGCGCACCGGCCGCGGTGTCGGCGTTGAGGTTGTGCAGCACACCGTCGACGTCGGGGGCGACCGTCGACACGACCGGAATCCGACCGGCGGCGATGATGTCGGCGACCGCGGAGACGTTGACCCGCTCGACGTCGCCGACCTGGCCGATGTCGACCGGCGCGCCGTCGACGATCGCGGGGCGGCGCACGGCCGTGAACAGCCCGGCGTCCTCGCCCGACATGCCGACCGCGTGCGGGCCGTGCTCGTTGATGAGCCCGACCAGCTCCCGGCCGACCTGCCCGACGAGCACCATGCGCACCACGTCGGCGGTCTCCGGGGTGGTGACGCGCAGCCCGCCCCTGAACTCGCTGGCGATGCCGAGCCGCTTGAGCATCGACGAGATCTGCGGCCCGCCGCCGTGCACGACGACGGGCTTCATGCCCACGTGGCGCAGGAACACCATGTCGGCGGCGAAGGCGCGCTTGAGCTCGTTGTCGACCATGGCGTTGCCGCCGTACTTGACGACGATCGTCGAGCCCGAGAACCGCTCCAGCCACGGCAGCGCCTCGATGAGCGTGTTGGCCTTGCCGAGCGCGATCCCCAGATCCCGCCCGTTCATGCGCCCTCCGCTCCGCTCCGGTTGCATGAACTCCCCAACTGTGTTTTCTGGTGAGCGGCCCCTCCGCTCCGCTCCGGACCGCTCACGAGCTGTAGGCCGAGTTCTCGTGGACGTACCCCATGGAGAGATCGTTCGTCCAGACGGTGGCCGACTCCTCGCCGGCGCGCAGGTTCACGGTCACGGTGACGCCCCGGGCGCTCAGGTCCACCTTGGAGCGGTCCTCGCCCGCGGCGCCGCCCTTGCAGATCCACACGCCGTTGATGGCCACGTCGACCTCGTCGGGCTCGAACGCGGCCGCAGTAGTGCCGATCGCCGCCAGGATGCGCCCCCAGTTGGGGTCGTTGCCGAAGAACGCCGTCTTCACGAGGTTGTTGCGGGCGATGGAGCGGCCCACCTCGACCGCGTCGGCCGCCGAGGCCGCGCCGGTCACCTCGATCGCGATCTCCTTGGTCGCGCCCTCGGCGTCGGCGATGAGCTGCCGGGCCAGGTCCGCGCAGACCGCGGTGACCGCCTCGGCGAGCTCGGCCGGCGTCGGCTCGATCCGGGAGGCGCCGCTCGCCATGAGCAGCACGGTGTCGTTGGTCGACATGCAGCCGTCGGAGTCGATGCGGTCGAAGGTGACCGCGGTCGCCTCGCGCAGCGCGGCGTCGAGGATGGACGCGTCCGCGACGGCGTCGGTGGTGAGCACCACGAGCATGGTGGCCAGGCCGGGCGCGAGCATGCCGGCGCCCTTGGCCATGCCGCCGACGGTGAAGCCCTGCCCGGCGTGCACGGCGGTCTTCGGCACCGTGTCGGTGGTCATGATGGCCTTGGCCGCCTCCGCGCCGCCGTCGCGGGACAGGCCGCGCGCGGCCGCGTCGACGCCGTGCAGCAGCTTGGGCATCGGCAGCCGCTCGCCGATGAGCCCGGTCGAGCAGACCGCGACGTCGCCGGCGCCGACCGGGAAGCGCGAGGCGCGCCCGGACAGCACGGCGGCGGTGTGCTCGGCGGTGGCGTGGGTGTCCTGGAAGCCGGCCGGGCCGGTGCAGGCGTTGGCACCGCCGGAGTTGAGGATGACGGCCCGCACGATGCCGGCCTTGAGCACCTGCTGGCTCCACAGCACGGGCGCGGCCTTGATGCGGTTGCCGGTGAACACCGCCGCGGCGGTGGTGTCGGGCCCGTCGTTGACGACGAGCGCCACGTCGAGCGCCCCGGCCGTGGCCTTGAGGCCGGCGGCGACTCCCGAGGCCCGGAACCCCTTGGGTGCGGTCACGGTCATGCCGTCACCTCCGCTTCGCTCCGGCGCCGGCACGACTCAGCACTGTGTCCATGGTGCGCGGCCCCTCCGCTCCGCTCCGGACCGCTCACGGCGCGATCCCGTCGATCGCCAGCCCCGCCGTCTCCGGCAGGCCCAGCATGATGTTGGCGTTCTGCACGGCCTGGCCGGCCGCGCCCTTGACGAGGTTGTCGCTGGCCGAGACGACCACGATCCGCCCGCTGTCGATGTCGGCCGTCGCCTGCAGGTGGACGGAGTTGGACCCGAACGTGGCGCCGGTCTGCGGCCACTGCCCCTCGGGCAGCACGTGAACGAAGGGCTCGTCGGCGTAGGCGGCGGCGAGCACGGCCCGCGGGTCGGCGTCGCCGAGCGGCCGCGCGGTCACCGTCGCCAGGATGCCCCGGGGCATCGGCGCCAGCACCGGCGTCATCGACAGCGTCCGCGCGCCGCTGGCCTGCTTGATCTCGGCCACGTGCTGGTGCGCGCCGACCTTGTACGGCGTCATCGAGCCCATGACCTCGGAGGCGAGCAGGTGCTGCTTGGCCGCGCGCCCGGCGCCGGACGTGCCGGACGAGGCCACCACGACCACGTCGTCCGGGTCGGCGACGCCGGTCGCGATGAGCGGCGCGAGGGCGAGGATCGTGGTCACCGCGTAGCAGCCGGTGTTGGCGACCCGGGTCGAGGCCGCGATCAGCTCCCGCTGGCCGGGCAGCTCGGGCAGGCCGTAGGTCCAGGTGCCGGCGTGCGCGCCGGGGTAGTACTTCGTCCAGTCGGCCGGGTCCTTCAGCCGGAAGTCGGCGCCGATGTCGACGATGCGCACCGACTCGGGCAGCTGCGCGGCGACCGCCGCCGACTCGCCGTGCGGCAGCGCCAGGAACACCAGGTCGGCGTCGGCGAGCACGGCCGGCTCGGTCTTGGCGAGCACGACGTCGCGGAAGGATCGCACGTGCGGGTGAACGCTCCCGATCGTCGATCCGGCCTGCGCGAACCCGGTGGCCACGGCGAGCTCGAGGTTCGGATGGCCGGCGATGAGCCGTAACAGCTCACCGCCGGCGTACCCCGACGCCCCCGCGACGGCGACACGTATTCCCATGCGCTCGACTGTATCTCTATGCAAGCGCAGGTTTCAAGCAGGTAACTCAGGCGCCCTTGATGCTCAGGTCGTCGAGCAGGAACGAGGTGGCCAGCTTGCTGCCCTCCACACCCGTGAAGGTGATGGTCACCGAGCCGGTGGCGTTCACGGTGAGTGTCCGCTGCTGGTACGTCGTCGTGGCGTCCACGTTGGAGTAGGTCGCCAGCGTCGTCCCGCCGGCCGCCACCGTGAGCTTGTCATATGCGGTGCTACCCGTCTCGTCGGTGTCCACCCGCAACCAGAAGGTCAGCGTGGCCCGCGTGCATCCGGAGGGGATCGTCACCGTCTGCGACAGGGTGTCGGTGTGCGCCGAGCCGTACCCGTTGAGCCACGCCTTCCACGACCCGCCGTGCGCGGCGTACGACGTGTCGTTCGACACCACGCCCGAGGTCGCGGTCCAGGGGCTCGCCGAGCCGGTCTCGAAGCCGGGGTTGCCGAACAGCTCGGCCCCGCCGCAGGTGCCGCCGCCCGGCGTCGTCGGCGGGGTCGAGGTCGGCGGGGTCGTGGTGCCGGTGCCGGCCAGCCAGGCGGTGGCGTTGAGGGCGAGGGCGGCGTTGGTCCCGGCGGTGTCGTTCCACCCGTCGTAGAGCGTGTTGCCCGACTGCCCGGTGCCGTCGTCGATCGGCGAGCTGTCGCCCCAGACCGCCACGCGGCCGGCGCCGAAGGTCGCGGTGGTGAAGAACGCGCCGGTGTTGCCGCCCGGGGTGAAGCCGCTGCGGTACACCAGCCCCTTGACCGAGGCGTTGTCCGCCGGGTGCAGCGTCTGGGTGCTGCCGTTGCGGATGATGCTGCCGCGCACCTTGCCGAAGGGCCCGTTGACGACCGGGTCGGTCGTGCTGGAGATCGCCACCGGGTTCTCGGTGCCGATGTTGTTCACGTCGACGCTGAAGCCGAACGGGTCGGTGTTGTCCACGCCGTTGTTGCTCATGAGGTCGTTGGCGATGCGCACCGAGTCCCAGCCGTCGTTGTTACGGTCGCTGGCGGTGTGATCGACGATCAGGAAGAACCCGCCGCCGGCCTGCACGAAGCGCATGATCGCGCTCTTCTCGGCGGCGCTGAGCGGCGCGTTGGGCTCGGGCATGACGAACTCGTCGAAGTTCTTGAGATCCAGCGCGCCCGACCCGCCGTAGGTGATGGTGCTGCCCGCGGGGAGGGTCTTGAGGCTGTACTGCCCGGTGCGCTGCAGCGCCACGCCCCACGCCGACAGCGCCCCGGTCCACGAGGTCTCGCTCGTCGGGTTGGCGTTCTGCCCGAGCGGGTCGGGCTGTGACGTGCTGATGATCCAGTCGGCGTTGCCGGCGGTCTCGGCCTTGGAGTTGTCGAACAGGACCCGGTGCACGGCCGCGGCCTGGGATGTGGCCGCGCCGGCGAGGTAGGTGATGCCCGCCGTCATGAGCACGACGGCGAGCAGGGCACGCTTCAACACAACGACCTCCGATAGAAGGAATCGGAGGAAGTCTATGTCTTACTCGGGATCCAGGAACCGGGCGAGTTGTGAACGGTTGCGGACGTTGAGGCGGCGGTACAGCCGCGTCAGGTTCGCCTCGACCGCCTTGATCGACAGGAACAGCGCCCGGGCGATCTCGCGGTTGGTCGCGCCCGCCCGCACCAGCTCGACGATGCGCCGCTCCGTCTCGGACAGCCCCGCGCCCCGGCCGCCGTCCAGGCGGGCCAGGTCGGCGGCGGCGACCTCGCGCCACGGATGGGCGTCCGCCATGGCGTAGCGGCGCACCGCCTCGGACAGGGCGGCGCGTGCGGCGCCGCGGCGGTGCGCGCGCCGCTCGAGGCCGCCGAGGGTGTAGTAGGCGCGGGCCAGCTCCAGCGGGTACGGGTGCTCCTGCCACTGCTCGATGGCCCGGTGCAGCGCCTCGGCGCCCTCTCGGGCCTCGCCGGTCGCGGCCGTGAGCACGGCCCGGGCGCGGGCCAGGCCGAGGAACACCACCTGGCGGTCGAGGTGCCGGGCGCGCTGCTCGACCTCCTCGAGGACCTCGGTGGCCTCGGCGCGGGCGCCGGCGCCGACGAGCGCCTCGACGAAGTCCGCGTGCCACGGCAGGATGCCCGGGTCGAGCCGGCCCAGGCGCTGGTCGAGGGCGTAGGCCTCGCGCATCGCCTCGGCGGCGGCCACCGGGTCGCCGCGCAGCATGTGCACCAGGCCGCTGGTCGCGTGCGCGAGCTTGATCCAGTCCTCGTCGCCGGCGGCGAGGCAGGCGGCCAGGCCGCGGTCGGCGTGCCCGGCGGCGGCGGTCGCGGTACCGCCGGCGTACTCCACCAGCGCCGCCACCAGGTACCCGGGCCCGGGTGTGGTCTCGACGTCGACGTAGAGCCGCACGCAGTCCCGCCCGGCGGTGAGCGCGTCGGCGCAGCGCCCGGCCCGCCAGTAGATGCCGGCGACCGAGACCAGCACGGCGGCGAGGTCGCGCACGGTGCCGGCCCGCTCGACCGCGATGCGCAGCGCCTCGATGCGCCGCACCGCCTCGGCGGTCTCGCCCTTGAACAGCCGGCTCATCGCGGCGACCTGCCGGGCGGCGACGGTGGCGGGGGTGAGCGACAGGCCGCGGGCGAGCTTGCCGGCCCGCTCGAGGTACTCGTCGCCCTCCTTGCCGAGCAGGATGTTGCCCCGCCAGCTGAGCACCTCGACGAGCCGCTCCATGTCGCCGCACAGCTCCGCGGCCTCCTCGGCCCGCTTGAGCTCGGCCAGGGCGGCCTCGCCGTCGCCGTCCCAGTAGGCCTTGACCGCCTTGTACAGCCGCACGTGCGCGAGCAGGTCCGGGGTGTCGACGGCCTCGACGAAGGCGGCGTCGAGCAGCGGGCCGGAGTTGGAGTGGTCCTCGCCGGACATCTCCACCAGCAGCAGCCGGGCGCCGACGCGAGTACGCCGGTCGGCGGCGTCGCGCAGGGCGGCGGTGGCGTGGCGGCGGGCGTCGGCGGGCGAACCGGCCGAGTACGCGTACTGTGCGGCGCTCAGCCGGCGTACCGCCGCCACTCCCGGAGTGTCCCGGGGCGTGCGCTCGGCCGCGAGCGCGGCGAGGTCCGCGGCCATGGCCGGCGCGCCGCGCAGCCGGGCGGCGGAGGCGGCGTCGGCCAGGCACTCGGCGAGGCCCTCGTCGGGCTCGGGTCGGGCGGCGGCGAGGTGCCGGGCCCGGTCGACCGGGTCGGTGACGGTGTCGGCGAGCCGCTCGTGCGTCTCGCGACGGGCCGCCGGGGTGGCGTCGGCGTAGACCATCTCGCGCAGCAGCGGGTGCGAGAAGCGGATGGCGCCGTCGGCCTCGACGTGCAGTACCCCCGAGGCCAGCGCCGCCTCGACCAGCCCCTCGGCGAGCCCGCACGCGCCCAGCAGGGCGAGGC
>Ga0310811_10012308_pt1 | contig 11103 bp, 5 predicted proteins | sample YCmetagenome_FD_207642 | JGI IMG/M metagenome (GOLD analysis project Ga0310811, IMG submission 207642) | Soil microbial communities from experimental microcosm in Duke University, North Carolina, United States - YC | ecosystem: Engineered > Artificial ecosystem > Soil microcosm > Unclassified ... | reverse complement strand
CACCGTGCCTTGACCGAAACGTTGGACCAGCGCGTTGTAGTAGTCGGTGCTCGAATCCGTGCTGACGATCTCGTCCGCGAGACCATGCGTGATGATCAACTTGCCGCCCTTCGCGAGAAACGCGCTCAAGTCGGTGCTGGTCGCGTCCGTCAGCGCCGATACCGTCTGCACGCGCGACAGGTATGTGCCCGGATTCAGCGGATCGAACGTCAGTGAATCGAAAGTCGGCACACGCGTGATGAAATATTTGACCCATTGATCGCCCGTCACCCACTGGTTCGCATCATTCTTTCCGGCCGGATTGGACGGCACATCGGAGGTTCCGAAATCGCGGGTGGTGAAAGGTCCCGCGAAAACCGAGCCTGCGAGGATGTTATAGCCGGCATACTGCGTCACGGCGTTTGCGAGCGGATACGGCAGCTGCAGCGGTGCCGCGATGGTCTGCACGGTCGCAATCTGCGCGTCCGACAGGCACGTATCGCCCGTATCGGCACCATTCGCGCAGCGCACCGATGCGAGCACCGTAGCCGATTGCGCCTTGCACGCCGCAACGTTGGAAATGATCCCGTCCGCAACACCATCGAGCGCATCGCACGCGTTCATCACCGCGTTTTGCAGCAACACCGTTTTCGCCGTGTCGAGCCAGCCGGCGCCGTTGTTCAGATAGAGCGCGCGTCCCAACACCACATTGCTCAGCCGCAGTCCGGTGTAGTTCAGCGCGGGCCGGTTCACGACCACTCCGTCATAGTCGGCGGGCCACCGTTGCGCTTCGCTCAAGCCATCGCGCCCACCCGTCGAACTGCCGAAGAAATAGGTCTTGTCCGGCGCGCTCGCGTAGCGTTTTCTGATTAACGTCATCGCGACGTCGTGAGTCTTTTTCAGACTCAGGCCGCCGTAATTGGCCAGCGCCTCGTCGTTGGCAGCGAACTTGCCGTCGGTGATGCTCGAGCTTTGATGGCCCGCATCGTCGCCGAAGGTCGCATAGCCATTGGCAAGCGGCGTCGGCGCGCCAGTCGGTGCCATGTCGAGCGGATCGACACCGGTGATCAGCGTGCCGTCGAAACCGCCGCCACCATAGTGCAGCGCCTTGCGATTCCAGTGGGTGGGCAGGTTGACCTGAAAGTTGATCGATGGCGCGGTGGCGTCGACCGGGGCGATTGCACCGTTCACCTGACAGTATTCGCCGCTGCTCTGCACGAGCGTCGCAGTCTTGATCGTGGCACCGCTGGTCGGTTCGGCTATCGCCGAGGCGGGAATCGACAGGCCGTTCAGCGCGCTGCATTGCGCCGCGGCTGTCGGTGTCGGTGCGGCAGTGCCTGCGGGAGCGCCACTGCCACTGCCGTCATTGCCGCCGCATGCGCTGATCGAAATACTGAGGGCGAGCGCCCACCCCAACGTTCTGCTGGTCATCGTCGTCTCCGGTTCTGGCTGGTTGGTCTTGCTGCTGCGGGTCGAAGCAGATGGGCTATTCGAGCGCCCCGCCCGCCTGCGACGGCGCGAGGTCGACGAGTTGCGCGTCGGCGCCGAACAGCGCACGCACGCCGGCAGGCGAGACAAACATGGCGTCGCCGCTATGCGCGGCGCCGTGAACTTCGTGCAGCGCCTGCTGCAACTGCGGATGACGGCTGCGCAGATAGGCGTGATATGCGCGGCCCCGCGCGAGCCGGTGTGGGCCCTGCAGCAGCGCCGCGCACGAACGGTCTAACGCGGGATGCGCCGGGTCGTTGTCGAGCGTGCCAAGCAGATACGTCACGTGCTGGCCGATATAGCGACACTCCAGCGTCCGTGCATCGGTATCGCCTGCATAGCGCGGCAGACGCTCGGTTCCATATTTCCATGCGTTGAAGTCGTTGCATGCCGCGCGGTCCGCCGGATGGAACAGATCGTTGCGTGTCGGGCGTAGTGCGTCGAAGTACACATACGATGACGGGTTGGCGATCACATAACTAAGCCTGACACCGCGTGCCGCGCAATGCGCCGCCGCAACGCTCAGAATCGCGTGTCGATGCGCGACCTGCGCGCCGCCCGAATGCCCCGCGATGACGATTTCGCGCAGCGCGGGAAAACCACCACTGGCTGCGAAGTGCGCGATCAGCGCATCGAGTACGTCGAACGAACTCAACGCCACGGGCCCGGTTGCATCGAGGCCGCCCATCCACGACGTCCATTCCCAGTGCAGATATTCGTCCGCGAGGCCGTGATGTTGAACATCGGCGCTCGCCAGAAATTGCGGAACCGCGAGGATCACGCTATCCGCCTCAACCGACGATGCCGCGAGCGCACGCTGGGTCGAACGAAGATAGGCATCGGCATCGCGCAGACGTCCATGCAGCATCACAACCGCCCGCGTGGCTCTCGCCGGCGTACTGCTGCCACTGATGAAAAGCGGCACGCAGCCGCTGCCATGCGGCTTGCCGACGTGCAATCGCCCGCTCGCCACCGTCGGAACCGGCCTCTCGTTGCGAGGGCGTACGTGATCTGCCGCCACACGAGCCGTCATGCTGACGCGCCCTCGCCCGGCCACAGGTCGGGCTCGCGAAGCAGGCGTCGCCCGGATGCGCTCAGGCCGACCAGCAGCAGCGACACGATGCCCGCAAAAATCAGATACCACGCCGGTACCATGCGCGAGCCGGTGAAGTCGATCAATGTCGATACCGTCAGCGGCGCGAGGCCGCCGAACAGCGTGACGGCCACGTTATACGACAGTGCCACGCCGGTTGAACGCGTGGCGGTCGGAAACAGTTGCGTCAACATGCCGGGATGCGCGCCCGACATCAGGCTCAGCACGACAGTCGAGATCATTTGCGCGCTGAACACGCGTTCCGGCGTCGGCGCAGCGAGCACCCACGCAAACAGCGGATAGGCGGCGCACACCCACACGATCGTGACCGGAAAGAACAGGCGATACGCGCCGAAGCGATCGGCCAACCGCCCGGCAAGCGGATACCCGACGATACCGGCCAGACCGGACATGGCCGTACCGAACAACGCGTCTTTCAGCGGCAAATGCAGTTGTCGCTCGACGTAAAGCGGCATGTAAGAATGCCACAGGTAGTTGGTGGCGGCGCCCACGATGATCACGCCCATCGCACACAGCACCGCATCGCCGTGTTCGCTGAAGAAGCCGCGCAGCGATTGACGCGGCGCATGCCCGACCCGCGCGCGCAACTGCGCGAATTCCGGCGATTCGCTGACCTTGTGGCGGATATAGAAGCCCACTGGCCCGACCAGCGCACCCAGCAGAAACGGCACACGCCAGCCCCACGACAGCAGCGCAGCATGCGTCAGCGTGCTGGTCAGAACGAACGAACACAGCGATGACAACAACAGCGCAACAGCTTGCGAAGTCATCTGGAAACTGCCGAAGAACATCTTTTTGCGGCGTGGCGCATATTCCGTCAGCATCGCGGCTGCGGTCGCAAATTCGCCGCCCACCGAGAGCCCTTGCAGAATGCGCGCGGCCAGCACCAGCAGCGGCGCAGCGATGCCGATCGATGCATAACCTGGCGTGAGGCCCATCATCAGCGTGCTGAGCGCCATCAGCAGGATCAGCAGCGACAAGGTTTTGCGCCGCCCATACCGGTCCGCGCATGCGCCGATCACGATGCCGCCCAGCGGCCGCACGATAAAGCCGATCGCGAAGGTTGCCAGCGTCAACGTGAGCGACAGAAAGCCATTGCCGACGGGAAAGAACACCTGCGCAATGGTCCTGGCGAAGTAGCCGTAGATCAGAAAATCGAACCACTCGAGGCCATTGCCGATGACCGACGCCAGCACAGCGCGCCGTACCTGCGCACGGCTCAGCGGCGCGGACCTCGTGACAGGCGTGGTGGCGTGAAGGGCGGATTGCATGCGTCTCCTGGTTGTTTGCCGCTATTCATTGTCTGCAGATGCAGCGTACGTGCGAAATTCGCCAATGTAAAATACATACCGGATGCAGTTGCCATATCCCCTTCCTATACCGGACCTTCGATGGAACTGAGACATCTGCGCTATTTTCTGGCGGTCGCCGACGAAGGCCAGTTCACTCGCGCCGCTGCGCGGCTGCACATGCAACAACCGCCGCTGTCGCAGCAAATCCAGGAGCTCGAGCAGGAGTTGGGGTTCGCGCTTTTCGTGCGGCGCCCGCGCGGTGTCGAACTGACCGCCCCTGGGGAGGCGTTCGCTGCTCGCGCGCGCGCCGTACTGCGCGATCTCGATCAGGCGGTGACGCACGTGCGCCGTGTAGCGCACGGGCAAGTCGGCACGGTGCGAGTCGCGCTGACGAGCTCCGCGGCCTTTCACCCGCTTACGCCGACTGCGATTCGCAACTTTCGCGACACCTACCCCGAGATTGCGATTGAAATGAACGAGGTCAATGCCGCTGAGATCATCGAGTTGATGTCGAGCGGCCGATCGGATGTCGCGATTCTTCGCAAGCCGATCGATATGCCAGCCGGACTGCGCTTCGACCTGCTCGCGGAAGAACGGATGCTGCTGGTGCTGCCGGCCGGTCACCGGTTGATCGGCACACGTGCGGTGGCGCTCGAGCGTCTTGCCGACGAGCCGTTTATCTTCGTGCGACGTCCCGGCGCACCAGGCATGTACGCAGATTTTATCCGCGCGTGCCAGAGGAAAGGTTTCGAGCCGCGTGTGGTCGACGAAGTACCGCGCATGGTGACCGCGATCAATCTGGTCGCCGCGGGCGGAGGCGTGTCGCTGGTGCCGGCCTCGATGCAACGCTATCACCAGGAAGGGGTGCGTTACTGCAGCGTGACGGGCGACCACGCGTTTCGCGCACCGTTGCATCTGGTCACCCGCAGCGATCTGCAAAGTCCGGCCGCAGCGCGCTTTCGCGAAACGCTGTTGGCTTTCGTTGGCGTCGACCGCGCGGTGCGGGCCAAACGCGCTGCGTCTGTTTCCCGCAGATCGTGACAGCACATCTGCCGGTGCCGATCCTCGACGTCGCGGCTCATCTTCCCTGAAATACCGGCTTGCGGTTTTCGGCCGTCGCGCGCAGTCCCTCCTGAAAGTCCTGCGTGCGGAACAGGACGCCCAGTTGCCCGGATAGCCGCGCGAAGGCCTCTTCTTCGGAGGAGCCAACCGCAAGGTGTGCCGACGCCAGCGCTGCCTTGATACCGAGCGGCGCGCAATCGGCAATCCGGTTGGCGATCTGGACCGCCGCATCCAGCGCTGCCGTCGCATTGGGCGCCGTCATCTGCACCGCGCCCATGCGGTAGGCTTCATCGGCACCCCAGTGATCGCCGGTCAGGATGTAGCGCATCGCGTTGCCCCACCCCACTTCGCGAACGAATCGTACCGTCGAGCCGCCGCCAGGAAACAGGCCATGTGCTGCTTCGTCCTGACTGAACACCGTATCGGCGGATGCAATCCGGATATCGGCGACGAGGGCAAGTTCGTGGCCCATGTTCCAGGTGTCGCCATGCGTCACCGCCACGAGCGGCTTGGATAGCCGGGGGCCTGGCGTGATCGCCAGCGGGTTGATGGTACCGGTCGCGGAAATGGGCGGCCTGCCGGCGAGCGAGCGGAAGCTGTCGACATCGATACCTCGCGAGAAATGCTTGCCGTGGCCAAACAGAACCGCCGCACGCATCGACGGATCGTGATCGTAGTTGTAATACGCCTCTGCGAGTTGCTGCAAGGTTTCAGGATCGATCCGATTTTGCACCGTGGGGCGATGGATGCCGAGAAGCGCGATTTGTCCGCGCCGCTCGACGGTCACCTTCGCGCCGGAGGTTGCCGATACATCGTGCAGCGTGGTCGGCGCAAAGTCGATTGCGGGTGCGGCGGTCTGCGCGTCAACGGGTATTGCAACTGCTCCGAGCACGGGAGCGCCGCTCGCGATCGCCGCGGTCTTCAGGAAATGGCGGCGGGCGGAATCGTTCGGGTAAGTCATCGAGTTCTTTTTTCCTGGCTGGTTCGGGATCGTCAAATGCAGCATGGGAGTTTGGCACGCAAGCCAGACCTGACGAAAAATACAATGCACAATTCAGGTGAAAAACGTTGACTGGATCGTCACGCGACAGAGGATAGGCACCGGCGTATAAAATCAATAACAAATTATGGACGGCGATCGAATTGTCAATTCCAGATTGCGCGCCACCGCCCAAAGCGACTTTATTCCCCTATACTGATCGCCGCCTGATCGGCATTTCGGCAATGGGCATCGCAACGCCAACGGGAAGTGATGTCGCTGGCTGTTGCCGGCATGATGAACAAAAACATTGCAGACCACCTCTTCGATACCGCATTTTGACTTCAGTTACCATATGTAATATCAAGATCCTTTCTCGATCCTGCCATGATTAATCCACACTAACGTCAACTCGCGTTGCTTATGTCGGCCGCCATTGCCGTGCATTTTCGACATGGAATAACACGTTATTTACGGGTGAGCTTTTCCGGTGCTTGCAGACTGATCTCATCGAGCAATCAGCCCATCCGTTTAAAGAACTCGCGATATGTAGCGCCCGCGGTTCAAGCGGCGCGATCGCTGCGATGTGCGCCGGTTTCAGGATACCGCCGTCGGGCCCGCACAGCGGCCAACTGGCCGCCTGGATGCTCGCGGCCGATTACCGGTTCTGATAGTTAGCGTCGTTGCGTGAGTTCTGCGCTCGCCAGCTCGCGCAGCGCGCGGCGATCGGATTTGCCGAACACCATCCGGGGAATCCGCTCGACGAACAGCACCGCCTCGGGCAGCTTGTGATCGGCGAGATGAGTGGCTAGCCACGCGATGATCTGGTTAGGTCGTATGTTGCTCGCGGGTTCGGCCAGCCTGACGATGGCGACGATGCGTTCGCCGAGCGCTTCGTCCGCGACGCCGACCACGGCGGCATCAGTGACGGCTGGATGCATCAGCAGCGTCTGCTCGATTTCGGCCGGCGCGATGTTTTCGCCGTCGCGCACGATAATTTCCTTGATCCGCCCCAGGTGGACGAGGTCACCCTGTTCGTCTTCACGCATCAGGTCACCGGTGTGATACCAGCCGTCAGCGTCGCGCGCGGGATCGACGACGCCCGGCGAAATCCAGTAACCCGCAAACAGCGTCTTGAGTTTCAGGCACAACTCCCCGGGCATGCCCGTGGGCACATCGTTGCCGCGCCTGTCGACGATCCGTGCAGTACCCGGCCGCGCACGCATTTTATGCAGTGAGCTTCCCTGCACGACGCAAGACAGCGCCTCCGTCATGCCGAGCCGTGATAACAGGGGTACGCCGAAGGTATTCTCGAAGCGTTGCCGCAATTCGGCCGTGCTTGCATCGCCTGCGACAACACAGGTGCGCAGCGAATCGGTCGTGCGGCGGCGAAGCGCTTGTGCGCGAATCATTTCCGTGGCGCCATAGGGCGTGACCACGACGCTTGTGCAGCGGTGCTGTTCGATCGCATCCAGAAACGCGCCGCCGTCGAAATCGACGCAGGTTGGCACAGCGATGCAGGCGCCTGCCGAAATCGTCAGGCACAGATACAGGAAACCGGGCATATGAAACAGTGGCGTCGACGCCAGCGGCCTGGATTCACGGCTAAAGCCGCCAGCCTGCACGGCCGCGACCACGTGCATGAACGTACGCTGCGTATACGCGACCAGCTTCGGATCGCCCGTGCTGCCCGACGTGCAGATCAATGCCATCGGTGCGTCGAGGTCGGCGGGCGGAAAAGAACGTAGTTCGCGTGCCGATGCGATGAGCGCTTGCCATGTATCGGCAGCCTCGGTATCGCATCCGGCATCACGCGATGGGTGCGGCGCGTCGTCGACGAAGAAGCGGCGGTCAGGCGATATCAATCCGGCAGTCGCTTCGTCCATTAGTCTGCGCTGCGCGCCGTGGCCGAAATAGACGGCTGGTGTCAGCCTGCGCAACAGCCGGCCGAGTTCGTTCGCCTTTAGATGGATATTCAGCGGTACGGCTATCGCACCGAGCATCATCGACGCATAGACTCCGATCGCCGCAACTTCGCTATTGCCGAGATGGAGCACGATCCGGTCACCGGCTGCGACGCCAAGGTCGGACAGGCGGGTGGCAAGCTTTTGGACGAGGTCGGCGAATACCGCGTAGCTGAACGTTCGGTTGCCCTGGACAATGGCGGGCGTATCCGGACGATCGGCTGCGTGCTGCAGCAGCCGTGCGGGGAGGCTCTCGCAAGGGAGATGGATAGCGGCTGTGGCAAACGAGGGGCGGGTGTTCATATAGGTCACTTTGTGCCGATGAAGCTTGGGATTGGACAAAAAGGGCTTCTGTATAAACACCCGGCGGCACGTGACTATTCATCGTGAACCGACACGGAGTGGTCCGGAACGGGTTACAACTGATTGCATGCTGACGTCTGGCGACAGCGGCGCTTATCGATTGTCAGTAAAGTGTCTGGGTATGTAACGTCAACGTTACCCAGCGCGCGCCAGCATTCGCAGGTTGACTGGCCGCTTTGCACTGTCCACGGCTGCTTGACCAGCGACACCTGCTCCACTAACCATGTCGATCTGTTGACTTCGGTGCGCTCGGCGTCAATGTAACTCTGTCACCGTCGTGCTCAGATTCGCAGCGATCTCGCGAGCGCGCTGTTTCTCGTCATCCGCCAGCCGTTCCGACAGTCTTGACTCGATGATCCTGAGCGCGGTGACGTACGCCGGCACGCTATCGCCTGCTTCGAAACCCGCGCGCGCACGGGCTATCCATGCGGCGCCGAGCGCACGGTCGCGCGGCACGCCGTTGCCGGTCAGGAAACGCATGCCGGTGTCGTATTGCATGAACGGATTGCCCAGCAACGCCTCGTTCAGGCAAGACAAGCCATCCCAGCGCTGGCGCAGTGCGCTGGCGGGTGCGAGTGAGTCGTTGCGCCAAAGGTTCGACGTCGCATCGGCTGGAATCAACCAACGTCGCTCATTGCCAGCGAGCCCGGCTTCGTCGCCGGTCGCCAGCGCATGCAAAGCAAGCGCGATCTGCGACTGCTCAGCGCCGCCGCGCGCGCCTTGCTGATGCAGCTGCTTTGCTCGCGTGAGGTTGCGCATCGCAGGCGGCCCGATTTCGTACAGGGTAGCCAGATCGCTGGCTGCCCAGTCGTCGCCCGCCGCCATCGCTCTTTCTAGCCAGGCGCGGCCCGCGTCCGGATCGCGCCCGACGCCGCGCCCATAGGCATAAGCGACGCCCACCATCCGCTTCGCTTCGGCGTCGGCGGGTGCCGCCTTCGATGCCCACGTGAGCGCCTCGTACTCGTCGGCGCGACCGCCCAAACCGGTTAACAGGTGCCATGCGAGCGATGTTTGAGCGGATGCGTCGCCCTGTTCCGCCGCACGTCGAAACCAATATGTCGCCGCCGACAGATCGAGCGCGACGCCTTCGCCGAGATCGTAGCGGTCGCCGAGCATCGACTGGTATTTCGCGTCACCCTGCTGCGCGACTTTCCATTGCCAGTACACACGGTCAGTGTCGCTGGAGACGCCGTTACCCTTATCGGCGAGCGCTTTCATCGCCATGGTGTTGCCGGTGCGCGCGGCGATCTGGCACCAGTGCGCCGCGTAGTCGGGACGACGTTGGATGTTCGCGCGTCCAAACGCATAGGCGCTGCAAAGCCATGCCTGAGACGTCGGATCGCCGAGTTGCGCGCCCTGGGAGAACCAGTTCAGCGCAACGCCCGCGTCCTGCTTGCCAGCGTCTTCGAGCGTGTACGTATAGCCGAGTGCTCCGTAAGCAGCGGGAACACCGCGTTTCGCAGCCGCTTCGAGCCATTCGATACCTGTCATTCCAGCCAACGACTGATGATGTTCAGTCAGATAGCGGCCAAGGGACACGCTGCTCGCCGCATCGCCCGCGTTGCTCGCGACCGTCAGGTAATGCAGCCCGAGAGACTCGTCACGCGGCACTTCGGTGCCCGCGAGATACTGATTGCCGATCCAGCGTGCGCTCTCCACGTTGCCGTGGTCCGCAGCGAAGCGATACCAGCGCATGGCCTCGGCCTTGTCGACCGGCGTGCCTTGCCCCAGCCACGCCATGGCGCCGGCACTGACCGCCGCGGTGACGCTGCCGCGCTCGGCGCCCTGGCGGGTCAGATTGAACGCCTTGACCAGATCGACTGGCTCGCCTGTCCCGTGCAGTGCGTACGCCGCGAGATTGACTGAAGCGACGCCGAGCCCCTGTGCCTGCGCCTTGATAAACCACCGGTGCGCTTCAGCGGGATCCTTCTGCGTGCCCCAGCCTTCACGGTACATCACGCCAAGATCGTTCTGTGCCGTCGCCAACCCCGCATCCGCCGCGCCGCGCATCCAGCCGAGCGCCGCCTCCAGGTCGACCGGGCCGCCACGGCCGGTGCGATAGAGAAGAGAGAGCGCAGCGCGTGCCAGCGCATCGCCTTCAAGCGATGCCTGCCGATACCAGTCGCGCGCCTTGATATCGTTCCTCGAGATACCCGTGCCGGTCGCATAGAGGTCGCCAACCCTGCGCTGTGCGTAGACCGAACCACGCGTTGCCGCGCGCAGCATCAGCACGAATCCGCGGTGCGCGTCGCGTGGCACGCCTACGCCTTCCAGGTACGCGTCGCCCAGCACGGCCTCCGCGGTGGTGTTGCCCTGACGCACGGCTGCGCGCAACCACGCAACGCCGTTTGCTGGATCGCGCGGCACGCTTTCGCCGCGCAACAACGCGATGCCGAGTTGGAGTTGGGCGCCCGCATCGCCACCCGTTGCGCCGCGGATCATCCACGAAGTGGCGAGCGCGGGGTTTCGCGGCACGCCGCGCCCGAACGCAGCGAATTGCGCCGCGTTGGCCGCACCGTTCGCGGAGCCAGCCTCCGCGGCCTGGACGAAGTACCGGTAAGCGGCGCCATTGTCGACCGTTTGGCCCTCCCCGTTCGCGCTCATGGCGCCAAGCACGTCGGCCGATATCGCATCGCCTCGCGCAGCAGCCGATTCGAACCACTCGCGCGCGACGGGATAGTCCTGAGGCACCGCAGTCCCGTTGCGATAGACGCTGCCGAGGATGCGACGCGCGAGAATCGAGCCTTCGAGCGCCGCCAACTTGAGAATGGCGATGCCTCGATCGGTGTCGGCCTGTCCACCGTAGCCGTACGTGATCATCTGGCCGTACAAGGCTCGCGCGGTGAGGTTCCCGCGGGTGGC
>Ga0310811_10012307_pt1 | contig 11104 bp, 10 predicted proteins | sample YCmetagenome_FD_207642 | JGI IMG/M metagenome (GOLD analysis project Ga0310811, IMG submission 207642) | Soil microbial communities from experimental microcosm in Duke University, North Carolina, United States - YC | ecosystem: Engineered > Artificial ecosystem > Soil microcosm > Unclassified ... | reverse complement strand
GAGTGAACATGCATACGCACTGGGGCTTCCACCCACCATCCCGGTGGGCGTTTAAGTTTATCCTCCAGGGAATGCACTTGACTTGGCGTAGGACAGGTAGCCTCGGGTTCCGTATCCCTCCACAATACTAACAACAGCACCTCTCCTAACCACACACACTCCGATGGGATATTCTTCGAGTCTCCAACCACCTTTCCGGACGCCATAGTGCAAACGCGAAGATGGAGAGATTGCTCGATGAAGGCAAGTGAATTCGCGACGAGAAAGGCTTTATTGTCTGGTAAAGTTTCTCCTGGTTGAATATGATTGAAAGCAATGGTACCCAGGTGACAAAGGTCCTTTCTGGTAATAGGGAAACCAAACAGCTGACGATTGCCGCATGGAGCCCGAGGAGGCCTTACGAGAACGTACTGAGATACGTCTGAGCTGTATGTAGAGGGCACCCATTGCACCACGGTAGACATTTCTTGTGACTCGGAGATCTTTGGATAAAATAAGTGGTAGTACACGTCAGATAGGTTTACGAGGCACCCACCTGAAGTCTTCTTAGACTTCGTTCCAGTTGGCTCGCAGTGGATGGCATTTTCGAGAAGTGTTTTGTCAACGAATAAAACGAACACAATTTGAATAAGTAATACTTTGGCAGACGCCCACGCCACTAGCCTAACTTATGATGACTGATGTCACTGGGGCCTGGGCGCCTCATGGCTCAGGCTATTGTTTCGAAATCACTCGATGGAGTAATTATAAGAATCATGGTGGGCGAGTGTGGGTGTTGTTGGGCGTTGTCGAGAAAGATTTCAAGTTGGACAGTCACTAGGACATAGACTCGGAAGTCCACTGTTCATTCGTATTGCATTCGTATGTTCTAGCCTACATTCATCATGATGTTCATCATTTCACGCAGCCGCTGTCTTAGGCCTTCCCAGATCGATTCTAGATGATGTTCCATCTAGAATTTCCATCCTTTCCGTGCCATGAGTTCACGAATCACGACCGTTCCTTGGCTATTTCATTCATCCTAATGACACATAACTACGCACATCACACACGGCGGCTTATTTTGTCTTCCTCCCCTTAGACTCTCTGCGAAGCACGGGGACTTGTCACGGGCGTAAGTTATCCAACCAGAAATAAAGGAGTTTAACTTGTAACTTCGGATAACTTATCTGATTTCTGAAGACGTGGCATCAGAGTTGGCCAATTTAGCAGAATGACCTTATTTGTGGTAGGGGGAGTCATACGAACGCAGCTAACTTACCCATCGGGGAAATCACGAGAGGTGTGTGGCGTCGAAGCTGATGTACTATGACATTAGTGATGTAGATCTGACTGTGTTACCACAATTCACAGTTAGTTCCACGCCTAGAGCGAAACAAACGGAGTAAGAATCTTGGTGAGTGGGCACCGTCGAAAAAGTTGATACAAGAATAATGACGCCAGTGATAACGGTTTGCTGCAACCCGTGACTGCGGCTCATACTTACCAACAATTGAATCTTTCAAGCATCGATGTGGCCTTGAGAATTCTGAGCGACCTTAGTCTTGTATAAAGTCACAAGTGTCCGCAAACCGCAATTTTAGTGACCCTCTAAGACATAGTGAGCACTGTCATGTCATCTCGGCAACCTCAAGATCAAGCTTCGGAATCAACTCCATCTCCACCCCACCAACCTGCCTACCCTCAGGGATTTGCGAGTATAAATGCTCCGACTACACTGCGCCAACCAACTCCTAGCGGCTGGGCATCCACATCTATGTCATCGCCGGTAAGTGGACGTAAAGTCGTTCTTACTATTGCTCACTACTACAATATCAGCCATCTGCACCGGGAGCAAGGGCCACACAGGAGACTCTACCAAGTTCCCATTCAATCGTCGTCAGGGAACCGCGTGATTTCTTCCTCGCGTTATCTATCCAAGCTGCTCAAGGCGATACAAGAGAATGCCCCTGGTATGGGGTGTGGGCCAGAGTCCTCCAAAATTATATATTTCGTAACGCGGACGAATCACGAACAGCGTGCACCTGCGTTCCGCAGTATTCTCTCATTGCATCCCATGATTCTGGCCGCTTGTCCCAGAGTGGTAACTCTAGTTGGTCTGACATATCCATGGGCAGCCCTTCGTCAGATCGGCATTTGATGACTCCAGGGAGCCCTCTTCCAGGACCACACTCTATTCCCCGCAACTCTACCCCAGATTTCAGTCCTAGATCACAGGAAATTTTCGGAGGACCACTGCCTCCCTTGACACCTAGCCCTTCCCTCCCACTTCGTCATGTACCGTACCCCGACAGCCCCACTACACAGCACGTCACTCGTATGCAGGCTCGTCGCGCTGGGGAGGTTTTCAGCGGTCTAGTCAGCACCCGTCCATTGCCTCAATCGTCATCGTCATCGTATCAATACCCATCAGATGGTATCCTTCCAAAAACTCCACCCAGACCAACTACTGGCTTGTCAAATGCATCCTTCAGAATTCCGGACTTTGTGCAAATACTTGAACACGCACAATGGCCCTTCCCAGTCGTTCCTGATCATGTAATCCGCCGGGTTATTATGATAGTTGAAATTAAGCCGGAGCTAGGTGCCGGCAAGAGATTCGATTGGGAACCTATCTGGAAGGATCAAGTACGGGAGCAGGTGCTTCATGCATTTGAGGCTGATCATACTCTGAAATGCGTGGGAGTCATCATAGCTGCCGGTCGTCGTTGGGTGTACGGCACCGCGAGCCGTGGCAAGGTAGTTCCTAAGACAATGTCGGAGAAGCGCGATCCAACTTTCCCCAGCACTGGACCGCCAGTGCCATCGTCCGATGACTCCATGGTAGAGGAATGGCCCGAAATACAGCGTGTTTTTCCCTCGTTTGACATCCCTGACTTTTTCCCCCAAACAGAGAATGGCCATATATATGGATTTGATCTCTTGGACGCCGGGGGAGAGTCCCTCAAAGCCTTTGAAGGAATTTTAAAAAACCTGCGCCATCATAATAAGGATATTTGGAACTAGGGCTTCTTGATAGTATGATCAGGAGGATTACCGTGAGGGGCGATGAACGTGGAAATAGTATAACGATGTGGTGTACGACATCAGGTAGAATGTTGCAAATATAGTTCTTGTGGTCATGTATAAATTGCTTGTTTGTTTGTTTTCGGCTCACCTCGTCTGAAATTGAAGCATAATTAATATCTGCTTTATTTCCCATCCGTTAGGCGCTGCCTTAATTCTGTGTTCGTCCACAATATTGATGTATCGTTCTTTGTCTTATGTCGAGTACACGTATCACAGTCACAAAGAAAGTGCAAGAGTAATTGCTTCTACCGCAGAAAATAATGATTTGGTACAAATGGCCAGTCAGGGAAAATATTGATCAAAATGGCTAAAAATCCAAAGATATCAGCTGGACATCTCTCGGAGTGAACATGCATACGCACTGGGACTTCCACCCACCATCCCGGTGGGCGCTCAAGTTTATCCTCCAGGGAACGCACTTGACTTGACGTAGGACAGGTAGCCTCGGGTTCCGTATCCCTCCACAATACTAACAACAGCACATCTCCCGACGACACACACTCCGATGGGATATTCTTTGAGTTTCCAACCACCTTTCCATAGGCCATAGTGCAAACGCGAAGACCAAGAGACGCCTCGAGAAAGGCAAGTGAATTCATGGCGAGGTAGAAGTGATTGTCTGGTAAAGTTTTGTCTGGTTGGATATGATGGAAAGCAATGGTTCCCAGGTGCCAAAGTTCCTTCTTGATAATAGGGAAACCAAACAGCCAGCGATTTCCGCACGGAGCCCGGGGGGGCCTTACGAGAACGTACTGAGATACATCTGAGCTGTATTTAGAGGGCACCCATTGCACCGCGGTAGACATTTCTTCTGATTCGGAGATCTTTGGACAAAATAAGTGATAGTACACGTCAGCTAGATGAAGGTTGACAAGGCACCCACCTGAAGTCCTCTTAGACTTCGTTCCAGTTGGCTTGCAGTGGAGGTCATTTTCGAGGAATGTTTTGTGAACGAATAAAACAAACGCAATAAGTAATACTTTGGCAGACGCCCACGCCACTGGCCCGCTGATGCTGATCTCACCAGCCGGAATTTGTGAATAGTCAGAATAACTACGCTGACAAACTGTAGCGCCATGGAATATCTTACATTCCCTACATGTTCGTCCACAATGTATCGTTCTATCTTATGTTGAGTGAATGTATCACATATAAAGTGCGAGAGTGATTGATTCTACCGCAGAAAATAAATGAATTGGTACAAATGGGGTAGGTGACACAGCCAATCATGGAATGATGGCGGAATACTCATCAAAATGGCTAAAAACCCAAGGATATCAGCTGAACGCCTCTCAAAATGCACATGCATACGCACCGGGACTTCCACCCACCAAGGGAATACAGCCAGCCATGGAAACGATGGCGTACTATTCATCAAGAGGCCATGGCTAAAATAAAATAAAACAATGTTGTCAGCTGAACGGCTCTCGAAATGAATATGCACACGCACTGGGACTTCCACCCACCATCCCGGTGGGCGCTTAAGTTTCTCCTCCAGGGAATACACTTGACTTGGCGTGGGACAGGTAGCCCCAGATTCTGTATCCCTCCACAACACTAATAACAGCACCTCTCCCGACGACACACACTCCGATGGGATATTTTTCGAGTCTCCGACCACCTTTCCACGGGCCAAAGTGCAAAAGTGAAGTTGGAGATGTACCTTAAGAAAGCTAAGGGAATTCATGACGAGGAAGCCGTGGTTGTCTGGTAGAGGTTTGCCTGGTCGAACATGGTGGAAAGCAATGGTCCCCATGTGCCAAAGTTCTTTCTTGACAATAGGAAAACCAAACAAGTAACGATTGCCGCATGGAGCTCGAGGAGGCCTTACGAGAACGTACTGAGATGGGTCTGAAGTGTATTTAGAGGGCACCCATTGCACCGCGGTAGAGGTTTCTTGTGAGTCTGATATCTTTGGATGAAATGAGTGGCAGTACGTGTCAGATAGATGAAAGTTAAGGTACTCACCTGAAGTTCTCTTAGACTCTGTTCCAGTTGGCTTGCAGTGGCGGGCATTTTTGAGTGTTTTGTCAACGGATATAGGATGGACACAAAAAGTAATACTTTGGCAGACGCCCACGCCACTGGCCAACTGATGTGACTGGTCACTGGACGCCTCAAGCTATTGTTTCGATATCATGACTTTATGCTCGATGTAAGAATCACGGTGGACACGTGTGGGAGTTGTTGGTCGTTGTCAAAAAAGATTTGGACGGCCACTACTAGTAGGTGACAGACTACACTTTGGAAAGCCTACTCCAAAAATGGTAGTCACAAGTCGAGGACTCTGTACGTATACCTTGCGTACACTGGGGTGATTAGGGCTACGAACATCGCACGACCTAATGCTAACGTTAACGTTCGAACATTGACTCCTGTGGAAGACATCGAAATGACGACATCTTCTCAGCAAACTCGAATTCACCTGCAGATCCTCAGAATACATCAGCTGGGAAAAGCCCCGGGCAATTGTTATCTTTTGATAATCTAGTCCTATCACTATCACGCAGTGACATTGCAACATATGTTGACCTCGCGCAATCCTGCAGATTGTCTGAAGATCGTGAGCCACTCAAGTGACATTTGCAATCATCTTACAATACATACTTAGGCACCAGCAGCTCGAGCTACCGTAATCGTGACCGCGGACTGGCACTTTGGAAGGGAACTTTTGCTTGATGTCAAAGTTTTCTCGAGCCTTTCCGAGTCAATCGTGACTACCGTTCTGTTTTTACTACGCAGCAAGTGCCATCATGATAGTGACCAGCACCATCAACTTCAAGCAAATCCAAGCCATACTCAGGCTGGTCACGGTCCGATTTCGAGTCACCATTAGGCTCTCCCGGCCCAACATTCACAGTGACGAAATTTGGTCGTCATGGCTAGGACCTCAGCGCCGCACACTGATTGAATATGATTGAAAAGCACGTGCAAAGGCTGAGACACTAGCCTCTGTAACTGCGGCATCGCATCCGATGCTAATCACTCGAACGCTCACAGGCCGCATTCCATATCCCATCATCCGAGTCCTTGAACAGGACGCCAGTACTTATGTCCAGCAAGAAGTGTATGACTTCGATATGTACTATGCCCCACACTCGCTCTTCTTCCAGCTCCCATATGACTGAAAATTCAAACCCTGTATATCCCCGGAACCTGGTTCTGGCATCACGGCCTTACATACTTGACGTTGATTTTGCGGTGGAGATGGCATTATTTCCGCAGTTTTGTTGAGTAGGTACGCAAGACTCTCCAGTTTTAACCATATGGAACCCTGACTTGCTTCTAGAAAGAAAGGTGACTCGGTGACAAGAAAATAAAAGGGGTTTGGCTCGATGGGCCTGGTTGATTAGGCCGCCTTCCGATTGCCCTGAAAGATGTTTCACGAATCATGAGATGGAACGACTGCCTTCTTTCTTCTCTATGTCTGTCTGACTCGAGTCATAGATAAGTAATCAATAAGAAGCTATCAATCATTCTCAGCTGATTTATTAACCACCCGCCACCGCGACGGGCGCCCACGAGCGCCCATACGGAGCATCATTCAACCGATTTGAAAAAAAAACCCCAATTTTTTTGCAGGCAAGATATTGTAAACAGCACTACTTTCAGCTCAGTAACTCAACCGCTCAACCGCTCAAACGAAATAGATAAGCAGTGAGTACCGGTGCACACTGTCTCCTCCTCTCAACCAACAGTGATGACTTTCACATGTACAGTGTGTACGATGTTTTACACGCCACATTCCTGCGGATGCCAGAAGGACTCAAAGTTTGTCCAATGCGAGGCACGCCAAGGTACAAATGTTCGCTTTTCCCTGTATGCTAGGGAACAGCTGGACCAGGCAGGAAACTATTGCGAGAATCATCTCGTGAAAGACACTGCAACTCTACAGATGCGCCAGTGAATGGAGGTACCTTAATCCTCTGACATCCTCTTCATGGAGCCACTAACGCGAAGGCTGCAGAACCGGCAAAGCTAGCCAGTACAAGTACAAGTACTCCAACGATGTGTGTTGTGACTTTGAAGTTAAATAAAATTGTTTTGTCAGCGCTTTAATCTTATATCTCTTCTTGTGAGATGTTCGACGATTGCTGAGGTGTGACCTGTGCCAGCGTGTCCTCGAGTGCCGTCGCAGGTTCTTAGAGCATGACGAATGCACAAAATACATTACATGAGCACAGTATTCATGTTCTGCGAGCTCGTCGTGACCACACGAGGCTGTACTGACTATCCAGAACACTTCTACTGATATATGTGCTACGCTACATACATAGCATTCACCAGCCCCTACTACGTGTTCGACACACCAGACAGCAGAAATTCAGCAGTTTGTTCGTAACAGAAGTTCTAATCATGAGTACCCCTTGTATTGGGTAGTGTATATCTAATTTAAATTTGTCAATCTTTCTCCCTCAGCATTCACGATAAACACCCCCCCTCTCCCTGTTGTTTCGCTCAGCTGCCCAGGTAAAATAGCGAGCTCTTGATTCTTCTGCTCAGCATTCCCACACAGCACCGCATTCTCGAAATCTATCAGTGTGACAGTTCCATCTGACGCCACACGGAAGTTGTATTTGTTTGGATCCCCATGGATGATATCTACCGCATGCAGGCGCTGCAACGCGTCACAACATTCCTGCAAATCTTCTGGGCCAGCCGGTCGTCCGTGCACCTGTTCAACCAAGAACCCTATCACCCTGCCACCCTCGACAATGTGTCCAAGGAATGCTGGGCCTATGTCATGCCCGTCAATTTCGCGGTATACTGCAGTTTCTCTTTCCATTTGTGCGATCTCAAAATGGAACCTAGCAATTTTGGCGATCACCGACCTCGAGGCGTACTGGACAACCCGAACGCGCGAGGTTATGATTTTTACCAGGGGTAATGATAGATCATCCACTTTGTTCGGATGCCGCTGCTCGTGCACTTCTGGTAGCGTCACGTCTACGACCTGTGCAATTGGATTGCTATGCGGACCCGGGGCCACACGTGCCTGAACCCAATTGCCCGGTGGTAAAGGTGGTAGTAGGGGCAGCAGGTCCATAGGGAAGGATAGCACATCACTAGGGAAGGTTCCCGGTTTGATGATGATGTATTTCACTTGACTGCCTATGCGCAAGCGATATATACTTTCCTCAGCATCGGTGTCTGAAGTGTCCACATACATCGAAAGAATTTCCTGTACCATTATGATCGTAAGTACAGATTGGCACATGAAAGACATTCCTACCATGTCGAGGTCAAGATTCGCTTCGGAATCTGCACTTCCCATCTACGTCGATCATGTTACTACCTGTTATTTTGTAAAAGTGGTAGATGCCGAACTCACGGTACCCTATGATGTATCTATGTATAGAAAGAATGCCCGTCTTCCTTAGTCTGTGTACTGGGAGACAACGATTGTGTAGAACGTTCCAGGTGTGATGTCACGGCTGTGTTGATTTTCAGCTGTTGGCGCAAGTGTGTCGAAGGAGAGAAGGCAAGTAATTAAAAAGTTGGATGTTGATCATATCGTCCTAGCTAGTAGTATAAGTATTGGCCCATTGCATGCGCTACTCACACCACAGGCTACGTAAAAGCCAAAAGCCAAGGAAAAGTCGTGTCAAGCTACATGACACGTGACCTCGTGTCGATGTGCCATCTGTTCACAAAATGGGGTTTCGCAAGTCACATTTTTCATATATGTATTTCATCTTCGTCATTTGAATGCGAACTCAGCCGCATCGGACTCACACACGAAAACAGACAGACATCTCCCGCCAGTCTCGTGAAGGCTTCTGTCTTCTGATAAGAAGTCAGAGAAGACGATCACTGAAAATCTTGCTGAGTCGGACCGTCGGTGTGCCCTCGAGCACTGTCGCGGGTCCTGGGAGCGACTACAGCAAGGTGAGCAAGGAATTTTTTTTACAACCTCACAGTTGGCCAGCGGATTCTGTGGATAAGTACTAGCCAGAACAGCCTAGAATAATATCGAGCCATGCGTGTTATTCATTGCGCAAATACTGCTCCCCTATTCCTTTCACACTCGCCCTGCTGCTGTCACATGCAACAACATGATGCATTATGACATTTTCCCGGATTGCTCGCAAGACTTAAGGCAAAAGTTTACCCCCACAACCGTAATTCTAGGCCGTCTGTAGTAACAGCTACACAGGATTCACCGGCGTCGGTTAAGTCGATGAACGCTTTCCACTACGCAATCGAAAAATCGAACAGTACATTCAGTATACTAATTGTCTCAGAACCACACCCCCTCGACCCGTCGTCTCACTCAGCTGCGCAGGCAAAGTAGCGAGCTCTTCGTTCTTCTGCTCAGCACTCCTACACAGCATCGCATTCTCGAAGTCGATCAACGTGACAGTTCCGTCCGACGCTACAACGAAGTTGTGCTTGTTCAGATCCCCATGAATGATGTCTAACGCATGCAGGCGCTGCAGCACATCACGACATCCCTGTAAGTCTTCCGGACCAGCCGGTCGTCCGTGCAATTGTTCTACTAGGAACCCTATCACTCTGTCACCCTCAATGACGTGCCCAAGGAATGCTGGGCCCACGTCACACCCGTCGATCGCTCGATACGCTGCAGTCTCTCTTTCCATCCGGGGGATCTCAAAATCAAACCTGGCAATCTTGGAGACTACCGGCCTTGAAGCGTGCTGGACTACCCGAACGCGTGGGGTCATGAATTTCACGAAGGGTAGTGAGAGGACATCCACTCTGTTTGGATGCCAGTGCTCGCGCACTTCTGGTAGTGTGGAGTTCGTGGGCTGCACAGTGGGATTACCGCTGGAGTCTCGCGCCACACGTGCCTCAAACCAATTGCCTGGTGGCAGATGTGGCAGGAGGGGGAGTAGGTCCATAGGAAAGGACAACACGTCTCTAGGGAAGGTTCCCGGTTCGATGGTGATATATTTTACTTGACTGCCTACGCGCAGGCGATATAGGCTTTCCTCAGTATCGGAATGTAAAGTGTCCACAGACATCGAAAGAACTTCCTGTGATATTGTGTTTGTAAGTCCAGTCACGCGCATGAGAGGGATAAACAATTTCGTTATTACCATGTCAAGGGTAGAAGTCACCAGGTCCGCGTGTCCCATCTACATTGACCATGTCACTGCCTGCAATATTGTTGAAGGACTAGATGATGCACTCACTATGTACGATAAGAGGAGTGATATGATTGTGAAAATGCTGTGGTCGCGATGCAACGTTGATTTTCGGCCGTTGGGGCTTGTTCTGCCAGTGTTGAAAGAGAAGAAAAATAAATGCAAAAATGGAAAGTCAATCTAAAACATGTATAATAGTACAATCGTCCAGTTAGATCGGTTTATCCGGTGGCGGGGTCAAGGTGGCGCCTATGTATACAGATACGATAATTCACAGCGCTTGAAGCTTCTACCTATATCTCTTTCCAGTCGATTTTCACTGGGCCTTGAATGAATCTTTCCATCATATCACCTTCGTCTAGCAAGCAAGACAAGACGTGATGATGTGACAAACCAGCATTTAGTCAATTCAACAATTTGAAGAGGTTCCAGGTTTCCAATGTAGTGTTGCAGGTAATTTGATGAATATGAGGGTGATCAAGCTAACTGCGACCATGAGCCCCTCCACCACTACCACTTGTGGTGCCGGCCGGCTGGAGTGGGTAAACACGCTCCAGGCGCCATCGTGGGGGCATCCTCAGCCTGCCATGAGACCAGCATGAGTAGTAGCAGAGGAAAGCCTTGCACCAATGCACATCTGGAAGGGAATCGACGTCAGACGACTCGGATGGTGGGTCATTTGCTGCTGCGGCTGACGACGCAGCAGGCTGCTGTCTAGACCGACGTCGAGTATCATCGACTTTGTTGTATTCTGGTAGCCTAGCAGCTGCAAGCCGCTGAAAAGCAATTAGCATCAAGGTAAGCAGAGGTAGGGGGTAATACGCTACAGTAAATTTGCGTCCGGCTGAGACTTCAATTTCCGGTGGTTCATGGCTGGGCCCTGACCGGAAAGAACGGTGCTGCCGCAGGAACTGCGTGAAGCTACT
>Ga0310811_10012306_pt1 | contig 11104 bp, 10 predicted proteins | sample YCmetagenome_FD_207642 | JGI IMG/M metagenome (GOLD analysis project Ga0310811, IMG submission 207642) | Soil microbial communities from experimental microcosm in Duke University, North Carolina, United States - YC | ecosystem: Engineered > Artificial ecosystem > Soil microcosm > Unclassified ... | reverse complement strand
GGCCGCGATCAGCAGCCCAACCACGCCGATCACCACGTTCCGCAGGAATGGGTGCATCCGCGGAAGCGTGCATGGACCGATGCGCCTCGTCAAGGCGCCCCGCTCGTAGACTGGCGGCATGCCCTCCAGCCCGTTCGCAGCCTTCGCGACCACGGCCGAGGCGGTGGCCGCGACCACCTCCAAGCTGCGCAAGCGCGACCTGCTCGCGGCCTACCTCCGCGACCTGCCGTCAGGCGACGTGCCGATCGCGGCCACGTTCTTCGCGGGCCGCCCGCTCCCCGGCAGCGCCGACAAGCTTGGCCTCGGCTGGGTGCAGCAGAGCCAGGCCCTGGCGGGCGCCAGCGGCGCCGATGAGCAGGCTCTGCACGATGCCTACCTCCGCCATTCCGACTTCGGCGATGCCGCCGCCGAGCTGCTCGACCGGCGGGTGCCAGCCGGGAAGTCGCTGACCCTGGCGGAGGTGGATGCCGCCTTCCGGAACATGAGCGAGTCCGCCAAGGCCGCCGCCCGCGTCACGCGGATGACCGACCTCTTCGGCCGGGCAACCCCGGCGGAGGCGCGGTTCGTCGCCCGCATCGCCGCTCGCGAGCTGCGGATCGGGCTGCGCGAGGGGTTGCTGGAGGAGGCGATTGCCGCGGCCTTCGACCGGCCAATTGAGGCGGTGCGCCGCGCCCTGATGCTCGTCGGCGAGCCAGGGGAGGCGGCGGTCCTGGCGCGGGACGACCAGCTGGCCGGAGCGGCGCTGCACCTGGGACGGCCGATTCGCTTCATGCTCGCCACGCCGGTCGCGGACGCGGACGAGGTGATGCGGCGGGTGGGCGAGGAGGCGTGGATCGAGGACAAGTACGACGGCATTCGGGCGCAGCTTCACCTCGGCGGTGAAGCATCGGCTGGTGATCGACGGCGAGCTGGTCCCGTACCGGGAGGGATCGGTCCTCGACTTCGCGAGCCTGCAGACCCGTCTCGGACGCGTCGATCCGAGCCCCGAGCTCCTGGAGCAGGTCCCGGTCGTGCTCGTCGCCTTCGACCTGCTGCACCTTGACGGGCGCGACCTGCTCGAGACGCCCCTGCGCGAGCGTCGTGTGGCGCTGGAGGGGCTCACCCTGCCGGAGCGCAGCGGCGAGCGCTTCCTCTACTCGCACCTCGCGACGGCGCGCTCGGCGGACGAAGTGGAGGCGCACTTCGACGATGCGCGCGAGCGTCGGAACGAGGGGCTGATGGTCAAGGACCCCGGATCGGTCTACCAGCCGGGCCGCCGGGGCCTTGGCTGGCTGAAGCTCAAGAAGGCGCTCGCCACGCTCGACTGCGTCGTCGTTGGCGTCGAGTGGGGACACGGCAAGCGCCGCGGCGTCCTCTCCGACTACACCTTCGCGGTGCGAGGATCCGACGGGGCGTCACTCCTCACCATCGGCAAGGCCTACACGGGATTGACCGATGCCGAGATCGGCACCATGACCGAGCACTTCAAGGAGATCACCGTGCGCGACTTCGGGCGCTACCGCACGGTCGTCCCCGAGGTGGTCGTCGAGATCGCGTTCGATCGCATCATGCGCAGCGCGCGCCATAAGAGCGGCTTCGCGATGCGGTTCCCACGCATCGTGCGGATTCGCGACGACAAGACGCCCGCCGACATCGACGAGCTTGCGACGGTCGAGAAGCTGTTCGCCGCCCAGGCGAGCGGCAGGATCCTGCTGGCGCGTGGCGCCAGGGGCGAGACGGAGCGGATCGCCGCGACCGGCGAGCTCCCCGACGAGGCGGCTGCTGGCTAGGCGACCCGGGGGACCGTGCTGCGAGCCGGTCCGCTCGCCTCGGCCTCGGATGCGCTGAGCACCGCCTCGACGAAGCGCGCCGCGCGGTGCGCATCGATGCGCTGGACCCGTCCGATGCTCTGCGCCCACCATGGGGCGTTGTCCGTCGTCACGATCTCGCCGATCGGCTCCTCGAGCACGACCGTGGAGAACGGCCGCGGGAAGGCGACTGCGGGGCTGACGCCCAGGCCCGGATCGTCGAGGGCGACCTTCGCCCATCTGGTGACTGCGTCGGCCACGGCGTCGGCATCGAATGACGGGTTGGTCAGCGTCGGGATCCAGCCCGCGCGAGAGCGGGTGTCCATCTCCCAGCCACGGCCGCGCACGCGGTAGCGGCCACGCCAGCGGCGCGCGATCAGGGCGCGCACCCCGGCCGGGCCAACGAGGAGTCCGGCGAGATCGGCTGGCACGCCAGGCAGCCTGGGGGCGAGGAGGAGGGTATAGGAGTCGTCAAAGGCCGGAGCCAGCAGCCGTGCGATGTCGTCGCCGATCATGTCGCGTCGGCGCCGGGCAGCGCCAGCTTCGCGCCAGACCATCGCCGCGCCCACCCCGAGCCCCAGTGCCGCCGAAAGGCCAAGGAGCGCCATCGCGGCCGGCCGGTCCCCGGGCAGCAGCGCCATGAGGACGACCGCGGTGCCTCCCACGACGAGCATCGCAAGCGCGACCGCAAGCGCGTTGGTTCGCATGCCACGGATGAAGGCGGGATGGATCAGGCGCACCGGGTACCTCCGACTGCTAGGCTCAGACCATGCCGACGACGATGACCGCGCTCGCAACCGTGGTCGATCCCGCAGCTCACGCTCGCGTCGACGTGCTGAGCGGGACAGGCTTCACGATCACGTTCGACGTTCATGAAGAGGGGGCTGTGCGTGGAGGCCCGAGCCCGACCGAATCGATCCTCGCCTCGCTGGCAGCGTGCACCTCGATGGACGTCGCCAGCATCCTGCGCAAGAAGCGACAGCCCGCCGCGACCTACCGAATCGCGGTGACCGGCGAGAAGGCCGACGAGCACCCGCAGGTCTACACCAGCATCGTGGTCGAGCACGAAGTGACTGGCGACGTCGAGCCCGAGGCGCTGCGACGAGCGGTGGAGCTCTCCGCCACGACCTATTGCCCGGTCAGCGCCATGCTCTCGCATTCGGTGCGGATGGAGCACCGCTACCGGCTTCGCCAGGGAGATCGCGAAGAGGTCAGCGCGCTCGTGGCGATCACCGGACCGGAGGGCGCACAGGTCCTCTGAGGGCATCATTCGGTGAGTGTCGCGGTCACGCACGACGCGGCCTATGGCGGGATGGTCCTGCCGGTCGCGCGTCCTTTTGTCGATCGGGCCGTGATTGCGCCTCCGTTGTAGGATCTGCCGCATGGCACGATCAATGTGGCGTGGCGCGATCCAGTTCGGCCTGGTGACGATCCCGGTCAAGCTCTACCTCGCTACCGAGAGCAGCTCCATCGGCTTCAACCTGCTCCACGAGAAGGACCTGAGCCGGATCCAGATGAAGATCTACTGCCCGGAGGATGACGAGGTCATCCCTCGCTCCGAGACGGTCCGCGGGTATGAGTGGGCCAAGGGCCGCTATGTCGTCCTCGACGACAAGGACTTCGAGGCGGTCCCGCTCAAGACGGTCCGCGCCATCGAGATCGAGATGTTCGTCGACGCGCACCGCGAGGGCCAGGGGATCGAGTTCGTCAAGCAGGCCTACTACCTCGAGCCCGACCCGATCGGTCGCAAGGCGTTCGAGCTCCTGCGCCAGGTCCTGGCCGATGAGGGGAAGACCGCCATCTGCAAGATCGTGCTGAAGGATCGGGAGCAGCTGGCCGCGCTCAACCCCTATACCAAGACCATGCTGCTGACCACCCTCCACTGGCCGGATGAGGTCCGCTCGCTCGACGAGCTGGACATCCCGGACGAGGAGATCGAGGTCAAGCCGGCCGAGCGCAAGATGGCCGAGCAGCTGGTCGCCTCGATGTCAGGTGTCTTCAACCCGGAGGAGTACCACGACGACTATCGCGAGGCCCTGATGGCCGTCATCGAGGCCAAGGTCGCCGGCGAGGCGCCTGCCCCGGTCCAGAAGGCGGAGCCGACACGCATTGGCGACCTGATGGCCGCCCTCGAGGCGAGCGTGGCGGGTGCGCGCGAGGCTCGGCGCACGGGCGCGACCGCAAAGGCGAAGGAGGCTCCCGCGAAGGCCGCCGCCAAGCCGGTCAGGGCTCGCGCGAAGTCCGCCAAGGCTCCTGCGAAGTCGACCAGGACCGCTGAGGCCGAAGAGGCCCGGCCGCGCCAACGCAAGAGCGCCTAGCCGTTCGCGTGCCGGCTGAGCAGCTTCCGCTCCCGGTCCCGCCCAGCACCGACTCGCCCGCTCGACGCCTGCCCTCCCGCATCTCGCCGATGCAGGCCACCGTGGTCGATGCCGCCTTCGACGATCCCGGCTACCTCTTCGAGCCGTGGTGGCCCGGTGCCCGCGCATTCGCCTTCTGCGAGAAGGGGCGTCTCCGCCTCCAGGTTGCCGGCATGGCCGACGCGCTCGCCGCCTTCCCCGAGCTGACGGCGATGCCGGAGCAGCTGAGCGAGGACGGCGTGGTGCTCGACGGCACGCTGCTGGTGCTCGACGAGGCCGGGCGTCCGGATCCCGAGCTGCTGCGAGCCCGCCTCGCCGGTGGTGGCCGCCCCGGCCGCCCCGCCTACGTCGCCGGCGATCTGCTGTGGAGCGGCGGCCAGCCGGTCGTCGCGCGCTCGTTCGGCGTCCGGCGCCGCTGGCTCGAGGCGATCCTGACCCCCGGCGACCGCATCACCGTGGGGCGTGCCTACGTGGGGGACGGCACCCTCGTGGCCGAAGCGCTGGCGGCCCTTGGCATCGAGGGACTCTCGGCCCGGCAGCTCAGCGCCCGGCATCGCGCCGGACCGGCGGGTGATGCGTGGCTCCGGGCGACGCTGGTAGCCCCCGAGCCAAGGCCGCGGCCGACGCTGGCCCTCATCCTCCGCCTTCCGCTCGGGGACTGACTCGCCTCAGCTGGCCGGCACCATCCGAAGCGCCCGCTCGAGCTTGCTCACCGGGTCGGGGACCAGTCCATTCACGGCTGAGAGCGCCGCGGCCAGCGTCGCCGGATCGAGGCCGCCATCAACAGCGGCCAGGTCCAGCTCGAGCTCGACGACGAACATCCGCCCAACTTCAGTCCCACGGTGCAGGATCCGCACCCGGTCGAGCGACAGTTCGCCCACCCGGTCGTCCTCCAGCTGCACGGCCCGCTCGGTCCGCTGCTGCTCCAGGACGAAGCGCTCCACGAGCGGCGCCCCTCCGGTCATCGCGGCCAGGTGGTCGCGCGCCGCGGACGGCGGCCAGCCGCTTGGGTCGAGGCCGGGACCCGCGGGCCCCTCGACCTCCGCGCGCCGATGAAGGACCTCACCCGGCAGGTGCTCGGCAGGGCCCTTGAGGGAGAGGATCGTCGTGCCATCCCGCGACCTGAGCCGGCACGCCCAATGGACTGCCTCGAGGCGCAGGTCCCCGGTATCCAGGTAGCGGTCGACCTCGTGCACCGTGCTGCCGGCCGCGAGCCGGGCGGGGCCGAGCGTCTCGACCGCCGCGAGCTCGTCCAGCGGCCGCGCGTCGCGAGCCGTGTACTTCAGCTCCGATTCGAGGTGCAATGGGTTACCCGCGATAGCGAGTCGCAGCAGCCTCGACCGCTCGGGCCACCGCGTCACGCAGCTCCGCCGGCTCGAGCACCTCGACCCCGTCGCCCCAGGAGAGGATCCACGGGCGGATCTCGACGATGCCGGCCACGGTGACGGTCAGCTCGACCCGGCCATCAGGGAGCTCGATGACGCGCTGCGAGCGATGCCAGACGGCCTCGCGGACGCGGTTCGCCACCGACGCCTCGAACCGCAGCCGGACGTTCGCGGTCGCGGTGGTATCGGACGACCAGATCCCCCACGAGTGGGCCAGCCAGCGGTCGGGGTCGAAGTCGTCGGGGATCTGGTAACGGTCGGTGGTGAGCGTGGAGCTGCGGATCCGCTCCACCTTGTACGTCCGCATCGCCTTGACCGTCTCGTCGAAGCCGATCAGGTAGACGCTGCGGCCCGCCGCGTCGGGCTCGAGGAAGTACGGGTGGACGCGGGCCTTGCGGCGATCACCCTCGCCCGATTCGTATTCGAATTCGACGACCCGCCCATCGGCCCAGGCCTGGGCCACGTGCGCGAAGTTGCGCACGAACTGGTCGTTCGGCTCCGCCTGTCCGACGATCAACATCGTCGCCGCCACGTGCCGGGCGATCGGCTGCGGGAGGAGGTCCGCGAGCTTCGTAAAGGCGCTGACCACTGCCTGGTCGTACGCGTCCGACCAGCGCGCGATGAGGCGGGACGCCAGGAAGAGGACGACCGCTTCGGGAACCGAGAGGTGGAGCGGCGGGAGGAAGTACTTCTTTTCGATCCCGTAGCGTCCCTTGCCCGCCTGGAAGATCGGCATCGCCAGCTCCTCCTCCAGGGCCTTGATGTCGCGGTAGACGGTGCGCGTCGTCATCCCGGTCAGCCCGGCGATCTCGGAGACTGGCACGCCGGACTCGCCGCTGCCTCGGGCATAGAGGATGGATGCGACGGAGAGGAGGCGGGCCAGGCGGTCGCGCTTGCGGGAGAGGCGGTCGTCGCGGGCATCGTCGCCCCAGTCGCCCCAGTCGGTCATGACGATGAGGGCTCTGCGCTGGGGCTCCCACTGGCCGAGGGCACCGGCGATGGGGTCGGCGGAGCCTCGCCCGGCAGGCCGCCGACCATCGCCAGGTTCTGCGCCTCGTCGGTGCCGATCATCAGGAAGACGAGGTCGTCGGCGACCCAGGTGTAGACCCGTGTGCCCGGCAGCGTCGCGTTGTCCTCGGGCCGCACCCACACCACGTGGCCGGCCACGGTCTGGAGCGTCCACGGCTCGCGATGGAGGCCCGCGATGCCCACGTACTCGCCGGCTGCGGCCAGGTAGGGCTCGAGGTCCGCGGTGCGGACCAGGGGCGCGTTCATGCGCATCGCATAGAGCGAAAGGCGCGGCCGCGAGATGTAGGCGACCTGAAGGGATCGGAATCGGGCGCCGATCTCGCCGTACACCTCACCGATGTCACCGGGCGTCATCCCGAACTCGGTGATGGCCGGGATCTGGACCGCCTTGCCGGCGACCGTGGTCGGGATCAGCGCCACCAACTCGGGATCGGGGACATTGCTGAAGATGGGGGTCGGCTGGGGCGTCGGCTCGGGCGTCGGGGTGGGCACCGCAGTTGGCTCAGGGGTGGGCTCCGGCGTCGGAGTCGGGGTGGCGACTGAGCAGCCGGCGATGAGGAGGAGGCCCGAGAGCACAACCATGTGCGCCTTCGGGGTGGTGCGCCACCGGCGGGCAGCAACGGATGGGGTGGTCCGCATGGGAGGCGCCATGATAGCGCCCGACGGGGAGGGTGGTCTCTCAGGCGGCTCCGGATTCGACCGCTGGCGCATCGCTCCGACGGCGGTGCTGCCCCCTGCCGTCGCGGGCGGCGACGACGGTGGCGAGTGCCTCGACAACCTCCGCCCGGTATCGGGTCCCGATCCCTGCGCGCAGAGCTGTGAGCGCCGCTGATCGGCCGCGTGGCTTCCCGTCCGACCCGCTCAGAAGGGTGTCGTAGGCGTCGGCGACCGACACGATCTGCGAGCCGATCAGCGCTTCGGCGGGATTCATGCCGGCGCGATGCTGGCGCACGAGGATCGCCGCGGGGCGCAGGGCGTGGATCGCTTCGAGCTCCTTCGTCCCGGCCAGGTCCAGCGCATGCAGCCGAGCGGCGAGCTCCACCGCCGCCGCCTGCTGGGGGTGGCAGTCGAGCTGCCTGGCCAGCCTGCCGGCCAGGAGGGCTACCCGATCAGTGTGGCCGCGCCCCGCCGGATCGCGGACGTCCATGGAGCGCGCGAGCCCCAGCAGGGCGTCAATGACGGCCTCGTCGGCATTCGAGACGATGGGCGTCCCCGCGCCACGTGGCGCAGCCGGGGCGTCGCCGACCGGCGTCTCATGAGGATGCAGCAGGGCGGTGCGGGCAGAGCGCTCCAGCGTGTCGCGCAGGTCGCGCATCTCGCCCGGCACGTCCGATGCGCGCATCACACGGTCGCCGCCGGACTGCTTGCCGTGATACAGCGCAACGTCTGCGGCCGCGATCAGCTCGTTCTTGTCGTGAGCGTCGCCGGGCATCGTCGCGACGCCGATCGAGATCGTGACCGGGGAGGCATCGTTCGAGGTGAGGCGCGCGACCGCCTGGCGCACTCGCTCCCCGATCGCGGCGGCCGCATCCCGGTCGACGGCCGGCAGGATGAGGGCGAACTCGTCGCCTCCGTAGCGGTAGACGCGGTCATCGGTTCGGGCCGCGCCGTAGATGGCGGTGCCGACTGCGTGCAGCAGCGCGTCGCCGGCGGGGTGGCCGAGGCGGTCGTTGTACCCCTTGAAGGAGTCGAGGTCCATCATCAGCAGCGAGACCGGTCGCTGCTTCGCCTTCCGCTTGCCGGGCCCAGAGTCGCGCTCGGCCGCAAACGCGCTGGCCACCTCGCCGAGGGTGCGCTGGAAGGAGCCGTGATTGCCGAGCCCGGTGAGGGCGTCGGTATCGGCCCGCTTGCTGACCGCGAGGTGCGTGTACGCGTTGCGCAGGGCAATCGCGCCCTGGCCGGCGAACAGCTTGATCAGCTCGAAGTCGTTGTCGCTGAAGTGGTTCTCGGCTCCGCCCACGCGAGAGATGTTCATGCAGCCGATCACCTCACCGTTGCTGACCAGCGGGACGACCGCCAGCGCCTCGGGGTCGGCCGGCGTGCCGGGAATCTGCACCGAGCGGGGATCATTCAGCGCGTCGTTGGCGAGGACCGGTTCGGCGTGGTCGGTCGCCCAACCCATCAGGCCGCGCCCGAACGGGACGATATAGGCCATCACCTGCTCCGCGTGCCGCTCTCGCGTCAGCACCGGCATCAGGACGCGGTTCTCCGGGTCCACGCGGTAGATCGACAGGTTGTCGTAATGCACCACCGAGCGCAGGCCGTCGGCGATCGTGTCGAGCACCTCCTGCTGGTCAAGGCTCGACAGCAGGCGCGCGTTGATTTCCAGCAGGCGGCGCTGCGACTGGAGCTGGCGGGCGAGCTCGGTCGACTGCAGTTCCATCCGCTCGTATGCGGAGGCATTCGCGATCGCCTGGGCGGCATAGCCGGCGAAGATCATCATGGTCTGGAGGTCGTCGTTGCTGAACTGGTCTCGACCGAGCTTCGAGAGCGCGACGACGCCCACTGCGCGACCCTCGAAGACCATCGGCACCACGAGCATCGACTCGTCGATGTCATCGGTCCCTTCGATGGTGTGACCTCGCAGGTCGTTGAGCGCGTCGTTGATCAGGAGCGGCTCGCCGTGCTCGGCGACCCAGCCAGTGAACGAGCCCTCGCCGATGGCAACTCGAAGCCGCTCGTGGAAGTCACCCTCGCCCAGGAGCCGATCCGTATAGGCGACCGGCTCGCAGAATCCCTGGTCCCAGTTGACGACGTAGACGCGGATGTCGTGGTAGGCGGCCAGGGAGCTCGCCTCGGAGACGATGGCGTCGGCGATCGCCTGCACATCGGTCAGCCGGTTGAGCCGCGAGGAGAGGTCCTGGATCGATCGAATGCGGGCGGCCTGGTCGGCGACCGACCGATAGAGGCGGGCGTTGCTGATGGCGACGGCCGCCTGGTTGGCGAACGACTGGGCCAGGGCGATCTCGTCGTCCGGCCACTCCCGATCGCGGGTGTGGTACAGGCCGATGACGCCCAGTGCCTGATCGTGGCTCACCAGTGGCACGAGGCACGCCGTCTTGATCCCCTCGGCGAGATAGACCTGCTGCATGGCGCCGACCCCGGCGCGGGTGTCCGCGTTGCGCACGACCATGCTGCGTCGTTCGCGGGTGGCCTGGACGCCAACCGCGGAGCTGTCCCAGGTGAGGGTCCGGGTTGCGGCTACGAAGGAATCGCCCAATCCGCGCGCCGCGGCGACGTGGAACGGGAACTCGCCTTCCTGCACGAGCCAGAGCCCCGCCTTGTCGGCGTCGAACAGGGTCCGGGTGCGATCGACGATGTCGTCGAGCACCGTGCTGAGGTCGAGCTGTCCCGCGAGCTCCTGCGCCACGTGGCGGAGGGCACGGGACCGGGTCACCTCGCGCTTGGCACGGGCCAGGGCTCGGGCCGTGATGATGCTGGCCGCCACGGCCGTCGCAACCGTGCGCAGGAATGACAGCGCAACCCCGGCCAGCGGACCGCCCGGATCGTCCTCGAGGACAAGGGCGCCGACGATCTCGCCACCGGCGCGCAGGGTCAGCTGGCGGCGGAGCGGACCCACCACGATGTCGACGACCGCCCCGCTCTCCTCAGCCGAATCGGCTCCACTTGCCGGGTCGAGGGTGTCCGGCGGCGAGACCTGGTAGCCCGCGTGGGTCTCGAGCTGGAGCTGTCCCTCGCCACCCTCACGGGTCAGGTAGGCGGCGACCCGCGCGATGCGGAGATGGGAGCGGAGTGCCTCGACCGCCGTCCGGCAGACCGCGGTGGGGTTGGAGGCGGCTCCGGGCCCGGTGGTGAGGCGGCCCAGTACGGCGAGCTCGGCGTCGACGCGACGCTCGGGCTGGGCAGCATCTCCTGTGTCCGCGGCGGTCCCCTCCGCGAGGAGTCGCTGGACGTCCCCGCTGCGATATCGGCGGTCTCCGCGCGCGTTGATCCGGTACGCCGGCAGCCTGCCCGCATCGGTCCAGGAGCGCACGGTGTTCGGGTGAACTCCAAGCAGGGCGGCCGCCTGGGCAACGCTGACCAGGACCTCCCGGCCCTCGTCGTGCTCGCGAGCTGCGTGCGCCACTTCTGCTCCTGCTTCGAGGATATGGAACTTCTGGTAAGTTCCGTGCAGCGGATGGTAGAACTGGGTAGGCGCAGCCTCGATACCCCGTTCGTACCCCGTCTGACCCGTACCTGGCGATCCGCCGTCAGCTCGTCACGAGACCGGCAGCGAGCAGAACCGCGGCGGTGGCGAGGAGCAGGATCGCGAGGCCGATCGCCGAGGCTCCGACGAGCAGCAGCCGCGGGCGCCTTCCCCCCAGCAGCCGCATTGCGTCGTCGAGCTCGAGCGAGCTCAGCAGGTAGCCGCCCCGCGGAGGGGCGAGAGCCACCCCACCGTCGGCGTCGCGCTCCACCACCGCCAGGAGGAGCAGGCGATCGATGATGCTCACCATCCGGGTGGAGGCGCGGGCATCGGTCAGCGGACCCTGCTCGGCCGTCAGGCGGGCCACGGCGCCGGCGTACGTCTCGTCGAGGGCATCGA
>Ga0310811_10012305_pt1 | contig 11104 bp, 7 predicted proteins | sample YCmetagenome_FD_207642 | JGI IMG/M metagenome (GOLD analysis project Ga0310811, IMG submission 207642) | Soil microbial communities from experimental microcosm in Duke University, North Carolina, United States - YC | ecosystem: Engineered > Artificial ecosystem > Soil microcosm > Unclassified ... | reverse complement strand
CGCTTCGCGTTGAATGGCACTTCAAAGGCGATTGGCGGGATGGAGTACAGCAACGCGGTGCGTGGCGACGCGCAGCAGGCCACTCGGCCCGTCGCGTATCAGCAGCAAATGGATGCGCTGCGCGCCATGCTCGATGCGTTGAAGCCGGAGGAGCTCGCGATCCCGGACACCGTGCTGACGCTGATGGCTCCAGGCGCGACCTCGGTCACGCCCGCAGTGGAGCTTTTCGCGAGCAAGACTCGGCCGGCGTTCGACGAGCTCGGTGCCGCGCAGTCGCTGGCGCAGATGATTCTCGACATGCTGCTTCAGCGCGATCGCGCTGCCCGTCTGGTCGAGTTCGCCACGCGCGGGTCGGGTCAGCATCTCACGCTGAGCGGAACGATCGACGCGCTCATCGCGACCACATGGGACGCTCCCGTGGCGCCGACGCCGAAGTTGGCCGCGATTCAGCGCGTCACTCAGCGCGCCGTTGCTGAAAAGCTGCTCATGCTCGCGGCCGACGCCGACGCGGCACCACAGGTCCGTGCGATGGCAGAGCTCAGGATCGCCGACTTGCGCGTACGGGCACGAACCAAGCAGAGTGCGGCGAAGGTCGACGACGATCGGGCGCTCTGGCTCTCGATCGTGAACGACTTTGGCCGGTGGATCGACAAGCGGGAGCTCCCCAAGTTCTCGACGCCGTCGATCGCGCCGCCGGGCGATCCGTTCGGCCAGCCGTGACATTCCAAAGCTGAAAAGGAACCAATGCGAATTCGGAGACTCGGAGTCGTCGGTGCGGGGACGATGGGAGGCGGAATCGCCGCGTTGTCAGCGTCCGCGGGGATCCCGGTCACGCTGCTGGACGTCCCGGCGAACGGCGACGATCGCAACGCGATCGTGCGCGGCGGCCTCGACCGCGCTCGAAAGGCGAAGCCCGCCGCTTTCATGGACGCGTCCCGAGCCTCGGCGATCGAGATCGGAAATATGGAGGACGATCTCGGCACTCTCGCCGCGTGCGACCTCGTGATCGAAGCGATCGTGGAACAGATCGAACCGAAGCGCGCGCTCTACGAACGCCTCGAGCGCGTGCTTCCCGAGCACACGATGATCGCCTCGAACACGTCGGGCATTCCAATGTCGACGCTTCTCGAAGGGCGCTCGGCGTCGTTTCGGTCGCGCTTTCTCGGGATGCACTTCTTCAACCCGCCGCGGTATCTCCACTTACTCGAGATCATTCCGACGGCGGATACCTCGAAGGAAACGATCGAGGCCGCGCGGCGATTCAGCGATCGCATCCTCGGCAAGGGAATCGTCATCGCCAAGGACGTCCCCGGATTCGTCGCCAACCGGCTCGGAGTTTACGGCATGGTGCTGGCGATCCGTCTCATGGAACGCCACGGTCTCACGATCGACGAAGCGGACGTGCTCACCGGGGTGCTCACCGCGCGGTCGAAGTCGGCCACCTTTCGCACCGCGGACCTCTCGGGCATCGACGTCATTGCTCACGTCACCAAAGAGCTGAGCGAGACGACAGGCGAGGACTTCTCACTGTCGCCGTGGGTCGTCGATCTCGTGAAGAACGGTCAGTTGGGCGAGAAGAGCGGCGCGGGATTCTACAAGCGCGTAGGCAAAGAGATCCACACGCTCGATTGGAAGACCGGCGAGTACCGACCGCAGGTGAAGCCGGATACTCCCGAGTTGGCGCGGCTCGCCAAGCTGACTCCTGCCGAGCGCTTTGCGTCGTTCCTGCAGTGGGCGGATCGGGAAGGGGACTTCGTCAAAGAATACTTACTGCGCTTCTCGCACTACGTTCTGACGACGACGCCGGCGATCGCCTACGACATTCCGTCGGTCGATCACGCGATCGAGTGGGGCTACGCGTGGGAGGCCGGTCCGTTCAAGCAGATGGATTTGCTCGGCGTCGACTTCCTGCGTCGAGGATTCTCGGAGCTCGGGCTGGACGAGCCCGCGCTGCTTCGCGAAGTACGCAACCGGTTCTACTCGAGCGACGACATCCAGGTGCTGTCGCTGCGTGGAGGTTACGAGGACATTCCGCGTGAGCCCGGCGAGATTCGGCTCGCCGAATTCCACGCGGCGAACAGGCGGGAGCGAGCGATCCTGGAGCACAACGACGATGCTTCGCTCATCGACGTGGGCAACGGCGTGGCGGTGCTCGAGTTTCACAGCAAGATGAACACACTTGGCCCAGGCGTCATCGAGATGACGAACCGCGCGCTGGATCGCGTGGAGCGCGACGGGCTCGCCGGTCTCGTCATCGGTAATGACGACCCGCGGACGTTCACCGCAGGCGCCGACCTTTCGGTGGTTCTGAAGCTCATTCAAGCGAACGACTGGAAGAAGATCGAGGACGCTGTCCGTATCTTTCAGGAGACCGCGCAGCGCCTTCGGCAGTCGCCATTCCCTGTCGTCGTCGCGCCGTTCGGACTGGCCCTCGGTGGCGGCTGCGAGTTTTCGTTACACGCCGACCGCGTGCAGGCGCATGCCGAGTTGTACATGGGATTGGTGGAAGTCGGCGTGGGGCTGATTCCAGCTGGCGGCGGAACCACGGAATTGCTCTTTCGCTTCGCCGGCGATCTGGCGCCGTATTCCGAAGCCGATCCATTCGAGGGCGTTCGTCGGGCGTTTCAGCTCATCGCGATGGCGACGACGAGCACCAGCGCTCCCGAGGCGCGACGGATCGGTCTGCTTCGCGATCGGGATCGCATCACGATGAATCGCGACCGCCTGATCGCCGATGCCGCAGCCCGCGTCGTCGACCTCGCGCCAGACTACACGGCGCCGCTGCCGCGGACGATCACGGCCATGGGCAGGGACGCGCTCGGCAATCTCAAGTATGCCGTGTGGGCGATGCGCGAAGCGGGACAGATTACGACACATGAGGTACGGATCGCTCACGAGCTCGCGTATGTCCTCACCGGCGGCGATGGACCGCCGCGGCAGGTGACCGAGCGCGACATCCACGCTCTCGAGCGCGAGGCGTTCCTGCGGCTGTTGGGCACGAAGGAGACGCAGGAACGAATGGCGTACACGCTTCGAACGGGCAAGCCGCTCCGTAACTAGGCAACTAGGCACTGGGCACTAGTCGCTGGACAGGAGGTTTCTGAGAATGAAAGACGTTGTGATTGTTTCGGCCGTGCGCAGCGCGGTCGGCAAGGGCAAGAAGGATGGTGCGTTGGCCGACGTACATGCCGTCGACCTGTCGGCGACCCTCATGAGGGCGGCGATCGACCGCGTCGCGATCGATCCGCTGACGATCGATGATGTGTTCTGGGGATGTGCGATGCCGGAGGCGACGCAGGGTCTGAACGTCGCGCGGCTCTCGTGGCTGCGCGCCGGACTTCCCGTCGATGTCCCATCGGCGACGATCAATCGGTTTTGCTCGTCGGGGCTTCAGAGTATCGCACTCGGCGCTCAGGAGATCATGAGCGGCATGGCCGATGTTGCGCTCGCCGGTGGCGTCGAGATGATGAGCCAGGTTCCGATGTCCGGTTACCACACTCGTCTCGATCCGGAGATCGTCGAGTCGTACATCGGGATGGGCTTTACCGCCGAGCGCGTGGCGTCCCGGTGGAAGGTGTCGCGCGAAGACCAGGACCGCTGGGCATACGGCAGCCAGCAGAAGGCGGCGCGGGCCCTCAGCGCCGGTGCGTTCGACACGCAGATCACGCCGATCGCCGTTGAGCGCGCGTCGTGGGCGGGCGTCGAGAAGCACGTGTCGATGCGGAGTTTCGAGCGCGACGAGTTGCCGCGGACCGATACGAGCATGGACGGACTGGCGAAGCTTCGCCCCGCGTTCAAGGCGAACGGCACGGTCACGGCGGGCAACTCGAGCCCATACTCCGACGGTGCCGCCGCTGTGCTGATGATGACGGCCGATCGCGCGAAGGAGCTCGGGCTCGAGCCTCTCGCGCGCTTCATCACTTTCGCCACGGCTGGTGTCGATCCCGACGTCATGGGGGTTGGTCCGATCAAGGCGGTTCCCAAGGCCCTGAAACGCGCCGGTATCACGGTCAATGACCTCGACCTGATCGAGTTCAACGAGGCGTTCGCCGCGCAGGTTGTGGCGGTGGTTCGGGATCTCGGCTTCGACGAGTCCAAGGTGAACGTCAATGGTGGCGCGATCGCGCTCGGGCATCCATTGGGGGCGACCGGAGCGAAGTTGACCACGCAGCTGATCCACGAGCTCGGGAAACGAGGTGGCGGAACCGGCCTCGTGACGATGTGCATCGGCGGCGGAATGGGCGCCGCTGGATTGTTCGAGGTGTACGCGGCGTAGCCCAAGCAGACCGGACCGCATTGCATCCGCGACGGGCGAGGCATATTGTCTCGCCCGTCGCCATTTCCGGATCCTCCATGCGCTCGCTGCTGTTACTCGCCGTCGCCGCGGCGTCATCTCTGGCCCAAGCCCCGACCATGCCCACGCAGGCCAAGTCGATCGTCATTCACGCCGATCGCGTTCTCGATGGGAGGGGCAACGTCATCCCAGGCGCGTCGGTCGTCGTCGTGGGCGACAAGATCGTGACGGTCGATAAGAGACCCAGCGCTGCGTCGACGTACGACCTCAAGGGCTACACGCTTCTTCCGGGTCTGATCGACGCGCACTCGCATCTGACCTGGTACTTCAACCGCCAGGGCCGCTATCACACGGGAAATGACGGCGACACGCCCGCGCAGTCGATGCTGTCGACCGCGGCGAACGCCTACGCGACGTTGATGGCAGGCTTCACGACGATTCAGAGCCCGGGTTCGCCGGAGGACAAGGATCTGCGCGAATGGATCGCCGTCGGCCAGATCCCCGGTCCGCGTGTGATCACGTCGTTGACCGCACTGAGCCAGTCGCGGCTCACCCCCGACTCGCTTCGCGCACTGGTTCGGAAGCGGAAGGCAGACGGAGCCGACGTCATCAAGATCTTCGCATCGGCGAGCATTCGCGACGGCGGTGCTCAGACGATGACCGACGAGCAGCTCAAGGCGATCTGCAGCGAAGCGAAGGCGCAGGGACTTCGCACGATGGTCCACGCGCACAGCGCAGCGAGCATCAAGGCGTCCGTGCTCGCCGGCTGCAACCAGATCGAGCACGGCGTGTTCGCCGATGATGAAACGCTGAAGCTCATGGCCGACCGCGGCGTCTACTTCGATCCGCAGATCTGCCTCGTCTTCCAGAATTATCTCGACAACCGTGCCAAGTACGACGGCATCGGGAACTACAACGCCGAGGGATTCGCCGCGATGGAGAAGGCAATCCCGATCGCGACGGAGATGTTCACGCGGGCGCTCAAGACGCCCAAGCTCAAAGTCATCTTTGGAACGGACGCCGTGGCCGGCGCGCACGGTCGCAACGCCGAGGAGCTCGTCTGTCGTGTTCAGGCCGGCGGTCAGTCGCCGATCGACGCCATCACGTCGGCGACGTCACTCGGCGCGGAAGCGCTGCACATGGCCGATCAATTCGGGTCAATCGCGCCGGGGCTACAAGCCGATCTCATCGCCGTGCAGGGCGACCCGACCAAAGACATCACGGCGCTACGTCGCGTGATGTTCGTGATGAAGGGCGGGAAGGTCTATCGCAATGAGCGGCCCTAGCGCGACAGCAGGAACTCTCAAGAAAGAATCACAGCAAGGAACCAACAGCAAGGAACCAACAGCAATTGACCGCAGGGGACGCAGAGGACACGGAGGAGAACTCTGCGTCCTCTGTGTCCTCTGTGTTCTCTGTGGTTCAAGCTGTTGCTGTATTCAGAAGCCACAACAAGGAGTGGATACGATGGTATCGCGGATTCTCGCGGATTAACAACGATCGGCGCAGGTGAATTGATTGAATCCGCGATGATCGTGGGTAATCCGCCTGAATCCGCGACCCTCTCTTGTGTGTGTGCTGTAGTGGCCTTCTGTAGCGGTGTGAGCGCGTCCTAGACGCTCGCTCGCCACTCCACGTACGCGCGCGGCGAGATCTCTGATGGCTTGATCTCGCTTCGCCCGCCCCAGAACACGTTCGTGTACGAGACCGGCATGCCGATGGACTCGAGGTGCGCGTCGATCGCGGCCTTGTGCGCGAGCACGGTGGCTTTGTCCGTACCGTGCGCCACGGCCATGATGTTCACGTTCGCGAACTCCGGTCCGCCCTCGCGCCAATACGCGTGCGTGAGGATGTGGTGACGTCCGATCTCGCGCCCGGCCTCGATCTCGCGGCCCGGTGGAACACGCCAGTGAAACAGCGCGTTGTATCGCGTGACTCGCGTGCCCGCGGTCGACGGTTTCACGTGCTCCAGGAAGGTCGAGAAGCGTCCGATCACGCCGCGCTCGTTCAGCGAGCGCGCGACACGCGTGAATTCGTCGAGCGAAAGGCCGGCTTCGTCGGCGCGCGCCACCCAGGGGTTTGGTCCGATCTCGTCGACGGCGAATTCGCGCTTCAGTGGTTCGAGCACACGCCAATCGAGATCACTCAGCTCGACGATATTCGTGTCGAGGACCTGGCCGAGCTCCTCGGTCCTGCTGCCGGGCTCCATTCCCCGTCGCCGCACGTGCCCGACGCCGAGCGCGAAGAGGCGCTTGGCGGGCATGACGCGATACGCGTCGGCGCCGATCCGGGACATGAGCAGGTCGCAGTGTTCGGTCATGGAGAACCCCTGCGGCACCTTCAGAGTCGTCCAGAGGCGATACGCGGAGCCCGGCGTGTCCCCGTCCGTCGAACGAATCACGACGTGGCCTGAGAAGGGGTCGTGCTTCCACAGGAAATCAAAACCAGCGTCGAGCCTGGCATTATCGATCCGCCATGCGACCAGCGCTCCCGGAGCGAGGTTCGTCGCCATGAGCGTCTGCCGGATGCGGCGGATCGTTCCCGAGGCCAACATGGCGCGCAGGCGCTCGTGGACCGTGGCAACGTCGAGCTCGGCTAGGCGTGCGATCTCGGCGAATGGGTCGATCAGAAAGCCAGCAATTCGATCCTCCGACACGGCGAGAATGCGCGCGTTCGTCGGGTCGGTGATCTCAGTCGGCGTCGAAGTCTCGAGCATGATCCAGTGAAGAGAAGGGCATCCATCGAATTGTAGCGGCGTGCTCAGGCTGATGCGTGGCGCAGCATCTGCATTTTGCTCGGGACGTGAATCGCATCTCGATCGACGGCCCCACGACCGTAGACCGCCATCTTCGGCGGGCGATGGATGGCCACGGCGTTCGCGTGGCAAGAGTGGTGCTTTCTCCGCTCTTCCCACTAGGACTCCCCGGCGCCTACATCGCGGCGGCGTATGCCACGGCGCACTGGCTCAGGCGTCGAGGACGGCGCGGCGGGCCGGCGATCGTGACCTCGGCGTGGGCCGGCTGGTTCGCGCACAGGGGCGCGAAGCTGCTCTTCCTACGCGACCGCCCGCATCGCAGCGGCGATCTGCGCAACGACAGCTTTCCGAGCGGACACACGACGGGCGCCACCGCGCTCGCGATGACGACCGCTTACGTTCTGCGCCGCGAACGGCTCATCTCCACACGCCGGGCTCTCGCGCTCGGCCTGGGCGCCCCCGCGATCATGGGAGCGTACCGCGTGATCGCCGACGACCACTGGGCGACTGACGTATTCGCTGGCTGGTTGCTCGGCTCGGCGGTCGCACTGGCGTCGTGTCTCACTTTGGGAAAGAAAAAGCGAGCGCCACGCCGCCGTTTCCGTCGGGAACCAGTGACGTACGCAGTATCACGCGATCGAGCAGGTTCCCGGGGTGGCCGTGCGCGTACTGCACGACCTTCCGACCGCTGAACGTTCCGATCGCCGCGCCAATCGCGACGTCGCTCGCCCAGTGTTTGTTGTGATACATACGCGATAGCCCGACGGACGTCGCTCCGGCGTACATCAGCGGGCCCACGATCCACACTGATCTCGGCCACCATCGCGTCGTTTCGTTCGTTACGGCCGACGCGGCGGCGAACGCGGTCGAGGTGTGGCCCGACGGGAACGACGAGTAGTCACCCGTTGAGAATCCCTTCCAGAAGCGGAAGTTGTCGGCGTCGTGACCCCCTGAGAGGAATGGACGCCCACGTCCGACAATGCCTTTCAGAACCCAGGTGACTCCCTGCGCGTACAGGACAGCCTCGGTGCCGTGCCATCCGAGATCGGCAACCCGATCGTATTTCCCGATCCTGCCGACCGCGTAGAGCGTTCCGCCGATGATGTAAGCGCCCGGACTGGCGATAGCCTCGGCGCCGTTCGCTGCGTTCCGGAAAAACCGATTGGCCTGAGTCGAGGGATCCTGCAATCGCAGAGCGATGTGCCTGTCGAGCGGGATCATGAGAAGCGTCGTTCCCACGAAGGCGCCGGCCAGGATCGCGTCCTTTTCGGTGAAAAACGGCGCCTGGGTCTGCGCGTGAGTCGTATCGCGCGGATCGGTGACGGGCGTCTGAGCGACGACTCGCTGAGCCTCGACGGTTACGACAGCGAGCGCGGCTAGCGCTCGAGAGAAGCGATGTGCTCGCGACCTGGTTGCCGCGACGTTCCAGTGCATGACGAGCTCCGCAGTAGGGCTAATATGCCCTACTTACGCAGGAACCGGGCTGGAACTTGGTGACGGAAGCCAGAGAGTGAATCGAGAGCCCTCACCGACGCTACTCTCCACACTGATCTCGCCGCCCATGAGCTGAGCGAGCGCTCGACTGATCGTCAGACCGAGGCCGGTCCCGCCCTGGAGACGGGTATATCCGCCTTCGACCTGCACGAACGGATCGAAGATGCGCTGCAGGTCCTCGCGTGCGATGCCGACTCCGGTGTCTTCCACGGTGATGCAGGCCCCCTCGTCGCCCTCCACGCCTTCGCGGCGCCGGGCACTCGAGCAGCGAAGGAGAACCTTGCCGCCGGGGGGGGTGAACTTGATCGCGTTCGACAGCAGGTTCGTGAGTATTTGCTGTACGCGCTGCGGATCACCCACGTACTCGACGTTCGACGATCCCTCGATCCGCGAGCCGAGCTCCACGCCCTTCGCCGCAGCGAGAGGTCGCACGAGCGCGAATGCGACCTCGATCGCTTCCACGGCCTGCGCGTTCGTGGGTTCGACGCTCATGCGACCGGCTTCGATCTTCGCGAGATCGAGGATCTCGTTGACGAGAGACGTGAGATGCTCGCCGCTCGCGCGAATGCGGCTGAGCTGCTTCGCCTGCGATCCGCTGATCGGGCCCGAGATACCCATCTCCAGCAGTTCGGCGTACCCCATCATCGCGTTGATCGGGGTTCGAATCTCATGGCTCATCTTGGCCAGGAAGTCCGACTTCGCGCTGCTCGCCGCTTCAGCCTCGAGTCGAAGCACGAGCGAGCGCCGGTAGATCAGCGCATTGTCGACCGCGACCGCGGTTCGTCGCGCGAGCTCCATCGCGAGGTCGGCGTCGTCGTCTGAGAATTCGCGGCCGGAGTCCGTCATCGTGAACGACATCGCGCCGAACGCGCGTCCTCGCGCCACCAGCGGCACGCACAGGAATGACGTCGGTTGAATGGCGTCGAGCAAGCCGATCGTCGTCGGGTCGTCGACGCCGTTGCGTATCGACGTTCGGTCCAGCTGCGGGATGACCAGCGCCTTCTGCGAGCGAATCACGCTCGGGACTTCACCCGGACCGTCGAGGTGATACTGGTATCGGTTCACGAGCTCGCGAACCGCGTCCTGCTTCTCCGGGTCGTAGTGCACGGTTTCGACACGACGCAGAGAGCCGTCGTCGTCGGCGATGTGGATGCTGCAATAATCTCCGATCTTCGGCACGCAGTACCGCGCCAGCTCGGAGAGCAGCGTCTGATCGGACAGTGAGCCGGCGAGAATCCGACTCGATTCGGCAAGAAAGAGTTGAGTGGAAACTGATTTCGTCAACTGTCGTACCGCATCGGCCGACGAGTCCGACGACTCCTGCACCTGCTCAGCCATGCGGTTGAACGCCACGCCGAGTCGACCGATTTCGTCGGTCCCGGCGCTGGACACGCGTTCGGAATAGTCGCCGCGTGCGAGGGCTTCCGCTGCGCCAGTCAGCTCCACGAGCGGTCGCGCCAGCTGTCGTCCGATGATCCACGCGATCACTGCGCCAAGCATCGCGAGCATGATCGAGATCGTTCCGAGAGCGCGGGTCGTTGCCAGGGGGCGCTCGAGAATCGTGCTCATCGGCTGCTCGATCGTGACGAAGAATGGCGTTCCCTGAATCGGCCACGTCGCGGAAAGCATCTCGCTCTCATCGGCATGGGTCAGCAGTTCCAAACCGCTGTTGCCCCAGGGCGTGCTCTTCGTTGGCGGAGAGGCGATCGTTCCGGCGCCGAAGAACCACGAGCCGCCGTCTGAGTTTCGGACATAGAATTGAACCTCCGGTCCGACCAAATCGCTCATCGCCTTCACGGCGCTCGTATTCGTACCCAGCCGGCGGAGCTGCGCGATATAGCCGACGATGTCACCCCCTGGCTGTCGAACCGGAACGGCGACCCAGTACGCGGCGTGGCCCTCCGCGACGAACAGCCGTCCGACGTGCGCTGTGTCTGAGATTCTATTGTGCGCCAGCACCTCGCCCTGAAAGCGCTCGAGATCCGCGGGCGTCTCGACTCTGACTGCACCCAGCGGCTGTCCGTTCGCGGCCCAGAGCTCCGCCGCCGTCAGGCTGTCGTTGCGGGTCAGGCCGGCCAACGCTCGGCTCGCTTCGGGACCGGGGCGGCGATCGGGAGTTCGCAGCGCCTTGATGACGAAGGAGTCCGCGGCGACCCTGCGAAGCTGCCCGATTCGAACGCTGATCGGTTCGGCCGCCATCGACGACACCGCGCGCGCGAGACTCGCCAGCCGCTCCTGGGCCGAGGCCTCGGCAGCGACACGGACCTCGTAGTACGACACGCCGAGCGACAGCATGAGCACCAGCGACAGCACGCCAAAGATCAGCAGCGGCAGTTTCCGCTCGAGGGGCAGCGAACGTGGCGCTACAGGCGGCGAATCGAAGGTCGACGCAGTCACGATAAAAGGAGGGTACCGTACCCAATCATGTGACGACTCATGTTCCCATGGGTATCGCACCATTGCACAAAACGAACCAGGCTCAGCGCTACTGGACTACCGCTCACTGGTGTCGCGCTACTCCGCCCCGAGCTGGCCGTCGCCGTTTTCCAACGATCGCCACA
>Ga0310811_10012304_pt1 | contig 11104 bp, 10 predicted proteins | sample YCmetagenome_FD_207642 | JGI IMG/M metagenome (GOLD analysis project Ga0310811, IMG submission 207642) | Soil microbial communities from experimental microcosm in Duke University, North Carolina, United States - YC | ecosystem: Engineered > Artificial ecosystem > Soil microcosm > Unclassified ... | reverse complement strand
GGGCGACCAGTTCCGGGACTACCTCAGGGCGCTCAAGATCTAGCGGTGCCGGGGTTTCTTGACCCGGTTCGGGCCGCACGCCTATCCTCGTTTGGTGCCCACCGACCGTAAGCGGCGCTCCCACATCAAGCTGACCTCCCACCCGGGCGGGGTGACGCACCTGCCCATCACCTGGGGCGAGGCGGATCCCAAGCTGCGGGGGCCGCTGATCGGGACCACCACCAACGCCGAGCACCGCAACGTCATCGGCACCCACGCCGGCTCCTACGCGATCTACCGGGCGCTGGCCGTGGCCTCCGGCGCGCTCGATCCCACGCGCCGGCCCGATCTCACCGACACCGCGCCGACCGACCGCGTGGGCCCGCACCCGCAGTGGTTCGAGCCGGGCCGCATCGTCTCGCTGGATCCCTTCGGCGCCGTCGTGGCCGAGGCGTTCGCCGAGCAGCTGGCCCTCGGCTACGACATCCGCCCGACCATCGCCATCACCCAGGCTCAGGTCGATGTGCCGGAGATCGGCCGCGCGATCGAGGCCGGGCGCCTGCGCCCCGACGGCGAGATCCTGCGCGACTCCGGCGCCGCCGTCGTCACCAAGGTGGCGATCGAGCCGGTGTGGCACCTGCCGGGCGTGGCCCGTCGCTTCGGCTGCTCGGAGGCGGACCTGCGCCGCACGCTGTTCGAGGAGACGGGGCGGATGTTCCCCGAGCTCGTCACCCGCAGCGATCTGGACGTGTTCCTGCCGCCCATCGGCGGCCAGACGGCCTACGTCTTCGGCTCGATCGCGAAGCTCGCCGATCCCGGCGTTCCGCTCACCGCGCGGGTGCACGACGAGTGCAACGGTTCCGACGTCTTCGGCTCCGACATCTGCACGTGCCGGCCCTACCTGGCCCACGGCATCGAGGAGTGCATCCGCAGCGCCCAGGCCGGCGGCGTGGGGCTCATCGTCTACTTCCGCAAGGAGGGGCGGGGACTCGGCGAGGTGACGAAGTTCCTCGTCTACAACGCGCGCAAGCGCCAGGCCGGCGGCGATCGCGCCGAGCAGTACTTCGCGCGGACCGAGTGCGTGGCCGGCGTGCAGGACATGCGCTTCCAGGAGCTGATGCCCGACGTGCTGCACTGGCTGGGCGTGCGCACGATTCACCGGCTGGTGTCGATGAGCCACATGAAGCACGACGCGATCGTCGCCGCCGGCATCGCCGTCGGCGAGCGCGTGCCCATTCCCGACGCGCTGATCCCGCCCGACGCCCGCGTGGAGATGGACGCCAAGGTGGCCTCCGGCTACTTCACCAGCGGCGTGGTGCCCGACGCCAGCGAGCTGAACCGACCCAAGGGACGCAGCTTGTCGTGACGGCGGTTCCGGCCGCCGCCGCGGTCGAGTTTCTCCAGACGCCCGAAGCGATCCGCCAGCGCGCGGGCGCGATCCTCGCCCGCGGCCTCGAGGGCGACCTCGCGCACTTCACCATCGATCTCCCCCGGCTGGCCGGGGCCGCCGACCTCGTGGCCGCGACCACCCGCGAGCGCTTTCCCGACGGGCGCGTGCCCCTGCACAGCCGCTGGCGCCACTTCGACGTCGGCGACTGCGACCGCAGCGCCGAGCTCGATCGGTCGCTGGCCGGCCAGCCGGTCGACGAGCGCGTGCGCGCCAAGCTGGATCTCGCCGTCACCAGCGTGCTGCTCGACGCCGGCGCCGGCACCACCTGGCGCTACCACGAGGCGGAGACCGGAGGCGCGTACCGGCGCTCGGAAGGGCTCGCCGTCGCCAGCTTCCGGCTCTTCACGCGCGGCTTCTTCTCCGCCGACCCGCGGGTGCCGTGGCGCGCGGATGCCGAGGCGCTGCGGGCGGTGACCGACGCGAGCCTCGCCTCTGCGCTGCAGGTCTCGACTGACAACCCGCTGCCCGGAGTGAGCGGCCGCGCCCACGTCCTGCGCCAGCTGGGTCGCGCGCTCTCACAGGCCCCGGCGCTGTTCGGCGCGGCCCGGCCGCGGCCCGGGCATCTCCTCGAGGCGCTGCGCGAGCGCGCCGGCGCGCGTGGCGTGGAGGCGGCGACGGTGCTCGGCGTCGTGCTCGAGGGGCTCGGCTCGATCTGGCCGGGGCGCGTGACCCTGGGCGGCGTGAGCCTCGGCGACGTGTGGCCGCACCCGGCAGCCGGCGGCGCCGGCGAGGGGGCCGGGCTCGTGCCCCTGCACAAGCTCTCGCAGTGGCTCACGTACTCGCTGATCGAGCCGCTCGGTGAGGCTGGCCTGCCCGTGACCGGGCTCGACAGGCTCACGGCGCTGGCGGAATATCGCAACGGCGGGCTGCTGATCGACACCGGCGTGCTGGTGCCGCGCCACCCGGCGCTCACGACGGCGTCGCACCGGCCCGGTGACGAGCCGATCGTCGAGTGGCGGGCGCTGACGGTGGCGCTGCTCGATCGCCTGGCGCCGCTGGTCCGGCAGCGGCTGGGCGACGGGACGCTGACCCTGGCGAGCATCCTGGAGGGCGGCACGTGGACGGCGGGCCGCCGGCTGGCCGACGAGCGGCGCGGCGGTGCCCCGCCCATCTGCATCGAGAGCGACGGGACGGTGATGTGAGGCGCCGCGTCATCACGCCGTCGAGGGGGAGAGCGTACTGATGGCCGGTCAGGTGCACGTCGTGGATCACCCGCTCGTGCAGCACAAGCTCAGCCTGATGCGCATGAGGAACACCAGCACCTCGGCCTTCCGCAACCTCCTCGGCGAGCTCAGCATGCTGATGGCCTACGAGGTCACGCGCGACATGCGGACGCACCCGGTGTCGATCGAGACCCCGATGGCCCGGATGGAGGCGCCGATCCTCGACGGCAAGAAGATCGTGCTGATCTCGATCATGCGCGCCGGCACCGGCATCCTGGACGGCATGCTGCGCCTGATCCCGAGCGCTCGCGTCGGCCACGTCGGGCTCTATCGCGATCCCAGGACCCTGGAGGCGGTCGAGTACTACTTCAAGGTGCCCAAGGAGATGGTCGGACGCGACGCCATCGTCGTCGATCCGATGCTGGCGACGGGCAACTCGGCCGTGGCGGCGGTGGACCGCGTGCGCGACACGCACCCGCGCTCGATCAAGTTCGTCTGCCTGCTGACCTGTCCGGAGGGGCTGGCCAACCTGCACGCCCACCATCCCGACGTGCCCGTGTACACCGCGGCCATCGACAGCCACCTGAACGAGCACGGCTACATCGTGCCGGGGCTGGGCGACGCCGGCGATCGTCTGTTCGGGACCAAGTAGCGCGCCGGCGTCGTCGTGAGCGGCTCGGCCCGAGCGCGCATCCAGCGCCGGCAGCTCCTGGTGGTCGGGCTGATCGTCATCGTCATCGTCCCGATCTTCAACGTCCTGACCGCCGAGGCCACCTGGGGCTCGGCGGTGCACGGGATGCTCGACGCCGTGCTGATCACGCTGGCGGTCGGTGGCTACCTGATGTTCGTCCGCGACGGCTGGCTGCGCCGACGGTTCCGAAGCCTGGGCTTCGCCGTCGCGCTCGCCATCAACAGCGTGGTGGTGCTGGCGCTCTTCCTGCTCTGCCGCGCCGTGGGCCAGGTGGTGATGACCCTGCAGCCGCGCCGCTTCCTGACCAGCTTTGGCGACGCGCACCTGGTCTACGCGCTGCCGTTCTTCGTCGCGCTGGCCGTCACCGTCCAGTTCGTGCTGCAGATGAACCGGATGATCGGCGCCGACGTGCTGCGGTACTGGGTGCAGGGCGTCTATCATCAGCCCCGGCGCGAGGAGCGGCTGTTCCTGTTCCTCGACCTCGAGGGCTCCACGCAGCTGGCCGAGCGCCTGGGCAGCGCGACCTACTTCCGGCTGCTCCGCCGCTTCGTGGACGATCTCACCGAGCCGGTGCTCGAGTGCGAGGGCGAGATCTACCAGTACGCGGGCGACGAGGTCGTGCTGACCTGGCCGCAGGATCGCGGGGTCCATCGCGCCAATTGCGTGCGCTGCTTCTTTGCCATCCGCCAGGCCATCGACGCCCGGGCGGCCGCCTACCGGCGCGACTTCGCCGTCGTGCCACGCTTCCGCGGCGGCCTGCACGGCGGGACCGTCACCGCCGGACAGCTCGGTGATCTGCGCCAGCAGATCGTGTTCGTCGGCGACATCCTCAACACGGCGGCGCGCCTCGAGGAGTACGCCAAGCGCACCGGCCGCGACCTGGTCGCCTCCGGCGAGGTGCTGCAGCGCCTGATCTTGCCCGCGGGGGTCGTCGCCGAGCGATGCGGGGAGCTGGAGCTGCGCGGCAAGGAGGCGCGCGTGACCGCCTATGCGCTGTCAGGCGCGCTGGCCGACGGGAGCTGACGCCAGCCGGCGCAGCACCGGCGCGCCCGGCGCATCGGCGGCGTCGCCGACGACCATCGCCCGGCGCACGGCTGCCGCCGCGATCTCCGCGGCCGCCTCGGTGCGAGCGTGCACCACGGCCAGCGGACGCTCCTTGCTGACCGCATCGCCCACGCCGCGCACATCCGCCAGCCCCACCGCGAGGTCGATGACGTCGTCGGCGCGCCGGCGTCCACCCCCCAGCTCCACCAGTGCGAGCCCGAGCGCGCGGGCGTCGATCGCGGCGACGACACCGGAACGGGCAGGCGCCACCGGGCACTGGACGGGAGCCGCCGCGAGATGGTGATCGGCGCGCTCGATGAGATCCGCCGGACCCCCCAGCGCCGTCACCATGCGCGCGAACCGCTCGGCCGCGGCCCCGGAGTCGAGCGCGCGCGTGAGGGCGATGCGGGCCGCGGCGCCGTCGGCGGCGAGGCCGCCGAGCACGAGCAGATCGCTCGCCAGGGCCAGGGTGACGGCGAGCAGCCGCGGCTCGCGCCGCCGGCCGGTGAGGACGTCGATCGCCTCGCGTACCTCGAGCGCATTGCCGACATCCTCGCCGAGCACCTGGCTCATGTCGGTGAGCAGCGCGACCATCCGGAGCCCCGCCGCGCCACCCACCGCCAGCAGGCTCTCGGCCAGCTCGGTCGCCGCCGCCGGTGACGGCAGCAGGGCGCCCGAGCCGACCTTGACGTCCATCACCAGCGCGTCGAGGCCGGCCGCCAGCTTCTTGGACAGGATCGAGGCCGTGATGAGCGGCAGCGAGTCCGATGTGGCCGTCACGTCGCGGACCGCATAGAGCCGCCGATCGGCCGGCGCCAGCTCGGCCGTCGGGCCCACGATCGCACAGCGTGCCGCCCGCACCGCCGCCCGGAAGCGCGACAGATCGGGCGCCGTGTCGTAGCCGGGAATGGCGGCGAGCTTGTCGAGCGTGCCGCCGGTGTGGCCGAGCCCGCGCCCGGAGATCATCGGGACGACGCCGCCGCAGGCCGCGACGAGCGGTGCCAGGATCGCGCTGACCTTGTCGCCGACGCCGCCGGTCGAGTGCTTGTCGAGGACGGGCCCGCCGAGGGTGTCGCCCGACCAGTCGAGCACGGTCCCGGAGGCCGTCATCGCGCGGGTGAACGCCGCGCACTCCGCGCCCGTCATGCCGCGGAAGCACACGGCCATCGCGAAGGCGGCGATCTGCGCATCGCTCATCGTGCCGTCCACCACCGCGCCGATCAGCGCGGCGAGCTCGTCGTCGCCGAGGGCCGCGCCCTCGCGCTTGCGGCGGATCAGCTCGGCCGGCGCCGGCCTCACGGTGGTGGGTCTCCGAGGGCGTCGCGACCGAATGCCAGCGGGAGCAGGGCTCCCAGCGTGACCGTGCGCTGGAGGCCCGAGGGCCCGCAGAGATGCACGGGCGTGGCCGGCCCGGCGAACTCGGCCAGCTGCTGGCGACAGCGGCCGCACGGCGGGCAGAGCTCCTCGCGTTCGGTGACCACGACGACCTCGAGGATCTCGCGGTCGCCGCCGGCGACCATCGCGCCGATGGCCGTCGTCTCCGCGCACTCGGTGAGGCCGTAGGAGACGTTCTCGACGTTGCAGCCGGCGTAGAGGCGGCCGCTGGCCGTCCGCAGGCAGGCGCCGACGCGAAAGCGCGAGTACGGCGCGTGCGCGTTGACGAGCACGCGGCGCGCCAGCTCCAGCATCGGTGCGGGCGGGCCGCTCATCGCTCCTTCACGTACGGCACGCCGATGGCGCGCGGTGCGACGGCGCGCCCGACGAAGCCGCCGAGCAGCGCCACGGTGAGCACGTAGGGCAGCGCCTGGATGAGCTGCACCGGCACGACGCCCACGCCGGGCAGCGGCGTGCCCTGCAGCCTGGCCTGGGCCGCATCGGCGAACGCGAACAGCAGGCAGGCCCCCAGGGTCGGCAGTGGCCGCCAGCCCCCGAAGATCAGCGCGGCCAGGGCGAGATAGCCCTTGCCCGCGGACATCTCGCGGATGAAGCCGGCGCTGTGGGCGATCGAGAGATACGCGCCCGACAGCCCGCACAGCACGCCGCCGGCGACGAGCGCCCGGTAGCGCACGGCGGCGACCGAGATGCCCGCGGTGTCGACCGCGCCCGGGCTCTCGCCCACCGCGCGCAGGCGCAGCCCGAAGCGCGTGCGATAGACGAGCCATGCGACCAGGGGCACCGCCGCTGCCGTGACGTAGACGAGCAGGTTGTGACCGCTCACGACCTCACGATAGAGCAGTCCGAGCCCGGGGACACCGGCGAGCGCGCCGGCGCCCGGGAGCTGGATGGAGGCGAAGCGACCGGCGCCGCCGAGCAGCGGCGTCTGGCCGCCCTGATGGAACCACGCGTTGCCGAGGACGGCGGTCAAGCCCGAGACGGTGATGTTGAGCGCCATGCCGGAGACGACCTGGTTGCCGTGGTGCGTGATGCAGGCGAAGCCGTGGACCAGCGCCAGCGCGACCGCGGCGGCGATGCCGGCGGCCGCGCCGAGCCAGGCCGAGCCGGTGACCGCGGCCATCGCCGCTGCCGCGAAGGCCGCGGCCAGCATCTTGCCCTCGAGGCCGACGTCGACGATGCCCGAGCGCTCGGCGAAGAGTCCGCCGAGCCCGGCCAGGACCAGCGGCGCGGCACCGCGCACGGTGGCGGCCGCCAGCAGCGCGATCAGGAGCGCGGGCTCGCTCACGACGGCTCCGTGACCGGGCCGCGGCCGATCAGCGCGTCGAGGGGGCGGCGCAGCGCGTGCTCCAGCGCGCCGCACACGAGGACGACGAGCCCCTGGATGACGACGACCATGTCGCGCGTGAGCGCCGGCATGTCCAGCGCCAGCTCGGCGCCACCCTGGTAGAGCGCGCCGAACAGGATCGCGGCCAGCGCGATGCCGAGCGGATGGTTGCGACCCATCAGCGCCACCGCGATGCCCGTGTAGCCGGCGCCGCCGGTGAAGTTCAGGAGCAGCCGGTGCTGCACGCCCATCACCTCGTTCAGGCTCACGAGGCCGGCCAGCGCGCCCGACAGCGACATCGCGACGAGGATCACGCGGGCCGGCACGATGCCCGCGTAGACGGCCGCGCTCTCGCTGTGGCCGAGCGCGCGCAGCGCGTAGCCCCAGCGCGTGTGCCAGACGTAGCGCCAGACCAGCACGCCGGCGACGATCGCCACCAGCACCGAGAGGTTCAGCGGCGAGGGCTTCATCGGCACACCGAGGCGCCCGGCCACCTCGTGGAGCTGGGGCAGCCAGGTGCTGGCGGCGAACTCGCGCGTCTCGGGCGACTGCTGGCCGGGCTTGATCAGCACGTTGACGAGCAGGTGGGTCATGACCGCGGCGGCGATGAAGTTGAACATGATCGTCGTGATCACGACGTGGCTGCCCCGCCGCGCCTGCAGCCACGCCGGCACGAAGGCCCACGCCGCGCCGAACACGCCGGCCACGACGATGGCCGCCGCGATCACCAGCGGCGTGGGCCAGCCGCCGGCGGCCAGGCACAGCAGCGCAACGCCGAGGCCGCCGAGCGAGGCCTGGCCCTCGGCGCCGATGTTGAAGAGCCCGCCGTGGAATGCGACCGCGACGGCCAGACCGGTGAAGACGAAGCTGGTCGCGTAGTACAGCGTGTAGCCGATCGCCTCGCCGTCACCGAACGCGCCGACCACCAGCAGCCGGAGCGCGCGCCCTGGATGCTCGCCCACGAGGACGACGACGATGGCGGACAGGGCCAGCGCCAGGACCAGGTTGAGCGCCGGCAGCATGATCGGCGTGAGCCGGCGTGCGCGATTCACCGCCGGGCTCATCCGGGCCCGACGGTCGCCGCCGACGCCGGCGCGGCGACACCGGCCATCATCAGGCCCAGGGCGCGCTCGGTCGCGCTCGCCCTCGGCACGTCGCCGACGATCCGGCCGTCGTGCATGACGAGGATGCGATCGGCCAGCGCCAGGATCTCGTCGAGCTCCACGGAGACGAGCAGGATCGCCGCCCCGCCGTCGCGGCGCGCGACGAGGCGGCGATGGATGAACTCGATCGCCCCGATGTCCACGCCGCGGGTGGGCTGGCCGATCAGCAGGAGGTCGGGATGGCGATCCAGCTCGCGGGCCAGGACGATCTTCTGCTGGTTGCCGCCGGAGAAGGCTGACGTTCGCTGCCGGCCATCGGCCGGACGGATGTCGTACTCGGCGGCCTGGCGCCGCCAGCCGGCGGCCACCGCCGTCCACGACAGCTCGAGCGCCCCGTTGTAGGCGCCGTCGTCCTGGTAGCCGAGGATCGCGCTCTCGCGTCCGGCGAACGGCAGCACGAGGCCGAGCCGGTGACGGTCCTCCGGCACGTGGGCCAGGCCGAGCCGGCGCCACGCGTGCGGCGAGGGGAGTGCCGTCGCCGCCAGCTCGCGTCCCTTCCACTGCACGCGTCCCGACGTCGCCGGCCGGATGCCGGCCAGCGCCTCCAGAAGCTCCGACTGACCGTTGCCGGCCACGCCCGCCACGCCGACGATCTCCCCCGAGCGTACGGTGAAGCTCACACCCTTGACGCGCTGGACACCGAGACCGTCGGTGACCACCAGGTCGGAGACTTCCAGGACCGGCGCCGCCGGTCGGGCCGGCGACGTTTCCACGCGCAGCGCCACGGCGCGTCCGACCATCAGCTCGGCCAGACGCTCGGGCGTGGTATCGGCGGTCGGCTGGGTGGCGACGACGCGCCCGGCCCGCATCACCGTGACCGTGTCGGTCGCCTCGAAGATCTCGCGCAGCTTGTGGGTGATGAGCAGCACGGTCTTGCCCTGCGCGCGCAGCGCGGCCAGGATGCGGAAGAGGTGATCGGCCTCCTGCGGCGTCAGCACCGCCGTCGGCTCGTCGAGGATGAGCAGGTCCGCGCCGCGATGCAGTGACTTCAGGATTTCCACCCGCTGCCGCTGTCCGACGCCGAGATCCGCGATGCGCGCGTCGGGATCGACCTCGAGGTGATACTCGCGGCCCAGCCGCAGGAGCTGCGCCCGCGCCCGCGCCAGTCCGGCGCCGAGCCGGAATCCGCCCTCGACGCCGAGCACCACGTTCTCCAGCACCGTGAACGGCTCCACCAGCATGAAGTGCTGATGGACCATGCCGATGCCCGCCGCCAGCGCGTCCTGCGAGCTCCGGAACGTCACGGGCTGCCCGCGCACCAGGATCACGCCGCGATCGGGCCGGTAGTACCCGTACAGCACGCCCATCAAGGTCGACTTCCCGGCGCCGTTCTCCCCCACCAGCCCGTGCACGCTCCCCGCCTCCACCCGCAGCGACACATCCCGATTGGCGTGCACCTCCCCGAACCACTTCTCGATCCCCCTCAGCTCGACCGCCATCTCGCTCACGCGCAGTGACCCCGCACGATCCCGCGCGCCGCTGTCTCGACCGCATCGTCAGCGCCAGCACGACGTCGCGACCCAGCGTTGTCTGGACGCGGCCCCATCGACGTTCCTCTCCGAGCGCCGGCTTTGCCGGCGCGGTCGTGGTCTTGGGGGGAGGCAGGCGCGAGCGGGCCGTCAGGCCCGCTGCGCCGTCGGAAGGGGGGCAAAGCCCCCCTCCGAGTTCACTTGTATTCCGTGACCTTGATCTTCCCCGAGACGATGTCGGCGCGGGCCTGCGTGAGCCGTCGCTCCATCTCGGGCGTGATGAGCGAGCGGTTGTGCTGATCGAGCGCCCAGCCCACGCCGCCCTCGGCAACGCCCAGGTTGCGCAGGCCCGGCTTCCACGTGCCGTCCTTGGCCGTCTTGAACGCCTCGTACACGGCCAGGTCCACGCGCTTGACCATCGAGGTGAGGATCGTGCCCGGGTGCAGGTAATTCTGGTTGGAGTCCACGCCGATGGCCAGCCGGCCCTTGTCCCTGGCGGCCTGCAGCACGCCGAGCCCGGTGGCGCCGGCCGCGGCGTACACCACGTCGGCGCCGCGATCGAACTGGCTGCGGGCCAGCTCGCCGCCCCGGGTGGGATCGTTCCAGGCCGCGGACGTGGTGCCCGTCATGTTCTGGAAGACCTCGACCTTCGGGTTCACGTAGTGCGCGCCCTCGTCGTAGCCGAGCGCGAACTTGCGGATGAGCGGGATATCCATGCCGCCGACGAAGCCGATCTTGCCGGTCTTGCTGGCCATCGCCGCGGCCATGCCCACGAGGAACGAGCCCTCGTGCTCCTTGAAGACGATCGACTGCACGTTGGGGAGATCGACGACGGCGTCGATGATCGCGAACTTCGTCCCCGGGAACTCCTTGGCGACCTTCTCCATGCCGCTGGCCTGCGCGAAGCCGATGCCGACGACGATCGGCGAGCCGCGCCGGGCCATCGTGCGCAGCGCCTGCTCGCGCTGGGCCTCGCTGGTCACCTCGAACTCGCGATAGGCGATGCCGGTCTCCTTCTTGAACCGCTCGGCACCGGCGTAGGCGGCCTCGTTGAACGACTTGTCGAACTTCCCGCCCATGTCGAAGACGACGGCCGGGCTGAACTCCTGGGCGAGGGCGACGGACGAGGCGACCAGCGCGAATCCGAGGACGATCACCGCGAGCTTCGAGCCGTTGGTCATGATCTGGCCTCCTGGATCGGGCCGATGATACCCCAGGCTGGCGGGGCCTCCGGGCTTCGGCTACGCTCCCGGCGTGACGAGCCGGCCCCGGATCTACATCGCGAGCCCGCTCGGCTTCTCCGAGGCCGGGCGCCACTTCTACGACGGGGTCCTCGTCCCGTTCGTCCACGGACTGGGCTACGAGGTGCTCGACCCGTGGTCGCTGACCGACCTGGGCAAGATCGCCGCGGTGGCCGCGCTGCCCT
>Ga0310811_10012303_pt1 | contig 11105 bp, 8 predicted proteins | sample YCmetagenome_FD_207642 | JGI IMG/M metagenome (GOLD analysis project Ga0310811, IMG submission 207642) | Soil microbial communities from experimental microcosm in Duke University, North Carolina, United States - YC | ecosystem: Engineered > Artificial ecosystem > Soil microcosm > Unclassified ... | reverse complement strand
GTCGATCCCACCCCAGCCGTGCACCCTCGCCTCGGTCTCGAGCGCCGTGGACACCGCGTCCATCAACCTGCTCAGCGAGGGATCCGCACGCCCGGCACGCTCCGCGCCCCCGGCACCCTCCGCACCCTCCGCACCCCCGGCATCCGTCCCACCAATCGCCCCGGCATCCGCCGCGCCGACATCTCCGGTTCCGACGCCGTGTACCCGGGCGCCGTAGTGCGGGGTCGCGGCCAACGCGGCGACGAGCTGCGCGTTGTCCCGCAGGAAGCCGTAGACCAGCTCGACGTAGTCGGCCGACGACACCGCCGGCGAGTGCGGCTCGTGACCGTAGGTCGACCACTGGCGCAACACGTCGGCGATGGCCGCCTGGAAGGGCTCGAACACCGCCTGCTCGAACAGCTCCGCCTTGGTGCCGAAATGCCGGAAGAGCAGGGCGTGCGCGACACCGGCGGTCTTGGCGATCTCGGCGGTGCTGGCCGACTCGTAGCCCTTGGAGCCGAACACCTCACGCGCGGCACCCAACAGAAGCTCCCGGATCTCAGCCGGCTTGCGCAGCTTTCGCGGCGCCACGACGCCGGGCGCGGCTGCGGGATCGGGTGCGGCGGCCATCCCGCGAGCTTGCCAGATCCGACGCTTGACCGGACCCGGCGCCACCTCTAATTTAGGAGTAACCAGTCACTCCTAGTTCAGTGACATGACCGGGGGCAGCGCCGGGTACGCCGAGGCGCGTGACCGGATCCCGACGAAGGAGTCGACGAGCGAGGTGTCCGACACGCAGGCGGCCGGGACCCAGCAAGCCGAGCCGAAGGTCGTGGACGCGCTGGTGGTCGGCGCCGGGCTGTCCGGCATCGGCGCGGGGGTCACCCTGGCCCGGGCCGGCTGGCACGACTTCGTGATCGTCGACAAGTGCGCCGACTTCGGCGGCACCTGGCGGGCCAACACCTATCCCGGGGTGGCCTGCGACATCCCGTCCCAGGTGTACTCGTTCGGCTTCGCCCCGCACCGCGAGTGGTCGAGGATCTTCGCCCCCGGCGAGGAGATCCTGCGCTACCTGCATCGGGTGGCCGACGAGTGGGACCTGCGCCGCCGCACCCGCTTCGGCACCGAGCTGCTCGAGGCCACGTGGGACGAGAGCAGCGGCCGCTGGATGGCGCGGACCTCCGGTGGCGAGTACCGGGCCCGCATCCTCGTCCTGGGCACCGGGATCCTGGAGGACCCCAAGCTTCCGCCGGTGCCGGGGCTGGCGCAGTTCCCGGGGCGGGTGTTCCACACCTCGCGCTGGCCGGACGACTACGACCCGCGCGGCGAGCGGGTCGCGGTGATCGGCACCGGCGCGTCCACCGTCCAGGTCCTGCCGGAGATCCAACCGCTGGTGGCCCGGCTGAGCCTGCTGCAACGCACCCCGGCGTGGGTCCTGCCCAAACCGGACTGGAAACACAGCAGGGCGGTACGCGCGCTCGTCCGACGGGTGCCCGGCGCGCAGAAGGCGCTGCGCGGAATGCAGTGGGTCGGCGCGGAGGCGTTCCTGGCCTCGCTGCTGTCGGCGCGGGCCAGCAAGACGATCGCGGTGGCGGCCCGCTGGAACATCCGCCGCGCCATCACCGACCCGGTGAAACGGGCCGCGCTCACCCCCGACTACGTGCTGGGGTGCAAGCGGGCGCTGCTGTCCAACACCTACTATCCGGCGCTGGCGGCGGACAACGTCGAGCTGGTCCCGTCCGCTCTGGCGCAGGTGCGCGGCAGCACGGTGATCGCCGGCGACGGCTCGGGCCGTGAGGTGGACACGATCATCCTGGGCACCGGGTTCCACGTGGTCGATGCACCGATCTGGGCGGCCGTCCGGGACCGCGCCGGCGAGCGGCTGGCCGATCGCTGGAAGGGCAGCCCCACCGCGTACAAGGGGATCACCGTGTCGGGCTGCCCCAACATGTTCGTGCTGTGGGGTCCCAACGGCAGCTCCGCGTCGGTGTTCACCGCGGTCGAGTCGTCGCTGGGATACCTCGGAGCGGCACTGCGGACGATTCGGGAGCAGGGTCTGCGGTCGGTCGAGGTGCGCCCGGAGGTCGAGGCCGGGTGGAAGGCGATGGCGAACGCCTACGCGTCCCGTTCGATGCACAACATCGGCGGTTGCCAGACCTACTACCTCGATCGCAACGGCGAGAACATGACGCTGTTCCCGGCCAGCATGCGTGGGATGCGCGACCAGTTGCGCACGTTCGACCTGGACGCCTACGACGTGAGTCGCGGCGAGTCACCGCTGAGCTGAGGGAGAGACCGTGCGCAAGTACGACCCGTACGACCCGGAGATCCGCCGCGACCCGTACGAGTGGTTCACCCGGCTCCGGCAGACCTGCCCGGTCAACCATCATGTGCTCAGCGACAGCGAGCGCGAGCTGATCACCGTCAACCCGATGGTGGCCCGCCCGACCGACGAGTTCTGGCAGGTGTTCTCCTACGAGCACGCGGTGGGTGTGCTGCAGAACCCGACGGTGTTCTCCTCGCTGCAGGGCCAGGGCCCGGAGCGGGCCGACCCGCCGAACGAGGTCGGGATGCTGATCTTCGCCGACCCTCCGCACCACACCCGCCATCGCCAGATCATCGCCCAGGCCCTGACCCCGAAGCGGATCAACGCCCTCGAACCCCGGGTCCGGGAGATCGCCCGGGAGATGATCGGCCGCTTCGCCGGCGACGGGCACGCGGACGTGGTCGGCGAGTTCACCGCGCACTTCCCCGGGGTGGTGTTCGCCGAGATCCTCGGGGTCTCCCGCGACGACACCGACAAGTTCGAGCGCTGGGCCCAGGCCGTCGTGGACGCGTTCGGCGGCGACCCGGAGATCCTTCAGCGCTCGGTGGAGTCGGTGATGGAGATGGCCCAGTACTTCATGGCCCTCAAGGCGGAGCGGCTCGCCGCCCGGGACGACGGGACGCCACTGCCCGACGACCTGTTCACCGACCTGCTGACCAAGGAGTACGAGGGTCGCACCTTCGACGACATGGAGCTGATGCTGGTACTGCCGATCCTGATCGTCGGCGGCAACGAGACCACCGCGTCGGCGCTGGCCAACGGCCTCTACGAGCTGGCGACACGGCCCGACCAGCTGGCGATGCTCTACAACGACCGATCGATGATCCCGCTGGCGTGCGAGGAGATCGTCCGCTTCCAGACCACTCCGCAGTGCCTGTTCCGCAACACCACGACCGCGACCGAGATCGCCGGCGTACCGATCCCCGCCGACGCCAAGGTCGGGGTGATGTACGGGTCGGCCAACCGGGACGAGAAGCAGTTCACCGACCCCGACCGCTTCGACATCACCCGTCCGGCCAAGGAGCTGCGCCAGCACCTCGGCTTCGGCCGCGGCATCCACGCCTGCATCGGCGCCTCCCTGGGCCGGATGCTGATGAGGGTCGGCTTCGAGACGATGCTGGAGATGCTGCCCGACCTACGGCTGGACCCCGACCACGAGCCGACCATGCACACCAGCTTCATCGTGCGGACGTGGTCGCAGCTGCACATGACCTGGTCACCGGAAGCGAAGGCCTGACCGTGCTCGTCCACGACTACGTCGAGTATTGGGCGCACCGGGCCCCGGAACGGGAGTGTGTCGGGGACGGCACCCGCACGCTGACCTACGCGCAGGTCGACGAGCAGGCCGACCGGTTCGCCCATCTGCTCGCGGACCTGGGGGTCGGCGACGGCGACCGCTTCGGGGTGCTGGCGAAGAACTGCCTCGAGTGGGCGCCGATCTACGCCGGGGCGTTCAAGGCCGGCGCGATCCCGGTGCCGCTGAACTACCGCCACCACCCCCGCGAGTGGCTGCACCCGATGACCGACTCCGGCTCGACGGTGTTCATCGCCCAGTCCCAGTACGCGGCCGGGGTGGACGGGATCCGGGCCGAGCTGCCCGACGTGCACCACTTCGTGCTGCTGGACGGACTGGACGGAACGGACGGACTGGACGAGACGGGCTGGGCGAGCTACCCGAAGCTGCTCGCGGCGGCCCCGGCTCAACGCATCGGCCGCCACATCGACCCCGATCACACGCTCTACCTGATGTACACCAGCGGCACCACGGGCAAACCCAAGGGCGCGGTGCTCACCCACCGGGCCGCCGATGCGAACCTGACCCAGATCCGGACCGCGCTGTCGCTGCACCACACCACCCGCAACCTGCTGACCAGCCCCATGTTCCACACCGCGAGCGCGGTCAACCTGTTCGCCGGCTGGGCGGCCGGCCTGACCGCCTACATGATCATCGACTTCGACCCCGACGGCTGCGCGCGGTTCATCGACGACGAGAAGATCACCATGGTGAGCCTGGCACCGGCGATGATCCAGGCCATGCTGGTGAGCTCGACCGCGTTGCGGGAGCGCCGCTTCGAGGCGCTGCGCACGGTGCTCTACGGCGCCTCGGCGATCAACGAGCAGACGTTGCGCGACATCCTGGAGATCTTCGGAGGAGTAGAGAGGCCGGCGGACTTCTACCAGGCCTACGGACAGACCGAAGCCACCGCGCTGCTCACGATGCTCGGGCCCGAGGACCACCGGCGCGCCCTGGACGGTGATGCCTCGCTGCTGCGCTCGGCCGGCCGGCCGGTGGTGGGGGTCGAGCTGAAGGTCGTCGACGCCGACGGTGCGGACTGCCCGACCGGCGCCGTGGGCGAGATCCTGGCCCGGGGCCCGCAGGTGATGTCGGGCTACTGGAACCTGCCGGAGGCCAGTGAGCAGGCGCTTGCCGGCGGCTGGCTGCACACCGGTGACGCCGGGTACTTCGACGACGACGGTTACCTGTTCATCTCCGACCGGGTCAAGGACATGATCGTCTCGGGCGCCGAGAACGTCTTCCCCAAGGAGATCGAGGACGTCCTGTACCAGCTCGACGGGGTGGCCGAGGCGGCGGTCATCGGGGTCCCGAGCGAGCGGTGGGGCGAGACGGTCAAGGCCGTCGTCGTACCGAGGCCCGGCGTGACCCTGACCGAGGACGAGGTGATCACCTGGTGCCGGGGCCGGTTGGCCGGCTACAAGTGCCCGCGCTCGGTGGACCTGGTCGAGGAGCTGCCCCGCAACGCCGCCGGCAAGGTGCTCAAGCGGGTGCTACGGGAGCCGTACTGGCACGGCTCGGTCCGGCAGGTCGGCTGAGCGCGACGGGTCGGCTGAGCGGGACGGGTCGGCTGAGCGGGACGGGTCGGCTGAGCCGGACGTGTGGGCTGGGCCGGACGGGTCGGCTGGGCGCGCGGACACCGGTACCCGCCGATTGACCGTCACCCCGTAGCCGGTCGGACCGGTCCGCCCGGCCGGGTTGTCGGTGATCAGCGTGACCGAGCGGGCCCCCAGGTCACGCAGGATGTGCGCGGCGATCGTCTCGTCGCGCTCCTCGTGGGCCGCGCAGCCCCCTTCGAGCATGTGCGCGAGCCCGAGGCCGGCGCGCTTGCGCTCACGCAGGTAGATGACCAGACCCCGGCCGGCCTCGCTGATCATCCGCAACGAGCCGTCCAGCGCGGCGGCGCACCCGCAGGACAGCGAGCCGAGCACGTCACCGGCGACGCACTCGGCGTGCACCGCCACCAGGACGTCCTCGCCCACCGGGTCGCCCATCTGCAGCACGAGATGGTCGGAGCTGTCGCGCTCGTAGCCGAAGCACATCGCGCGGAAGGTGCCGTAGGCGGTGGGCAGCGCGACCGCGACCGCCTGCCCGACGTGGGACTCGGTGTAGCGACGGTAGCGGGCGAGCTCGCCGACGCTGACCCACGGCAGGTCGTGCTCGGCGGCCAGCCGCAGCGCCACGTCGCGGTCGGGTTCGTCACCGGTGTCGGAGGTGACCGCCGCGAACGCCGCGCACGCCGCCAGCGAGCTCAGCTCGCACAGGTCCAGCGCGGCCTGTTCGACGCACGGCTGGTCGAGCACGCCGCCCTGCTCGCACCGGATCGGCAGCACGTGCCCGGGGCGCACCAGGTCCTCGGCGATGGAGCGGGGGTCGGCCAGCGCCCGCAGCGTGGCGGCCCGGTCGCTGGAGGAGATGCCGGTCGTGATGCCCTCGCGGAGGTCGACCGACACCGCCGCCACCGGGCGGTCACCGGGCTGGTCGGCGCCGGACTGCCCGGGGATCCGTAGCTGGTCGAGCCGTTCAGAACGCATGGCGGCACACACGATGCCGCTGGAGTGGCGCACCATGAACGCCAGCTGCGGGGCCTGCAGGCCGGCGGCGGCCGCGGCCAGCGCGGCGGCGTCGGCGCCCTTACCCGGATCGTCCACGACCACCACCACGCCACCGCGCTTCAAGGCGACGAGTGCGGCCGCGATCCGGGTCTCGGCGTTCATCGGGCCTCCTACCTTGGGCGGGTTCGACGGGCGGGTTCGACGGGCGGGTCGACGGGCGTCCTTGCGGGCCACCCGATCGGCACAACCGGGTCGGCACAACCGTACGGCCAGCCATCGCCGGCGGAGCGGGGAGTCGGTGAACGGCCTACCTTCCGGTGATCTCGGCGATCTCCTCGGTGCTGAACCCGAGCTCGTCGAGCACCTTCGCGGTGTGCTCCCCCAGCGCCGGCACCGCGCCGGGTTCCCCCTCCCAGGCCGGGTCGATGCCCGGGTTGCGCAGGCCCCGGACCGGACCCACCGGAGTCGGGTACTCGCGCCAGCGGTCGGTGAGCTGCGGATGGTTCAGCACGTCGACCAGGTCGTTCACCCGGCCGTTGGCGATGCCGGCCTTGTCCAGCAACCGGGCGGTCTCCTCGCTGGTCAGCGTGGAGGTCGCGGCCGCGACGGCGGCGTCCACCTCGGCCCGGTTGGCGCAGCGGGCCACGTTGGTGGCGTAGTCCGGGTGGACGGCGAGGTCGGGCCGCCCCAGCACGTCGGTGGCCAGCCGTACCCACTCGGAGTCGTTCTGGACGCTGATCAGCACGTCCGGCCCGTCGGATGTCGGGTAGGCGTCGTAGGGGCAGACCGCCGGGTGGCTGAGCCCGCAGCGTTCCTGCTGGCGGCCGGTGGCGTCGGCGGCGGTCAACGGGTAGCCCATCCACTCGGTCAGGGCGGTGAGCAGGCTGATCTCCAGGCTCGCTCCCTGGCCGGTGACGCCCCGCCCGACCAGCGCGGCCAGGATCGCGTTGGCGGCGGTGGATCCACCGGCGATGTCCCCGACCGGGATGCCGGCCTTGGCCCGGTGATCGCCGTCCCCGGTGATCGCGATGACCCCGGACTCGCCCTGGACCAGCATGTCGTAGGAGCGCCGACCGGCGTACGGGCCACTGGAGCCGTACCCGTTGATCGAGCAGACGATCAGCTCCGGGCGCCGGGCCCGCAGAGTCTCGGCGTCGATCCCCAACCGTTGGGCGGCGGCCGGCGAGAGGTTGTTCATCACGACGTCGGCCCGGTCGATCAGCCTGCGCAGCACCTCCGACCCGAGCGGGGTCTTGACGTCGATCTCGACCGATTCCTTGCCCCGGTTCAGCCAGATGAAGTGGCTGGCCATGCCGCGCACCGCGTGGTCGTAATCGCGGGCGAAGTCACCGGCGCCCGGCCGCTCGACCTTGATCACGCGTGCACCGAGGTCGGCGAGCTGGCGGCTGCCGAACGGCCCGGCCACCGCGTGCTCCACGGTCACCACGGTGACTCCCGACAGCGGCCCGTTCGCCATACCCGTCCTCCACTCGGTCCCGGACCCCACATTAGTCAGCCCCGGTCCGTGCGACCCGGGCAACCACCGGGGGTCTGGACCGGAGTGCTGGCTCGCGCTATTCTTTCATCGTCTGTTGAATTAAGGACGAACCGACCACAGCGGCGAAGCAGAGGAAGTGGCCATGAACCCGCCGACCACCGCGGTTCTGGACCCGGAGCCCGCACTCGCGTACGACCCGACGCCCGCCGTCCGGGCCCGGGGCCTGACCGTCGACCTGGGCGGGAAGCGCATCCTGCACGGGCTCACCTTCGACGCCCCGGCCGGCCGGATCACCGGGTTGCTCGGCCCGAGCGGCTGCGGCAAGACGACGCTGATGCGCTGCGTGGTCGGTGTGCAGCAGATCAGCGCGGGCACCGTCGGCGTGCTCGGCGAGCCCTCCGGCGCGCCCGCCCTACGCAGCCGGGTCGGCTACGTGACCCAGGCCGCGTCGGTGTACACCGACCTCACGGTGCGCGACAACGTCCGCTACTTCGCCGCCATCTACGGGGTCTCCCCCCGCGCCGCCGACCGGGCCCTGGTCGACGTCGATCTGGCCGACCGCGCGGGCCAGATGGTGCGCACCCTGTCCGGCGGGCAGCGGACGCGGGTGTCGCTGGCCTGCGCGCTGCTGGCCGCACCGGAGCTGCTGGTGCTCGACGAGCCGACGGTCGGGCTGGACCCGGTGCTGCGTCGCGAGCTGTGGGTCCGGTTCCACGCGCTGGCCGAGGCCGGCACCGCGCTGCTGGTGTCCAGCCACGTGATGGACGAGGCCGGCCAGTGCGACAACCTGCTGCTGATGCGGGAGGGCCGCATCGTCGCCGCCGACACCCCGGCCGCGCTGCGCACCCAGACCGGCACACAGGATCTGGAGGAGGCGTTCCTGCTGGTCATCCGGGACGCGTCGCCGAACGGTACGACGCCGGACGGCGCCCAGGAGGTGGCCCGATGACCATCCTGCTGCCCCAGCGGCCTTCGACCGACAACCCGGCGCCGCTGAAGCGCCCCACCGCGAACGGGCACACGAGCCGGCTGGTCAACCCCCGGATCGTGGCCGCGACGGCGCGGCGGGTACTGGGCCAGCTACGCGGGGACCGGCGCACGGTCGCCATGCTGATGGTCGTCCCGAGCGCCCTGCTCTGCCTGATCAGCCAGATGCTGAACTCGCAGCCGGCGTTCAACAAGACCGGGCTGACGCTGCTGGGGATCTTTCCCTTCACCCTGATGTTCCTGGTCACCAGCATCGCGATGCTGCGCGAGCGCACCAGCGGCACCCTGGAACGTCTGCTGACCACACCGCTGTCGAAGCTCGACCTGCTGCTCGGCTACGGCATCGCGTTCGCGGTCGCCGCCACCGCCCAGGCGATCGTCACCTGTACGACCGCCTACCTGGTGCTGGACCTCTACACCCCCGGCAGCCCGGTCCTGGTGCTCGCGGTGGCCATCGCCGGAGCGGTGCTAGGCATGGCACTGGGGTTGCTGGCCAGCGCGTTCGCCACCAGCGAGTTCCAGGCCGTGCAGTTCATGCCGGTCGTGGTGTTCCCGCAGGTGTTCCTGGGCGGGCTGTTCGTGCCGCGCGAGCAGATGTCGGACGTGCTGCACGCGATCAGCTACGCCCTGCCGATGACCTACAGCATCGACGCCCTGGACGAGGTGGGTAGCACGTCGCTGGTGAGCCTGGAGTACCTCGGCGACATGTGCGCCGTCCTCGGTGCGGCCCTGCTGGCGCTGGTACTGGCCGCGACCACACTGCGGCGGCGCACCGGCGACCGCACCGAGGCGCAGGCCCGGCGGCTGAGGTTGATCCCGCTGAGCCTCGCCGCGCTGGCGAGTGCGTTCCTGGTCTTCTACTGGGTGGACACCAGCCACTACGTCACCACCGACAACGCCGTAGTCGACGGCGACCAGATCCCGATCATCGCCCCGGTCTCCGGCACCCTGGTCGACTGGGACGCCACATTGGGCGCCACCGTGCGCGACGACCAGGTCGTGGGGCGGCTGCAGCTGCCGGGCGCCGGTGCTCCGCGCCGGGTACTGCGGGCGCCGAGTGAGGGCACCGTCGTGGTGGACGACGGGGTGAACGGGTCGTTCGTGACGGCGGGCACCCGGCTCGGCGTGGCCTACGACCTACCCAGCGCCTACGTCACCGCCCGGATCGACGAGGGCGACCGCGACGACGTGGCGCTCGGCCGGCAGGTCGACGTCCGCCTGGACTCCGCGCCGGACCGCCCCCTGGTCGGCTACGTGCAGGAGATCCAGCCCTCAACGGCATCGCCCTTCGACCGGAGCGCGCCGGACAACTCGAAGAGCAGCTTCGACCGCTACGACCAGGTCATCCCGGTCAAGATCGTGGTACCGGACCACCGGGGCGTGTCGTTCATCCCTGGCCTCAACGTGACCGTGAAGATCCACAAGAACTGACTGTCTCCAAATGAGTTCCGGGCAGGTACAACTGTTCGGGTGGACCCGAGCCAGGTGAGGACCCGGACGGCGCTGATCGTCGACTACGCCGGGGTGATGACCTGTCCGGTCGGCGACTGCCTGCGCGCGTGGATGATCGGCGACGGGCTCGACCCTCAACAGTGCGCGGGTTTCATGCACGACCTCGCGGTCCGGTCGATCACCGAGGGCGCGGGCCCGGTCCACGGGCTGGAGGTCGGCACCTGGTCGGCCGACCGGTTCGAGCAGGCGATGGCCGACGAGCTGGCCGAGGCCGGACTCGGAGTGGTCACGGCCGAGGGCCTGCTGAACCGCATGTTCGGCGGGCTCGCCCCCGACCTCATGATGGCCGACCTGGTCGGCAAGGCCCGGGCCGCCGGCGTCCGCACCGCGCTGCTCTCGAACTCGTTCGGCCTGGAGTACCCCCGCGAGGACTGGGACCGCCTCTTCGACACGACGGTGATCAGCGGCGAGGTCGGCCTGCGCAAGCCCGACGCGGCGATCTACCGGATGACGTGCTCGCAGCTGGGAGTGCAGCCGCACGAGGCGGTGTTCGTCGACGACATGGCCCCGAACGTCGACGCGGCCGAGGCGCTGGGCATGGCCGGGGTGGTGCACGTCGACACCCCGACCACACTGCCCCACCTCGAGCGCCTGCTCGGCATCTCCCTGCGCTGAGCTCTAGGCCTGCTTCACCAGGCGGCAGATCTCGGCCGAGCGCTCGATCGTCTTCTCCGGCTCGGTCGGCACCAGCAGCGGCGCGATGTCGGCGATCAGGTGCAGGTTCGCCCCGGCGGCCACGAACGGCTTGATCTCAGCCGCGATGTCCGCCGGAGTGCCGTGGAAGTAGGTCTTGCGCACGATGTCGCGCGGTGTGCGGTCGACGACGTCCATGATCTGGTCGAGGCTCAGCGAGTTCGGCTTCATGTGGAACGCGTAGTGCCAGTCGCGCGGCATGACCGGCTCGAGGCCCTCGGGGTCCCAGTCGTTCTGGTTGATCCGCCCGCCCGTCGCGGC
>Ga0310811_10012302_pt1 | contig 11105 bp, 9 predicted proteins | sample YCmetagenome_FD_207642 | JGI IMG/M metagenome (GOLD analysis project Ga0310811, IMG submission 207642) | Soil microbial communities from experimental microcosm in Duke University, North Carolina, United States - YC | ecosystem: Engineered > Artificial ecosystem > Soil microcosm > Unclassified ... | reverse complement strand
AGTGACCGGCAAAGTGATCGACGTGCTCGTCGAGGAAGGGCATCCGGTCCGTCAGGGACAGATCCTCGCGCACCTCGACGATACACAGGTGCGCGCGGCGCTGAACTTCGCCGAGGCGCAACTCGCATCTTCGCGCAAAGCCGCGGCTGAAGACGAAGCGCGCCTGAAGCAGGCAGAGCTGACGCTCGGCCGCCAGCAGCAGCTGATGAAAGAGAACGTCGTCGGCAAGGCCGAGCTCGACAACGCCCAGGCGGAAGTAGACGCGCTGCGGGCTCGAATCGCATACTCCCAGCAGCAGGTCGGCGTGGCCGAACGCCAGGTGGAGATGCAGCGCACGAACCTGGACGACATGGTCGTACGCGCCCCGTTCGGCGGCGTCGCGATCTCCAAGGATGCCCAGCCGGGCGAAATGATTTCCCCGGTGTCGGCCGGGGGCGGGTTCACACGCACCGGCATCTGCACGATCGTCGACATGTCATCGCTCGAGATCGAAGTCGACGTCAACGAGAGCTACATCAATCGCGTGCGCAACGGACAGAAAGTGGACGCCGTACTCGATGCGTATCCCGACTGGACGATTCCGGCGCACGTAATCACGACGATCCCGTCTGCCGATCGGCAGAAGGCAACGGTGAAGGTACGCATCGGATTCGATCGTGCGTCGGCGTCGGACTCGCGCAGGGAGTCCTCGAAAGGCGACCTCCTGGACCCGAGGATTCTTCCCGACATGGGCGTCAAGGTCTCCTTCCTGCGTGAGGAGCCGCCGGCGGGTCAGCCGCAGCGGGCGATTGCGCGGGCCATCGTTCCAAAGGCCGCAGTCCGCTCCGTCAACGGCCAGCAGGTCGTGTTCGTGCTGAACGGAGATCGCGTCGAGCGGCGGGCGGTGAGCGTCGGCGACGTCACCGGCGACCGCGTGGAAGTGCTCTCAGGCGTAAGCGCGGGTGAACGAGTGGTGGTCGACGGACCGCAGGCATTGAAGGATGGCGACAAGGTCAAGGTGCAGTAATGGCTGAATCTCTCGTATCGGTCCAGAACCTCCACAAGGTCTATCACCGCGGCGGCGAGCGGATCGACGTTCTCAAGGGCGTCACGCTCGAGATTCCACCCGGCGACTTCCTCGCGCTGATGGGTCCATCGGGATCGGGCAAGACGACGCTGCTTAACCTGCTGGGCGGGCTCGATACGCCGACCGAGGGCTCCATCACGGTTGCGGGCGATCGCCTCGACAAGCTGTCGGGCAGCCGGCTCTCGGCGTGGCGCGCGCGACACATCGGATTCGTCTTCCAGCTGTACAACCTGCTGCCGGTGCTGACGGCGGCGCGGAACGTGGAGCTGCCGCTGCTGCTGACCAAACTGGGAAAGGCCGATCGGCGCAAGCGCGTCCAGGTCGCCCTGTCCGTCGTCGGGCTCGCCGAGCGGATGAACCACTATCCGAGACAGCTCTCGGGCGGCCAGGAACAGCGCGTCGGCATCGCGCGCGCGATCGTGACGGATCCGACGCTGCTGCTCTGCGACGAGCCGACCGGCGACCTCGATCGGAAGTCCGGCGATGAAATCCTCGACCTGCTGCAGGCGCTCAACCAGCAGCACGGCAAAACGATCGTGATGGTGACCCACGATCCGCACGCCGCGGTGCGCGCGAAGCGCACGCTGCATCTCGAGAAAGGCGTGCTGGTCGCGGAGGAGGCGGTCGCATGAAATTCCTGTATCTCGTCTGGCGCAACCTGATGCGGCGGAAGTTCCGCACGGCTTTTACGATCGGCGCGATCTTCTTCGCCTTTCTGCTCTTCGGCGTCCTGATGGCGATCAGGATGGCGTTCAGCATGGGCGTCGACATGGCAGGCCAGGGGCGGCTCATGGTGATGGACAAAGTGTCCATCATCAATCCCCTGCCGGCGGCGTACGAGAACCAAATCCGGGCCGTCGGCGGCGTTACCGACATCACGCACGCGAACTGGTTCGGCGGGTACTACCAGGAGGTACGCAACCAGTTCGCGACGTTTGCCGTGGATCCCGAAAGCTGGCTGCGCATCTACAACCGCGAGTACGACCTGCCCGACGACCAGAAGAAAGCCTTCTTCGCCGATCGCACGGGAGCCATCGTCGGGAGCGATACGGCGAGGAAGTACGGCTTCAAGGTCGGCCAGCGGGTGCCGATCAACGGCACAATCTATCGGCGGCCCGACGGCGGGCCGTGGGAGTTCACGATCGACGGAATCTACGACTCGAAGCTGAAAGGCGCCGACAAGACCCAGCTCGTCTTCAATTACCAGTTCCTGCGCGAGACGATCCCCGAGCAGAGCGGCTTCAGAGATCGCTACAACTGGTATGTGTTCACGATCGCGGATCCGGATCGGGCACCGGCGATTGCCGAAAAAGTCGATTCACTGTTCGCGAACTCCCCATCGGAGACGAAGACGAACACCGAGAAGGCGTTCGTGTCCGACTGGGCGAAGCAGGTCGGAGACATCGGAAAGATCATGATGTGGATCGTCGCGATGGCGATGTTCACGATCCTGCTCGTGGCCGGCAACACGATGGCGCAGGCCATTCGCGAGCGCACGAACGAACTCGCCGTGCTGAAGACGCTCGGCTTCACCGAACGCCGGATCCTCTGGATGGTGCTCGCGGAGTCCACGATGATCGCCGTCGTCGGGGGCGGCATCGGTCTGGCGCTCTCGTACACGATCATTACGCTGACCGGCGATCCCACCCATGGGATGCTGCCGGTGTTCTACTTCCCCGGGCCGGCCGTTCTCATGGGAATCGGGCTCGTCCTGCTGCTGGGCCTGGCGGCCGGCTGCCTGCCCGCGTGGCAGGCCAGCCGCCTGCGCATCGTCGACGCGCTGCGGAGAAACTGATGTTCTCGCAAATCATTGCCGTCACCGGCGTCAACCTCCGTTCGATCCGTGCGAGGCTCGGCTCGTCGAGCGTGGCGGTGATCGGCATTGCCGGCGTGGTGCTCGTGTTCGTCGCCGTTCTCTCGATTGCCGAAGGCGTCGCCGCCACGATGAAAGCCTCTGGGGATCCCGATACGGTCATGATCCTCCGCGCGGGGAGCGACACCGAGATGACGAGCGGCCTCGCGGGAGACTCGGTGCGTATCATCCAGGATGCCCCCGGCGTTGCGCGCGATGGGACCGGCACCCCGCTGACCTCGCCTGAATTGTTCGTGGTCGTGGATCACCCGCTGAAGCGATCGGGCAGTGCCGCGAACGTCCCGCTCCGTGGCGTCACACCTGAAGCATTCAAGGTCCACGACAAGCTCCGGATCGTCGAAGGCCGCAATTTCGAGTTCGGCAAGAACGAAGTGATCGCGGGAAAAGCGGCGCAGCGGCAGTTCGTCGGCCTCGACGTCGGCACACCGCTCAAGTGGGGCCAGAACACCTGGACGCTCGTCGGTATCTTCGACGACGGCGGTTCGGTGGCGGAGTCCGAGATCTGGTGCGACGTGAAGGTGCTCCAGCCGGCGTACCGCCGCGGCAACAGCTATCAATCCGTGTACGCGAAGCTCGCCTCCGCTGATTCGTACCAGCAGCTAAAGGACTCGCTGACGTCGAACCCGCAGCTGACGGTTTCGGCGATGCGCGCTCCGGAGTACTACGCGTCGCAGACGGAAACGCTGCAGACGATCATCAAGACGATCGGCGGCATCATCGCGGTCCTGATGGGCGTGGGCGCCATCTTTGGCGCGGTGATCACGATGTACACGGCCGTCGCGAGCCGCACGCGCGAAATCGCGACGCTGCGCGCGCTCGGTTTCGGCAGCTTCCCCGTCGTGGTGTCGGTGATCGTGGAGGCGTCCTGTCTCGCCGTCATTGGCGGCCTCATCGGCGGCCTCGTCGCGTACGCCGCCTTCAACGGCTACGAGACCGCCACGATGAATTTCCAGTCGTTCAGCCAGATGGCGTTCCGGTTTGCGGTGACGCCTCAACTGCTCGGCACCGCGCTCTTTTACGCGCTGTTGATGGGCATTCTTGGCGGACTGCTGCCCGCCATCCGGGCAGCGAGACTGCCTGTCGTCACGGCGTTGCGTGAACTATAAGGTGACCGCCGACTGCGTCAAAAGGTACGAAGCGCGGCAGCACCCGTAGCGGATCCAGACAACGACCGACAGCGGGGCGTACAAGTGGCCGGTCCGCCCGCGCACCCCCCGGCATCGCACTTCGCGGGCACAGGCTGTAAGCCGCACGAACGGAAAGCCTTCCGACCTATACCTCCGACAGTAACCCCTGCCACGTGCCAGCGGGGCGGGCGGCACACGTGTTGCTCCTCGTCATAGCACTGCAAGACAGATTTTTTCGGCGGCGTTACCCAGGGGAGAGTTCTCTATGCGGATCGAGGACGTGCTGCAGCGAATCCAGGGCGAGTTCGTCGAAATGCCCGGTCTTCGCCTGACGGCCGCACAGGCGCAGCGTCTGTGGGGGCTCGAGCGCGACCTCTGCGATTCGCTGCTTGGGGCGTTGGTCGATGCGAAATTCCTGTCTCGGACGCGAGATGGAGCGTTCATCCGCGTCGACGGCGCGCGTCCGACCCAGGTCACGATTCCACGCCAGACGCCTCGGGCGGCTGTCGCGTAGGCGACGGGTGAGTTGGTGCATTCAGGGAGTTGATGAATTAGTGAGTTGATGCGGTTCCCCACACCGGCTCCGGCCGGCTGACACCCTGCCTCGTCAGCCATTTTCGCCGGACCGTATCCTCGAACCCGGGCGGGCAGCGCCCGCGGCCAAGGCTCAGATCGGGAGTTGAAGGCAACAGCCTTCAACCTCCCGGTCCCGACTCCAGTTTCCGTAATCAGCGTTTGAGGCTGAAAGGCGTAACCAGGCCGTCCGCGGCGGGAATGTAGATGCGCGACTCGTCGTCACCGCGCCGGTAGACGGGGAATCCGTGATACGTGCCGATCTCCGTGAACCGCGCTTCGCCGAGCGCCATCGGCTGACCGCCGGCAAACCACCGCTGACCCTCGTATGTGACCCACACGCCATTGATACCTTCGGGCCGTCGGGCGCTCTCTACGGGACCTCCGGAACTCAACGGAACGGTCCTCCCTGACGTCGCGACGGCTGGCGCCTGCACCGGCGGCTGCTCGAGCGGCGATACGTCGTAAGGCCGCGCGTACCCCGGGGGCGCGGGGGCCTGGCGGTACCGGTCCAATTCCACTACTCCAGCCGCGCCTGGGAGCCGACCCATTTCAGTCGCGGCGGCGGGTGGAAATGCGGGCGTGATGCTCCCGGTCGTCCCGGCGAGCGCGCCATCGCGGCGACGCTGGTACGGCTGCATCATGCCGCCCGCTACGGGCACGTAGACGACGCTAAACGGGTCGAGCGTTGCGTCCGTATAGAGTGGAATGCCGCGGAACGACCCCGCGCGGACCATCTCGTTCGGGCTGAAGAAACGTGCCGCCCCGGCCGGGTAGTAATAGTCGCCCGACCAGATGATCGGTTCGCCGGAGCGGAACCAGGGCTCGTTCTCCGCGGTGACCAGCGGAGGGGACGCGGGTTGCCACGTCGCCTGCGCGTATGCCGCGGCTGGCGTGAGGAAGAACACCGCGGCCAGAAGTGCCTGTCGAGCTGCTGTCAACACACGCGCCTCCGACCGTTACGCAATCAACCCTTGTGCCGGTACACTCGGGCTTTTCCGCCGGGTCCCGCGTCGGTTGGTGTCTCGAATCGGGCAGGAAATCGGGCATTTACGAACTGCCATCGCCAACTTGAACCGATGAAGCGGGAGGCCGCGCGCGAAGCGTCACCCTCCAGGATGCTTTTTGTCAGCGTCTCCGCCAATAACGGGCGAGTCCTTGATACGAGTAGTTCAGCCCGCCCGCGTGCATGTACCCTTCCGCTTCGCTTTCTCCGACGCGCTGTCGCAGGATCGCCGCGGCCTCGTCCGTAAATTGACGCTGCCTGCTCGCGTCGTCCAGCGAGGCGTCGGCGAGCAGCCGGCGGACGATGCGGCTCCAGTCGGCGAGGTTCTCGAACATCGCCTGCAGGTGCTGACGCGCGCCGTGGACGGCGCCGAAGTGCGTGAGGAAGAGCGTATCGGGATCCCAAGCCAGGATCCGCTCCTGGCTGACGTGCCAGCCCTCGATGTCGATGTCCGGGGGCGGCGTCGGCGGCATCACGTAGGACCCTGAGCCGCGGCGGATTCCCGCGGTGTCGCCGACGAACGCCACTCGCGATGCCGCATCGAGGTACGACACATGGTGCGAGGCGTGACCCGGCGTGTACTCGACTCGGATCTCTCGTCCGACGACCGCGAGTGTTTCTCCGCCTTTCAGCACTCGGATGCGTGCGGCCGCCACCGGCCGCACCTCTCCCCAGAGCCGATCCATGTCCTGTCCGTACAAACGTCCAGCGCTGCTCAGCAGCTTTGACGGATCGATCATGTGCGGCGCACCCCGCTCGTGTACATACACATCCATGTGCGGATGGCGTTCGAGGATGGCCCCCGTCGCGCCTGCGTGATCGAGGTGAATATGGGTCAGCAGCAGCTGGCGCACGTCTCCGAAGTCGATGCCTTTTTTCTCAAGCTCCCGCTCGAGCGTCTCCAGCGTCGTCGCAGGCCCTGGATCGACGAGGGCGACGCCAGCCGCGCCATGCAGGATCGCCGTCGCGATGATCGCCGGGCGTCCGAGGAAGTCGAGGTCTACGTAGTCAAGTCCGGAAGCGAGGGCGGGCATTCGTTATCGTCTGATGCGGAGGCCGGTCCGGAACGCGCTGCACCTCGTTTCACGTCCGCGCCTATGGGTGCGCATCTTAGCAGCTTGTTAGAATGACTTGAGACAGATGGGGGACACCGGGCGTCAAACGGGGGGAGAGGTCCTCGAGGGGACCCGGCAGGAAACCAAGAAGCCGGACCTCTACAAGGTCCTGCTGCTCAACGACGACTACACCACGATGGACTTCGTCGTCGAGATCCTCGAAACGGTCTTCCAGAAGGGCCCGGCCGAAGCCTATCGCATAATGATGGCGGTCCACACGCAGGGGAAGGGACTCTGCGGCGTGTATCCGTTCGAAGTTGCGGAGACCAAGGTCGCAACGGTGATCGATCTCGCGCGAGGCAGCGGTTTTCCGCTGCGCGCCGCGATGGAACCTGAATAGCACGTGAAACATGTTTAGCCCCGCTCTCGAGGTCGTTCTGACGGTCGCCTATCGCGAGGCCGCTGCGCGGCGTCACACGCACCTGACGCTCGAGCACCTGCTGTACGCGCTTGCACACGACCCGGACGGCGAACGGATCCTCGCCGCGTGCGGCGCCGATCTGCCCCAGCTCCGTCGTGACCTCGACCGCTACCTCAACGACCACATCGAAACGTTTTCGCGGGGTCAGCAGAAAGAGCCCGAGCAGACGATGGCGTTCCGTCGCGTGCTGCAGACGGCTGTGCTGCACGTTCAGAGCGCGGGGCGCCAGGAAGTGCAGTCCGGCGACGTCCTCGCCGCGACGCTGCAGCAGTCGAAGTCGTACGCCGCACAGCTGCTCGCAGCCCAGGGCGTATCACGTCTCGACGTCCTGGAATACATCACGCACGGCATCAGCAAGCTGCCGCCGTCGTCAGGCAGCGCCTCGGATGGCGAGGCGCCCGCAGGCGATGCGGACGCGGGAGCGGGCGACCGCGGCGCGGCCACCGCACGCGATCCGCTCGGAGCATATGCGATGAACCTGACCGAGCGCGCGAAGAGCGGCGCGCTCGATCCGCTGATCGGCCGGACGATGGAACTGCAGCGGACCATGGAGATCCTGTGCCGGCGCCGGAAGAACAATCCGGTCTTCGTCGGCGACGCCGGCGTCGGCAAGACCGCGCTGGCAGAGGGTCTCGCCGCGCGGCTGCTACAGGACGACGTCCCCTCGATTCTGCAGGGGGCAGAGGTCTTTTCGCTGGATACGACGGCGCTTCTCGCGGGCACGCGATTCCGCGGCGACTTCGAGGAGCGGTTCAAGGCCGTGATCGGTGCGCTCGCCAAACGGCCGATGCCCATCCTGTTCATCGACGAGATCCATTCGACCGTCGGCGCCGGCGCGACGACGGGCGGCACGATGGACCTCGCGACGCTCATCAAGCCGATCCTCACCACCGGGCAGCTGCGCGTTGTCGGATCGACGACCCACGAGGAGTTCAAGCACGTCGAAAAGGACCGGGCGCTTGCGCGCCGGCTGCAGAAGATCGCGGTCGACGAGCCGTCCATTCCCGAGACGATTCGCATCCTGCAGGGGCTTCGCTCCCGCTACGAGAGCCATCACCGCGTGCGCTTCTCGGACGACGCGCTCGAGGCGGCGGGGCGCCTCGCGGCGCGGCACTTGCGCGATTACAAGCTGCCAGACAGCGCGATCGATGTGCTCGACGAAGCAGGCGCGCGGGCGAGACTGAACGCCGGAGCGTCGAACGACGATGCGACTATCGAGGTCGCGATGCCGCAGATCGAAGAAGTCGTCGCGCGCATGGCGCGCATCCCTGCGAAGCAGGCAAGCTCCTCCGACAAAGATCGGCTGCGCACGCTCGAGGAATCACTGGGGCGGGTCGTGTTCGGTCAGGAATCCGCCGTGCAGCTCGTCGCGCGTGCGATCAAACGGTCGCGCGCCGGGCTCGGCCAGCCGGATCGTCCGGCCGGCTGCTTCCTGTTCACCGGACCGACCGGTGTCGGCAAAACGGAACTCGCCAAACAGCTCGCGCTGCACCTCGGCAACGAATTCACACGCTTCGACATGAGCGAGTACATGGAGAAGCACGCCGTCGCGCGGCTGATCGGCGCGCCGCCGGGCTACGTGGGCTTCGAGCAGGGAGGGCTGCTGGTCGACGCCGTCAGGACGCATCCGTACAGCGTCGTGCTGCTCGACGAAATCGAGAAGGCGCATCCCGACATCTTCAACATCCTGCTGCAGGTGATGGACCACGCGACGCTGACCGACAACAACGGTCGCAAGGCCGATTTCCGGCAGGTCGTGCTCATCATGACGTCCAACGCGGGCTCGCGCGAGATGAGCGCGGCGTCGATTGGCTTCGCGGACCTCGCGGGCTCCGGCGGCGTGGATCATCGCAACCGGGCCGCGCAGACACGCTCGAAGGCCGCCGTCGAGAAGCTGTTCAGCCCGGAATTCCGGAACCGCCTCGATGCCATCGTCAACTTCCAGCCGCTCACCGAGAGCGTCATGGAGACGATCGTCGACAAGTTCATCATCCAGCTCGAAGAGCAGCTCGCGGAACGGCGCGTTGCGATCTCGCTGCTCCCGGCCGCGCGCGCGTATCTGGCGAAGAAAGGCTACGACCCGATTTATGGCGCCCGCCCGCTCGCGCGCGTCATTCAGAGCGACGTGCGAGACCGCCTCACGGACGAGATCCTGTTCGGCGCGCTCGAAAACGGCGGCACCGTGACGCTGGATTACGACGCACAGGAACTCCAGTTCTCGTTTGCACCGAGAAGCGACAGTGAGTGACGAGCACGACATCCCGGTAAAGGTCGTGGACCGACGCTGGTGGGCGCGCGGCGAGGACGCCGCACCGGCCGCCGGCGAGCCGGCGCGCAAGCCGACCTATGTCGAGGAGCTGGAGCGGCAGCTTGCCGAAAAGGACAAGGCCGCTCAGGAATACCTCTCGAAGTACCGCGCCGCGTCGCAGGAGTTCGAGAATGCCCGCGCACGGATGCGGAAGGAGCTTGCGAAGGACGCCGAACGCAGCCGGCGCGAAGTTCTCGTGAGCCTCCTCGAAGTCGTCGACAATCTCGACCGCGCGATCGACGCGGCGATGCAGGCCGGTACGCCGCCGAACGACCCGTTGCTTCAGGGTGTCGAGATGGTCCGCCGGCAATTCCTGGCGAAGCTCGAAGGCTTCGACGTCAGACGGATCGACGCCGCCGGCACCACGTTCGATCCGCTGCTGCACGAGGCGGTGAGCGCAGTCCCGGCGTCCGACGCGGCGCTCGACGGCCGAATCGTCGGAATCGTGCGGCAGGGATACCGGATCGGCGACGAAGTGCTGCGTCCCGCGCTGGTCGCGGTGGCGCGGCACGGCGAACACACCCTCCAGCGCTGAGCCGGGTGGCCAACACTCGGTAAGTGCGCATTCTCTTCGCGACGTTCGGATCGCTCGGGGACCTCCACCCTGTCATCGCGCTCGGACTCGAGCTGCAGCGCCGCGGCCACGCCGCGGCGATCGTGACGTCGGAGTATCACCGCGATCGAATACGGAAGACGGGCCTTGGCTTCTACCCCGCCGCCCCGGACCTGCGGCCCGACGATAAAGCGCTGATCCGCGCGACCATGGACGAACGGCGTGGACCGGAGGAAGTCGTCCGGTTCATGCTCCGCGAATTGCCGCGCACCTACGCGGACTACGAGCGCGCCGTCAACGCGGATGGCGGCGCCGATCTGATCGTCACGAGCGATCTCGCCTACGCAGGGCCCATCCTGGCCCAGAAAACCGGCGTGCCGTGGGCATCGCAGGTGCTGTCGCCCATCTCCTTTCTCTCGCCCTACGACGAGACGGTGCTGCCGCCGCTGCCGTGGCTGCGGCACCTGCATGCGTTGGGGCCTGGCGTCTACGGTGCCGTGCTGGGGCTGGCGAAGCGCGCCGCGAGGCGCCTCACGACTCCAATCAACGATTTCCGGATGTCGCTCGGCCTCCCGCCGGTGCGGGATCCGTTTTTCGATGACAAACACGCGCCGACGCTCGTGCTGGCGATGTTCTCTCGTGTGATCGCCGAACCGCGGCCGGACTGGCCGCCGCAGACCGTGATGACCGGGTACGCCTTCTACGACGGCGACGAACCGGAGCTGTCATCCGATCTCACGGCCTTTCTCGACGCCGGTGCGGCGCCGATTGTTTTCACGCTCGGCTCCGCGGCCGTGTACGATCCCGGATCCTTTTTCGTGGAGAGCGCCGCCGCGGCGCGCGGTCTGCATCGCCGGGCCGTTCTTCTCGTCGGCCCCGAGCCGGGGCCGCTTGCGCCGGCCGGCGATGACGTCGACATCAGCGCTTACGCGCCGTTTTCAAAGCTGTTTCCACGGGCGGCGGCTATCGTCCATCAGGGCGGATCCGGCACGACCGCACAGGCCATGCGGTCCGGCCGCCCGATGGTGATCGTCCCCTACGCACACGACCAGCCCGACAACGC
>Ga0310811_10012301_pt1 | contig 11105 bp, 7 predicted proteins | sample YCmetagenome_FD_207642 | JGI IMG/M metagenome (GOLD analysis project Ga0310811, IMG submission 207642) | Soil microbial communities from experimental microcosm in Duke University, North Carolina, United States - YC | ecosystem: Engineered > Artificial ecosystem > Soil microcosm > Unclassified ... | reverse complement strand
CGAGCGCGAGCTGCCAGCCGTCGCGGGCCTCGCCGATGAACTGCTGCAGGATGCCGAGCGTCGCCTGCATCAGCTCGCCGTTGTAGTCGTACCAGCCCGTCAGCGTGGCGATGTTCTCGAACTCGCGCGTGGAGAGGAAGCGCAGCATCTCGAGCTCGGGGTTGATCCCCGGCTCGACGCGGCGGAAGACCTTCAGCACCTGCTCCTCGCCGAAGACGATCGACGTGTTGGACTGCTCGGCCCCCATCGGGCGGATGTCGCCGCTCGGCGTCACGCCGCCGTGGAAGGACACGCCGTCGGCCGCGCTCTCGTTGCCGAAGAGCTCGGCGAGCGCCCGCACGGCGCCCGGCTCGCCGGGCAGCAGCTGGTAGAGCTCGTGCGTGCCGGAGTTGAAGCGCAGTTCGACGATCTCGAGGTCGAGCACCGGCGCCGCGCTCAGCGGCACGCGCCGCAGGACGTTGACGCCGGCGACCTCGCGCGACTTGGAGGCGAACCAGCGCTGCTCCATGAGCCACTGCTCCAGCGGCTCGGTGGTCTGGTCGGGCAGCGAGGTCATCGGTCGTCCTCCTCGAGGCGAAACCAGAAGAAGCCGCGCGGCGCGAGCGTCAGGAGATACGGGAGCTCGCCGATCCGGGGAAACGCGGTGCGGCCGAACATCTCGACGGGGCGCCGGCCGTTGTACCAGCTCAGGTCGAGCTCGACGGCCTGCGCGGAGCGCGCGAGGTTGTGGACGCACAGCACGACGTCGTCCTCGTACGCGCGGATGCAGGCGAAGATCTTCGGGTTGCCGGGGGTCAGGGCCTCGAAGCTGCCGAGGCCGAACACGGGATGTTCCTTTCTCAGGGCGATGAAGCGCCGCAGCCAGCGCAGCAGTGAGCTGGGCGTGCGCAGCTGGGCCTCCACGTTGACGGCCTGGTAGCCGTAGACGGGGTCCATCAGCGGGGGCGCGTAGAGCTGGGCGAAGTCCGCGCGGCTGAAGCCGCCGTTGCGGTCGCCGGTCCACTGCATCGGCGTGCGCACGCCGTCGCGGTCGCCGAGGTAGACGTTGTCGCCCATCGCGATCTCGTCGCCGTAGTAGAGGACCGGCGAGCCCGGGAGGCTGAAGAGCATCGCGTGCAGCAGCTCGATCTCGTCGCGGCCGCCGTCCATGAGCGGCGCGAGGCGGCGGCGGATGCCGACGTTGAGCTTCATCCGCGGGTCCTTGGCGTACTCCGCGTACATGTAGTCGCGCTCCTCGTCGGTGACCATCTCGAGCGTCAGCTCGTCGTGGTTGCGCAGGAACAGGCCCCACTGGCAGTTGGGCGGGATGTGCGGCGTCTGGGAGAGGATCTCGAGGATCGGCGTGGCCTCCTCGCGGCGCAGCGCCATGAACATCCGCGGCATGACGGGGAAGTGGAAGGCCATGTGGCACTCGTCGCCGTCGCCGAAGTAGTCGACGACGTCGGCCGGCCACTGGTTGGCCTCGGCGAGCAGGACGCGATCGGGGTACTCGGCGTCGACGACGCGGCGCACCTCGCGCAGGAACGCGTGCGTCTCCTCGAGGTTCTCGCAGTTCGTGCCGTCGCGCTCGAAGAGGTAGGGGACGGCGTCGAGGCGGAAGCCGTCGAGGCCGGCATCGAGCCAGAAGCGCAGGACGTCGAGCATCGCCTCCCGCACCTCGGGGTTGTCGTAGTTGAGGTCGGGCTGGTGGTGGAAGAAGCGGTGCCAGTAGTACGCGCCGGCCTTCTCGTCCCAGGTCCAGTTCGACGTCTCGGTGTCGACGAAGATGATCCGCGCGCCGCTGTAGAGCGTCGGGTCGTCGCTCCAGACGTACCAGTCGCGCTTGGGGTTGTCCGGGCTCGAGCGCGCCTGCTTGAACCACTCGTGATCCGACGACGTGTGGTTCATGACGAGGTCGGCGATGACGCGCATGCCGCGCTCGTGGGCGGCCTCGATGAACGCCCGGACGTCGTCCATCGTCCCGTAGTCGGGATGGACGCCGTAGAAGTCGGCGATGTCGTAGCCCCCGTCGCGCATCGGCGACGGGTACATCGGCAGCAGCCAGATGACATCGACGCCGAGCCACTGCAGGTAGTCGAGCTTCTCCGTCAGCCCGCGGAAGTCGCCGTGGCCGTCGCCGGTGCCGTCGTAGAACCCGCGCAGGTGGATCTCGTAGAAGACCGCGGTCTTGAACCACAGCGGGTCGGACTCGAACCAGTTCTGCGGTGCGGCGCTCATACCGAGACCCGCAGCAGGTGGGCGACGCGGTAGGGGTCCAGCCGGACGAAGTTGCGTCCCATGCGCCAGTCGAAGCTCTCGCCCGAGAGCAGGTCGGTGACGGTGAAGACGGGCGGCAGGCCCAGACCGTAGGGCACGACGACGATCCCCTCCTGCGCGGCCACGGGGTCGAGCGTCACGACGGTGATGATCGTGTTGTCGCCGGTGCGCTTGGCGTAGGCGATCAGGGCGTCGTTCTCCGTGGCGAGGAACTGGACGTTGTCGAGCTGCTGCAGCGCCGGGTTGGCGCGGCGGATCGCGTTGACGCGCGAGATGAGGTTCAGCAGCGGGCCGTGCAGCGAGCGCTCCTTGACCTCGTACTTCTCGGAGTGGTCGTACTCCTCGCTGCCGGCCCGCACCGGGACGCGCTCGAAGGACTCAAAGCCCGAGTAGACGCCGTACGCCGGGCTGAGCGTCGCGGCGAGCACGAGGCGGCTGGCGAACTTCGGCGGGCCGCCGAGCTGCAGCTCCTCGGTGAGGATGTCGGGCGTGTTGACGAAGAAGTTGGGCCGGAAGTACTCCTGCATGCCGCTCGTCGCGAGCTCGGTGACGTATTCCGTGAGCTCCCACTTCGAGCTCTTCCACGTGAAGTACGTGTAGGACTGGTTGAAGCCGACCTTCGCGAGCCGGCGCATCATCGCGGCGCGGGTGAAGGCCTCGGCGAGGAAGATGATGTCCGGGTGGGAGGCGCGCAGGTCGGCGATGAGCCACTCCCAGAACGCGACCGGCTTCGTGTGCGGGTTGTCGACGCGGAAGATCCGCACGCCGTGGTCGGCCCAGAAGCGCACGACGTCGCGCAGGGCGTCCCAGAGGCCGCGCCAGTCCTCGCTGTCCCAGTTGACGTTGTAGATGTCCTGGTACTTCTTGGGCGGGTTCTCGGCGTACTTCAGCGTCCCGTCCGGGCGGCGGTTGAACCACTCCGGGTGCTCGCGCAGCCACGGGTGGTCGGCGGAGCACTGGATCGCGAAGTCCAGCGCGATGTCGATGTCGTGCTCGCGCGCCGTGGCGACGAGCGCGTCGAAGTCGTCGATCGTGCCGAGGTCGGCGTGCAGCGCCGTGTGGCCGCCGCTCTCGTCGCCGATCGCCCAGGGCGAGCCGGGGTCGCCGGGGCCCGGGGTCATCGTGTTGTTCGGGCCCTTGCGGTTGGTGTGGCCGATCGGGTGCACCGGCGGGAGGTAGAGGACGTCGAAGCCGAGCTCGGCGAGCTTGGGCACCTGCGTCGCGACGCCCGCGAGGCCGCCCCAGGAGCGCGGGAAGAGCTCATACCAGGCGCCGAAGCGCGCGCGCTCGGGATCGACGTCGACGTGCAGGTGCTGCTCCATGACGGTCGAGCGCGTGCGGTCGGGGTGGCGCTCGACGGCCTCGGCGAGCTCGGGGTCCAGCGCCGCCTCATGTCGCGCCTCACCCGGGATCCCGTCATCGCGCAACCGCGTGAGCGCCTGCGTGATGCGCTTGCGGTCGGCGCCCTTGGCGCGCTTGGCGGCCTGCTCGAGCAGGACGACGCCCTCCGACAGCTCACCGGAGAGGTCGGGCTCGCCGGCGTCGACCTTGCGCCGCAGCTCGTCGCGCCAGCTCGCGAACGCGTCGACCCAGGCCTCGATCGTCCAGCTCCAGCGGCCGAGCGCGTCGACCTCGAACTCGCCGGCCCAGCGGTCGCCGTCGACGTGCGCGTCGATCCGCCGCATCGGGCTCTCGTACCAGCCCTCGCCGCCGGGCGGGCGGGACTTGGCGACCGCGCGCAGCACGTCGTGGCCATCGGCGAAGATGTCGGCGCTGACGGCGACGGAGTCGCCGACCGTCCGCTTGGAGGGGAACCGCCCGCAGTCGATCATCGGCGCCGGCTGCGCGATCTGGATGCGGGACGGCGGTTGGCTGCGCTTTGCGGTGGGCACTCCCCCACACTCTTTCCGTTTAAGAAGGTTCGTAACGTGACCCCCCGGCTTGACCACCGATCATCAGGGGTGCAGCTGCATCCAACCAGCCTCGCGTCGGGGAGGCTCGGCGACGACGCCTACCGCTTCGTCGACTGGCTCGCGGAGGCCGGCCAGTCGTGGTGGCAGATGCTGCCGCTCGGCCCGCCCGACCGGGCCGGCTCGCCGTACAAGTCGAAGTCGGCGTTCGCCGCCTGGCGCGGCCTGGTCGCCGATCCGTCGGCGGCCGTGAGCGACGACGAGATCGCGGCGTTCCGCGCGCGCGAGTCGTTCTGGATCGACGACTGGGCCGCCTTCGCCGGCGGGCGGCGGGCGATCGCCGACCAGGTCCGCTTCGACCGCGAGTGGCGGCGCTTGAGGGCCTACGCGGGCGAGCGCGGGGTCGGGCTCATCGGCGACGTCCCGATCTACGTCGCGCCGGGCGGCGCCGACCACCGCGCCTGGCCGCAGCTCTTTCGCTCCGGGGATGTCGCGGGCGCGCCGCCGGACACCTACAGCGACCTCGGCCAGCTCTGGGGCAACCCGCTCTACGACTGGCCCGCGCTGCAGCGGCGCGGATACCGCTGGTGGACCGAGCGCCTGCGCCGGACGTTCGCGCTCTTCGACGTCACGCGGATCGACCACTTCCGCGGCTTCGTCGCCTACTGGGCCGTGCCCGCGGACGCGCCCGACGCGCGCGGCGGGCACTGGCGGCGCGGGCCGGGGCGCGCGGTCTTCGACGCCGCCGCCGCCGAGCTCGGGGCGCTGCCGGTCATCGCCGAGGACCTCGGCGTCATCACCGAGCCCGTCGAGCGCCTGCGCCGCGCGCTCGGCTTCCCCGGGATGGCCGTGCTGCAGTTCGGCTTCGACCCGAGCGACCCGCACGGCCCGCACCGCATGGAGAACCACGAGGAGCTCAGCGTCGTCTACACCGGCACGCACGACCAGGACACGCTCGCCGGCTGGTGGTCGTCGTTGCCGGAGCCCTCGCGCGACGAGGCCCGGGCGCGGATCGCAGCGGGCGGCTTCGCCGAGGACGAGGTGTGGTGGTCGCTCATCCGCCTCGCGTTCTCCTCGCCGGCGCGGCTGGCGATGCTCCAGGCCCAGGACGTCCTCGGGCTCGGCAGCGAGGCGCGGATGAACATCCCGGGGCGGGCGACGGGCTCGTGGCGGTGGCGGATGGCGCCGGGCGCCCTGACGTCCGAGCACGCGAAGCGGCTGCGGGCGGCGAGCGAGGAGGCGGGGCGGCTGTCGCCGCGGTGACTCGGCCGGTTAGCTCGGGCGCGCAGCGCTTTCAGCATCGATGAAGGAGGCCCGGCCTGACCGGCGGGTCGAGGCGCGTGCGGATCCCGCTGCGGCAGCCGTCCGGCGTAGCCGGGGGGGAGAGCGCTCGCGACGGGCCCGCCCGTTTCCTGACCGATGCTTGATGTGCGACAGGCACCCACGAGCCCCGGAGTCGCTACCCCATAAACTCGCCGCCCTGATGGCAGCCCCCGCCACCGCCGAGGCGATCCGCGACGTCAATACGCGCTACCACGACGCCGCCGCCGATCACTACGACACGAAGTGGGGCGTGGACTTCGGCGACGTCGGTCGCGGGCAGGTCCGCGGCAAGCTCCGCAAGTTGCTCGGCACACCGCTGCCGGCGTTCGGGCGCTCGCTGGAGATCGGGTCGGGCACGGGCTACTTCACGCTGAACATGCTCCAGGACGGCGTCGTCGGCGCGGCGACGGCGACCGACATCTCGCCCGGCATGCTCGAAACGCTGCAGGCCAACGCGGCGCGGATCGGCGTGACGGTCGACACCGTCGCCTGCGACGCCGAGGCGCTGCCGTTCGCCGACGAGTCCTTCGACCTCGTGCTCGGCCATGCCGTCCTGCACCACATCCCCCACCTCGACCGGGCGTTCGCCGAGTTCCGCCGCGTCCTGCGCCCCGGCGGGCGCGTCGTGTTCGCCGGCGAGCCGTCGCGCACCGGCGACCGGATCGCCGCCTACCCGAAGCGCGCCGCGCTGCGCGCCGCCCCGCTGTGGCGCGCGCTGATCGGCGCCCGCGCGATCGAGGGCTACGAGATGCCCGACACGCACGACGCGTGGATCGAGCAGCACGCCCACGAACTCGACGACGAGGCGCTGGAGGCCTTCGTCGACGTCCATGCCTTCACGCCCGGTGACCTCTGCGCCTGGGCGAGCGACGCCGGCTTCGCCGACGTCCACGTCCGCGGCGAGGAGCTGCTCGCCAACTGGTTCGGCTGGGTCAACCGGACCCTGGAGGCGACCGCGGTCCAGGACGACATCCCGATGCTCTGGCGCCAGTACGCGTTCCGGGGCTACCTCGCGCTGCAGAAGGTCGACGTCGCGCTGCTCGAGGGCCGCCTGCCGCCCGAGGTCTTCTACAACCTCATGATCACGGCGAGGAAGCCGGGCTGACCAGCGCGGCCGAACCCTGCCGGAAGGGGCTCGTCGCGGTCGGCGACAGCATCTCCGTCGGCGAGGGCTCGATGGCGCTCGGCGTCACGCCGCTGTCCTGGGCGCAGTGGCTGGCCCGCGCGCTGGACCTGCCCTTCACGTGCTACGCCGTCAACGGCGCGACCGCCGCCGACATGCTGCGCGAGCAGCTTCCGCGCGTCCGCGCCGACTACGACGTCGCGACGCTCTACGCCGGCGTCAACGACGTCCGCTCGCCCGGCTGGGACCCGGCGGCCTACGCGCGCGACCTCGACGCGCTCGCCGCCGCCCTCGCCGCCCGTGCCACGCGGCTGCTGCTCCTGACGCTGCCCCACGACCTCGGGCGCCCGACCTGCGCGCCGAAGCCCGTCGAGGCCGGCGAGATCGTCCGCGGCGTCGCGGCCCGCCACGGCGCCGTCGTCGCCGACCTCTCCGACTTCGGCGGCTGGACGCTCGTGCTGCCCGACGTCGTGCACCCGACGGCGCTCGGCCAGCTCGAGATGGCCGACCGCGCGGCGCGTGCGCTCGGCTGCGAGACGCGGCCGTCGGCGCTCGCGCCGGACCACGGCGCCGCGACGCTGCGCTACGCGCCGACGCATGCGCGGATGCTCTGGCACGACCTCGTGCGCCGCGGCTACGAGCGCGTCAGGCGGCCGTGACGAATGCGCCTGCGCGGCCGCGACCCGCTGCGGCTGCCCGGCGTCGTCGCCGGGCGCGACGTGCGGATCGCGCGCGACGTGCGGTTCTCGCTCGCTGCAGGCGCGCAGCTGCGCCTCGGTGACGGCTGCCGCATCGGCGAGGCGACGCGGATCGTCGTCAACGCCGGCGTCGTCGAGATCGGCGCGGGCGCGGCGCTCGGCCCGCGCTGCACGCTCGTCGCGCACGCGGGCGTGACGATCGGCGCCGGTGCGCAGCTCGAGGAGGGCACGGTCATCGTCGACTTCGACCACGTCTTCGACGACGTCGAGCGGCCGATCCGCGCGCAGCCGCTCGAGGCGACCGCGGTGATGATCGGTGCGGGCGCGCGGATCGGCCTCGGGGCCAGCGTCCTGCGCGGCGTCACCGTCGGCACGCAGGCGACCGTCGGTCCGCACGCCGTCGTCACGCGCGACGTGCCGCCGGGCGCGAGCGTCGGCGGCGTGCCGGCGCGGCCGCTCGCCTGACCGCGGCCGCGACCGTCCCGTCGTGACGCTCCCGGCGGGCTCCTACGCGCGGCCGCGGAGCTTCGCCAGCGCCTTGCGCTTGGCGGCGGCCTTGCGCCTGCTCGCCGCCGTCGCGGCCTTGCGCTTGGCGATCGCCTTCTGCTGCGCGGGCGTCAGGCAGCTCGCCGCGGGCTTGCCCTTGGCGGTCGTCTTCTTCGCCTTCGCCGTCGCGGCGGCCCGCGTCTTGATGGTCGACTTCTTCGCCGCGGCCCGCTTGCGCTTGATGGCCGCCTTCTGCTTGGCGGTCTGCTTGAGGGCCGGCTTCCTGCAGGTCTGCGCGAGGCTCGAGGCGCTCACCGTGCCGCCGGCGGCGATGCTGCTCGCGGTCGCCCTGTCGCCGCCGCCGTCGTCGCCGCCGCCGGAGCCGCTGCCGCCGCCGTCGCCGCCGGAGCCCGAGCCGCTGCTGTCGCCGCCGCCCGACCCGGAGCCCGAGCCCGAGCCCGAGCCGCTGTCGCCGCCGCCCCCGGTGTCCTCGGGATCGTCGTGGCGGTCGCGGAGCGGCCGCGCCGGCTGGCGCGCGGCCTTGTCGGCGTTGATCGGATCGCACTGCGGGCTGTCGGACCCGACGAGGAACTGGCCCATCATGTCGTGGTCCTCGTGGACGAGGTTGTGGCAGTGCATCATGTAGCGGCCCTGCTGGTGCTCGAACTTCATGATCACCCGCACGGTCTCGTTCTCGCCGCAGTACACGACGTCCTTCGGGCCCTTCTCGTAGTCGAACGGGGGCTGCCCGTTGCGGTCGAGGACCTTGAAGTCGACGAGGTGGATGTGGACCGGGTGAAACCAGCCGCCGTGCGGGTTGGACAGCTCCCAGATCTCCGTGTCCTCGAAGCCGGGGTTGGCGAGCACCTGCTGATAGCCGCTGTTGACGACGTCGTCCCAGGTCGTGCCGTTGATCGTCCAGTTGCCGTTGGCGCGCTTGAACTCGAACTTGCGCGTGCGCAGCGCGTCGGCCTCGGTGAGCCCCATGACGTTCATGTTCGGGTTGAGGTCCTGCGGGATCTCGTTGTTGGAGAGGTCGGTCGCCTCGGAGACGACGTCGAACGCCATGATCTGGCCGATCGTGTCGTAGTCGATGTTGTTGCTCGGCGAGACGTTCTCGAGCACGACGCGCTGGCCGATCTGGTACTTCGAGAAGTCGATGACGACCTCGTAGCGCTCGGCCATGCCGTGCCGGATGTTCGCCACCTGCTGCGGGTGCGGCATGAGCCCGCCGTCGGTCCCGATGACGGTCAGCGGCTCGCCGGTCGAGAGGCGGTAGTCGTAGGAGCGCGAGATCGACGCGTTGAGGATGCGGAAGCGGTACTTGCGCCGCTCGACGGGCATCGCCGGCCACGGCACGCCGTTGACGAGGATGACGTCGCCGTACACGCCGGAATGGCCGTTGTCGTCGAACAGCAGCGCGCCGTTGTCCTCGAACATCGCGTCGCGCAGGACGATCGGCACGTCGTAGGAGCCGTGCGGGATCGGCAGGGCCTGCTCCACCGGGTCATGCAGGATGTACATCGCCGCGAGGCCCATGTAGGCGTTGGGGGCGGTGATGTGGACGCCGTGATCGTGGTACCAGAGCGTCCGCGCGTCCTGGATGTTCGGGTAGACGTAGTCCTTCCAGCAGCCGATCTCCGTGATGTCGCTTGCGTAGCCGTCGTACTGCGGCAGCGAGCAGGAGCCGTGGAGGTGGGTCGACGTCCAGACGTTGTAGCGCAGCGTCGGGTGGATCTCGGGCAGGTCGTTGATCTGCTGGACGACCGCGTGGCGACCCTGCGTGTTGACGATCGTCGGGCCGGGCGTGAAGCCGTTGTAGCCCCAGATGTCGGTGAGCTTGCCGGGGAGGATCTCGGCCTGCGCCTGGCGCTGGTGCAGCGTGTAGTAGTCGTGCGTCGCGGTCTGGCGCTCGGGCGTGAGCACCGGCGGCGTCTTGAACGGGATCGTGAACGGCTGCGGCAGCGCGCTCTGGGCGATCCGGTTGCTCAGCGCGACCTGCGTGCGGGCCACGCGCTCCACCGGCAGGGCCAGCGCGGCCGTGCTGAAGAGGCCGAGCTTCATGAGCTCGCGCCGGTCCATGTGTCGTCCGAGCTTTTCCATGCGGGGGAGCATGGATCCACCGAACGGACGTCAACAGGGTGTAACCCCCACTATCGGGCTGCAGGGTCTCGCACCACTCGGGTGCGGGTTGCCACACCGCCGAGGCGTGGGCGGGCGGTCAGGCGGGCTTGCGCTTGGCGGGCTTGCGCTTGGCCGGCGCGGCCTTCTTGCGCTTGGTCACGGGCTTGCGCTTGGCCGGCGTGACGCACTTCGCGCGCGTCGTCTTGCTGCGCGCCGCCGACGACTTCGCCTTCAGCGCCGGCTTCTTGGCCGTGACCTTCTTCTTGAGCTTCGGCTTCTTCTTGACGACGACCTTCTTCGGCGCGCACGTGACGCTCGACGCCGATCCGGACCCGCTGCCGGAGTTCTCGCCGCGGCCTCCGCCGCCACCACCGCCGTCGTGGCCACCACCGTCGCCGCCGCCTCCGCCGCCGTCACCGCCGCCGCCGCCACCGCCGTGGTCCTCGTCGGGATCGTCGTGGCGGTCGCGCAGCGGGCGCGCGGGCACGTGCGTCGCGCGGTCGGCCTGGATCGGGTCGCGATCGGAGGAGTCCGTCCCCACGAGGAACTGGGCCATCATGTCGTGGTCCTCGTGGACGAGGTTGTGGCAATGCATCATGTAGCGGCCGGTCTGGTTGGCGAACCGCATGATCACGCGCACCGTCTCGCCCTCGCCGATGTAGACGACGTCCTTCGGGCCCTTCTCGTAGTCGAACGGCGGCTGCCCGTTGCGGTCGAGGATCTTGAAGTCGACGAGGTGGATGTGGACCGGATGGAACCAGCCCCCCGAGCTGTTCTTCAGCTCCCAGATCTCGACGTCGTTGAAGCCCGGGTTGGCGAGCACCTTCGTGAAGCCGCTGTTGATGACGTCGTCCCAGGTCGTGCCGTTGATCGTCCACTGACCGTTGCCGCGCTTGAACTCGAACTGCCGCGTGGCCACCGATTCGGCCTCGGTGAGCGCCATCGTCTCCTGGCGGGTGTTGAGGTCGATCGGGACCTCGTTGTTCGTCGGGTCGCTCGCCTCGGCGGCGACGTCGAAGGCCATGACGACCCCCGTCGTGGCGAAGTCGATGTTGTTGAGCGGCGAGATGTTCTGCATCACGACGCGCTGGCCGATCTGGTACTGCGCGAAGTCGATGACGACCTCGTAGCGCTCGGCCATGCCGACCTTCAGGAACGACACCGGCATCGGATGCGGCATGAGGC
>Ga0310811_10012300_pt1 | contig 11106 bp, 8 predicted proteins | sample YCmetagenome_FD_207642 | JGI IMG/M metagenome (GOLD analysis project Ga0310811, IMG submission 207642) | Soil microbial communities from experimental microcosm in Duke University, North Carolina, United States - YC | ecosystem: Engineered > Artificial ecosystem > Soil microcosm > Unclassified ... | reverse complement strand
GCCATTAGCGCGGTGGCGACCCCCGGGCCGGGGTTCACCCTCGGATCACGCGGGGGGAACCTGCTCTCACGGCCGGAGAGCGCGTCGTCGCCTGACGGTACGGCCCCGCCCGACGCCCTGAGCCGGAGAGCCTTTCGGGACGGCCGCCCCCCTTCTCCGCCGACCGTCGAAGACATCAACGGTCCGAGTCGGATTTCCCGACGGCGCCGGGAATGGTCTAGGCCAATGGGAATCCCCCTTCTCGTGCGTATGGGAAAAGGCGTCCCATCTCGAAGGACGCACTCCTGAGCGCACTTCGAAGAAGGCATTCAGGTGAACCTCTTGTAACCGATTTGACCGCGTGATGCGATACGTCCCAAGTCAGATGCCATCCCCCACACAAAAAGGCTTATTTATGACTAAAGCCGACATTCTGCACGAGCGTTCCCTGATAGAGGACCAGATTCGTGAATACACCCTCTGCAGCCGGCTTCAGGACATCACCGAGGCTCACCCCGACGCCCCCGCGTACTCGATGCGCGCCGGCGACGGCTGGGAGACGCTGACCTTCGCCCAGGCCAGGTCGGAGGTGCTGGCACTCGCGGCCGCCTTCGCCGCGGTGGGCCTGGAGGCGGGCGACGCCGTGACGCTCATGATGGTCAACCGCACCGAGCACGTGCTGGCCGACCTGGGGGCCGTCCACGCGGGGGCGACCCCGATCTCCGTCTACGCCACGCTCGCCCCCGAGCAGGTGACGTACATCGCGGGAGACTCGAACGCGAAGATCGCGGTAATCGGCGGAGCCGACGAACTGGCGCGCTGGCAGCACGCCCTGGACCAACTCCCGCACCTGACCAAGGTGATCGTGCTCGACCCGGAGGCGTGCCCTTCCGGCGACCGCTTCATGACCTGGGACGCCTTCGTCGCCCTCGGCAGGGAGCGGCACGCGGCCGACCCCGCGCTCGTCGAGAGCCGCCTGCGGGCCGTACGGCCCGGCGACACCGCCACGGTGCTCTACACCTCGGGCACGACCGGCAACCCCAAAGGCGTGCCGCTGAGCCACCGCAACATCAGCTACGAGGTCAGCGCCATCGAGATGACCTCCTCGCTCCCCAACCTGGGGACGCAGATCTCCTACCTCACCTACGCCCACATCGCCGAGCGGGTGCTGAGCCTCTATCTGCCCCTGTTCAAGGGCTCGCACGTCCACTTCTGCCCCGACCTCACGCAGCTCAGCACGGTGCTCCGTGAGGTGCGGCCGGTGCTGTTCTTCGGCGTCCCCCGGGTCTGGGAGAAGATCATGGCGGGGCTGCTCGCGGTCATGGACACCCAGCCCGAGGAGCAGCAGGCACAGGCCAGGGCCGCGATGACCGCGGGAGTGGCCTACATCGAGGCGGGCCAGAACGGCGCGACGCCTCCTCCTGAGATCGTCCAGGCCTACGAGCAGGCCGACGCGGCCCTGCTGGCACTCATCCGGTCGCTGATCGGCTTCGACCGGGCGGGCTGGCTGTCGTCGGGTGCGGCGCCCCTCTCCATCGAGGTGCAGCGCTTCTTCGCCGGCCTCGGCCTGAACATCCTCGAGGTCTACGGCATGACCGAGACCACCGGCGCGTGCACGGTCAACACCCCCACCAGGTACAAGCTCGGCTCGGTGGGCCCGGCGCTCCCCGGCGTCGAGCTGAAGATCGCCGACGACGGCGAGGTGCTGATGCGCGGCCCCATCGGGACGTCGGGCTATCTCAACCTGCCCCAGGCCACGGCCGACCTCCTCGACGAGGACGGCTGGCTGCACACCGGTGACGTCGGCACCCTCGACGAGGACGGGTTCTGCCGGATCATCGACCGCAAGAAGGAGCTCATCATCACGGCGGGCGGCGAGAACATCTCCCCCGCCAACATCGAGAACCTTCTCAAGGAGCATCCCCTGGTGGGCCAGGCCCTCGCGTTCGGCGACCGCCGCCCCTACCCGGTCGCGCTCATCACGCTGGACGGCGAGGCCGCCCCGGCCTGGGCCCGCACCCAGGGTCTCACCTTCACCGGGCTCGCCGACCTCGCCGAGCACCCCCAGGTGCTGGCCGCGGTCGAGACCATCGTGACCAGGGCCAACGAGCGCCTGGCACGCGTTCAGCAGATCAAGAAGTGGAAGCTGCTGCCCGTGGAGTGGTCGACCCAGACCGAGGAGCTCACGCCCAAGTTCTCCCTGCGCCGCCGGATCATCCACAGCAAGTACTCCGACGCGATCGACCTGCTCTACGGAGACTGATCGCCCCAGCGCGTGAGCCGGCCCGTCACGGACACCGGCTCACGCGTCGGAACTCTCCGGAACACGCGACTCCGATTTCGCCGGACTGCTTCGCCGAGTCTCTTCGCGAAGCGCCGGTCCCTCATCCCAGGGCCGTGTCGACCAGGGCCCTGGCCTCCTTCTGCACCTCGCCGAGGTGGTCCCGGCCGCGGAACGACTCGGCGTAGATCTTGTAGACGTCCTCGGTACCGGAAGGGCGTGCGGCGAACCAGGCGTTCTCCGTGCACACCTTGAGCCCGCCGATGGCCGCGCCGTTGCCGGGAGCGGACGTGAGCACCTCGGTGATCGGCTCCCCCGCGAGCGTGCCGGCGGTGACCTGCTCAGGGGACAACCGGCTCAGAACCGCCTTCTGCTCGCGGGTCGCGGGCGCGTCGACCCGCGCGTAGGCGGGGTCCCCGAACCGGGAGACCAGACCGGAGTAGTGCTCGCTCGGCGAGCGGCCCGTGACCGCGATGATCTCCGACGCCAGCAGGGCCATGACGATGCCGTCCTTGTCGGTGGTCCACACCGAGCCGTCACGACGGAGGAAGGAGGCGCCCGCGCTCTCCTCGCCGCCGAAGCCCAGCGATCCGTCGAGCAGCCCGGACACGAACCACTTGAACCCCACGGGAACCTCGACCAGGCGCCGGCCCAGATCGTCCGCGACCCGGTCGATCATGCTGCTGCTGACCAGGGTCTTGCCGACTCCCGCGTCCGGCCGCCAGCCGGGCCTGTTGCCGTACAGGTAGGAGATCGCGACGGCGAGGAAGTGGTTGGGGTTCATCAGCCCGGCATCGGGGGTCACGATGCCGTGCCTGTCGGCGTCCGCGTCGTTGCCCGTCGAGACGTCGAAGGCGTCGCGCTTGCCGATCAGGGACGCCATCGCGTACGGCGAGGAGCAGTCCATTCTGATCTTGCCGTCCCAGTCGAGCGTCATGAAACGCCAGGTCGGGTCGACCAGGGGATTCACCACGGTCAGGTCGAGCCCGTACCGATCCGCGATCTCCCCCCAGTAGGCCACACTGGCACCGCCCAGTGGGTCGGCTCCGATGCGGACGCCCGCGTCCCGGACCGCCTCGAGATTCACCACCGATCCGAGGTCGTCGACGTACGCCCCGAGGAAGTCGTAGCGCCCGGTCGTGGACGCCGACAGCGCGCGGGCGTAGGGGACGCGCCTGACCTCCTTCAGGCCACCGGCGATCAGCGCGTTGGCCCGGTCCTGGATCCACGACGTGGCGTCGGTGTCCGCCGGACCGCCGTTCGGCGGGTTGTACTTGAAGCCGCCGTCCGCCGGGGGGTTGTGCGACGGCGTGACCACGACCCCGTCGGCGAGACCCGTCTCGCGACCGCGGTTGAAGGTGAGGATCGCGTGGGAGACGGCAGGCGTCGGCGTGTACCCGTCACGGCTGTCGATCAGCACGGACACGCCGTTGGCCGCGAAGACCTCCAGCGCGCTGACACGGGCGGGCTCGGAGAGGGCATGGGTGTCGACGCCGAGGAAGAGCGGCCCGTCCACGCCCCTGCTCGCCCGGTACTCGCAGATGGCCTGGCTGGTCGCGAGGATGTGGTCCTCGTTGAAGGCGACATTGAGCGCCGATCCCCGGTGACCCGACGTCCCGAACGCGACCCGCTGGCCGGCCTGTCCGGGATCGGGATGCAAGGCGTAGTAGGCCGTGACCAGACGGGCCACGTCAACGAGGTCGGAGGGGCCGGCGGGTTGTCCTGCGCGTTGGTCGGCCATGGGCTCTCATGCTCCTGCGGTTCGCCGTCAGACGGGGGCATCCGCCAGTCTGCCCCATATCCTCCGGCTCTCCCCTCCGGGAGGCGCCCTGGTCACCGGCGGCCGTGCCGTACGAGAGGACCGCTTCATCGAATCACCCAAAGGGGTCGTATCGTAACCGAAGCACGCGGGTACCGGATGGTCCCGCGACCTGCCCGCGAACCCGTGATCCGCGCACGAACAGAGGGATGACAACGGTGACATCGACGCACGACGGAGCCGGCTCCGCGCCCGAGGCGGCGGCCCTGCACGAGATCGTCGAAGGCGTCTTCGCCTGGGTGCAACCCGACGGCACCTGGTGGATCAACAACGCCGGGGCGGTGAACGGCCCCGACGGCACCATCGTCGTCGACACCTGCGCCACGGAGCAGCGCACCCGCCGATTCCTGGCCGCCGTGGGCGCGGCCACCGGCGACGCGCCGCTGACCATGGCGGTCAACACGCACCTGCACGGCGATCACACCTACGGCAACAGCCTGCTTCCGAGCACCACGGTGCTGATCGGCCACGAGGCCATGCGCGAGGGGCTGCTGGTCGATCCGATCATCGACGGCTGCCCGCCCGTCTGGCAGCCGGTGCCGGACTGGGGCCGGGTCACGCGACGGGTCCCCTCGGTGGTCCTGCGCTCGGATCTGACGTTGTTCACCGGCTCGCGCCGCGTCGACCTGCTGCACCCCGGCCATCCCGCGCACACGACCGGCGACGTCGTGGCCTGGCTGCCCGAGGAGCGGGTCCTGTTCACCGGCGACCTGATCTTCCACGGCGTCACCCCGCTGGTGTTCATGGGCTCGGTCGAGGGGGCGATCGCGTCGCTGGGCTGGCTCGCCGACTTCGGCGCCGACCACGTCGTCCCCGGTCACGGCCCCCTCATCGCGGGGGCCGAGTTGCCCGGGGTGCTGGCCGGCATGGAGCGCTATCTCCAGCTCGTGCTGCGGACGGCGCAGGCCGGGCTCGCTGAGGGCCTGACGCCGCTCGAGGCCGCGCAGCGCTGCGACCTCGGCGAGTTCGCGGGCATGCCGGACGCCGAGCGGCTGGCGCTCAACCTGCACCGCGCGTACGCCGACGCCACGGGCACGCCGTTCGACCTCCTGGAAGCCATCGGCGACGCCGTACGGTACAACGGCGGCCCGATGGCGAGCGCCGTCTGACGAGCACGGCACACGCGAGCGCGCCTTCAGCCGGTTTCAGCGGAGCAGGCCCACCCCGCTGAAACCGTCGATGCCGGGCAGCTTGGGGATCGTGGGCTCGTCTGGTTCCGGGCGCCACTCCCCTGTGGACACCAGGCCCGGCTCGGCCAGCTCGAATCCGTCGAAGAACCGAAGGATCTCCGTCCGGGTCCTGGGCGTCACGGAGCCGGTGGCGGTGCGGCGGTAGACCTCACGGCCCTCCTGGAGCTTCCCGTCGTCGATGTCGCCGAAGGAGAGGTGGTTGATCACCAGGCCGCTTCCGGGAGCGAGCCGGGAGCACAGCGTGCGGACCGCCCTCTCGGCGACGTCGTCCTCGGGGACGAAGTGGAGCACGGCGAGCATGAGCAGCCCGACCGGCTGGTCGAAGTCGATGTGAGCGAGGATCCGCGGGTCCTTCAGGATGGCCTCGGGTTCGCGCAGATCGCCGTCCACGACGATCGACTGCCGGTCGTCCGCCAGCAGGCGGCCGCCCTGGGCGAGCACGATCGGGTCGTTGTCGACGTAGACGATCCGGGAGTCCGGCGCGACCCTCAGCGCGACCTGGTGGACGTTCTCCTGGGTGGGCAGGCCCGCGCCGATGTCGAGGAACTGGCGGACACCCCTTTCCGCGAGGAAGCGCACCGCACGGCTGAGGAAGCGCCGATTGGCCTGGACGCCCTCCCGGATGTTGGGGGTCAGCTCTGCGAGCTTGTCCGCCGCCGCCCGATCGGAGGCGAAGTTGTCCGTGCCGCCGAGGAGGTAGTCGTAGATCCGGGCGACGCTCGGAATCGCCGGATCGATCCCCAACGGTGCCTGTTCCATGTCCATCCGCCCCTCGCCCGCATCCGATGTTGATCTCAACGTAGCCAACAAACCCGGATATATGCGGAAATGGAAGCGGATCATCCGCCGTACGGCTGGAGTGACGTTCCGGCGAGCTCACGGAGGGCCGACGGCGGCGCCCACGACCCCCCACCTGGCCGGCGGCGGATACCCCATGTCCTTGGTCCGGGGGATGCGGGCGGTCAGCACGAAGCCCCCCTCCTCCGTCGGAGCCCAGGCGAGCAGGCCCCCCAAAAGGACGACGCGTTCCTTGAGCCCCTCCAGCCCGAAGCCGGTCCCCGCGGGCTGGAGAATCATCCTGGCCGGGCGCGGCTCGCCGTCGGGCTCGCCGTTGATCACCGACACCCTGGTCACCTCGCCCGCGGTCTCGCAGAGCACCCGGACCTCGGATCCCGGCGCGTGCTTGCGGACGTTGTTGAGCCCCTCCTGGACGATCCGGTAGCACGCGTGGCCGGCCTCCCTGGAGAGTGTCCCCGTGTCGAGCCGGAGGTCGATCCGCAGGCCCATCGCGGCACACTCGTCGATCAACTGCGGGATCGCGTCGATCCCCTTGGCCGACGCGGGGATGTCCCCGCGGCGCACCACCGTCAGCAGGTCCCTCAGCTCGGACAGCGCCCGCACGCCCTTGTCCTCGATGATCCTGGCCAGCGACACGACCTCCGTCCGGTCCTCGGTGTCCCGGATGATGCCGGCGTTGAGGACCATCACCGTGACCGCGTGGGTGACGGTGTCGTGCAACTCCCCCGCCAGGCGGCGGCGCTCGTCACACGCGGCCCGCTCTTCCCGCAGCCACTGTTCCGACCGCATAGTGCGGTAGGCCCTGACCCAGGCCCCGATCATCGCGGGGAGGTAGACCAGCGCCACGGCGCGGATCGCCTCGGCCCAGAGCAGATGCGACGGCGGCCGGGCCAGGAGGCTCATCGCCAGGTAGGCGACCGACGCCACCGCGGCCACCCGTTCCCACCTGCGTACGGTCGCATGGGCCGTCATCGAGTACGCCGCAAAGGTCAGAGGCAGGAACTCCCCTGTGACCGCCAGGCAGATCACCGCGGCGGCGAGGGGCGGCCAGGCCCTGCGACGCCGTACCAGCATGGTGAGCGACGCGGCGACGGCGGACAGCATGGTGAACCAGCGGGGGGCCGACACCCATGACGCGGGAGCGGCCAGTTCCACGAGCGCCGGAGGAAGGCTGCAGACCAGGACCGCCACCGCCAGCGACACGTCGACGAGAACGTCTCGGTGACGTTCGGTGAATCCCCGCCATCCACCCTGCGCGTACCTGATTCCGGCCTCCATGGCGCCGCCTCCGCTCCGGGAGATTCGGCGACCTCGATCCCAAGTGCGACTTTTGCGGCATTTAAATACTTTCGTCCGGTTAGCGCTACCCGGGAGCGTGGAGGTCTAACCCGCACAAAGGCCTCTTTAATCGACACTCCAGTTCCCGGGGCGACAGGCCGTCAGAACGCAGGCCTCATCGTGCGGGCCGCCAGGTAGATCGACCTCGGGTGAGCCGTCCCGGCGCGGGTGGATCGACCATCGAGATCAGCCGGCCCTGCCCGCGACCACGTCGAGCAACATCCGGTCCCAGTCGGCCAGGAAGCGGCCGAGGTCGTAGCGTGCGAGAGCCGCGGCCCGGGCCGCCTTGCCGGCCTGAGCGGCCGGTTCCGGCTCGGCGGCGAACCACTTCAGCGCGGCCATGAGCGCGGGGACGCGCGTGGAGACGACCCCCGCCTCCGGCGGGACGGCCTCCACCGCCTCGGTGGTGGCGAGGGCGACGACCGGCATGCCGAGCATCATGGCCTCGATGAGCGACGCCCCGAGAGACGTCCAGCGATACGGGTGCAGGTAGACCCGCCGCCTGGCCAGTTCGGCGTGCGCCTCCCTCTGCGCCAGGTCCTCGAAGGCGGCCATCCTGCCGGGGAGGCCGAGAGCGGCGGGCAGGCTGCTCACCCGCGTGCCGAAGACGTCGAGGGGGGCGGACACCGCGAAGGCGGGCAGCAGGTCGGTCCCCGCGACACGCCATCGCCTGATCGGATCGTCGACGAGCACGCCCGCACGCGGGAGTTCGCCGCTGTAGAGGTGACCGGGATCGATGACGCCGTACTCGATCACCCGGGTGGGCGCGTCGCCCGAGTCCCAGAACAGGTCGTTGAAGTGAGTGACATGGACGAGGGGGATGTCGTCTCGGCCGGCCACGGGATGCACGGCCTCCGGCACGTCGCCCACGGGGGTGTCGTGTTCGACGTACACGCCCGGAACGTCGCGCCCGAGCCATTCGCGGGCCAGCGCGATCTCGTGCGGCCGCTGGAAGACGACCACGTCCACCTCGGCGTCCCGCAGCAGGCCGCAGGGCACCTCACGCACTTTGTCCGGCCATGGGAACGTGCCTGACCGGCCTCTGCCGTCGGGCCCGCGGCCGGGCGTGAGCGGCATCAGGTAGTCATGGCCTCCCTGAACGAACGAAGTGGTCCACGAGTCGTGCACGCGCCACACCAGGATTCTCATCGATCCTCGCTCCCCGTCGATCGGCCATCCCGCCGGGCCTGTTCGCCTGCTCGCGGCGTCTTTCACGGCGTCTTCACGGCATCCAGCAGCCATCTCCCGGGCCCCCTCGGCTACCCGGGAGCGACCGGAGCAAACAGCTCTAACGACTACGCAGCGTGACAATTTCGCGAGGCCGTGCCCCGTTTAAGTTGAATTATCAATAAAAGTCCGTTTAGCGGAGCCGGTCGCGGTAACCAACCACCACACGCGCGACGGAGGCGATCCGATGCGAACGCGGCCCAGGGCCGCTGGAGGTGGACGCACGATGACGGGTCTCCACGCGGTGGTCACGGGTGGCGCCGGGTTCCTCGGCTCCTATCTGTGCGAGCGCCTCCTCGACCTGGACGCCTCGGTGACCTGCATGGACAACTTCCTCACCGGATCGCCGCGCAACGTCGAGCATCTGATGGGCCGGCCGGCCTTCCGCGTGCTGGAGTGCGACCTCACCGGGTTCGTCCACGTGCCGGGGCCGGTGGGCCTGGTGCTGCATTTCGCCTCCTCCGCATCCCCCGTCGACTACCTGCGGCACCCGATCGAGACGCTCAAGGCCGGCAGTCTCGGCACCCTGCACGCGCTCGGGCTCGCCAGGGAGAAGGGCGCCCGCTTCGTCCTCGCCTCGACCAGCGAGGTGTACGGCGACCCGCTGGAACACCCGCAACGGGAGAGCTACTGGGGCAATGTCAACCCGGTCGGACCGCGCAGCGTGTACGACGAGGCCAAGCGCTTCGCGGAGTCGCTCACCACGGCGTACCGGGAGTTCCACGGGGTGGACACGGGCATCGTCCGCATCTTCAACACCTACGGCCCGCGGATGCGGCCCCACGACGGCCGGGCGATTCCCACATTCATCCGGCAGGCCCTCACCGGCGAGGCCATCACCGTGTCGGGCGACGGCGGCCAGACGCGATCGATCTGCTACGTCGACGACACGGTGCGCGGCGTGCTCGCACTGGCCGCGAGCGACTTCCCCGGACCGGTGAACATCGGGAATCCCGTCGAGATGTCCGTCGTCGAACTGGCGGAGACGATCCGCCGCCTGACCGGGTCCTCCTCCCCCATCCGGTTCGTGGAACGGCCCGTGGACGACCCGGACGTCCGCCGGCCGGACACCTCACTGGCGGCCCGCAGGCTCGGCTGGCGGCCGCGGATCGATCCCGAGACCGGGCTGCTCCGGACCATCGCCTGGTTCGAGCGGGAACTCGGCAGGACCGACGCCGCGGCCGTCTCTTGACTTTGGGGCTTTTGTCCTGAAATTACCTCTTACTAAGAGGTATAGTGCGTTTCATGACTCCGATGAGGACTCCCGCCACGGCAGACGAGGTGATGGCCGTCATGCTGGCGCTGCGCCGTGTCGTCCGCCGCCGCCTGCGTGCCGAGTTGCCCGGCCCACCGCTGCGCGGCGCTCAGGTGGAGTTGCTGCAACTCGTCGAGACCGAGCCCGGCATCGGCGTCGCGGCGGCCGCGCGGGCCCTGCATCTCGCGGGCAACTCGGTGAGCACGCTCGTCAACCAACTCGGCGCCTCCGGGCTCCTGCGCCGGGAGATCGACCCCGCGGACCGTCGGGCGGCCCGGCTCTTCCTCACCGACGCGGCGGTCGCCCGGCTCGCCCGCTGGCGCGAAACCCGCAGCCGGCTCGTCGGCGACGCCTTCGCCCGGCTGAGCGACGGCGAGGCCGCCACCGTCGCGGCGGCTCTGCCCGCCCTGCGCCACCTGCTCACGGAACTCGCGGAGGATCTCCCATGACACCGGCACTGCGCTGCGTCGGGCTGCGCCAGAAATTCGGCGACACCGTCGCCGTCGACGGACTCGACCTGGAGGTGGAGCGGGGCGAGGTGTTCGGCCTGCTCGGGCCGAACGGGGCCGGCAAGACCACGACGATCCGGATGATCACCACGCTCCTTCCCGCACCGCCCGGCGCGATCCAGGTGCTCGGCCGCGACGTCGCGCGGCAGCGGACCGCCGTACGCCGGCTGATCGGCTACGTCCCCCAGCAGTTGTCCGCCGACGGGACGCTGACGGGCAGGGAGAACGTGGCCCTGTTCGCCCGGCTGTACGACGTGCCGCGCGTCGGCCGCGCCGCCCAGGTCGCGGCCGTCCTCGACGCGATGGACCTCACCGAGGCGGCCGACCGTCCGAGCAAGACCTACTCCGGCGGGATGGTCCGCCGGCTGGAGCTGGCCCAGGCCCTGGTCAGCGCCCCACAGTTGCTGATCCTCGACGAGCCGACCGTCGGGCTCGACCCCGTGGCCCGCGACAGCGTGTGGGACAAGATCGCCTCGATCCGCGCCGCCACCGGGATGACCGTGCTCGTCACGACGCACGCCATGCAGGAGGCCGACGAGCACTGCGAGCGCGTCGCCCTCATGCACCGGGGCCGCATCCGCGCGCAGGGCTCCCCCGACGACCTGAAGGACGCCCTCGGTCCCGGCGCCACCCTCGACGACGTCTTCCGCCACCACACCGGCAACGCCCTGACCGGCGACAACGAAAACGGAGGAATGCGCGATGTCCGC
>Ga0310811_10012299_pt1 | contig 11106 bp, 12 predicted proteins | sample YCmetagenome_FD_207642 | JGI IMG/M metagenome (GOLD analysis project Ga0310811, IMG submission 207642) | Soil microbial communities from experimental microcosm in Duke University, North Carolina, United States - YC | ecosystem: Engineered > Artificial ecosystem > Soil microcosm > Unclassified ... | reverse complement strand
GCAGCCGGGGCCGAGGCGGTAGACGGCTTTCGCAAGGTCATGCTCGGCATGATCAATGAAGCCGACCGGGCCAAATTCCGCGCCGGCGGCGTCCGCTGAAGCGGGGCATGGCAAAGACCGTTGAACCGAGATGAGCGAACAGGAACAGCAACCCAGCGCCGATACCGCCGCCCCGCCCCATGTCCTGGTGGTCGATGACGACCGGCGGCTGCGCGATCTCCTGGGCCGCTATCTCACCGACCAGGGATTTCGCGTCACCACGGCCATTGACGCGGTGGAAGCCCGCACCAAGCTCACCAGCGTCACCTTCGACCTGCTGGTCCTCGACATCATGATGCCAGGCGAAAGCGGGCTGCAGCTGACCGAGCATCTGCGCCAGGACAGCCATGTTCCGATCCTGCTGCTGACGGCCATGGGCGAATCCGAAGACCGCATCAAGGGCCTGTCGGTCGGCGCCGATGACTATCTGGCAAAGCCTTTCGAACCGCGCGAACTGGTGCTGCGCATCCAATCGATCCTCAAGCGGGCGCGCCCTATTGCGCCGGCGAAGAGCCTCTCCCGCCATGTCAAGTTCGGTGCCTTCGTCTTCGACCTCGAGCGCAGGCGCCTAACAAAGAGCGGGGCGCTGATTTATTTGACCGAATCAGAAACCGATCTGCTGGCGAAACTGGCCGAGCAACCGGGCACGCCAATCAACCGCGAGGAACTGTCCGGTATCGGCGGCGATATGGGTGCCAGCCGAATGATCGACATTCAAATGACACGCTTGCGCAAGAAGATCGAAGACGACCCGAAATTTCCGCGCTATCTGCAGACCGTGCGCGGCCGCGGCTACGTATTGCAGCCCGATTAATTCAGGTATCGGCGGATGAGCGAATATATCAGCGAAACGATCTACAACCTTGAGCGCATCCTGCCGCGCTCACTGCTGGGCCGGTCGATCCTGATCATCGTGACGCCGCTGGTCCTGCTGCAGGTGGTTTCCGCCTGGGTCTTCTATGACAGCCATTGGGATACCGTCACCCGACGTCTCGCCCAGGCCGTTGCCGGCGACGTCGCGGCGACGATCACGCTGCTGCCGCATTCGAGCAATTTGCAACAGGCGGGGGCAGATCCGGATATCGACCTTATCGCCATCGCCGCCAACAGCATGAAGCTGGGGCTGACCTATAATCCCGGCGAGATTCTGCCGAACGATCCGACCATCATGCGCCAGAACCTGGTTGACCGTCAGCTCGCCAGCGCCTTGCGTGACCGCATGAACCTGCCCTTCCTGATCGACAGCCGGTCGCTGGAGAAATATGTCGAGATTCATGTGCAGCTCGCGGGTGGCGTCCTGCATGTCTTGGTCAACCGCCACCGGCTGTTCAGCTCGACTACATACGTTTTTTTCCTGTGGATGGTCGGCACTTCGATTGCGCTCCTGACCATCGCCACGCAATTCATGCGCGGTCAGGTGGAGCCTATCAAGCATCTCGCCCAGGCGGCCGATGATTTCGGCAAGGGCCGTGATGTCGAGGACTTCCGCCCCGGCGGCGCGGTGGAAGTGGAGCTGGCCGGCCGCGCCTTCAACTTGATGCGCGATCGCATCCGTCGGCAGATCGCCCAGCGCACCGAGATGCTGGCCGGCGTCAGCCACGATCTTCGCACCCCCCTCACCCGCATGAAGTTGCAGCTCGCGATGATGGGGGATGCACCGGAAATCGCCGAGCTCAAGAATGACGTCGTCGACATGGAGCGGATGATCGGCGCCTATCTGGCCTTCGCCCGCGGCGAAGGCACCGAGCAATCCTTTCCCACCGATCTCATCGGCATCATCGACGAGACCGTCGCCAATGCCCGTCGCGAAGGCGCGCAGATCGAGGTCGATGTCGCCGAGGAGCAGATCATTCTGCCGCTGCGGCGCGATGCCTTCCGGCGGGCTTTGACCAATATCATCGGCAATGCCCACCGCTACGCCCGGCATCAGCGTCTCAGCCTGAAGAAGAGCCATCACGGTGTCGATATCTTCGTCGATGACGACGGCCCTGGCGTGCCACCCGAGCGCCGCGAGGATGTGTTCAAACCCTTCTTCCGGCTGGAAGAGTCGCGCAACGCGGAAACCGGCGGGACCGGCCTTGGCCTCACCATCGCCCGCGATATCCTGCGCAGCCATGGCGGCGATCTGGTCTTGCGGGAGTCGCCGTTGGGCGGCCTGCGGGCGAGTATGCGCCTGCCGCTATAGTCGCGAAGCCGCTTTAGATTCAGCCTGCAAGGCCGATCAGGGAAATCTGCCGGCCGTAATCCGGCTCCTGCCGCAAGGTGGTACGGCGATAGGAGAAGAACTGCTCTTCCTCGGCGCAGGTATCGCGTCCGAGCAGCTCGACACCGGCCAAACCCATGCCGCGCAACTGGTCGCGCACATAGCCGCCAAGATCGAACATGTAGCGCTGGTCGCGGATCGAGGGGATGAAATAGCGCGCATGGGCGGGATCCTGCGCCAGGAAAGGTGCGGGGAATTCCGGCCCCACTTCATATGACATCTGGCCGATGCAAGGACCGATCGCCGCCCGGATGCGTGCCGCTCTGGCACCAAGCTCAACCATCTTTTCGACTGTCGCCTGCAGGACGCCGGTGATAGCACCTTTCCAGCCGGCATGGGCAGCACCGATCACACCGGCCTTCTCATCGGCAAACAGTACCGGTGCGCAATCCGCCGTCAGGATGCCGAGTGTCACGCCGGGTTTCGCCGTCACCATGCCATCGACCTGCGGCGCTGCGTCCCGCGACCAAGGCTGATCGACCACCACGGCCTTGGCGCTATGCACCTGATAGGCTGTTACCAGCGACGCCGGCGCCATGCCGATCTTTGCCACCGCCCGGCCGCGATTTTCCAGCACGGCGTCCGTCGCATCCTTCGAGCCGACGCCGCAATTGAGCGTGGCGTAGATACCCGCGCTGACGCCGCCACCACGGGTCATGAAGCCGTGACGAATGCCCGTCAACCCGCTCAGCTCCGCTGCTTCGATCATGCAAATCCTGCCAATTCGATGATGCCCGGCGATACGATCGCCACGGCTTTGAACAGAGTGCCCATTTGCGTTGCGTCGATCAAGCGATGCAGCGCCGTCCGGATTTCTTGCTGCGTCACATCATCTTGATGGCGCGACAGCATCGCCGCTCGTGTCTCGATGCCGAGCGCCCTGAGGAAATCACCCTGGCCGGCCGGGCCGAAGCTGGCGCATCCCGCCTCCTGGGCCAGCCGTGCCAGATGCGGCAAGTCGACATGGGCCGTGAGATCGGCGTCACCGACATCCTGCAGCGGATCGTGATAACGATGCGCCTTCAGGGCCTGGAAGGTGTCACCAAAGCCGCTGGCCGCCGGGCCGTAATCGATGAACAAGGCGGCGCCCGCCGATTGTAGGCAACGCTGCGCCAGGATGCCGAGAATGCGCTGCGAGGCCGGCGAACACTCGGCAATCGCGCCCAGGGGTGCGGCACGCAAGGATGCCGGCAGCAAAGCCAGCTGCGGCCCCGGTGGCAGCAAGGTCCAGGTGAAGCGATCATCATCGCCGAGCGTGACACCGCGCTCGCGCCAGCCGCTCTCGGTCATGATGAATTGGTGGATCGGCAGCGCGTCGAAGAATTCGTTGGCAACGACCAGCATGGGGCCGGCCGGTAGGGTCTCGATGCTGTCATGCCACTGCGGCTGAAAGGCTTGCAGGTTGTCCGCCTGGCGTTCACGCAAAGGTGCGCTGATTTCCACGAGATGCAAGCGGATGGCGGCCAGGAAATCCGGCGCCAATTTCGCCGCGCGTAGGGCATCGGTCATCAAAGTGCCGCGTCCGGGTCCGAGCTCGACGAGATTGATCGCTCGCTGCGCGCCGAGCCGCTGCCAGGTGTCGACGCACCAGAGGCCGATCATCTCGCCGAACATCTGGCTGATTTCCGGTGCGGTGGTGAAATCGCCGGTAGCACCGAGCGGATCGCGGCTGCTGTAATAGCCGAGCTCGCGTGCCGACAAAGCGAGGCGCATGAAATCGGCGACGGTGACGGCGCCCTGGGCACGGATCTGTTTGGCGATCCGCGTCCCTATGCCGCTTTGCTGTCCGCTGCCCATTGCTCGCGCGGCCTCGTACCAGCGCCGGTTAAGGCTGCACTTCGCGCGGCTTTGCCGCGAGCTTCCGGCCGCGCAGCACCAGATAGATGCCGAAGATAATCATCGGGATGCAGAGGATCTGGCCCCAGGTGGTGACGGCATTGGCGCCGAGATTAACCTCCGGTTCGCGGAAGAATTCGCTGAAGCTGCGGGCAAAGCCATAGCCGATCAGGAAGATGCCGCTGAGCGTGCCCGTCGCTGCGCGGATCCGTTGCGAACGCGAGCACACGTGCATGAGGATGAAAAGCGCCAGGCCCTCGAGCCCAGCCTCATAGAGCTGGCTCGGATGGCGCGGCAAGCCGCCGGCCGCCGGATTGGGAAAGATCACCGCCCAGGGTACATCGGTGACACGACCCCAGAGTTCGCCATTGATGAAATTGGCAAGGCGGCCGAGACACAGGCCGATTGGCGTGCCGCAGGCGACCACATCCGCCACGGTGAAGAAGCCGAGCTTCTGGCTGCGGCCATAGAGCAACATGGCGAGGATGACGCCGATCAAGCCACCATGGAAGGCCATGCCGCCCTTCCAGACCTGCACGATCTCCAGCGGATGGGCGAAGTAGTAACCCGGCGCCCAGAGCAGCACCTGGCCCAGCCGACCGCCGACAATGATGCCGACCACGACCCAGGTAATGAGATCGTCGAACTGTTCGCGCTTGATCCGCTGCGGCGGCAGCTTGATCAGCTGCAGACAGTACCACCAGCCGAGCAGGATGCCGGCGATATAGGACAGCGCATACCAGCGGATATCGATCGGCCCGAGATGAAGTGCCACGGGATCGAAATTCGGAAAGACGAAGTAGCCGGTCTGATCGGCAGCCATGGAAGATCCCGTCGCGCCAGTTGTCGTTGAATTAAGGAGCCTGTGAAGCGGGGGTTCATTAAGCTCAAGAGCTTCGTTATATAGGGGAGAGCCGAAACGGCGGCAAGTTACCGTCCCGCTGGGATGTCGTGCCGCCAGATGTTGCAGGAGTTCAAGAAATGCAGACCGATAACCGCTTGCTCGACGATCTCGCCAAGGTGGCGACCGGCGCCATCGGTTCCCTGAGCGGGATGCGTCAGGAAGTTGAACAGCGGCTGCAGCAGCAGCTGGAGCGCATTGTCGGACGCATGAACCTCGTCAGCCGTGATGAATTCGAGGCGATCAAGGCGGTTGCCCAGGCCGCCCGCGAAGAGCAGATTCGCCTGGAAAAGCGGGTTGTCGAGCTGGAAGCGCGATTGACCGCTTTGGCCGAAAAGCAGAGCGGCTGACCCCGGCAATCTCCGGCGATCGGGTGGAACCGGCCCCTCGTTTAAACTTCTTAAAAGAGCCCTTGCACCGGAGTCGCAAATCTGAGACTCTAAATGTGGTGGGGTTCTTTGATTCATCATCAAAATCCTGGGGCCTGACCCCACCGAGTCGGGGCGCCCAGGGGCCGACCATGGAGGGCGCTGCAATGGCATTACTCCCAGCCGAGTCGACCCGCGCGGAAATCAATCCCCTTGATGTCATGGAAGAACTGGTTAACGCCAACGAATGGCGTTACGACCGCTCGACCGATCAGGAGATGATTGTCGAATTCACGGGTCAATGGTGCGACTACCGTATGTTCTTCGTCTGGCAGGAAGACCTGGGGGCGATGTACTACTCCTGCCTGTTCGACATGCGGATTTCGCCGAACCGGCGCCGTGATGTGACTGACCTGCTGGCTTTGGTCAATGAACGGCTCTGGCTGGGCCATTTCGATCTCTGCTCGGAAGAGATGGCGCCGATGTTCCGCCACACGATCCTGCTGCGCGGCACGCCCGGTATCGCCGTCGAGCAGCTCGAAGATCTGGTGGAAGCGGCTTTGAGCGAATGCGAACGCTTCTATCCTGCCTTCCAATTCGTCGTCTGGGGCGGTAAGAAGCCGCAGGAAGCGCTGGAAGCAGCGCTTTTGGAGACTGTCGGCGAAGCTTGAGGCGTCATGACTGGGACGAATGGGCGGCCGCAGGGCGGGAAGACACCTTCCCTGCACCTGCCGGGTCCGATGTTGTTGCTGGGTTGCGGCAAGATGGGCGGCGCCATGCTGCGTGGCTGGCTTGCCCGGGGCGTTCCCGGCGAGCAGCTCTATGTGGTCGACCCCAGTCCCCGCGATCTTGATGACATGAGCGCCGCCGGTGTCACCATCGTGACGAAGCCGGCCGATCTGCCGGCCGGTTTACAGCCGGCGATCGTCCTGCTGGCGATCAAGCCGCAATTCATGGATGAGGCGCTGCCGGATTACCGGCGCTTCGCCAAACCGGACACGCTTTTCCTCTCGATCGCTGCTGGCAAGACGCTGGCCTATCTGCGCCAGCAGATCGGCAATGCGACGATCGTGCGGGCAATGCCCAATACTCCGGCTGCGGTTGGCCGCGGGGTCAGTGTCATTGTGCGTCAGCCTGGCATCAGCGACGCGCAGCTCGATCTCTGCGCGGGATTGCTCTCGGCTGTGGGCGAAATCGCCTGGGTCGACGACGAGGAACTGATCAATGCCGTCACCGCTGTCTCGGGTGGCGGTCCGGCCTATGTCTTCCTGCTGATCGAGTGCCTGGCCGAAGCCGGCCGGCAAGCCGGCCTGCCGGCTGACATGGCAATGCAGATCGCCCGCTCGACTGTCTGCGGCAGCGGTGAACTGGCCTATCAATCGAGCGAATCGGCCGAGGCCTTGCGCAAGGCGGTGATGAGCCCGAAGGGTACGACCGAGCAGGCAATTGCCGTGCTGATGGCACCGGATGGCTTGCAGCCTCTGATGACACGAGCCATTGCCGCCGCCACCAAGCGCTCACGCGAACTCGCCGGCTGATCATCACGGCGTCGCAGCCAGCCGAACTGAGATCGCCGAATTCGGACTGGCTGATTCTGTCAGGTAACTCGCTACGATCCGGCACCGGATCGTAGCGACCGGATCACAGAGAAATGACGGCAATGCGCTCGCTGCATGGCCGTATTGCATTGGTTTTGCCATTGGCGATTGAAGACCGATAGCCGATACTGACTATTGTCCGTCATTCAACCAGGCTGGTTTTGTCATCTCACGCGACAGCCGCCTTCGCCACGAATGCTGGCGGCTGGAACAGACCGGCGATTGAGGAGGATCATCATGGCACGACGACCGGCAAAGAAACCGGCAGCGCCCAAAAGCAAGGCGGCGGGCAGGAAAGCAGCAAACACAGCGACATCCAGCAGTGCTTCAGCACAAGGCGATGTTGCTGCTAGCCTGCGGTCCGCTTTGCTCACGCAAATGGCGACGCTCGGTTGGCGCGACCTCACCTTCACCGATATCGTGACAGCCTCCGGCGTGCCGCTCGCCGACGCCTATCGCATCTATCAATCCAAGATGGGCGTTCTGCTTGGCGTCGTTGGCGCGACTGACCGCGCCTTGTTGGAAAGCCTCGACCAGGAACCGCTGGATGGTTCGCCCCGCGACCGCTTGTTCGATCTGATCATGCGGCGCTTCGACCAGCACAGCGAGCACAAGGCCGCCTTTTCCGCCTTGCTGCGGGATCTTCGCCGGCACCCGCTGGAGGCGCTGTGCCTGACCGCCCGGGTCGAGCGGTCGATGGCCCTGCTGCTGGATCTTGCTGGTGTGCCAAGCTCCGGATTGCGCGGCCTGCTGCGGGCCAAGGCTCTGGGGGCGCTCTATCTCCACGTCTTCGGCCGTTGGCTGAAGGATGAGAGCGCCGATTCCGCCGCCACCATGGCCTTGCTTGACAAGCGGCTGGAGCAGGTGGAGCGCAGTTTGGGCTTCATTCACCGCGTCAGGCCACATCGCCGCCCCCACGACGATAACGGTCAATCGGCGCCAGCCCATTGATTTAATGTCATAAAAATTTTTTGTTGCGGCGCAGCACAAATCCCTTGACGTCTCCGCTGCGGCGCAGCATATTAGCTCCAGATTGTTGCGCCGCACACTGATGCAGGCGCCCACCCAAATCTGGAGAGATGGCAAGATGGCCAAGAGCACGACTGCCGAGACTGATTTCACGAAGTTCCCGGACTTCGCCCAGGCTCAGGCTGATTTCACCAAGTGGTTTAACGACGCTTCCAAGTTCTTTGTCACCGGCAAGGCTCCGAGCCTCGATTTCGAAGGCGTTTTCGCTGCCCAGCGCAAGAATGTCGAAGCGATCACCGCCGCCAACCAGGCTGCTTTCGAAGGCGTCAAGGCTGTCGCCCAGCGTCAGGCCGAGATCGTCCGCACGGCGATCGAGGACTTCACCAAGGCTGCGAAGGAGCTGAGCGCTGTGGGCACGCCGGAAGAGAAGCTGGTCAAGCAGACCGAGCTGGCGAAGTTTGGTTTTGAAGCCGCCATCGCCAACCTGCGCGATGTCAGCGAGACCCTGCAGAAGGCGAATGCCGAAGCCGCGTCGCTGATCAACAAGCGCGTGGTTGCGAGCCTCGACGAGCTGAAGGACGTCTTCACCAAGGTGAAGAAGTAAGACGATTTTTCGTCGCCGGTGCTGGATGGTAGCAGGCACCGGTGACGAAAAAGGCTCCGCGGGAGCGGAGCCTTTGAAAGTTGAGTTCCTGCCAATGTCCTAGAGCCTCCCCGCACGAGGACAGGCAGCATTGCCCGTCTGGACCCAAGTCCAGACGGGCCTCTTTTTTTGGGATCTTTCGCCGGCGTCTCCGCCGCCCCAGCCGCCATAAGGTTGGCCGTCCCGAAAAGCCCAATCCGCGAAGCCCGCGCGCCCGTTTCCCGGCGCGGCATTGCCTCCGACTTTGACGGCTGTTAGCCTGATCCGCCTTTCATCAGCGAGTCAAGGTCAGCCCGTGCAGTCTGCGGTTACCGGTTCCGAAAAGACCCCGGAAATTGCCACCCCGGAAATTGCCACCCCGGAAATCACCCCAGAGATCACCTACGAGACGTTCCGTCAGGTTGATATCAGGGTGGGCACCATCGTCGAGGTCGAGCCCTTCCCCGAAGCGCGCCGTCCAGCCTTCAAACTGACCATCGATTTCGGCCCCGAACTCGGCCGGCGACGCAGCTCGGCCCAGATCACAAAGCACTACGCGCCCGACAGTCTGATCGGCCGCCAGGTCGCCGCCGTTGTCAATTTTCCCAGGAAGCAGATCGGCAAGTTCATGTCGGAAGTGCTGGTCCTGGGTTTTCCGGATAGCGATGGCGAGGTGGTCTTGATTGCGCCCAGCCAGGCGGTGCCGAATGGTGGCCGGTTGTTCTGACCGGCAAATTCACAACAGGTTGGAAGAGCGAGCGATGACACTACCGTCTCGCGTCATGCCATAAGGGAGTCGAACACCATGGCCTTGCATTTTGCCAAAGCCGAGTTAGCAGAACGCCGCCGCCGTACCATCGAGGCAATGCAGAAGCGCGGTCTCGACGGCCTGCTGATCTTCCGGCAGGAAAGCATGTATTATCTGACCGGCTACGACACCTTCGGCTACGTCTTCTTCCAGTGTCTCTATCTTGGCGCCGATGGCCGGACCATGTTGCTGACCCGCGCTCCCGATCTGCGGCAGGCGCAGCATACATCAGACATCGAGGATATCCGCGTCTGGATCGACGCGCCCAATGCCGATCCGGCCGTTGAATTGCGCGAATATCTGCGGCGCTTCGGCCTTGCCGGCAAGACGCTCGGCGTGGAATGGGAAGCTTATGGCCTGACCGCCCGCAGCGGCATGCGCCTGCAGGCGGCGATGGATGGCTTTGCCGATCTCGTCGATGCCTCCGACCTCGTGACCCGGCTGCGCCTGATCAAGAGCGCGACGGAGCTGACCTATGTTCGCGAGGCGGCGCGGCTCGCCGATCTCGCCCTTGATGAGGCCCATCGTCTCGCCGCTCCGGGCGTGGATGAGGGTGAGATTCTCGCCGCCATGCAATCCGTCATCATCCGTAATGGCGGCGACGATCCGGCCAATGAATTCATCATCGGCTCGGGCAATGACGCGCTGCTGTGCCGCTACAAGACCGGCCGGCGCAAGCTCTCGCCCCAGGATCAGCTGACCCTGGAATTCGCCGGCGTCTATCGCCACTACCATTCGGCTCTGATGCGCACCATCCCGATCGGCACCCCGCCGGCCCGGCAGGTGGAGATGCACAAGGTCGCGGTCGATGCGCTGGAAGCCTGCAAGGCGGCATTGCGCCCCGGCAATACCGTCGGCGCCGTCTTCGATGCCCATACCAAGGTGCTCGACCAGGCCGGCTATCAGGCCCATCGTATGAATGCGACCGGCTACAGTCTCGGCACCACCTTCGCGCCGAACTGGATGGATTGGCCGATGTTCTATCATGGCAACCCGGAAATCCTGCAGCCGGGCATGGTCTATTTCATCCACATGATCATTTTCGACAGCGAGCGCGGCCTGGCCATGACCAATGGCCAGACCTGCCTGGTGACGGAGGGCGCCTGTGAGGTCCTCTCCCAGCGCAGCACCGATCTCGTCTGTCGTTGAGAAGGCGGCGGGGAGGCTTTCGATGCCCTATATCTGGCTGATGGCGATCGGATTTGCGATCGGGCTGACGGTGCTTTTCGTTGCCACCTGAACAGCCTCCCGTTGGTGCCGCTTTTTCAACAAAAAAGCGAGCCCGTTCAAACACATACATAAATGTGACGAATCCGCGCCACGGGCATTTACAGCCTGACCCCGCCTTGATACATTCCGCCCGCTTTTAGCCCGTAAATCCGGCCGTTTTGGCTGTTCCGGCCTGTGCCGGAGACCGTCGTATCCTGCTTCGGCGGCGAGCGCCGGAGCGGGTAGCAAAGCGCCGGGCACACGGGCGGACAGGCGAGAGCCAGTCGCCCGCTTGTTATATGAACGCTGAACATGACGCAGCCACCCGATATGGGACGGCGCGCGAGGAATGGAATCGGATGAAGATCCTGACCGGGAACAGCAACCGACCGCTGGCTGAAGCCATTGCGGCTTGCCTGAATCTGCCGCTGGTCAATGCCAGCGTGCGGCGCTTCTCGGACATGGAAGTGTTTGTCGAGATTCAGGAGAATGT
>Ga0310811_10012298_pt1 | contig 11107 bp, 12 predicted proteins | sample YCmetagenome_FD_207642 | JGI IMG/M metagenome (GOLD analysis project Ga0310811, IMG submission 207642) | Soil microbial communities from experimental microcosm in Duke University, North Carolina, United States - YC | ecosystem: Engineered > Artificial ecosystem > Soil microcosm > Unclassified ... | reverse complement strand
CCCAAATGCCGTATGGTCCGGCCATGATCTTCCGCACGATTCCCATCCTGCTGGCCCTGGCGCTCCCGGTTTCCGCCGCCGCGGCGCCGACCAAGTCGCCGGCCAAGACGGCCGCCAAGGCCCCCGCGCCGGTGATTGAAGCGCCGGTGACGGTGGAAGCCCTGCTGGCTCAGGCCAAGGACGCGACCGCCAAGGGTGACACGGAACTGGCGGTGCGGCTGGCCCAGGCGGCCATTGTGCAGGACCCGGCCCGCACCGGTTCCTATGTCGCGCTGGGCGATGTCTATGCCACGTCCGGCCAGCCCGACTATGCCCGCTCCTATTATGCCGCGGCGCTGGATATCGATCCCGCCGACGCCGCCGCCCAGAAGGCGCTGTCGGATCTCAACCGCGACCATCCGGAAACCACGGCGCGCAACAGCAAATGAGCGTTCTGGTTCTGGATTTCGGCAGCCAGGTCACCCAGCTGATAGCGCGGCGCGTGCGCGAGGCGGGTGTCTATTGCGAGATCGTGCCCTTCAACAAGGCCGAGGAGGCGCTGGCGAAAAAGCCCCGTGCCATCATTCTCTCCGGCGGCCCCTGTTCGGTTTATGAGGAAAATGCCCCGCGCGCGCCGCAGGCCGTGTTCGAGATGGGCGTGCCGGTGCTGGGCATCTGCTATGGCGAGATGACCATGTCTGCGCAGCTGGGCGGCAAGGTCGAAGGCGGCCATAATCAGGAATTCGGCCGCGCCGACATTCATGTGAGGACTCCCTCGCCCCTGCTGGAAGGCCTGGCCGAGAGCGGCAGCGAGCCGGTATGGATGAGCCATGGCGACAAGATCACCGCCATTCCGCCCGGCTTCAGCGTGATCGCCACCAGCGAATCTTCGCCCTATGCGGTGATCGCCGATGAAAAGCGCAAATTCTATGGCGTGCAGTTCCATCCAGAAGTGGTGCACACCCCGCGCGGCGCCACCCTGCTGGCAAACTTCGTGCGCACCATCGCCGGCATCGCGCCGGAGTGGAACATGCACGCCTTCCGCGAGCGCGCGGTGGAAAAGATCAGAAAGCAGGTCGGCAAGGGCAAGGTGATCTGCGGCCTGTCAGGCGGCGTCGATTCCTCCGTCGCCGCGGTGCTGATCCACGAAGCGATCGGCGACCAACTCACCTGCATCTTCGTGGACACCGGGCTGATGCGCGCCGGCGAAAGCGAAGAGGTCGTCAGCTTGTTCCGCGGCCATTACAATATTCCGCTGATCCATGCCGATGCGCGCGAGCTGTTCCTGTCGCGCCTGGCCGGAATCAGCGATCCGGAACAGAAGCGCAAGATCATCGGCGCGGCCTTCATCGATGTGTTCGATAAGGAAAGCCACAAGGTTGGCGGCGCCGAATTCCTGGCGCAGGGCACGCTCTATCCCGACGTGATCGAGAGCGTGTCGGCCACCGGCGGCCCCTCCGTCACCATTAAGAGCCATCACAATGTCGGCGGCCTGCCCGATTACATGAAGCTCAAGCTGGTCGAACCCTTGCGCGAGCTGTTCAAGGACGAAGTGCGGGCGCTGGGCCGCGAGCTGGGCCTGCCGCCCGCCTTTGTCGGCCGCCATCCCTTCCCGGGGCCGGGCCTTGCCATTCGTGTGCCGGGCGAGATCACCGAAGACAAGCTGGAAATCCTGCGCAAGGCCGACACCATCTATCTGGACGAGATCCGCAAGGCGGGCCTCTACGACCAGATCTGGCAGGCCTTTGCCGTGCTGCTGCCGGTCAAGACCGTGGGGGTGATGGGCGATGCGCGCACCTACGACCATGTCTGCGCCCTGCGCGCCGTCACTTCCAGCGACGGCATGACCGCGGATTACTATCCCTTCGAACACAGCTTCCTGGCCCGCACCGCCACCCGCATCGTCAATGAAGTGCGCGGCATCAACCGGGTGGTTTATGACATCACGTCAAAACCGCCGGGCACCATCGAGTGGGAGTGAGTGAGGAGCATTGTGGCGGAAGGGCAGAGCATTACAGCGTAACGGAAGGGCTTGTTGCTCAGCGAAGGTCTTCGATAGTCATTGATGGACCACGGAGGAGATCCTTTCGATGCCGGATGCGCGCACACGCTACCTGCTTGCGGCGGCAACCTTCACGAGTGGGATATTAGCGGGAACCGTTGTGGACCGGATGTTGGTTGGCGGACCCGCGTGGCACGCTCTTGGCGCGGAAGCCTGGGGCCAATTCAGCCGGCGTGCGGATCTCGGAACAGGCCTGATCGCCTACCCGGCTGAGGCGGTTGGGGCGACACTGCTCCTCATTGCTGCGCTGGTGAGCAGCCGTTTTGACCGCAACAGAGGCGAGAGAATGACTGGGCCACTCGTCGCCGCTGTTGCACTCTCAATACTCGGATTACTCATAACGGCGAAGGCTGCGCCTATCATGTTGTCACTGAGAACGGCTCAACCGCCAGCAGCGCTTCTGCGTGCGTTCGACGACTTCTTTTTGTGGGGGATTTATCTGCGCGGCGCAGTCGACGTGTTGACGTTTGTCGCCGCGGTCTGGGCGCTGTCGGCAATGCTTGGCTCCAAAGAATCAAAAGCAACGAAGACCTGACTTTGAATACCTAGTCCGGGAGCATGTCCGCAGTCGTACCCGGAAGTGTCCGGGTGCGCCAGCTCGGTAATATCGCAAAGGCCGAGACCGCCGATTTTTCGTTTCATGCGGGAACGCAAGAGTGACCGCGGTAAAACTTGCGAGGTTATCGACCAGCTTGCGCCGGACGCGAGGAAGCTCAGTGCTTCTTGAATTCGAACAGCTCAACGATGTTGCCCGATGGATCTTCAAGCAGAATGGCCCGGCCAGCTCCGCCATCGCTGATGCCGCCGCGGAATCTTGCGCCGACCCCGCGCAGCCGGTCGAGCAGGTGATCCAGCTCCTTGGTGACAATCATGAACCGGTTCCACCCGCCCGGCTCTGGATGGCCGCCTGCCTGACCGCCGCTTCCCGCACCGGGGGCGCTGAGATACAGAGTCAGGTCCTCGCGAAGGAGCGCCGCGAACTTGCCCGGATTGTGCATGTCGACCTTAAAATCGAGATTGTCTCGGTAGAACTCGACCGCCTCGTCGACGTCGGCAACGATATATCGGACGGATGCCATTCAACTCTCTCCTTTTGCTTGGTAGCGGCCAAAGTGCCGCGTCCGTGTTGGCCTCGCGTCAGCGCGGACCAAGCTGGCTGGCCATGCCGCCTTCGAGCATTTCAATTGCCGGTCGATCGGACCTGTTCGAGCTTGGCAAAGCGTGCGTCGTCCATAATGAATCTCCGGATGGCATCATTCGAACCAATAATCCAGCGTTCCGTCGGACCCTTTTCCAAAGTCGCCTTCAAAGCCGCCTTCGCCGCGCAGGCCGGAAAGATCGCCTGTCCCCGATCCGGGAACGACAAACCATGTCGCTGTGATCTTGCCGTTCTCGACGATTTCTTGACCTTGAAGTACGAAGGTGCCCTGGCGTCCGCCCAGCCTTCCACGGAATCGCTGCATGCTGACGAGGCGGGCAGATTTATCGTCGTGCAAGACCTGTAATGCTCGAACCGGTGACTCGCCTTCGATATCCCCGCTGAATGTTTCAATCAGACGAACCTCCATCAACGCCGGGCTTGCGGTCTGGTCGTAGGGCTTGGCCTCAGAGTGCTGAACGATGATCTTTGCTTCAGCCCGCGCGCGCGCTGGCGCTTGCGGCGATCGCCCGATCGAATGAGCAGTGTCCAGGTTGTTCATTTGCACTCTCCTTTCCTTGATCGAGGGAGGAGTAACTGTACGACGCTCAATAACTCAACTTCGGATACCAGTCTGTGCCGCGGCCGGCGGGCGTGACGTCGAGGATCGACCACAGCGAGGCGATGTCAGGCGCGTCGCGTGGGTCCTGTCCTGGATCGGCCATCTCCTTCCTCATTTCGCTTGCCCAGAAAAGCCGCACCTTGTCACCGTCGCGCTGGAACACGACTAGCGCCGGATTCTCGCTGCCATCCTTGTTGATGAGGCCGAGGTCATTGGCATAGTCGTCGCCGATGGTTTGCACAAAATCGAGGTCCCTCCATCCGCGCTCGACGGCGAAGGCAAGCTGACGTTCGACCGGCGAGCGGCCCAGAATCTTCAGCGCGACACGCTGCTTGATGTCGGCGGCGTTGCCGTTGACCGCACCCAGCCAGTTCGTGCACATCGGGCACGGCCGCTCGCGTTGCGGTCCGTACATCCAGAAATAGGTCACCAGCGCGTCGTGTTTGCCGAACAGGTCGATCAAGCTGACGTCCTTGCCATTCTCGTTCTTGAACCGGTAGTTCTTGTCGATCGTAGGGCCGGGCGGCAGTGCGCGGCGCTGCTCAGTGAGTTGAGTTAGTTGGCGGCGGAACTCGATCTCCCCGGCCAGCAGCGCCTCTCGCGCTCTGCGGTATTCCGGACTTTCGCCTGGGAATGGAGTCTTGGCCTTTTGGGCGAGGGCAGCGGCGAGTGTCAACATGTGGGTGCCCATGATCCATTTCAATTATTCAGTCTCAAACGATTTGGCGCGGGATCGGGTTTCCGGTTGCAAACGTTTCCCAGGCGACGGCCATCCGTTGCGGGCAAGCACAATTGTTATGCTCGGAGCAGACCAAGACGCCAGCGCGCTCGACGGTCCGCATTGGGCAAAATCCATGGCTTTGAGGTGCCTCAGAAACTGAATGGAGATTGCAGCAAATGCCGGCCGTCAAAGCCAAAATTCATCATCGAGGACCCGGTGCACTTAGGCGAAATGGGCGCGCTCCCCGCCCCATGCAGGCTGCGGCCGTTGACCGATTTGGTCCCCCGTCATCTCTCACGCCGCATCGGCTACCGGTACCGAAACCGGGGCCGCATGAAGTTCTGATCGAACTTAACACGGTTGGCGTCGGCAGTTGGGACGCCTCGATCCGGGATGGGGCGTGGCGGAAACCAGGCCGCGCGCATTTTCCTTTGGTGCCAGGAACTGACGGCGCAGGGACAGTCGTCGCCAAAGGCGCACGCGTAAGGCGCTTCAAGCTGGGCGACCGGGTCTACGCCTATGAGTTCGGCAACAAGCAAGGCGGGTTCTATGCCGAGTTCGCCGTTGTCGACGCCGATCATGTCGGACACGTTCCCCAAACACTTTCGCTGGCTGAAGCGGGCGCGGTCGCCACCACGGGCCTGACGGCGCTGCAAGGGATCACGTCGCTCAGGCTGCGGCGCGGCGAGACAATGCTCATTTTTGGCGCCTCTGGCGCAGTCGGAACCATGGCGATTCAATTCTCGGCGCGTCGCAACGTGCGGGTGATCGCCACAGCCAGCGGCGCGGCGGCTCAGCGGCTAGTTCGCGCACTCGGGGCCGATGCGGTCGTCGATGCGCGGAGCGATACTCTGGCTGAACAACTGCGCCGGGCCGCGCCGTCGGGCATCGGCGCCGTCTTGGCGCTGGGCGGAGGCGAAGAACTTGAACGCTGTCTTGATTTTGTGCGCACAGGCGGACGTGTGGTTCATCCAAACGGGATAGAACCCGCCCCGAAGCCGCGCCCAACGCTTCGCATCAAGACGTTCGACGCGGTCGCCACGCCCGAAGCGTTCGCGCGCCTCCATCGCGCCCTGAGCAGCAGAGAAATTCGTGTGCCGGTGGCCGCCACCTATCCGCTCGCGAAGGCGGATGATGCTCACCGCCGCCTTCGTAAAGGGCACATTCTCGGCCGGCTCGCGCTGCGCGTCGGCTCCGAAGGCCGGCACGCTTGAAACGGAAAAGTTTGCGTTGCCAATCGCCGCGTTACCATCGCTCCGGATAATCGAAAGAGAGCGGGGGGCTTAGGCGCCCTAACACCCATGCCTCAACCCCCGAAAAAATTTGCAGGCCGGTGTCGGGTTCCGAAAACCCCGTTCGTCGTTCCGATGAAGCCGGCTTAAAACAACGAGACAGACGATGCGTGTGATGGTGTTCGTGAAGGCTACCGAGGACAGCGAAAAGGGCTTTGTCCGCACGCCCGAGACAGACGAGCTGCTTCAGGCCATGGGCAGGTTTAATGACGAACTGAGCAAGGCCGGCATCCTGCGCGCGGGCGACGGCCTCAAACCCTCCTCGGAAGGAAAGCGTGTTGCGTTCGATGGCTCCCGCCGTACGGTCATCGACGGGCCTTTCGCCCAGACCCGCGAGTTGGTCGCCGGCTTCTGGCTCTGGGAAGTCAAGGACATGGCCGAGGCGGTCGCCTGGGTCAAGCGCTGCCCCAATCCCATGCCGGGACCGAGCGAGATTGAAATCCGGCCGCTGTACGAGATGGCTGATTTGCAATGAGAATCTGACGCCGGAAGTCATGAGCCATGGCTATCGCAGGTCCCGGAATCATTGCTCCCCGAGCGCCGCTTTGCCACGGCGCTCCATTTCAGCCGGCGACAGATCCTCCTTCCAGGTCAGCAGCACCCAGACATGGCCGAACGGATCGCGTACGCTGGCGGAGTTCGCGCCATAAAACATCTTCGTCGGCGGCTGGATCTGCTCGCATCCTGCCGCAACCGCGCGGGCCAGAACCGCTTTATTGTCATCAACCATGAGATGAAGACTCGCGGCGCAGGCGCCGAGCTGGCGGGGTTCGTCGTAAAGCTGGTCATCCGGATCGCCCAACATCACCGTCGCACCGCAGATGGAAAGTTCGCTGTGAACGATCCGCCCATCCGGGGCGGCAATACGCAGCAACTCCCGGGCGCCGAACGCCTCGGCATAGAAGGCGACGGCTTTGGCAGCACCCCTGACATAGATGTGCGGAACAACGGAATTTGCGTAGCGGAGAGGGCGCATTGTCTCCATAAACACGGGGGCTTCTCTCCCGTTCCCGTGAGAGAGGTTTGACGAAACGGCCGAAGAGCCTTCAAATTGTCCCCAACGAACTGGTTTGGGCAGCAAGACGCCGGGCAGGCGCGAGCGGGGGAACGCCATGGACGCAGCATCTCCGCCCCCGCCGGACGCCGATCACGCCCGGCAGCTGCGCAAGGCCGTCATCGCCTCCACCATCGGTACCACCATCGAGTGGTACGACTTCTTCCTCTACAGCACCGCCGCGGGCCTGGTGTTCGGCAGGCTGTACTTTCCCAACAAAGACCATTTGTCGGCGAACCTGCTCGCCTTCGGCACGTTTTTCGCCGGCTTCGCCGCCCGGCCGATCGGGGCTGCGATCTTCGGCCATTACGGCGACCGCATCGGCCGCAAAGCAACCTTGATCGTCACCCTGCTCTTCATGGGCATCGCCACCTTCCTGATCGCCTTCGTGCCGCCTTACGAGACCATCGGCATCTGGGGCGCCGTGATCCTGACGGTGCTCCGGGTGTTGCAGGGCATCGGTGTCGGCGGGCAATGGGGCGGCTCGATCCTGCTGGCGATGGAATGGGCCCGCAGCGAGAGCCGGCGCGGCCTGGTGGCGTCATGGCCGCAACTGGGCGTGCCGCTGGGCCTGTTCCTGGCCAACCTGATGGTCCTGGTGGCTGGCAGCCTGTCAGGCGATCAGTTCCTGGTGTGGGGCTGGCGCATTCCGTTCGCGCTTTCCATCATCCTGGTCGGGGTGGGCCTGTGGATCCGCCTGGGTATCCTGGAAACGCCCGTCTTTCGCAAACTGGTAGAGACCCGGCGGATCGAGAAGGCGCCGATCCTCGAGGTCATCCGGCGGCAGCCGCGCGAGATCATTCTTTCCGCGCTGCTGCGCATGTCCGAGCAGGCGCCCTTTTATATCTTCACCGCTTTCGTCTTCGCCTATGCCGCCGGCATGCTGAAACTGCCGCAGGGCCTGGTACTGGCCGCCGTGATGACCGGGGCGTGCCTGGCTTTCATCACCGTTCCGGTGGCCGGCCACATCTCCGACCGCATCGGCCGGCGCCGGATGTTCATGATCGGCGCGGCCGTGACCGGGCTGTTCGGCTTTCCCTATTTCGCCATGCTGGATACGGCGATCCCGTCCCTGGCCTTTATCGCCATCGCGCTGTCGCCGATCACCACCAACTTGCAATACGGACCGGAAGCGGCGCTGATCGCGGAAGCCTTCACGCCGCGGCTGCGCTACAGCGGCGCCTCGCTGGGTTATCAGCTGGCCTCGATCCTGGCGGGGGGGCCGGCGCCAATCATCGCCACCGTGCTCTTGGCCCGCTATCATTCCGGCTATGCCATCGCCGTCTTCATCGCCATCTGTGCCGTGATCAGTCTGGTGTCGGCCTGGTTGATGCCTGATCACACGGGGAAGGATATTTCCGCCGAATATGACGACAACGCCGGCAAGACGAATACAGACTCCTGAGCGGATCATGCGGACAACTCACTACCTGGCCGCTGCCGCCGCGCTGCTCGCCCTGCAAGCCGCTATGCTGCATGGCTTCGGCCAGCCTTTCCTGTCCGCCAGCGGGCGCATCCTGCTGTGGGTCGGCGATCCCCCGAGCGCCGAGACCTCGCAGCAGCTGACGGATTGGTACAGCTTCTCCCATCTGATCCACGGCATGATCTTCTTCTGGCTGCTGCGCTGGCTGGCGCCCGGCTGGCCGCTGCCCGCGCGCCTCGTTGCCGCCATGGGGATCGAGATCGCCTGGGAGATCACGGAAAATTGCCCGGCGGTGATCCGGCATTACCGCCAGCAGGCCCTGGCGGCCGGCTATGTCGGCGACAGCATCCTGAACTCGCTGTCCGACACCGCGATGATGTCATGCGGCTTCTGGCTGGCCTCGCGCCTTGGCGGCCGCACCGTGCTGGGACTGGCCGTGGCGCTGGAAATCTTCACCGCCGTGATGATCCGCGACAATCTGAGCCTAAATGTGATCAATCTTGTCGCCCCCTCCGGCTGGGCGCCCATCCGCCTCATCCATGACTGGCAAGCCGGCGTCCGGCCTCAGATGCCGACACTTCCATCTCCATGACACAGAGCGGTCACGCCATCTCCCGCGCCTCGATGGTGATCGCGGCCGTCTCAACTGTGGTCGAGTGGTACGACTTCACACTCTATCTTTATCTCGCCACCGTGCTGTCGCGGGTGTTCTTCGGCGGCGCGCAGGGCTCGCTGGTCATCACCCTTGCCGGCTTTGCGCTGGCCTATCTCTTGAGGCCATTGGGCGCGATGACCTTCGGCCGGATCGGCGACACCCATGGCCGCCGCCGCATGATGCTTCTCTCGGTGGGGGTGATGACCTTGGCCATGCTGGCCAGCGCGTTGCTGCCGACATACGCCGCCATCGGGCCTGCGGCCGGCTGGCTGCTGCTCACCTTGCGCTGCGTGATCGGCTTTTCGGTGGGCGGGGAATATACTGGCGTCGTCGCCTATCTGCTGGAGGGCGCAGCGGCGGAGCGGCGCGGGTTGATCACCTCCTCCGCCTCCGCCGCCAGCGAGATCGGCGGGCTTCTCGCTGTCGCCGTCTCCGCCCTGACCGTGCATCTGCTGCCGCCTGCCGAGCTCGACAGCTGGGGCTGGCGCATTCCCTTCCTTGTCGGCGCGGGGCTTGCCGGCGGCATCTGGATCGCGCGCACCGCCATGCAGGAGTCGCCAGACTTCGAGCGCCAGCGGGCAGAAGGCACCGCGCCGGAGCGGCCGCTGCGCTACACCCTGGCCCATCACCGCAAGGGCATCTTCCGCTCCTTCGCCATCTCGGCCCTGGGCTCGATCACCTATTATGTGGGCATCACCTATGTGCCCGCCTTCCTTACCTCGGCGGGGGCGCTGAGCGAGCGTGCCGCGCTGTGGCTTTCCACCCTGGCAGCGGTCGTGGTGATCCTGATCACGCCGCTAGTGGGTTTGCTCTGCGACCGCTGGGGCCGCAAATCCGTTCTGGTAGGCCTCAGCCTGCTTAGCGCCGTACTGCCCGTCACGCTCTTTTCACTGATGGCCAGCGGCTCGGAAGGACGCGCGCTCGCCGGTGCCGTCATGCTGGCGGCGGTGGCGGGCGGGGTCAGCGCGGTGGGCGCGGTGGCGACCGCCGAACAGTTTCCAGGCGAAGGCCGGCTCAGCGGCCTTGCGCTGGGCACCACCACCGCTACAGCCATCTTCGGCGGCCTGACGCCCTGGCTGGCGCAGTTGCTGGTGGAGCGGACGGGATGGCCGTTGATGCCGGGCGTGATGATCGCGGTCGTCGGGCTGGCGGTGCTGCCGGTGCTGCTGGGAATGCGGGAAACGGCGCCGCATCGAATCGGATAAGCTCAGCCCATGTGCGGAAAGTTCACGGCAAAATCGTCCTGGACCGAGATGGTGGATTTCATCTGGTCCGATCCGGATCCGCCAGAAATCCAAGACGATCGCCTGCTGACCTATCGCGTGATGGGCGCGGTACCGGTGATCGTGTCGGACGGCAACAGGCGGCGCGTCATCGCGATGCGCTGGGGCTTTCCCCATCCCAAGGACTGGAAGCGGCCGCAGCCGATCCATGCGCGCGGCGAAACCATCGACAGCATGCCGGCCTTCGCCGGCGCTTTCCGTGACGGCCAGCGCGGCATCGTGATCGTCGAGACGTTCAATGAAGCGCCGGAAAACGGGGAACAGCATGTGGTCAAGCCAGCCGGTCCCATCGGCATCGCCTTCCTGTGGCGGCAATTCAAAGTGGCGGAGCGGCCCGAGCCGTTTTTCGCCTGCGTGATGGTGACGGTTCCCGCCAACACGCTTTTGGCCGGCCTGCCCACCGACCGCATGCCGGCGATGCTGGCCGAAGGAGATTGGGAGGCCTGGCTCACCGGCTCGCCCGCCGAGGCCAAGGCGTGTCTGAAGACCATGGAAGATGTCCGCTGGACGATGACGCGTGAGGAACGGGCGAAGTCCACAAAGCGTGGAAAACCAATGGTTTCCGACCCCGCCGGCCTGTTCTGAGCCGTTAAACCTTAAAGTCAGGATTGAAGGCTAATTTCGGGGCCCATGCGCGCCCCCGCCCCCGCCCTGCCCTTTGCCCTGCTCGCGGGGCTGGCGGCTTTCGCGCTGGCCGCCTTCGCGCCCGGGCTTTTGAACGACAGCGACACCTATTGGCATATCAGCGCCGGGCAATGGATGCTGGCGCATCACCAGCTGCTGCGCGCCGATGTCTTTTCCTACACCGCGGCGGGCGCGCCCTGGCACACCCAGGAATGGCTGGCCGAGATCCTGATGGCGCTGGCCTGGAAGGCGGA
>Ga0310811_10012296_pt1 | contig 11108 bp, 4 predicted proteins | sample YCmetagenome_FD_207642 | JGI IMG/M metagenome (GOLD analysis project Ga0310811, IMG submission 207642) | Soil microbial communities from experimental microcosm in Duke University, North Carolina, United States - YC | ecosystem: Engineered > Artificial ecosystem > Soil microcosm > Unclassified ... | reverse complement strand
AGGCCCATGCCGCCCCTGCGCAGCTGGTCCGTGTAATCCACCAGCAGGATTGAATTTTTTACCTCGATGCCGATAAGGGCAATTATTCCGATGACCGCGACGAAGGAAAATGTATTGCCCGTGGCCAGGAGCATCAGGACCGCCCCGATGATACCCAACGGCACGACGGAAAGGACAATCAGCGTCCCCCGGAACGTCTTGAACTCGAGGATCAGAATGCCGAGGATGCCAAAAACTGTTACAAGTATTATAGACCCCAGCCCTCCAAAACTCTCGTTCTTGCTTTCCACCTCGCCGGCCGCCATATACGTCGCCCCTTTTGGAAAATGCATCTTGTCCAGCTCCTGCAACACCCCCTGGGTGACCCGGGTAGTATTATAGCCGCTCCGGACAAAGGCGGTGACGGTGGTATACCGGTCCTTGTCGTAGTGGTGAATGCTCGTAGGAGAGCTTTGAAAACGGATATCCGCAACCTGATTCAGCGGCACGGACGCCCCCGTATAGGAATTAACATACACTTTATTCAGAGCATCGAGGGACTGCCGCTGCCCGCGGGGAAGGCATACGTTGATATTGTAGTCGTCGTCCTTTTCGTTGTCCTTTCGGAATTTGCCGATGTCGAGCCCGGCCACGGCCAGCCTGACCGTACGGTCGATGTCATTGACGGGAACCCCGAGCATCCCGGCTTTTTCCTTGTTGACGTTGACCTTAATATCGGTCTTCAGCGTAGTCAGCTCATTGTTGACGTACATGGTCCCATCCGTCCCTTTCAGGAGGTCCTCCACGCGGAAAGCCAGGCTGCGCAAGGTATCCAGGTCTTCCGAGAAAAGCCGGATCGCAATCGGCGCTTCTATGGGCGGCCCCTGCTCGAAATCCTTTACCTCTATCTTTGCACCGGGATAGTCTGCAAAACAGCGGCGCAGGGAATCGATCATCTGCCTCTTCCGGTAGGGCGGCGTCTCGTTCAGTTGAACAAAGATCTGCGCATAGTTGCTCTGCTCGTTCTGGGGTATCACGTTGTAGTAGATACGCGGATTGCCGTGTCCTACATTCGTAGCATAGTTCTTCAGGTCGGGCAGGTGGTCGATGCGGCGCTCGACCCAGTGCGCGATGGTGTCCGTAGCGGCCAGACTGGTGCCCAGCGGCGTCTGGATATTGATGAGGAACATCGGCTTCTCCGACGCGGGAAAGACGCTGAAGCCTACGCGCGGGATCAGCGCCAGACAACCCACAAAAATGCCAAGTGCTACGACCAGCGTAACGGCGGGCCGGCCAATCGCGGCGTGCAGGAGTCTGCGGTAGGAACCGTTGATAAAACGCTTCAGTCCGCGCAGGAATAGATTGCCCTCCGGGTGCTCGTGACCGCTGAGAATGCGGCTGGATAAGAACGGAACTATGGTAAGCGAAACGAACAGCGAGGCCAGCACCGTAGTGACTACTGCGGCGGGAAGGCTGCGGATGAAGTCGCCGGCCGCCTCGGGCAGAAACATCAGCGGCAGAAATGCAAATATCAGCGTAGCCGTACAGCCCAGCACCGCGAGTCCGATCTGCCGCGTAGCGGCAATGGCTGCGTCCACCCGCGAATAGCCCATTCGGAGATAGCGTTCGATGTTCTCGACCACGACGATGCTGTCGTCTACCAGCAACCCAAGCGCGACGACCATCCCCACGATGCTCAACTGGTTGATCGTAAAATGAAAGAGGTTCAGCAGGACCAGACCGATCAGCAGGGACAGCGGTATAGAAACCATGACGACAATGGACGCGCGCGGCCCCAGTGGCAGCAGCGTGAGCAACACCAGAAAAATAGCGATGGCGAAGTCCCGCGTAAAATGCCCCAGACGCGTCCGCACGCTCTGTGCGTTGTTGAAGCTCTTTTCAAATTTGATATTGGGAGGCAGGTCCTTCCGGAATTTCTCCATCACGGGCTCCATCTCCTTTTCAACGGCAAAAATATTGGTTCCTGCCTTGCGGCTGGCGGTGACGAACACTCCCCTCTTGCCGTTGAGCCGTCCGATGTAATTCTGTTCCTCGTAGTTGAAACCCACCTCGGCGATGTCTTTAACATAGATGATCTTTCCGTTCACGCTGCTGACGATAGTATTCTTAATCTCGTCGATATTCTTGTAGTCGCCGCTGGTTTTTATATTGAACTTCCTCGATCCCATATCGACACTGCCACCCGGGATGTTTACGTTCTCGCGTTGAATGGCCTGCAGAACGGAGTTCAGGGGAATATGGTTTTGTGAAAGCTTCTCGAGGTCCAGCGCGACGCGGACCTGCTGCTGGGGAAACGCCCAGTTGTCGACATTTTTTAGTGTCTTGATCTTCTCCAGTCTCTCCTTTAGCTGTTTGCTCCATTCCCTGAGGTCCTTATACGGAGCGGACTCGCTGAGCAGCGCGACCTGCAGGATGTTGACGTCCGAAGGCGTAAAACGCTGGATGTCGATACTCAGAATGTCCTGGGGAAGCTCGCTCCTCACCGCATTCAGCTCGCGGATCACGTCCTGGTATTTCTTATCCGGGTCTGTTTCATACTTGAATTCCAGCTGTATGACGGCGAGTCCGTCGTCGATGGTCGAACGGATGCGCTTGACGTCGTCCATCGCGTTGAATCTTTTTTCGATGGGATTGACGACCAGTTCCTCCACGTCTTTGGGACTGGTTCCGGGATAGATGACGATCGCGGAAAAGCTGGGGGCTTCTGTGTCCGGGTCCTCCCCGCGGGGCATCGTCACCAGGGCATTTACTCCGATGAGCGCCAGCATCACAAATACAATGAGCGTGAATTGGTAGTTGCGGACCGCAAATTCGGTGAGGCCGCGGCGCTTCCCGGGTGTACCTGCCGTGCCGTTGTTGTTGTTCGTTTTCATTGTAATTCTATTTGCTGTGAATGCTGGTGTCGGTACTGAGTTTGACGACGGACTTCTCCGTGAGATATCCTACTCCCTCGGTGATCACCTGCTGGACGTTGTCGAGGCCGCTGCTGATCGCGATGAGGTCGCCCTGCAGGTAGGCAATGCGGACGGGTATCTTTTTAACGGACCTCCCGTCGTCATTCAGCGTATATACAAATCCGGTATTTCCGTCGCCTTCCGCGAGCGCCGATGCGGGAACGAATACGAAGTTTTTGGCGTAAGGAGACGGCGGCTGGAGTTGGAGCGAGCAAAAGAGGCCGGGCGCCAGCTTGTGGCCGCCGGGAGTAACCGTCACTTCAACGGCGTAGGTGCCGCCGTTGGGGTCGGAGCCTTCGGCTAATTTCGAGACAATGCCGGTGAACGATTCGCCGGGATACGCATCCATTGCTATGGTCGCCTTGTCGCCTTTTTTGAGAACGGCCCAGTCTTTGTCCGACACGCCAAACCTGACGACCCAGTCGCCCTGGCCCGTACCGTTGAAGACCAGTAGGGCGGTGCCGGCAGAGGCGTACTCCCCTTCATTCATCAGTTTTTGGAGGATTGTACCGGAAGAGGCGGCGCGGATCTGTGCGTACTGTCTGTTAAATTTCGCTATGCGCAGCGCCTCCGAGGCTACGGTCGACTGGGTGTGCGCATTCTGCAGTTGCTCGAGAGAAGCTACCGTATCCCGGTATAGATTTGTCATGCGCGCCTCGTCGCGCTGCGACTTGTCGACATTTTGCGCTGCCTGCTGCACCTGAGCGTCGATCTCTGTGAGGTCCAGTGTAGCCAGCAGCTGTCCGGCGTCGACGTGGTCGCCTTCCTTTACAAAGATCCTGGAGATGATACCTCCGATCTTAAAGGAGAGTCGGGCTTCGGAATTGGAAGCGATAAGTCCGGAATATTGTAGGATCCGAGGGTGCCCGCCGATGGTCACCGGCTGCTGTTTTACGGGAATAGGATCATCCTTTGGAGGGGTGACTGCGGCGACATCCTGACTGCAGCGCACGAGGCTGAAGGCCAGCAGCGCTGCAAGGGGCAGACGAATGGTGTTGATCAATTTCGTATTCATATGCTTGTTATTTGGAATTGAGTGATTGGTGAGTTAGAATTTGTAGGATGCGTTGACGCGTTCGAGGTCGGCGGCTCTGTTAAGGACGGAAAGGCGGCCCAGCGAATAGCGGATATCGGAATTGGTCAGCTGCGTGCGGGCGTCGATCAGTTCGATCTGCAGCGCCTGCCCTTCGTTGAACCTTCTCTCGGCCAGGCGGTAGGCTTCGCGGGCGCTGCTAACGCCGTCGGACAGCGAGCGCATGGCTTCGAGCGCCGACCTATAGTTATTGGTGGCGGTCTCCTGTTCGAGGCTTACCTGCCGGGTCAGCTGTTTGTATTCTTCGTCTAGTGCAGCCTTGTCTATCTCGGCCTGACGGATCTTTAGCTTGTTGTCGCCGGCTTTGAAAAGCGGCCATACCATGGAAATACCTGCCAGTTGGTAGAACTGGGAGCCGTCGGGGTGGAAGCCATATCCCTGAAAGCCGACGTCGTAAAAGGCGTTGAGTTTGGGGACGAGATAGGCGCGGTCCCATTTAAGATTGGAGGCAGTTATTTTTTGATAGCTGCGGAGGCGGCTGAATTCCTCGCGACGGGAGAGTAGGTCAGGCGTTGCGGGGGAGGAGGTGGTGGTGCCCGTGGCCGCGTCGTCGGTGGCGGTGGTCATCAGCGAGGAGTCGGTCTGTACATCGGTGTCTGTAGAGCGGTTGAGGAGAAAATTAAAATAGGCGGCCGCGTTCCTCCGCTGATTCTCTGCTTCGATAAGGGAGGCCTCCACTTCGCTGACCTGCGCCTGGGCGCGGAGGACGATCTCGCGGGTAGCCATATTGTTCTCTACAAATTTTCCGCTGACGCGCCGGTTCTCTTTGACGAGACCGAGGGCGGTGTTGTAGATCTCGACGGCTTTGCCGGTCTGGAGATACTGATAATAAGCCTGACGAATGTTCCGGACAAGGTCGCGGCGGTAGACGTCGCGGTCTGCCTGACGGGCGCCGATGGTCTCGTTGGTGATCTCTTTGTTGTGCTGCAATTCCGTGTTGAGTATCGGGAGGGTCACCTCCATTTTGGTATCGTGGTAGTTGTTGGGGAGGAATTGGACGGACTGATTGGCTACCTGGGGAAATCTTTTTGAATTGGTCAGTTGGTTGAGGGTCGAATAGGCGCCATTCAGCAGGTCCCCGATGGGGATGTCGATCGTACGGCCGCCATTGGCGAGTGTGTACTGCGAACTGAGGCCCGCCTGGGGATAAAAAAGGGACCGGGCGCGTTTGAGGTCCAGGCGGGAGCGCTCGAGGTCGAAGTTGCGCTGGTGCAGGGCGAGATTGCTGTCGAGACCCAGGCGGATATATTGGTCGAGGATGGTACTGCCCGCGGAAGGTTGGGCGCCGGCCACGGGTGGCTGAACTAAGGCCGTATGCGGTTGGGCGAAGGCGCCGGAGCCCAATAAAAGAAACAGAGGCAGATAGGCTAATTTTGGCATAACGTTCGGTTTATTACTTATACAAATTAAGTTAACAATGTTCACCATTGATCCAAAAATATGCCCTGTGGGTAACCCACAGGGCAGTTCAATTATTTGCCGGCCGGTCTGGCCTCTAAATTATTCACGAACCAATTGAGTGATTGTTTCATAACGGGCAGGATCATTTCTTTTTCCGGGACAAATTTCTCCATACGCTCGCGGATGGCGAGGGAGACGAGGCCGTGTACGAAACTCCAGACGCAAAGGCTTACCAGGTGGGGATCTCCCTTGGCGATATAGCCGGTGTCCATACACTCGGTGACCGTCGCTTTCAGCCGGGAGATTGCGCTGTCGCCCCTGACCCAGTCGCAGCCGAGCTCGGTCAGTTTCTTCATCGGCTCTTCCTGGATGAACATGAGGTTGTAGAATTCCGGGTTCGTCAGGCCGAACTCGATGTAGTTCTCCCCCATCTTGTGCAGACGCAGCAAGGGGTTATTAATACTGGCCAGGTCCTTGTTCATCTCTTCCATCTTCTGAAAGCCGATGTCGTGGAGGCTATAGAAAATCTCGTCCTTGTCCTTAAAATAGAGGTATACGGTGGTGGGGCTGTACTCGATGATCTCAGCGATCCTGCGGATAGTGACGTTGCTAAACCCTTCTTCTATAAAGAGTTGCATGGACGCGTCCAGGATCAATTTGCGGATCTCCAGTTTTTGCTTCTCTTTACGCTCCTGAATGCCCATAGAATTAAATTAACAGTACAAATTTACTTAACACCGTAAATATTCCAAATTTTTCGGAATCTTTTTCAGAAATTGTTTGATAAAGGTACGACTTACTGTGGGACGGATGGGATGAAAGACTGCCTGACGGTCTGACGGGTAAGAAATTATGGCCCGTTCATTGCCTAATATAGGATTTGCTGTACGTTTGCTACAGGAGTAATCTAATGGATAAATTTATCGTTTCAGCACGAAAGTACCGGCCCCAGGATTTTTCGACGGTTGTGGGACAGTCGCATATCACGACTACCCTGAAGAACGCCATCAGGAACGGACAACTGGCACACGCGTTTTTGTTTTGCGGGCCCCGGGGAGTCGGTAAGACGACCTGCGCGAGAATATTAGCAAAAACGATCAACTGTGAAAATGTCACCCCAGAAGGGGAGGCCTGTAATAAATGTCATTCCTGTGTCTCGTTCAACGAGGGCACTTCCCTGAATATCCACGAATTGGACGCCGCCAGTAATAACTCGGTGGACGATATCAGGACCCTGGTGGAGCAGGTGCGCTTTGCGCCCCAGGCAGGGAAATACAAGGTATACATCATCGATGAGGTGCATATGTTGAGCACCTCCGCCTTCAATGCGTTTCTGAAAACGCTGGAGGAACCTCCCTCCTACGCTATTTTCATCCTGGCGACCACGGAGAAGCACAAGATCCTGCCTACCATCCTTTCCCGTTGCCAGATATTTGATTTTAAGCGAATAACGTCCGCGGATACGGTCGAACACCTCGAAGATATCTGTAACAAAGAAGAGATTACCGCCGAAAAGCCGGCGCTGCAGGTCATTGCGCAAAAGAGTGAGGGCTGTATGCGCGACGCTCTCAGTATCCTCGATAAGATAGTCAGCTTTACCAACGGAGAGCTCAGTTACAGGAACACACTGGAGCACCTGAATATACTGGACGCGGATTACTACTTCCGCATCCTGGACGCCATGCAGCAGCAGAACCTGGCAGACGCGCTGCTCATCTACGACGATATCAACCGGAAAGGATTCGAAGGCGATCTCGTTCTGAACGGACTCGCCGAGTTCGTCCGGAACCTCCTTGTCTGCAAGGATGAAAAAGTGGCGTCGCTGCTCGAAGTCGTGGAAAGTTTTAAAGACCGGTATGTAGCGGCGGGGAAAAGTACGGATACGCTCTACCTCATCAGCATGCTGAACGTGCTCAACGAGGCGGAGATCAACTATAAGGCGGCCCGCAACAAACGGCTGCACGTCGAGCTCGCTCTGATAAAACTCTGTTACCTGGCGCAGGCATTGCAGGTAGCAGGAGGAGAAGCCGGAAAAAAAAAGTCTGACCAGCTGAGGCCGGTATCGTTCCGGAATATTCCGGCCATGGAGCCGGTAAGACGGGAAGGTGCACGCGCTGCGGCAGAAGCGGCGGTTTCCGGTGGCGGCGCCCCGGGGGTTGGGGCCTCAGGTGGAGGAACCTCGGGCGTTGGTGTAAGTGGTGCAAACGGTTCAGGCGGCGCGAGGTTGATGGTGGAAGAAGGTGTGGCGCCGCAGACGGCTACGGTCAAGGCGGCAACGGTCAAGACGGAGGTTGTGCAGACGAGCACGGCCCAGACGGCGGGGACACAGACGACAGCGGCTCCTGCAGCGGAACCCCGAACCGGCAATCCGGCGGGCCTGGGTTCTTTGTCCAAATTACGACAGCAGATCGCCCGTAGTCAGGGTGGCAGCGAGGAAACCGCAATCATTCCGCTCGAGCCGGAGCTGCTCCACAGATCGTGGCAGCAATACGCCGACTTTCTCCGGGAGAACCGCAACCCTGCGGTGCAGAGCCTCGAGCTGGCTACCCTGCGGATCATCGATGCCAGTACATTCGAAGCTGTGACCGCGAACCCCCTCGAACAAAAATTCATCGAAAACGAGAAACGTACGCTCTCGGACCATCTCCAGAAAGCGTTTGCGAATAAAGCCGTCACTTTTACGGTGATCGTAGAGGAAAAGGTCCATGCAGAGGAAGAACCCACCGAAAAGCCGATGAACCGGCGGGAGCAGTTCATCCGGATCATCGAGCAGTATCCGCTGGTCAAAGAACTGAAAGACAGGCTGAGGCTGGAATTGGATTATTGACCGGCCGTTGCGGGAAATTAGAAAATTGACCGGCTACAACTGCCCTGGATTATTGACCCGGTGCGGATGAATTGGATGATCGAAGTTGGGCGCCTTGCTTTGGGTTGCCATAAAATCCAGTTAAAACCAACCGGTGATTGTTGACATATCCCTTATTGGCGGGAATTTTGCCAATTTGCATCTATGACAGGTAACTCGACACAGGCTCCTACTTCAAAACGGCAGATTTTTCAGACCAACTCGCCAGGGCGCTGGCAGAGGTTCAAATGGGGTGGCCGGATCGTATTCCTCATCCTGGTGCTGGGGGTAGTTATCTTTTATGTCGCCATTTCCCGCAACTATACGCCTGCCCTTCCCCGACTCAACGAACAGAGTCAGCTGTACAAAAAGGTGCTGGATACCAATAAATCATTCCTGTTCAAGAACACCCTCATCGAACAATACGGGGGCTTCCGGAAATACATCAACGAAAAAGTGCCCTATAAGGCCGGCGCTTTTCCCGGTCAGGCCCGGCGCGATTCGCTGGCCGCGCTGCGCGCCAAAAATGTCGATACCAATTTCCGGTCGTTCAACAAATTTCCCGCCGGCATCCGCGCGGGATTCTATGTGGACTGGGACGCCCAGTCCTTTCTCTCGCTGCAGCAGTACATCGACAAGATGAACCTGGTGATCCCGGAATGGATCTTTATCGACCCCAACGCCGATACGGTATTCACGGATATCGACGCCAGGGCGTGGAACGTGATGAAGAAGTCCGGCGTAAAGGTCCTCCCTATCCTCTCCAACAATTTCAAGGAAGTGTTCAGGGGCGACGCCGTCCACCGTATCATCAATGACCCCGCGAAGAAACAGCGGCTGATCAACGACGTGACCCGTATTCTGGAAAAGAACAATTTCGTCGGCGTGAACGTCGACTTCGAAGAGCTGGAAGAAAAGAACAACGAAAAGCTGGTCGCCTTCCAGAAAGACCTGTATGAACACCTGCACGAACGGCATCTTCTGGTCACCCAGGACGTCATTCCCTTCAACGAAGACTACGACTTCAAACAGCTGTCGAAATACAACGACTATATCTTTCTGATGGCCTATGACCAGTTCTCAGACGCTTCGGGTCCCGGTCCCATCGCCCACCAGAAATGGATAGAGGGGGCGGTCGACGACGCCGTAAAGAATATTCCTTTGCAAAAGCTGATCCTTTGTCTCGCGGGTTACGGCTATGACTGGCGGCTGGGTAAGGAGATGTCCTCACGTACGGTGAGTTATCAGCAGGCTCTGTACACGGCCAAGGACCAGGAGGCCAAGATCGACTTCGACGACGACTCGTACAATCTTCACTACGACTATGACGACGACGACGGAACCCGCCACCAGGTGCAGTTCACCGACGCCGCCACGACCTTCAATGCGCTGCGCTTCGCCACCGAATACGGACTTGCCGGAACGGCACTCTGGCGACTGGGGGACGAAGACCCCAGAATGTGGTACTTCTATGACGAGGACATGCAGAAGTCGAAGATGGGACATTTCAATTTCGCCGAGTTCAGCAAGGTGGACGCCATGACCAACGCCGACTTCGTGGACTACGAGGGCTCGGGCGAGGTGCTCGACGTCATCGCGACGCCCACCAACGGACGGATCACGCCGGAGGTCAATACGGGAGAGATGCTCATCAGCGAAGAGAGCTATGACAGTCTCCCGTCCCGTTTCGTAGCCCGGAAATACGGTTCCCAGGACTCGACCAAAATGATCCTGACCTTTGACGACGGCCCCGACCCCAGCTATACGCCTAAGATACTCGACATCCTCAGTAAATACCATGTGCCCGCCACTTTCTTCGTGGTCGGCATCAACGCCGAGAACAATATACCCATCGTCAAACGGGAGTTCAAGGAAGGGCACGAGATCGGCAACCATACTTTCACCCACCCCAATATCGCGAAGGTCAGCCAGCGACGGGCCATCCTCGAGATGGAGTCGACCAGACTGCTGATCGAATGCATCACCGGCCGGTCGACCATCATGTTCCGGGCGCCCTACAACGCGGACTTCGAGCCGGAGAAATGGGAAGAACTGATACCCGTGGCTATCGCCCGGAAAAAGAACTATCTCGATATCGGGGAATCCATCGACCCGCTGGACTGGGAACCAGGCACACCGGCGGACAGTATCGTCGACCGCGTAATCCGGCGCAAGGACGAGATGACAAGAGCGGGTCTTGGCGGCAATATCATTCTCCTTCACGACGCCGGAGGAGAGGACCGGTCGGCTACCGTGGAAGCCCTGCCCCGGATCATCGAGTATTTTCAAAAGCGGGGATTCCAGTTCACTACTGTGGCAGACTATCTGGGCAAGACAAAGGACGATATCATGCCTCCGGTGCCCAAGGGCAGCGGCTACTATCTCCTGCAGATCAACTATTATTTTGCCGAACTCGGCTACTGGAGCGGTCATATTCTGTTCTCGATGTTCGTCGTATTCATGGTGCTGTCGGTGAGCCGGGTGCTGTTTATCGCCGTGATCGCTACCAGGGAGCATTTCCGGGAGAAGAAATATGCGCTGGCGCCTTTCTGGCTTCCGGACGGAAGCAACGCGCCGCTGGTGAGCATCATCGTACCGGCCTATAACGAGGAGATCAACGCCGTCAGTTCGGTGGAGAGCCTCCTGAACGGGGATTATCCCAATTACGAGATCATTTTTATCAATGACGGCAGCGTCGACCAGACCTTCGAAAGGGTAAGCAAGGCCTTCGCCGGCAATCCCAAGGTGAAGGTGCTGACCAAACCCAATGGCGGAAAGGCCTCAGCCCTGAACTTCGGCATCAGTCATTCCGACG
>Ga0310811_10012295_pt1 | contig 11108 bp, 9 predicted proteins | sample YCmetagenome_FD_207642 | JGI IMG/M metagenome (GOLD analysis project Ga0310811, IMG submission 207642) | Soil microbial communities from experimental microcosm in Duke University, North Carolina, United States - YC | ecosystem: Engineered > Artificial ecosystem > Soil microcosm > Unclassified ... | reverse complement strand
GGATCGAGGGTTTGCGAAAGGTCGGTTCGGCTGAAAGGCCGGATTGAAAGCTTGCCCCCAAACGTCTGCCATTTGGGGCCAAGTAACCACTTATTCGGAGAAAGGCCGACAACTCACGCCTTGCGCGCACGGAGATACCTGAAGAACTCTGCGCCCTCCTGCAGGCGCCGTTTCATCATCTCCCAACTCACCAGCATTTCTCGGACGATTTCCCAGATCTTAGTGGGTCTGAAATAAAAGCGCTTGTAGAACTCCTCAACGCCAAGGTAGATCTCTTCGCGCGACAGATGCGGATAACCGATCGTGGAAGCCTGGGTGCCTGCCGAATTGACGAGGGTAATGACCTTGCCTTCATTCAACCATCCGTTCTCGAGCGCTTGCTTATGAAGGACGGTACCCGGATAGGGTGCAGCGAGTGACACCTGGATCGTGTGGGGATTGATCTCTTTTGCGTATTTGATTGTCTTCTGGATGGTTTCGTGCGTTTCGCCGGGAAGCCCAAGAATGAACGTGCCGTGGATCTTGATGCCGAGCTTGCGGCAATCCTCACTGAACTGGCGGGCCATATCGGTTCGCAGGCCCTTTTTGACATTCACGAGGATCTGGTCGTCACCGGATTCGTACCCGACCAGCAACAGCCGCAACCCATTTTCTTTCATCACCTTAAGGGTTGAATAAGGCACGTTCGCCTTTGCGTTGCACGACCACGTCACGCCTAACTTGCCAAGACCACGAGCAATCTCCTCGGCTCTCGGCCTGAGATCCGTAAAGGTGTCGTCGTCGAACATGATCTCCCTGATTTCGGGCATGTTGTCCCTGATCCATTTCACTTCCTCAAGGACGTTCTCGACCGAACGCGTGCGGTAGCGATGCCCCCCGACCGTATGCGGCCAGAGGCAAAAGGTGCACCTCGATTTGCAGCCGCGCCCCGTGTAGAGCGACAGATACGGATGCTTGAGGTAGCCGCTGAAGTAGTTCTCCGACGTTAGGTCGCGCTTATAGATGGGCGAGACAAACGGCAACTGGTCCATGTCTTCGAGGATCGGTCGGGCGTTGTTGTGCATGAACCCGCCGTCGGGCAGACGATAGCTCAGACCGAGAATCGATTCGAACGGCAGGCCCTGCGCGATCTCGCGACAAGTGAAGTCGAATTCTTCACGGCACACGAAGTCGAGTGCGTCGCTCGCGGTCAGTGAGCCATGAGGATCGACGGCGACTTTTGCCCCGATCATCCCGATGAGGATCGTGGGCTTGCGTCGCTTTAAATGCTCTGCAAATTGAACGTCAGTCTGGAACGATGGCGAACTCGTGTGGATGAAGACCAGTTCGTATTGCTGAGCGATGTCGAGTGTCGTATCCAGCGACAAGCCATCTGCGGGAGCATCCACGACGCGGCTATCTTCGATCAGCGCAGCGGGCTGGACAAGCCACGTTGGATACCAGAATGATCGAATCTCGCGCTTCGTTTGGAAGCGGGAGCCCGCTCCGCCATCGAAGCCTTCGAATGAAGGTGCCTGCAGAAACAGCGTTTTCATTCATACCCTCGGAGAAAATAGTCCGCGTGACTGGGATCAGCCACTCGCACGGACTCGCCAGGCATCGGCGATGGTTCGCGAAGTGTTTCGAAGCCTTCAGAAAAGAGACAGGGTTACTGGATAGTTGCTTTGGACGCTCGCCCTCTCCTGCGGGCCTATGGGAACTGGCACGCAGGGATTCGCCTCACCATCCTTTTAAAGCCGCACGACAAGCAGGAAGCAGATCAAGAATACTACGTCTTGGCGTCTCGCCATGGCGAAAAATTGGCCTTCGAGTTGACTCACATTAATAATAAAAAATAACCGAACGCCACCTGTCGGTCGTTGCAGCACGATTGCGTTGAAGACGGAAGGTCGTATAAGCCCGGTGTCTGTGCGCTGCTCAACGAAACGTGAACTAAAAGGTACCGCCCGCGCCGATCGCTCGCCGCGTTTGCCGGCATTAGCGATTCATCCTGTACTAGACTATCTTTGCGGCCTGAGACATCATGCCGCCAGACATCAAGCGGCGACCGGTGCTGCGTGTAGCACCGGGCTGTCTCCAAATCCACTACGGAACGGCCGGCGGCAGGAATGGCACGGATCCGCACGATCACAGCGCTTAGTGCTCCAAAACGGGAGGCGATCCATGACGCAAGATCGAGTCGATACGGATGGTGTTCCTGTTGGCGATGGCCAGCACATTAGCCCGGCCGAATTTTTGCTGATGGCAGGCTTTCTTACGTATCGGGCTCCCATGGCGCCGATCGCTGCCCGAGTTGCGGCCCGACGTGTTCTCGATGCTGTACTCGGGGCAGCGGCGGCTCACGGGTTCGCAGATTCTGACGCTCTCGAGACGATGATGGCGTGCGCCGAAAAGTCTTCGCACATGCGAAGGCTTGCGGAGCAAGCCGCCGCTGCAGTCGGGGATACGGTCGCCTACCTGCGCGTGATTCGCTGCGCCGGCGTCGCGCTGGACGTGGACCCGTAATCAGCTCATCGACGAACGTCGGCGCGTCAAAGCGCTTCTTCTTTGCACCCTCCGGATATTGAACTCGATAAGCGGTTGTGCGTAGCGACAACGATTGAGCACGAGGGCGTTGTCACATTGGCGGTTCGGTCAGGTCAATCGGCGTGATGAAGCAATCGAAATCGCCGCACCAAGAGCGCAGATGCCGGCGGGGGGATTACCGGAGGAGGTAATGGAACGGGAATTAAAGCTGCGGATCCCCAGCGAAGACCTCGACAAGTTGCGTCATGCGCCTTTGCTCGTGCAATCGAAAGGTCAGGCCAAGGCTCCTGCACTCCTCACGAGCACGTACTTTGATACTCCTGCGCTTGCATTTCATTGGTGCAAGGCTTCTCTGCGGGTACGTGCTGTCGGCAACGACAGAGTGCAGACGTTGAAGCTCGAAGGATCGTCGCAGGCAGGCCTCTTCGATCGTGACGAGTTCGAGATGCCCGTCGAGCGCGACACGCCCGATCTGAAGCTGTTGCACGCCCAGATACCCAATGAAAGCGACTGCGGCAAGCTGATTCGCGACGAGACCATTGGTGCCGAGCTAGAACCGGTGTTTGTCACCCGAATCAACCGAGCGGTCTTTCCGCTGCACTTGCAGACCGGTGACGATATTGAAATCGCGCTCGACGAGGGGACGGTCGACGCGGATTCGGGTTCGGTGTCGATCGCGGCGGTCGAACTGGAACTGAAACAAGGTCAGCCTGAAAGCCTGTACGGCGTGGCCTTGGAATTACTCGACACCGTGCCGCTGCGCATCGACCATCGCAGCAAGGCCGATCTCGGCTACGAACTGCTCGTCGCGGCGCACAGCGAGGCGGTAAAGGCGCAGCCGGTGCAACTGCACAAACGCGACTCTGTCGAAGACGCATTCTGCCGGATTGCGCGCAACTGTCTGGATCAGGTACACGCGAACGAAGGCGGCGTCGTGTCCGGCCATGATCCGTCAAGCGTTCATCAGATGCGCGTGGGGCTGCGTCGTTTGCGTTCAGCGCTAGACCTGTTCGCGAGGGTGATTCCCGCTTTTCCCGGCCTCGACGAGGAACTGCGTTGGATCGCCTCCGAGCTCGGCGCCGCGCGCGACTGGGAGGTGCTGACGAAATCGACGCTCGAACACGCCGGCACGAACGGTAATCCGGATGAGATCTTGCCTGTGCGTCAGGCATGTGGACAGATTGCCGCCAACAATCGGCAGCGCGCGGCCGACGCAGTCGAGTCGGTTCGCTACACGCGGCTCGCTCTCCAGCTCGCGCTATGGTTTGACCGAAAGGGCTGGAGAGATGGGATGTCCGACGAACAGCGCGAGGCGATCAGCGGACCCGCCAAGCCGTTCGCCGCGGAGGTGCTGCGTCGTCGGCATAGAAAACTGATCAAACGTGGCAAGGGCTTGGCTAATCTGGACGATCACCGTCGTCACCGCGCCCGCATCGCGGCGAAGAAAGTGCGATACGCCACCGAGTTCTTTGCGTCGGTGTGCCCCAGGCGGGCCGTTCGACATTATGTTGCCTGCCTGACGGCGCTTCAGGATGATCTGGGCTGGCGCAACGATGCCGTTGTCGCCAACCAGCTTCTGCAGTCGCTACCGCGAACATCGCCCGAGGTGGGCTCGGGCTCAGCCTTCGCTCGAGGCTATCTTGCTTCACGCGTCGCAGCCGACCATCAGCCATTGAAGAGGCTGTGGAAGCGCTTCAAACGCCTTTCTCCACCGAGTTAAAGGTCAGTGACGGGTTGTTGCCACAGGTTGAGCCGTTGTTAGCGACCCAGACACCTCACAGTGCAAAGGCAGCGCTACAGTCCATAATCTGCGGCCGCTGTGCCTCAGCGCTAACTGATGGCCAGGCGATTGCCGGTCACTCGATTAGATGAAGCGCCGAAATGGACCGCTGCGTTTGCGCATGCGGCATGTTCCATTCACTGAAACCTGTCGACGTCGATCACCGCCTGCGCAAATGCCTGTGGCGCTTCCTGCGGAAGGTTGTGGCCGATACCACCCGTGATCGTCCGGTGCTCGTACTTGCCCGTGAACTTTGCGGCATACGCGCCGGGCGGCACGTGAAACGCTCCGTTCGCATCCCCTTCCATGGTGATAGTGGGAACCGTGATGGGCGGCGATGAGGCGAGTCGCTGCTCCAAATCCGCGTACTTTGCCTCGCCTGCGGCGAGAGCCTGGCGCCAGCGATAGTTGTGGATCGTGATGCTGACGTGGTCTGGATTGGTGAAAGCCTTCGCACTGCGCTCAAACGTCGCCTCATCAAAGTTCCACTTGGGAGAAGCTTGTTTCCAGATCAATTTGGCAAAATCATGCGTGTATTTTTCGTAGCCCGCACGCCCACGCTCAGTTGCGAAATAGAACTGATACCACCAAACCAACTCGCTTTCGGGTGGCAACGGCATCTTGCCGGCCTCTTGGCTGCTAATCAGGTAACCGCTGACCGACACCAACCCCTTGCAGCGATCGGGCCACAACACTGCAATGATGTCGGCGGTACGCGCACCCCAATCGAAGCCAGCAAGGATCGCTTTCTGGACGTTGAGCGCATCCATCAGCGAGATGATGTCGACAGCCATGGCCGCTGGTTCACCATTGCGCATGGTGCGATCGGAAAGAAAGCGCGTCGATCCGTAGCCACGCAGATAAGGGACAAGCACTCGATATCCCCGAGACGCCAGCGTTGGTGCAACGTCAACGAAGCTGTGTATGTCGTATGGCCAGCCGTGTAGCAACACGACGGGTGGTCCATCCGCCGGGCCGGCCTCTGCGAAGCCGACGTTAAGGACCCCTGCATTGATCTGTTTGAGTGACGTAAAGGATGAATGGGTGCCCGGCTTGATTAACGGCAACGATGCTGCGTTCGATGCAGCAGCTTGAGCGACGGCAGGCCGCGCCATATCCAATTGGCCAGCAACGAACGCCCATGCCGCCATGTGTGTGAGGCGACGCCGACGTTGATCAATTCCTTCCGACATATCTTCCTCCTGAATCGATTCGGCCAATGGCGAATGCGAGGACGAGCTTGCTGAAAAAAATGATAGGTCGCATTTCGGCGGTGTCGCCGGTGATCCGTGTGCAATGCCCCGGATAGGTTGCATCGATCGAGAGCCTTTGCCGCCAAACTATCGCTGAGTTCTGCCGTGAGTGGCGGGATCCTAGGGTAGACTTACCGGCTCCATTCGCCGTTCACGGTAGTTCCCATGTTCATGAAAGCCCTGCGCGTTGGTCTCGGTCAGTTGATCTTGCTCGGCGACGCGATCAGTCGCCCGCGCCCCCAATCTCGTTCGGCGCAAGGTCAAGCCCGAGTGGAAAAAGAAGCGGCGCGACTCTCGCTCTATCAATTCCACGCATGTCCTTTCTGCGTCAAGACCCGGCGCGCCTTGCATCGTTTGAATGTGCCAATGACGTTGCACGATGCCAAGAACGATTCCGTTGCCCGGCAGCGTTTGCTAACGGACGGCGGCAAAATCAAAGTGCCTTGCCTGCATATCGAAGAAGAGGGGCAATCGCGCTGGCTGTACGAATCCAACGCCATCATCGCTTATCTAGAGGAACGCTTTGCCGGGATCGGCTGATCTACTACGCGAGAGCCCTGGGCATCTGAGCGAAACGCGATACGTTGGACGGGCCGTTGTCTCGAACCTTGGCAGACGTCCGGGCCTTCGCGGATAGCCGACACGCGTTGATCGAGACCAACCTATACTGAACTGACCGTGACACTTTGCACACGGATCAAGCTGTGACTAAGGCTTCCGTTCAGGATCAGCCGCTCGACGATCCTCGTCCGACCCCGCCGAGGCATCCGGATTTGGCGGATTGCTGCCATAGCGGCTGTTCGCCTTGCATTTTCGATTTGTACGATGATGCGCTCGAACGCTATTGGGATGCGCTCGACGCGTGGGAAGCGCGGCACCGACCCTGACCCATGTCGAGAGAAGGCACCTAACTCGAGGTTTCCCTTCTACGTAACGTAGGGACATTACGACTTGAGGCTGCCCGTGCGTTGGCGAAGCTTTAACAATGAATACGCCAGATCGGGGTGATAGGTTTTTAGATAGTTCAAAAGCCGCGTCTTCACGCCCCACTCTGGAAGCTGATAGCTTTGAAATACCAAAATTTCTTCGTTTGACACCTTGTACTTTTTTGATAAATACATCCTCAAAAAATCATTACCGATCAAATTGGCACGATAGAAATTTGCAAACGGGCGTTGACACAGGTATGTCTTATTAAATCCAATAGCAAAAGGCACAAAATCTTTCTCCTTCGCCACCAAGTATGAGAACACGCCCATACTAACCTCTGGCCACTCGGGCCTGAATACATCATCAACCGCAACAATTCCGTCATCCATCACAACGGACTCAGCAAGCTTTAGATCATTGAGAATCGCCTCAAAGTGATGCCCACCATCAATATGAAAAAAGCGAACCCTGCCCACCCTCTCTTCAATGTCACCGGGTAGAACCTCCGACGAGAGTCTTTCATCAATAAATACTTCGCTCGCCTGCACACCGAACTTTGTCAAATTCTGCATGAAGCGATTTTTATTACCACAACCAGATCCATCGACATTTAGCTCCTGCCTGCCAAATATATCGATGGCGTAGCACCGGCGCCCGCCGTTGCTAAGTGCCATGGGGATGAATGATTTCCCACAATGAACACCGATCTCGGCAACAGCACCAACGATATTATTATCCACCTGATATTTCAAAAGACTGCCAAATATCTCACCGTCACATCTTGCCAACCATCCTTCAACGCCCTCTTTTCCGGCCCGAATGTAGCCATCCAGTTTTTTGTCGATCATAATTCGCCTCCACTTTTGGCGACAATCAACGCGAAGAAGCACGTGGCGCACCCTGCGGCTCATAGCAAACAACAGGCCCTCGTGATCGCCTTGAAAAACGTTCCCTTACGCGTTTGAGGGCCGCAATTGAACGCAGCGCCGAGTGCCCAACGCGCCCGATTTCCCCATAACTACGCAGCGCCATGAACGTGTCCAGCGGCAGATTATTCGTGCTCGCGTCCAGTTCGACTTGCATAAAAAGCGCATGAAGAAAACTCCCTGCGCATGGCGGGACATTCTTCGGCACTCGCCAGCGCCGCAAGAACTCATTCCAAACGTGAATACATACGGCATTTTCGGCCGACCTGGCACACGTCTCCCGAGCTTCAGGTAAGAAGAGGCGCTCAGCTTCCAGATAATGAACGGGGTAAAAGAGCTCACGACCCACAAGCGTCACACGAGTCGGGTTCATCACCGCGAATTGCGTCATCAGGTCAGGCCCAATCGCCCCCCAATCAAAGCTGTATCCTTTAGCCGTCGCCATATGCTCCAGTTCCTGAGCGACCTTCGTATCGGATATGTACAGCACGGCGCCGTTCAATTTGCTCTCGTCTTGGAAGCCAGCCAGCAGCCCTTTCGATTGCCGCTCCAACGGTTCGTACCAACTCGCATCCTTCAAGCAGAACACGTCGGTGTCGAACCACCATCCCGGCTGCTGTGCAAGAACGCGATAGCGATAAATGTCCGTGAATGCCGCCACGGATTGCCGATGGCCGCCTTGGGTGTAAGACAGCACTTCGGTCAAATCGGCGAGCACGCTCGCATCGACCCGCTTCACGCCCATCGGCACGACGAGATCATCGTTGAATGTATGGAGACAAACCTGGATGCCGTGACGCGCGAACGAAGCCAAGCATGCCGACTCGTACCGGCTCAGTGCGGCCCCATGCCAGAAAGAATGCGCATTAATCATTGGATGCCTCGCGCTCCACAAAGTCCACCACCCCAGACGTCGCGCTCAGCGCGACAATCGCTCGCCGCCTCGACGCTCGATCTCTCCCCTGTTGCAAGCCTAATCATCGCGTCGCCCACACATCCCCACGCAAACTGCTGCGCACAACGCTGCCTGGCGCGCTCGGCTTTTGCCACGCATTCGGCGTAATGGTCAGCCACCCACATCAAACAATCTGCACCGCCGCTCGCGCACCTGCCCACCAGAAACGTGCATTCGTCGTCACGCAGATAATCGGTCACGCCGCCGACCTTCGATACGACGATCGGCAGCCCAGTCGCCATGCCTTCCAAGAGCGTGTTATTGGCCGTCGCCTCGAGGAGCGGTAGATACAGCACGTCGCAGCTTACGTACATTCCCCGCAATTCCTCATCGGACAGAGCCGCATACCAGCGCACGTTTTGTCGTTGAGCGAGTGCATGGTGATGCACTGTCGTTCTCGCGCGAAGGGGAACGATGAAATGAAAGCGAAAGCGCTCCAGCATGCCTCTTGTGGCCAGTTCGTCGACAGTCTCTCGAAGCAAGCACACGTCGCGAAGCCAGTCACCACAGAACAACACATTGACAGCGTTCGGGGCGGGTAATGTTCGATGCACCGGGTCTAGCCCGAAGAAATCGATATCTACGCCGTGTGGCACAAAGTGAACATTTCGATGACCGAGGCCATCCGCGAGGAAAGTCACCGCTTCGCGCGAAGGTGCAATGAGCGTGTCGACACTTTCATACACGTTGTGTGTAATGCCCGCTTTGCGCCACCAGGCCGGAGGTTGATGCGATACGCCAGCAATGCGCGTCGCGTCGGGCAACCATTTTCGTGCGCCCGCAAACAGGTCGAACTGATCTTCGAGCGCTTCAAAAAAGACCACATCAAAGTGTCGCTGCATCGCCATCCTGCGTGCCGTGACTTCAAGCAGTCGTCCTTGCCACGTATAGAACGGGCTCCATCCCAGCCGTGCCTCGCGTGCCATTAACCGCGCGCGCAAGCGTCGGCCGATTCGCCACATCAGCACCGCTTCGTGCTCGCGCCATCCCGGCTCGACCTGCGCGACGTCATACCGGGCGCGCAATGCGCCAGACAATGGAGCGAGTCCGCTGTGCCGCCCCAAGTGCGACCATGACGCCCCAATCATCAATAGCCTCAGCGGCGACGATGCGGATTCGTCCGCACCGCTGCCGTGCCGCGCGCCCGAACGCTTCGCGCCTGCCCCATTCATGCTCCCTCCGGTGACGATCGCTGTACGAGTCAGGCTGTCGGCGCAATCGGCGCGGACACGCCCATCCTTGCCTTCCTGCCTTGGTCACTCAACCCCGACGCTCTCCCAACTCCTCGCCAAAGCGCATTGCAGGTTGTGCGTTTGCTGGCGGTTCCACTCGCAGGCCGCTGCACGACTCGCTTTCGCGTAATCTGCGCGCGCGCTGGCGTCAGCGAGCAAATGCACGATTGCCTCCGAAAACGCGCAGGCGTCGTCGTCGGGCACACAAACGAGCGCACGTCCCCGCAACGCTTCCATGCCACGGCTGCCCGTCTCTGAACACACAAGCGGCACGCCCAATGCGAGACATTCCAGCGCCTTAATGTTGATACCCGTGCCCATGCGCACGGGATTGATCGCCACACTGCCGCATGCATAAGCGTCCTCAACATGCGCCACGCGCCCGAGCTTGCGAACGTTGGGTGCATCCGGCACGGCAAAACAAATGTTTCCGGCGAGAACCAATTCGAAGTCAGGAATCTTTTGTTTGATCAGCGGCAGCGCTTCATCGACCACATACGAAACCGCTTCCGCGTTGACCGAATTCTCGGAGCCAACGAAGACAGCCCGGTGAGACCCGGGATCGGCATGTCGCTGCGACACGTCCAATAGATGACTCACCGTCACACCGCGTGAACGCGCGCCCGGCAAGCGGGCGTGGGTCAAGGTCTCCTCGTCGCGCAACCACAGCACGACGTCGGCGCGGTTGAGTCCTTTGCACTCCTCATCGGCAGTGGTTGAAAACCAATCCGGCTGCTTTCCAGCCCGGCGATAGACGAGATGCCTATCCGCGAAACGATCGTTGGCATCGATGATCTTGAGGATGCGTGAGGGAAATACCTCCAGCACACGCGAAAAGAACACATACTCGACCACTACCGCGTCATAGGCATGAGCGCGATCGAGCGCGCACAGCGCATCGGCAATGTCCGGATGACACCAGTCGTCCACTTTCCATACATAGGCAGATTCGCGGTCGGCCAATCGACGAAGCCACCTGAGCGTACGCGGTATGGCACCTGAGGCCGCAAACGTCGAGCGGTAATCCAGACGGTAAAATCGCCTGCCAAAGAAGGCCTGCATGGCCGCTTCGTCACCGGATTCCATCGTGATCCAGGCGAAGTCCACCTCGTGACCAAGCCCGTTCAATGCCTGTGCGAGGGCAAGCACCCGAGCGCGATTGCCCGCAGTCGTCGGATGGGTGGGTATCGGTGAAACCAACAGTATTTTCATGGCAGGGTTCATCCGTGTGTGTCCACCTGGGTCCGCTCGCTGGGTCGACCGGGTTGATCAGGGCTGCTACGGCGTATCAGGGACACCATCTCCACGCATTGATGGCGCGCGGCAAGCGTGACGAAGCCTAAGTAAACCGACACGCCGATGCCCGAAAGCAACGCGAGTCGGGAAACCACAGGCCAATCGCCGAGCGGGAGGTTCAGTCGTGCTATTACGACCGCGGCGCTAGCGACAAGGCACGCCAGCACAAATCGGCCGATCGCTTGCAACAACGCGACGATCGAGACGCCG
>Ga0310811_10012294_pt1 | contig 11108 bp, 12 predicted proteins | sample YCmetagenome_FD_207642 | JGI IMG/M metagenome (GOLD analysis project Ga0310811, IMG submission 207642) | Soil microbial communities from experimental microcosm in Duke University, North Carolina, United States - YC | ecosystem: Engineered > Artificial ecosystem > Soil microcosm > Unclassified ... | reverse complement strand
ACCGACATCCCGGTGCTGCGCGAGGTCCTCGGCGACCGCGCGACGTTCGTCGAGGCGGGCGATCTCGAGGGGCTGCTCGCCGCGGGCGTCGCGGCGCGCCGCCCGGCGCCCGCGCCGCCGCCCTGGACATGGACGGACGCGGCGCGGGCGACCTGGCAGGTCTACTCAGACGCGCTCGGGTAGGCGTTCCCAGCCGGCGCGGAGGCGATCGAACTCGTCCCAGTCGATCGTGTTGTCGGGCTCGTCGTCGCGCGGAGGCTCGAGGACGATGTCGTCGCTCGGGCCCGGCTCGGGCTCGACGGGCTCGTCGGCCTCGTCGTCGCCGTCGTCGGACGCCGGGGCGAGGTACCAGTGCGCGAGCACGCACAGCGCGAGCACGCTCACGGCGCCGGCGACGAGCGCCGGCAGCGCAAGCCCGATGCCGAAGAACATGCCGGCGAGCGGGCATGTGACCGCCCACGTGATCGCCGCGCGCTCGGGTCTGACGTCGTCCCAGGCGCCCCAGAACATCGCGACGAGCAGGGCGACGTTCATGGCGGTGAAGCCGGCGAGCGGTAAGGCGAATCCGTTCATAGGCGAGGGTCCTGTGTCGTGGGTGTTCCCCCGCTGAGCAGATTGGCCCACGGCGCGGTCGCTCGCAACCGCGGTTCGTACAGGAATCGCCCGCCGCGCCCGGACCGGCGGGCCAGGGGCTCAGGTGCCGCTGAGGAGGGCCCGGGCGGCGTCGGTGCCGAGCCGCACGCTGTAGTTCGTCCCGCGGTCCTCGGGGTAGATCTGCGTCGTGTTGGCGAGCACGAGCCCCGGCACGCCCGTCTGCAGCGGCGGGATGCGCTCGTGGTAGCCGACGGTGACGATCGGCTGGGCGGCCGGCTCGCGGTGCAGCCAGCTCGCGCGGATCCAGTCCGGCGAGAACTGCGGCGTGACGCGCCGAAGGCCCGGGAGGTATGCCGCGAGCAGCTGCTCGGGCGTGAGGTCGAGCAGCGGGTCGCCGGGCGCGAGGTAGTTGGCGACGTAGAGGAAGCGCCGCCCGCCGTAGCGCTGCGGGTCGATGAAGTTCGTGTGCTCGATGAGCCCGACGAACGGCACCTCGGGGTCGGCGATGTTCGTCCAGTAGAAGGGCGAGAAGCGGCGGTCGAGCTCGAGCAGGAGGCAGAGCGCCGTGTGGTACTCCGTCGCCTTCAGGCGGCCGAGGTACTCGGTCCCGATCGCGGCCGCGAGGTCGTCGTCGAGCAGACCCGCGAAGACGTCGCTGGGGACCGTCGCGACGACGGCGTCGTAGTGCTCGGCGGCGGCGCGGCCGCGCGCGAACGCCCGCGGGTCGTGGCCGTTGCGAAACGACCCCGCGGCGCCGGCCTCGACGAACAGCCCGCCGTCGGGCGCGCGCCGCAGCCCGGCCGCCGGGCGGTCGATGAGCACGCGCCCGCCGGCCGCGACGATCGCGTCGCGCAGCGCGTCGAAGAGCAGCTCCCAGGAGTGCGCCGGGTAGCCGAGCTGCTCCTGGCGCGCCTCGTCGCCCTCGAGCTGGCGGCGCAGCGTGAGCTTGCTCCACAGCCAGGCCATCGAGATGTCGTCGGCGCGCTCGCCGAACTTGCCGCGCAGCAGCGGGCCCCAGACCTTGCGCCACGGCCCGCGCCCCATCCGGTCCTCGATCCACTCGCGCGCGGTGATCGACTCGAACGGGCCGACCTCGCGGGCGCGCTTCTGCAGCAGCAGCACCGCCAGGCCCATGCGCAGCCGCGACGGCGGCGACAGCGGCTTGAAGCGCAGGAGGTCGAGCGGGCCGTTGAACGCCCACTGGCGCCCGTCGAGGAAGAACGCCATCGTCGAGGGCTTCCACTGCAGCTCGTCGGGCATCCCGAGCTCGTCGTAGAGCGCGACGATGTGGCGATCGCTCGTGAAGAGGTGGTGGTAGTAGCGCTCGAGCAGTTCGCCGCCGCCGACGTCGATCGTCGCGGCCTGGCCGCCGAGGCCGGGCCAGCGCTCGTAGACGTCGCAGACGTGCCCCTCCTGCGACAGGCGGTACGCGCAGACGAGCCCGGCGACGCCGGCGCCGAGGACCGCGACGCGCATCAGGCCCGGACCAGGCCGCGGATGCGGGCCATCCCGCGGTAGCGCGTCGCGAGCAGGACGAGCCCGAGGAGCGTGATCGGCACCGTCACGACGAAGCGCAGCAGCAGGAGGAACGACAGCGCCTGCGCGCCCGAGCGGCCCACCGCTCGGACGCCGAAGACGATCGCGGCGTCGAACGTCCCGACGAAGCCCGGGCCGCTCGGGACCATGACGAACATCGACGCCAGCCCGAGGAGGTAGCCGGCCTCGAGCACGCCGAGCCCGAGCCCGGCGGCGCGCGCCGTCAGCCACCAGGCGCACCACTCGAGGCTCCAGACGAGCAGCGTCCAGGCCAGCAGCTCGCGCCCGTGGTTGCCGCGCAGGCGGCGCGTGGCCTCGGCCATCGGGGCGAGGTAGGCGATGACCCGCTTCAGGCGCCCGCGCCGGCGCAGGACGAGCGCCGCGCCGCCCACGAGCGCGGCGACGGCGCCGATGAGCAGCGCCGCGGCGACGAGCCGCCCCGCGGACGGCATCTCGATCCCGCCGAGGACCCCGTAGGCGAGCACGACGAAGAGGCCGACGAGCACGACGACGTCGAGCACGCGCTCGGCGACGACCGTGCCGATGACCGTGCGGGCATCCGTCCGCGCCCGCGGCGTCAGGAGCATGACGCGCAGCGCGTCGCCGGCGCGCGCCGGCAGGACGTTGTTGCCGGCGTAGGCGACCGCGACGAGCGCGTAGGCGTCGGCGCGGCGCGGCCGGGCGCCGTTGTGGCGCAGCAGCTCGAACCAGCGCTCGGCGCGGGCGGCGCAGGCGGCGAGATACAGCGCGACCGCGGCCGCGAGCTGCGCCAGGCGCGCGGGCTCGTGCGGGAACGTCGGCGGCTCCTGGTGCAGCGCCCAGGCGACGAGCCCGGCGACCGCACCGAGCGAGACGATCGCACCGAGCGCCGTCAGCGCCTGCCCGCGGCCGTTACGCCGGGGTGTGCTCGTGCTCATCCTGGGCGGCGGCCGCGATGTTCGCGCGCTCGCGGACGACGTACAGGGGACGCCGCTTGACCTCGTCGTAGATGCGCCCGACGTACTCGCCGATCATGCCGATCGCCATGAGCTGGATGCCGCCGAGCAGCAGGACGGAGACGACGGTCGTCGTCACGCCGGGGACGAACGCCCCGAAGATCCGGAAGATGATCGCGACCGGGATCGCGAGGAAGGCGAGGGCCGCGAAGAGGAAGCCGGCGACCGTCGCGATCTGCAGCGGGGCGTGCGAGAAGGAGGCGATCGCGTCGAGCGCGAAGCGGATCATCTTGCGGATCGGGTACTTCGTCACGCCGGCGTGGCGAGCGTCGCGGTGGTAGGGCACGGCGGTCTGCGTGAAGCCGATCCACGAGGTCATGCCGCGCAGGTAGCGGTTGCTCTCGCGCATCGCGAGGAGCGCGTCGAGCGCGCGGCGGTCCAGCAGCCGGAAGTCGCCCGAGTTCTGCGCGAGCGGGACGTCGGAGACCTTGCTCATGATGCGGTAGAACCAGCTCGCCGTCGCGAGCTTGAAGTGCGACTCGCCGCTGCGGTCCGTGCGCATGGCGTAGACGACGTCCGAGCCCGCGCGCCAGTGCTCGAGCATCGTCGGGACGAGCTCGGGCGGGTCCTGGAGGTCGGAGTCGATCATCACGACGACGTCGCCGGCGGCGTGGTCCAGGCCGGCGGTGATCGCCGTCTGGTGGCCGAAGTTGCGCGACAGCGTGACGACCTTGATGCGCTCGTCGTCGTGCGCGAGCTCGGCGAGGATCTCCGGCGTGCTGTCGCTCGAGCCGTCGTCGACGATGACGAGCTCCCAGGGCAGCCCGTCGAGCGCCGAGCGCACGCGTTCGCAGAAGGCGCTCGCGGTGCCCTCCTCGTCGAGCATCGGCGCGACGATGCTCAGCAGGCCCAGATGCCGTTCGGACACCAGTTGATCGTAGACGGCACCGGGGATCCGTTGCCTAACCCTTCGGCTGGCGCTGCACTGCGGAAGGCTACGCGCGGCGCTGCGGTTAGGTGCGGTCGTGTCGCCCGCGACCGCCGCCGATGCTGAACCGATGCCCCGCGCGCGTGCGATCCCGAGATGAAGCTCACCCGCCGCCGCATGACCAGTGGCCGCCACGCGGGGCCGCTCGTGCTCGGCGTCGCGGCGCTCGGGCTCGCGTCCAGCGCCGACGCGCGCCACCCCGGCGTCACCTTCTGGCTCGCCGCAGCGTGCGTCGTGCTCGGCGGGCTCGGCGGCATCGCTGCCCCGCTGGACCGGGCAGCCGGCGTCGTCAAGGCGCTCGCGCCGACGATCACCCTCGTCGGCTACGCCCTGCTGGCGGGGGCGACGGGCGGAGCGCAGAGCGACTATCTCCCGATGATGGTCCTGCCGATGGTCTGGTTCGGCATCGAGGGGACCGACCGGCAGATCGCCTGGGGCGTGGGATGGTTCGCCTTCTGCGCGCTCCTGCCCTGGGTCGCGTTCGCCGGTCACGGCTATCCGCTGCGCCAGTGGGACGAGGCCGCGCTCGGCCTTGTCGCCGGCATCGGACTGGCGGCGATCCTCCGCAACCTCGCCGGCGAGCGAGCCGCGGTCGAGCGCGCGCTCCTGGAGGCCGCCCACCACGACCCGCTCACGGGGCTGCTCAATCGCGCGGCGTGGTCGCAGGCGGCGAGGGCCGAGCTCGCGCGGGCGCGCCGCAGCGGCCGACCCGTCGCCGTCGCGAGCCTCGACCTCGACGGGTTCAAGGACCTCAACGACAGCGGCGGCCACGAGGCGGGTGACCGCTGGCTCGTCGCCGTCGCCCGGGCCCTGCCCGACGCGCTGCGCGCAGGCGACGTGATCGCCCGCACCGGCGGCGACGAGTTCCTCGTGCTGCTGCCCGACTGCGACGCCGCGGCGGCCGCGGTCGTCGCCGAGCGGGCCCGCACCGCCGTGCCGCCGGGAATCGGCTGTTCGGCGGGGCTGGCGATCTGGGACGGCGAGGAGAGCATCGAGGCGCTCGTCAACCGTGCCGACGGCGGGCTCTACGCCGCCAAGGCCAGCGGCCGGGGACGACTCACCATCGCCTCCGCGGCGACGATCGCGGCCGGCCTGCATCGCGCATCCGGCGGAACCGCCGTCGCCCGAGCGCACGAGATGCGCGTGGAAGCGCCGCGCGGTGGCCGCTTCAACGAACTGCTGGACGACGCCGGCGTCCTGCTGGCGACCGCGAGCGCCGACCGGTTCGTCAGCGTCAACAGCGCCTTCCAGCACGTGCTCGGCTGGCGCGCCGAGGAGCTTCTCGCGTGCTCGATCCGCGATCTCGTGCACCCCAGGGACCTCGCCGAGACGATCGACGCCGCTGCCCGCATCGGCTCGCGCGGCGAGCGGATCACCGGGTTTCACTGCCGGATGCTGCACCGCGACGGGAGCTACCGGGTCATCGCGTGGTACGCCCATACGGACGGACACCTCTGGCGCGCGGTCGGGCTCGACGTCAGCACCGACGACGGCGAGCGCGAGGCCGGCTGGACGTCCCCGACCCACGCCGGCGTGAGCGGCGACGCGGCCTGAGGACGCCACCGGGGTCCGCCGAGGCGGAGCGGTCCCCTAGGCTGCCTGGCGTGACGCGCTGCAGCGCCTGCGGGGGCGCCGGCCTCGTCCCGCACCTCAAGGTGGCCGGGGACGCCGGCCCGGACGGCCTCATCCCGACGACCGACCGCTTCGGCACGGCGCTGGCCGATCTCGTGCGCTGCCCGCGCTGCGGCCATCGCCAGACCGAGCCGATGCCCGCCGACGCGGTGCTCGAGAGCGCCTACGCCGGGGCGGCGTCGGAGGACTACATCGACGAGGAGGCGGGCCAGCGCGAGACCGCGCGGCGCGCGCTCGAGCGCATCGAGGCGCGCCTGACGCCGGTGCCGATCCCGACCGGCAACGGCGGGCCGCGCCACCGCACGCTGCTGGACCTCGGCTGCTGGGTGGGCTTCCTGCTGGCGGAGGCCGCCGAGCGCGGCTGGGACGCGATCGGGGTCGAGCCGTCGGAGTTCGCCTCGGCCTACGCCCGCGACCGGCTCGGCCTCGACGTGCGTACCGGCGACCTGTTCGGCACCGACCTGCCGCTCGGCCACTTCGACGCGATCGTCATGGGCGACGTCATCGAGCACCTGCCGCGCCCGGACGAGGCGCTCGAGCGGATCGCCGCGCTGCTGCGCCCGGGCGGGATCGTCTGGATGGCGCTGCCGGATGCCGGCAGCCTCGTCGCGCGCGGGCTGCGCGGGCGCTGGTGGTCGGTCATCCCGACGCATGTCCAGTTCTTCACGCGGCGGTCGATGCGGACGCTGCTCGAGCGCCGTGGCTGGACGGTCCTGGAGATCGGGACGGCGCCGAAGGCCTTCAGCGTCGGCTACTACCTCGAGCGCATCGGCGGCTACTCGCCGCGGGTCGCGCGCGGCCTCGTGGGAGCCGCGCGCCGCGCGGGCATCGCCGATCGCATGTGGGCGCCGGACTTCCGCGATCGGATGGCGGTCATCGCGCGCGCGCCGGAGACCGAGTCCGAGAAGGCGCCGAAGACGTGGACCTCGGGCTGACCGGCCGCGTGGCGCTCGTCACGGGCGCGTCGCGCGGGATCGGGCGGGCGATCGCCGACGCGCTCGAGGCCGAGGGCGCGACCGTGGCGCGTGCGTCGCGCAGCTCGGCCTACGCCTTCGACAGCGCCGACCTCACCGCCGCCGACCGGCTCGTCGATGCCGTGCAGGAGGACCTCGGGCCGATCGACATCTACATCGCGAACACCGGCGGGCCGCCGCGCAGCGCCGACCCGCTGGCCTTCACCGCCGGGCAGTGGGAGGCGGCGCACCGGACGCTCGTCGTCACGCCGATGCTCATCCTCGCGCGGATCGTGCCGGGCATGCGCGAGCGCGGCTTCGGGCGCGTGGTGGCGGTCTCGTCGAGCGCGGCGCTGGAGCCGATCGAGGGGCTGCAGCTCTCGAACGTCAACCGGCCGGGGCTGCTGGCGGGCTTCAAGCTGCTCGCCCGCGAGAACGCCGCCCGCGGCGTGACGTTCAACGCCGTGCTGCCGGGGCGGATCGCCACCGACCGGCTCGTCTCCGGCTACGGGAGCCTCGAGGCCGCCGAGGCGGCGGCGGGCGGGGAGGTCGCGGCCGCGCGCCTGGGCAGCCCCGAGGAGGTCGCCGCCGCGGCGGCGTTCTTCTGCTCGGAGGCCGCCGCCTACGTCACGGGCCAGTGGCTGCTCGTCGACGGCGGGCTCACGCGGTCCTGGTGAGCGCCGCGAGCGGGTCGCCCCAGTGCTGCAGCGAGGTCGGGGGCGGGACCCGGTAGCCGAGGTAGATGTCGACGCCGATGTCGCCCGTCGCCCACTTCGCGAAGCTCTCGGCGAAGCGCTCCTCGCGCGCCGCGCAGGCACCGGAGCGGCCGTTGTCGTCGCAGCCGAAGCCGACGGGCGTGGCGGCGTCGAGCTCGCGCTCCAGCGCGGTCGGCACGAGCGCGTCGTCGATGACGTGCGCGAGCTCGTGCAGCACGAGCCGGCGCACGCCGCGCATCCCGTTCACGCGATAGACCGGTCCGAGGTCGAGCGTCACGACGTAGCCCGCGGACGACGCGACCGTCAGCCCGGCGACGCCGGGGCCCGGCGGCCCGACGCGCACCTCCACGAGGCCCGCGACGAGGTCGACGAGCCGGCGCGCCTCGGGACGCGCCGCCGCGACCGCATCGCGCACGACCTGCTGGTCGGCGGGGGCGACGCCCGGCGCGAAGCGCAGCGGCGCGGGGGCCGGTAGCGCGCGCGAGCCCGCGGTCGTCGTCAGCGCGTAGCGGGCGCCGTCGGCGGGGACGGCGGCATCCGCGGCGCGGTGGTCGCGGGCGAGCGCGGCCCAGCCGGCGACGAGCAGGACGACGACGAGAACCGGCAGGCGGAGGCGCGGATCGCTCACGGGAGTCCATCGGCAGGTCGCCGGCGGCGCGCGAGCGACGCCGGAGCGGGCTCGGCGATGCTCGTCTTGTACTTAAGTATTTACTTGTGTATGCTTGCTCGCGGAAGTACAAATTGAGACGAAAGGAGGGCCGGCCCCATGACCGCCGAGCCCAACACCACGCAGGACAAGCAGATCACCATCGATGTCCCCGAGGACCGTGTCGCCGAGTTCTACGCGTTCTACGGACGCTTCCTCGCGGGCTTCCCCGGCCGTCGCGGCCGCGGCCCCGGACGGGGCCGCCACGGCCACGGACACGGACACGGCTGCGGCCACCGCCGCCCCGCCGACGAGCCCGCCGCGACCGACACCGACATCCAGACGGCCTGATGGCCGACAAGCAGATCACCGTCGCGGTCCCCGAGGAGCGCGTGCCCGAGTTCTACGTCTGGTTCGCCGGCTTTCTCGCCGCCGAGCCGGGCGGACCGCCCGGGCCGTGGGGCGGCCGCGGCGGCGGACCGGGCCGCGGGCGCGGCGGACCGGGCCACCCGTTCGCCGAGCCGACCGCGTGGTCGGCCGCCGACGGCGACCAGGCCACGTGGCTCTACGGCAAGCTCGCCGAGCCCGCGCGGGCGCTGTTCGACCTCCTCATCGACACCCCGGGTGAGCGCCGGCCCGGCAACGAGATCGCCGCCGCGCTCGGGCTGGAGAAGGGCGCCCACGGCGTGGCCGGGATCCTCGCCTGGCCGGGGCGCTACTCGCGCAAGCTCGCCCGCGAGCTGCCGATCGCGACCGAGGGCCGCGAGGACGGCGGGACCGACTACTACATGGACCCCGCCATCGCGGAGATCTTCGCCGCGGCGCGCGAGCGCGTCAGGGCGGCCTGAGCAGCGCGCGCAGCTCGTTCGCGGTCTGCGCCTCGCGCTCGAACACGTCGCCGTAGCTGTAGGCGAGGTGGTTCGAGCGCCGGCGCCGCGCGAGGTCCTGCTCGAACGCGCGCCGGGTCGCGTGGTAGCGCCAGCTGTGCAGTTCGATCGTGAGGCCCAGGGCCGGCCAGTGGCAGTCGACCTTGTCGCCCTTGACGTCGATGTTGGTCCGGGGCAGCGGCAGCCCGCTCTTACGCAGCAGCGCTTTGAAGCCCTGCTCGAGCTCACTGAGGAGAACGTCTGCGCCGAGGGCTCGTCGGAGCTTGGCGGCCCCCGGTTTGTGCGGGTTGCGGGCGATGCATGCGGCGATGTGGGCGGGGGTCGTGCGGTGGTGGATCCAGGCCTCGTGGCACATGCGCGTGAGCTCCTCGGGCGCGGTTCGCGGCGCGAGGTCCAGCAGCGTGCGCGGGACGGTCGTGATCGGGATGCCGTCGAGGTCCGCGGTGTCGAGGTGATGGAGCGCCGACCGATGGATGGTGATGCCGGGTCGCTTGCGGCACCCGCCGGCCGGAATGGTGATCTCGGGCGCGGGAGGCCGACCGCGCACGAGGCGGAGCAGGTGCGCCACCGCGAGATGACTCACGACCGCCGCCGCGCCGGCAGCGAGGACGGCCGACAGATACATGCCGCGCGCCGACGGGTCGGGGTGGCCGAGGGTGTAGACGCCGACGTGCTCACGTCGTAGCCGCCCGTCGGCGACCCAGCGCTTGATGCGGTCGTGATCGACTCCCGCGCCGAGCAGCTGTTCAACCGTGATCCGGCCGTACTGCCGGTCGGCGATCCTGGCCACACTGATCGCTAATGGGCGCATATAGCCCATGAGCGATCAGCCTCGCGAGATTCGCCCCCCGCCGCGAGGGCATAAGGGGGCGTATGACCGAACGACTTGACGGGACGGTTGCGCTCGTGACGGGCGCCAGCAGCGGGATCGGCGAGGCGGCGGCGCGCGAGCTCGCGCGCCACGGCGCGGCGGTCGCGATCGCGGCGCGGCGCAAGGAGCGCCTCGATGCGCTTGCGCGCGAGATCGAGGCCGCCGGCGGCACGGCGCTCGCGATCGAGGCCGACGTCACCGACGAGGCGCAGGCGCGCGCGCTCGTGGCGACCACCGTCGAGCGGCTCGGACGCCTGGACACCGTCGTCAACAACGCCGGCCAGATGCTGCTCGGGCCGATCGAGGACGCCCCCACGCAGGAGTGGGAGCGGATGATCGACCTCAACGTCAAGGGCCTGCTCTACGTCGCGCACGCGGCGCTGCCGCACCTGCTCGCAGCCGCCGCCGACGACCCGCGCCGCGTCGCCGACATCGTGAACATCAGCTCCGTCGCCGGGCGCATCGCGGGTCGCAACGCCGGCGTCTACAACCTCACGAAGTTCGGCGTCGGGGCCTTCAGCGAGTCGCTGCGCCAGGAGGTGACCCAGCGCCACGTCCGCGTGAGCCTCGTCGAGCCGGGCGCCGTCGCGACCGAGCTCACCGACCACCTGCGCGACGGGATCCGCGAGGCCGTCGAGAGCCGCCTCGGCGACGTCGAGGCGCTCGAGGCCGCCGACATCGCCGACGCGATCGCCTACATCGTCACGCGGCCGCGGCGCGTCGCCGTCAACGAGCTGCTGATCCGCCCGACCGAGCAGCCCTGATCAACGCGGCGCGCGCAGGCCGAACGGCGGGTGCGCCCGGCGCTTGGCCTGCACGACCGCCCGCCGCCGGCGGGCCGCCGGCAGCCCGCGCCAGGCCTCGCCGTAGGCCCGCAGCAGGTGGCGCTCGCGCAGCACGACGTGGCCGATCGCGAGCAGCTCGTAGAAGAGGATGCGGTGCAGGTCGCCGCGGACGTCGGCCCACGCGTCGTTCTTGGCCATCATGAGCAGGCGGTTGCGGAACTGCAGGCGCCGGTGCGCCTCGGGCATGTGCCACGCGACGGCGCGCGGCTCGTACATGCAGCGCCAGCCGAGCAGCCGCGCGCGCCAGGCGAGGTCGACGTCCGACGCCCAGAGCTCGAGGTCCTCGTCGAGCACCTCGCCGCCGACAGCGCAGGCCTCGAGCACCTCGCGGCGATAGAGCACGCACGCGCCGTCGCCGCCGAAGACCTCCGCCGCGGCGCCGTAGCGCGACGCCGGCTCGCCGTGGCCGACGAGCGCGTTCTTGCGCCGGCGGTCGACGACCATGCCGGCGGCGTCCAGGACGTCGAGGCGCTCGTCCTCCGTCATCCCCGTCGCGCGGACGAGC
>Ga0310811_10012293_pt1 | contig 11108 bp, 10 predicted proteins | sample YCmetagenome_FD_207642 | JGI IMG/M metagenome (GOLD analysis project Ga0310811, IMG submission 207642) | Soil microbial communities from experimental microcosm in Duke University, North Carolina, United States - YC | ecosystem: Engineered > Artificial ecosystem > Soil microcosm > Unclassified ... | reverse complement strand
GTGCAGAAGCTGCTCGCCAAACAGCTGAAGAAAGCCCGCCGATCCGACGGCGACCTTGATCTCGAGCAGCTGCTGGAACTGGTCGCCCGCGCCTACGAGGAGGCGGAGCAGGACCGCGAGCGCACCGACCGGTCGATCTCCCTGATGGTCGAGGAGATCGACACCATCCAGAAGGGTCTCGAATCGGAGATCGCGCGGCGGACCGGGGAGCTCAAGGCATCCCGCAAGGCACTGCGCTTGCAGAACCAGCGGATGGCGCAGGCGCTCGACAGTACCGGCCACGCCATCTCGATCTATGGCGCCAACCGCAGGCTGATCTTCTGCAACGACAAGTTTCTCGATCTCTATCGCCTGCCCAAGCGATATGGCCGCCCGGGAACGGGCTTCGAGGAGGTCCTGCGCGGGCGCATTGCCTCCAACAGCCATGTCGGCGACGACCTCGAGAGCTATATCGGCCAGCGGCTGGCATTGGCCGATAACCATCTCGCCGCGACCGAGGTGAATATCCTTAATACCGGACAGATCGTCTCCGTGACCCACCAGCCACTTCCTGATGGCGGCTGGGTGTCGACGCATAAGGACATCACCGAATTCACCAGGCTCCAGGAAGAGCTGGCGCATCGCGCTTACCACGACGCCCTGACCGGTCTGGCCAACCGGCACCTGCTGCAGCAGCGCCTTGCCGAATGCGTCAGAGAGGCCGACGGGCTAGGCAGCTTTGCGCTGCTGCTGATCGATCTCGACGGGTTCAAGTCGATCAACGACACGCTGGGCCACTCAGCCGGCGACACCGTGCTCCGCGAGGTGGCCCGGCGTCTGGAGGCGACGGTCAACAGCGCCGGCATGGCGGCCCGCATGGGCGGGGACGAGTTCGCAGTCGTGATGGATGTCGGCAACGTCGCGCGCGATGCTCATATGCTGGCGGTGACGCTGACCGAAGTGGGCCGTGTCCCTTTTGTCGTCGATGGTCAGGAAGCCGACATCGCCTTCTCGGTTGGCGTCGCAGTAGCACCCGGCGACGGAGTCACGCCGGACGATCTTCTCAAGAATGCCGATCTGGCGCTGTATGCCGCGAAGGCCGAGCGGCGCGGCAGCTACCGCTTCTTCGAACCGGCCATGGACAAGGCCTTGCGCGACCGACGGCGGCTCGAGCGTGACCTGGCGCTCGCCCTCGAGCGCGGCGAATTCGAGATCCACTACCAGCCTATCCTCAATCTCAGGCGGCAGGCATTCTCCGGTTTCGAGGCGTTACTGCGCTGGCGCCATGCCGAGGATGGCTTGATTTCTCCAGCCCGCTTCATCCCCGTGGCCGAGGAGACGGGGCTGATCGTCCCGATCGGCGAATGGGTGCTACGCGAGGCCATCGCGGAAGCCGCCACCTGGCCGCGCGGTCTGCGGGTCGCGATCAATGTGTCGTCGGTTCAGTTTCAACGCGGCAACGTCGTTGCGACGATCATGAACGCCCTCGGGTCCGGCGGGTTGTCGCCCGAGCGGGTCGAGATTGAGATCACCGAGTCGGTATTTTTCGAGAATTCGGCATCGAACCTCGACGCCTTGCGGCAATTGCACGCGCTGGGGCTAAAGATTGCACTCGACGATTTCGGCACCGGCTTTTCGGCGCTGAGCTATTTGCTGAGCTATCCCTTCGACAAGATCAAGATCGACGGCGCATTCGTGCGCGCCATCGACAATGCGGCGGGCGCCCAGACTATCGTGCGGGCCATCGCCGAGATCGGACATGGGATGGGGATCGTCACCACTGCGGAGGGCGTCGAAACCGCGGCGCAGCTCCGCAACGTGCACGCGGCGGGCTACACCGAGGCGCAGGGCTATCTGATCGCGCGGCCGATGGTGGCCGAAGCGGTACACAAGCTCCTCGAGGGCGAAAATGATGCGATGCCGTTTTCGCCATTGGCGGAACGTGCCGCCGGGTAGCAGAAGGGCGGACCCGGAGGCCCGCCCTGTTGATTCGCTGCTGCGGACCGCTCAGCGGTGGATGAACAGCAGAATGATGATGATCAGCCAGATCGGCACGCCCAGCAGCCAAAGTCCAATTCCACGAAGCATCTGCATATCCTCCTGATCAGTAGCGGCCGAACACATCGGCAAAGACGACGCCCTGGTCACGGTGATTGCCGCCCTTCATGGCCGCCCAATAGGCGCCCAGAGCGGAAATCAGCAGTGACGCGGCCGTGAGGAAGGCGGCGAGCACAGCGGTCTTGCGCGCCGTCTCGGCTGCCTCGGCTGCTTTCGCCTTGGCGGCGTCAACGGCTTTCAGCGTCTCGTCGACACGGGCCGTTGCCTGATCGGCTGGCAGACCGGTCTGCTGGGCGACGAGTTGGCCGAGATAGGCCTTGTCCGCATCGGAGACACCCGTGGTCGCCCCCATTGCGAGGATCCGGCCGGCTTCGGCACGCGCGTCGACGGTGGTGCCGGCCGGGGCGGGAGCCCCCTGCGGCAGCCTGAACAAGGTATCGGTGAAGTAGGCGTTGGGGTCGAGGGCCGCGATGGCACTGCCGGCCGATGGATTGGCCGCTGCGCCCTGCGCGACGTTGGAGGCGGCCGTCGTCGCGGTTCCGACGGCATTGCCGACGGCGGTGAGGGCGGAGCCAACACCGCTCACGGCGATGACGGCGCCAATTACCAATGCACCCGCCCATACCAGCAGGCCGTGTGCGCCGTCGCGAACGTCGCTCTCATGCTCGGTCGCATCGTGAAAGCGGCGACGCATGCGGCCGGCCAGGTAGCCGCCCGCCATGAAGCTGGAGATTTGGGTCCAAAGCATCCAGCTCGCCGCGGCGATTGCGATCCACACCGGGGAAACGCCGGTGGGAGCACGGAAGTTGACAAAACTCAATCCTACGGCTGATCCGAAAGCCAGGAACAGCAACGAGATCGCGGAGGCGAGGACGATGCCGCCGATGATGGCCGCCCAGTCGAGATAGGAATGATGTTCTTGGGTGCCGGTGGCCTCCGGGGCCGCGGCGATGATGACGTTGGTGTCGGTGGTCATGTACTGGCCCCCTCAGCGCAGGCCGAAGAAGGACAGGATGGCCAGGACCACGACAACCAGGCCGACAAGATAGATGATACCGTTCATGTGAGGACGCTCCTTTGGCGTTTGACGCATCGCTGTCGTCACAAATCTGCGAGTCTGCCTTTTGGTTGCCTCAAACGCACAATTCATGTGCACTCGAGTCGGAACTCCCGCGCATCAAACAAGTTGTCCGATGCGGCGGATTGGTGGGATAAACGCGTACGACCTCGGGGAACGTCGCACTGCATGGATGAGAGTCTAGCGCAAGAGAAGGCCGCCACCCGACGGTGGACGTGGCGGATTCCCGGTTATGTGCTGCTGCCGTTCTACCTGATGCTGGTCGGCATCGGGCTGCGTTATGCCGTATATGTCCGCAATACCGGGCACTGGGGCTTTACCGATTACCTCAGGGCGCTTTGCGTCTATGACTGCAATGCGTATGAGCGGCTGGCGCTCAACGGCTACGAGGGGCGACCCTCCGGCTTCGACAAGGGTGACGCCAACAACTGGGCATTCTTCCCGTTCTACTCGATCATGGTGTGGGCGATTAATCGCATCACCGGGCTGTCGATGCTGGTCGGCGGCTCGATCCTCACGTGCCTGCTTACGGTATGGGCAGCGATCATCTCCTGGCCGCTGTTCGACAAGAAGTTCCGGCCGTATTTCCTGTTTTGCTTCTTCCTCTTCCTCGGTCCGTTCTCGTATTATTTCTCGACCCTCTATACGGAAGCGTTGTTCATCCTGCTGACTGCCGCGGGCTTCGTACTGCTCAAGCAGCGCGACTACGTGACCGCCGGCGTCACCGGGGCGTTGATGTCGGCAACGCGCTCGACCGGCCTGCTATTCGCGGCGGCCATTCTCATCGCGGCGTTCCAGAATCATCTCAAGGATGGAGGCAGTGCCGGGGGCTTCCTGCGCACGCTGTGGAAGCGCACGGACCTATTGCTCGCTGTGGCTCTGGTTCCCGTCGGCATCAGTATCTTTGCAATCTATCTCTGGTTCCACTCGGGTGACGCACTGGCCTTTGTCCATATTCAGCGCGCCTGGGGCCGGGCGTTCAGCGATCCGTTCAACAATCTCTGGCTGACGCTCAAGCTGCAGTTCGACAACAAGAACTACTCCACCATCAGCACCGACCTTGCCTTCGGGCTAGCCGCCATTGTGGGGATTGTGCTGTCCGGCGTGATGGCATGGAAGGGTAAGTGGGACTGGGCGATCTTCTCGTTGTTCGGGGTGCTGCTGCCGCTGTCGACCAATGCCTATTCGATGCTTCGCTTCGTGGTTGGCCTGGCGCCGGTGCTGATTACAGCATCGCTGCTCGCCGGCCGATGGAAGTGGCTGTTCTATCTCCTGCTGCCGGCGATGCTGATCCTGGACGTGCTGCTCCTGCCGACCTGGATCGGCCGCTCGTACTATTTGATGTGAGGCGCGGATGCCGCCGATCTATCGCCCCCGCGCCTGGCATCTGATCGTTGTCGCACTGATCGCGATCTTCGATCTGGGGGTGCTTTACGTGGTGCTGTTCCCGCGGGTCAGCGACGACTATCGGGCTTACTATATCGAGCGCTCGGCGTCGTGCTTTCCCCGCGTCATCAGCGGCTATTACCCGCTGGGTGAGCCGATCAGCTTCATCCCCGGTCGTAGTGGCTTCAAGCACGACAGCATCCGCTGGTGCGGGTTCATGCCGCCCAGCAATACCGGAGTGCGCTCGTTCGGCGACTACGGCATCTTCCGCATCGTCACCAAGCTGCCCGACGACGACCTGCTGCTGACCTTTTCGAGCTGGGCCAACACCGACTCGTCCAAGCCGGAGCGCGACGTCGACGTCGTGGTCAACGGCGAGAACGTCGAGACATTGGTGTTCAAGTCGGCGCGCCGGGTCAACGGCAAGATCGTCATTCCAGAACAAATTGCCAAGCTGGGTGGCGAGGACGCGCACGGCAACAACATCATCGAGATCAAATTCGTGGTGCCGCGGACGGCACCACCCGGACTCAACAGCGAGCCGATCACGTTGCAGCTGAGACTCGAGGCGATGCGGCTGGCGCCGTTGAGCCAGGCGGCAAATCTGGTGGCGGCGGAAGACCCGCCGAAGCCGGACCTGTCCGAGCCGACACCGCGCGCATCGGAGACTCCGCAAAAGCAAGAGGCGGACTCATCGTCCGCCTCTCCAAGTTCATCGAAGCTCGACGGGGCTTGACTACTTGTTGGCTGCGTCGGTGATTTCCGACGTGGTCGCGCCGGCGTCCGGCTCCTTGGTGATGGCCGGCGAGTCCGAGCTCTTGTTGGCGAGCAGGGTCGCGACGGTCTGCTTGAGGTCGTCGGGGTTGAGCGCGCCCTTGAAGGTCGGGTCGATCAGTTTGGCGATCTCGCCCATCATGTACTTCTGGTGGTCGAGGGTGGCGGCGCCGGAATCATCGCTGTCGACGACGATCTGTGCAGCCTCATCGGGATGCTCCGTGGCGTACTTCCAGCCCTGCATCGAGGCCTTCACGAAGCGGGCGAGCTTGTCCTTGAAGGCGGCGTCCTGCAGCTTGTCCTGCATGGCGTAGAGCCCGTCCTCGAGCATGCCGACGCCCTCGTCGCGGTAGTTGAAGACCACCAGCTCGTCGGGCTTGAGGCCGGCGTCGAGGACCTGGCCGTACTCGTTGTAGGTCATGGTCGAGATGCAGGCAGCCTGCTTCTGGATCAGCGGGTCGACGTTGAAGTTCTGCTTCAAGACGTTGACGCCGTCGGCACTGCCGTCGGTCTTGAGGCCGAGCTTGGCCATCCAGGCATAGAACGGGTACTCATTGCCGAAGAACCAGACGCCCAGGGTCTTGCCCTTGAAGTCGGCGGTGGTGGCGACGCCCATGTCCTTGCGGCAGGTCAGCAGCAGGCCCGAGTTCTTGAACGGCTGGGCGATGTTGACCAGCTGCACGCCCTTCTCGCGCGCCGCCAGGGCGGCTGCCGCCCAGTCGACGATGACGTCGGCGCCGCCGCCGGCGATCACCTGCTCGGGGGCGATGTCGGGGCCGCCCGGCTTGATGGTGACGTCGAGGCCGGCGTCGGTGTAGTAGCCCTTCTTGGCAGCGACATAGTAGCCGGCGAACTGCGCCTGGGCGACCCATTTGAGCTGCAGTGTGAGTGCGTCGGCGGCGAAGGCGGCACTGGCGCTCAGCGCCATCGCCCCAACCGCGACGGACAAGAGTAGTTTCTTCATATCGTTCCCTTCCTGTTTCTCCCTATGCCGATCCACCACGGATCGACGGATGCCAGAAGGTGACGCCGCGCTCGATGAGTGCGACGACACCGTAGAAGGCGGAGCCCGCGACCGCCGCTACAGCGATCTCCGCCCAGACCAGGTCGATATTCATGCGTCCGACCGCGGTCGAGATCCGGAACCCCATTCCCACAACCGGGGTGCCGAAGAATTCCGCTACGATTGCGCCGATCAAGGCCAGAGTCGAGTTGATCTTGAGGGCGTTGAAGATGAACGGCGCCGCAGCGGGCAGGCGCAGCTTGAACAGGGTCTGCCAGTAGCTCGAGGCGTAGGTGCGCATCATGTCGCGCTCCATGCTGCCCGAGGCATTGAGGCCGGCCACCGTGTTCACCAGCATGGGAAAGAAGGTCATGATGACCACGACGGCCGCCTTGCTGGGCCAGTCGAAGCCGAACCACATGACCATGATCGGCGCGATGCCGACGAGCGGCAGCGCCGAGACGAAATTGCCGAGCGGCAGCAGCCCGCTCTTCAGGAACGGCGAGCGATCGATGGCGATCGCGACGATCAGCCCGGAGCCGCAGCCGAGGACGTAGCCCGACAGCACCGATTTCAGGAACGTCTGCTGGAAATCGGCATACAGAAGCGGGACGTTCTCGGCTAAGCGCTGCCAGATCAACGATGGTGGCGGCAGAATGACCAGCGGCACCCGTGCACCCCGGGTGATGGCTTCCCAGATGACCAGGATGGCGAGGCCGAAGATAATGGCGACCAGCCCGCGCGCCAGCGAGCCGAGCCAGCCAGTCCCATGGACTTCGGTCAGGCGCTCGCCGGTGTGCCAGGTCAGCAGCCACAGGGCGATCAGTTGCAGCCAGAAAGCCGGCCCGACCTGCAGGCCATAGCCCCCGATGGCAAACAGCAGGCTTTGCGCCGTCCAGCCGATCAGCACGATTGCGACGACGATTAGCGGCCAACCCCAGCTGCGGACGAAGCCCAGCGCCGCAACGATGACGAGCGCAATGCCGGTCAGCAGGAAGGCCCGACCGGCGGTGGCGTAGTGGGCAGCGCCGTCGGTCACGAAGTCAGCGACGAAGAAGCTGGCGATGGCAAAAATGGCGCCAAGCACCGGGAGCAGCCTGAGGGTCATGCCGGGCGGGCTCCCATGTTGCGGACCACGGCGCGCTCGACCAGCCCCACCGCGATGATCAGCACGCCGGCGAGGATCGAGGCGGCGAACAGGGCGGACCAGATCTGCACGGTCTGGCCGTTATAGGAGCCGCTCAGCAGGCGCGAGCCGAGACCGGCCACCGCGCCGGTCGGCAGCTCGCCGACGATGGCGCCGACGAGGCTTGCTGCGACGGCGACTTTCATCGAGGTGAAGAGATAGGGGATGGCGGTGGGCCAGCGCAGCTTCCAGAACACCTGCCAGGTCGAGGCATCATAGGTTCGCATCAGGTCGCGCTGGATCGATTCGGGCGAGCGGAACCCCTTCACCATGCCGACGACGACCGGAAAGAAGCTGAGGTAGGTCGAGATCAGCGCCTTGCTGACCAGCCGCGCCGAATCGGCGTCGAGATGCAGCGTCTCGGCCAGCATGTTCTGGCCGGTCAGCAGATTGTAGCAGACGATCACGATCATCGGCGCGATGGCGAGGACCGGGATGGTCTGGCTGGCGATGATCCACGGCATCAGCGAGCGATCGGCAGCCCGGTTGTGAACGATGAAGACCGCCAGCAGGATGCCGAGCGCTGTGCCGAGGGCGAAGCCGAGCAGCGTGGCGGAGAGCGTGATCCAGGAATGGTAGACGAGACTGCGCTTGCTGGTAGGCGCGATCGCCATGGTGGAGTTCCACAAATCGATCGCCACCTGATGCGGGCTGGGCAGTTGCGGGCGCGGCTGGCCCCAAGCGTCGAGGATGAGCTGCGGCAGGTTCCAGGCGATCTTGTTGCGCGCGTAGCTGTCGAGCAGCACCGGGGCATTGAGCAGGACAGCCGCGACGTACCAGACGACGATGAGTGCGAGGACCACGACGAGGACCGGAATGACGCTGCCCTGCCGCTGCATCGGCCTATTCCTCGTACGAGTGGCCGGCACGCAGGCCCTCGCGAACCCGGTGCGCGATGGCGAGGAATTCCGGCGTCTCGCGGATTTCGAGCGGCCGTTCCGCCGGCAGCGTGGACTGGATGATGTCGGTGACCCGACCGGGCCGCGGGCTCATCACCACGATCTTCGTCGACAGGTACACCGCCTCGGGGATCGAGTGCGTCACGAAGGCGATAGTCTTTTTGGTCGCCGCGAAGAGCTTCAGGAGCTCGGAGTTGAGATGATCGCGCACGATCTCGTCGAGCGCACCGAACGGCTCGTCCATCAGCAGCAGATCGGCATCGAAGGCGAGCGCGCGGGCGATCGAGGCGCGCTGCTGCATGCCGCCCGACAGCTGCCAGGGATATTTGCGCTCGAAGCCGGTGAGGTTGACGAGCTCCATGGTGCGGGCGATGCGCGATTTCATATCGGCGCCCGAATACCCCATGATCTCGAGCGGCAGAGCGACGTTCTTTTCGATCGTGCGCCACGGAAACAGCGCCGGCGCCTGGAACACATAGCCGTAGGAGCGCGAGGCGCGCGCAGCCTCGGGTGTCATGCCGTTGACGGTGATGGTGCCGGAGGTCGGTTGCTCGAGATCGGCGATGACTCGGAGAAACGTGGTCTTGCCGCAGCCCGAGGGACCGATGAAGGAGACGAACTCGCCCTTCTCGATGTCGAGATTGACGTCGCTCAGCGCGTTCACGTCGCCGTCGCCGGTGTGGAAGGTGAGCCCCAGGCCCTTGGCGGACACGACCGTCACAGCGAGAGCTCCGAGGCGTCGGGGTTGGTGGAAAGATCAGGGCATGGCGCCAGCGGACCGATGAAGGTCGTGTCGTCCAGCCGGATCGATTTGCTGTTCTGGCCGATGTCGGAGACCGTCACCTGGCGTCTCCCCCCGGGGCTGCACACAGCATCTACGGTAGACGCGACCCGATCGGACGACACAAGCGTGACGAAGTCGCAGCCGACGCGCTTCGACCCGAAGGTGTCGGGCGTGAGGATGAGGTAGTCGTCGCTCAGCATTTCGCCGGTGGCGAAGAGGTGGCAGCCATTGGGATTGCCGAACACCCCGTCGAAAGGGAGGACGCCGTCCGCCAGGGCGGGCGTCGCCAGGGCGGTGATGATCGTCGCTGCGCCGATGCGTGCCCCCATGCGCGCCGTCACACGCCGGTCGCCGGAATGCCGGTGCGCTCGATCTTGTGCGGCGCGGTGATCTCTTTCCAGGTCGAGAGGGCGCGGTTCACCGGGTTGTTGGGCTGGCGGGCGACGAACTCGCCATGGCCCTGCTCGGTCTCGACCTTGCCGTCGTTGATCGCGACCTTGCCACGGGTCAGCGTGTAGCGCGGCAGGCCCTTGACCTTGAAACCCTCGAAGACGTTGTAGTCGATGATCGACTGCTGCGACTTGGCCGAGATGGTCTTTTCCTTGTTGGGGTCCCAGACTACCAGGTCAGCATCTGCGCCAACCAGCACCGCTCCCTTTTTGGGGTACATGTTGAGGATCTTGGCGATGTTGGTCGAGGTGACCGCGACGAACTCGTTGGGGGTCAGCCGGCCGGTGTTGACGCCATAGGTCCACAGCAGCGGCATGCGGTCCTCGAGACCGCCGGTGCCGTTGGGAATTTTGGCGAAATTGCCGATGCCGTTGCGCTTCTGCTGCGTGGTGAAGGCGCAGTGGTCGGTGGCCACCACCTGCAGCGAGCCCGACTGCAGGCCGGCCCACAGCGAATCCTGGTGCTGCTTGTTGCGGAAGGGCGGGCTCATGACGCGCCGCGCCGCGTAGTCCCAGTCCTTGTTGAAGTACTCGGTCTCGTCGAGCACCAAATGCTGGATCAGCGGCTCGCCGAACACCCGCATGCCCTTGGCGCGAGCGCGGCGGATGGCCTCGTGGCTCTGCTCGCAGGAGGTGTGGACCACGTAGAGCGGGACGCCCGCCATATCGGCGATCATGATGGCGCGGTTGGTCGCCTCGCCCTCCACCTCGGGCGGCCGCGAATAGGCGTGGCCCTCGGGACCGTTGTTGCCTTCGGCGAGGAGCTTTTCGGTCATCGCCAGGACGACGTCGCCGTTCTCGGCGTGGACCAGCGGCAAGGCGCCGAGCTCGGCGCAGCGCTGGAACGACGCGAACAGCTCGTCGTCGTTGACCATCAGCGAGCCCTTGTAGGCCATGAAGTGCTTGAACGAGGTGATGCCGCGTTTGACCACCTCGTCCATCTCCTCCCACACCTGCTTGTCCCACCAGGTGATGGCCATGTGGAAGGAGTAGTCGCAGGCAGCCTTACTGGTCTTGTTGTCCCACATCTGCAGCGCTTCGAGCAGCGACTGGTTTGGATTTGGCAGGCAGAAATCGACCACCATGGTGGTGCCGCCCGAAAGCGCCGCGCGGGTGCCGGACTCGAAATCGTCGGTCGAATAGGTGCCCATGAAGGGCATTTCGAGATGGGTGTGCGGATCGATGCCGCCGGGCATGACGTAGCAGCCCGTCGCGTCGAGGGTGTCGCCGCCGGTGAGGTTCTGGCCGATCTCGGTGATCTTGCCGCCGTCGATGCGGATGTCGGCTTTGTAGCTGAGATCGGCAGTGACGATGGTGCCGTTCTTGATGATGGTCATACTAGAACCCCGTTATTCGACAATTTCAGCCGTCTCCACCACCGCGTGGAACAGCACGTCTGCCCCCGCGGCGGCCCAGTCTCTGCTGATGTTCTCCGCCTCGTTATGGCTGAGGCCGTCGACGCACGGGCACATGATCATCACGGAGGGGCCGACACGCTGCATCCAGCAGGCG
>Ga0310811_10012292_pt1 | contig 11109 bp, 9 predicted proteins | sample YCmetagenome_FD_207642 | JGI IMG/M metagenome (GOLD analysis project Ga0310811, IMG submission 207642) | Soil microbial communities from experimental microcosm in Duke University, North Carolina, United States - YC | ecosystem: Engineered > Artificial ecosystem > Soil microcosm > Unclassified ... | reverse complement strand
CGCCGACTTGTACCGCGGCCGCCGCGGTCCACTGCAACGGTGATCGTGACCCCGGGCGCTACGAGGTGGGTGAGGCGGTCGCGGATCCGCTGCACTGTGGGGCAAGCGAGGCCAGCAGGGTGCCGGCTGAGGTGGTAACCGCGCCAACGGCAGTCGCCACGGTTCGCAGGTTGCTGGCGCTGGGGTTGGCGCTGAGATTCGAGACCGCGGTCATGAGCGTGTCGAGCGATGTCTTCACCGCGCTGGTCTGGGTTTTATTCGCGTTGTGCAGTTCCGCCGTGAGAGCGGTGAACTTTGCCTCGACGTCGGCCAGGTCGGACTTGATCTGGTCAACCGTGCCTGTGCCGATCTTGACGCGTGCGAGTGCATTCACCGAAGTGCGCAGTTCCGCCGCAGCCTGGCACACAGCTGACGTGGGACTGCCCGTCGGCGATGCGGCCGTGGCGGTGGCACCGGGGGCAGGCGAGGTGGTGTCGGGGGCAGGCGAGGTAGTGCCGGCGGCGGGCGAGGTGGTGCCGGCGGCGGGCGACACGGTGGTGGTGGAACTGCACGCGCAAAGGAGAAGACCGGCGACGATGGCGACTGCGAGAATGCACAACCGTCCGGGCCTGAATACCGTGGCGCGCATCGTGTTGTCCCCGCTGCGGGAGCCGCGGCTATTGATCACTTGCGCGTTGAGCTGCACTCGCTCCAGAGTCATCGTCCTGCCTTTTCGCACAGTTGACCTGCTAAATCGTCTACCAGCAGGGTCGTACCAGGCCAGCGCGATCGCATCACCCAGGACGGGTTAATGTGCTCCGTCACCCAGCGCCGAGCGCCAGCAGAGACACCGCCGCGGCCCGCTGGATGAGATCGCCGCTGGTGTCCTGCCGGACGCTGTGCATCGACTCAGCGAAGGTCTGGCCCACGCGCAGGTACTGGTGCAGGGTGACCATCAGCGGCACGACCGCCTGATCGTTCAGCGGGACGACGCTCGCGATGATCCCGGCGGTGCCGAGCGGCAGCAGGCTGCTGACCAGGCCGAGCAGCTCGTCGGCACCGACCGGGGCCAGGACGCCGGAGTCGCAGCTCGACAGCACCAGCCGGTACGGCGCCCGGCTTAGCTGCTCGAAGTCGTAGACGGTGAGCGGCCCGTCGTGCATGCGCAGCGACGAGAACAGCGGGCTGTCGGCGCGGAAGCGTCCGTGCGCGGCGATGTGGGCCAGCCAGGCACCGTCGAGCGCGGACAGGACCTGCCCCGCCGTGGCCTCGCGGTCAGACAGCACCGTGACCTCGTCGTAGAGCTGGGCGACGAGCGGCACCTCGGCGCCGTCCGTGAGGAGGCCTGGGCCGCGGGCGAGGGTGACCCGTCGGTGCACCGGAGGCGGTGTGGCGTTCGCACGCAGCCACGTGCCTGCGGACGGGGCAACGCTGAACACGCGGCCGCCCAACGCCGGAAGAAGCGCCCACGGGACCGTGTACAGCTTCCCCGGCGGGACGATTACCACAGGCCGGTTGCCCAGGTGAGCGGCGGCCGGGCCGATGATCGCGTCCTCGAGATCCGGCCCGACCTTCTTGAGGATGGCCTGGGCGCTGTCCGGGTCGTCTCCCGGCCGGCTGTGCGCGAGGCGGCGCAGCGCGAAGCGGGCGAACTCAGCGGCGCGGACGGCGTCGGCGGTGCGCCCGGCCGTGAGCTGCCGTACCCGCCCGTCCCCGCAGACAAGTACGTGCAGCACGCCGTCGACGTCGGCGATCTCGATGAGCAGGGTGCGGCCGAGCTGATCGAGCAGCTTCGCGACGTCGATCACAGCCTGGCCGCGGTCGCCCCCGCCCCGGGCCTGCAGTGAGCGTGCGCGCACCATGCTCTCAAGGCGGAGCTGCTCGCGCTGGAGTGCGACGGTCGGTGCCGTCCGCGCCGCTGAGTTCGCTCGCTGCGCATCCTCCAGCCGCCCTGTCACCTCGCGCAGCGCGGCCAGGCCGGCGTTGAGTTCGGCGTCGGCCGAGGGCCGCACCGCGGGCACGGCCAGCGCCGTGGCCCGCCAGCGCTCGGTCCAGGCGAGGAAGAGCCGTGGCCGGTGGGCCCGCGCGGCATAGCGCTGCGCGAGCGTGGCCAGCTCGGCGCCATGCGCAGTGGCCTGGGCCCGCAGTTCCGAGGCGCCCAGCGTGAACCGGTGCTCGTCCAGAACTTCCAGGCCCCGTCGGCAGGCGGCCAGCATGCGGCGCGGCTGCCCTGCGGCGTCCGCCCGCAGCGCCTCGCCCAGCCAGCCGGTGGCCCGTGCCATCGCCGGGCCGCGCCGTCGGCCTCGCGCGGCCGCGGCGAGGTGCTGGTCGGCCTCGGCGCGGCGGCCGAGGTCCAACGCCACCCGTCCGGCCAGCAAGTGCGCCTGCGCGGCCTGGCCGGAGCCGAGTTCCTCTAGGCCGGTGGCGGTCAGGTTCGCCGCGTGCAGCAGTCGGCCAGTCACCGGGCCGACCGCATACTGCGCCTGGACCAGCACCAGCCTGGCGTGGGCCGGCAACCACGCGTTCTGCTGGGACCGGAACAGACGGTAGGCCGCCTGGGCCCGCTCTAGCGCTCCCTGTGGCTGCGCTGCGGCCAGCGCGCAGTTCGCCGCCACAAGGAGGAGTTCGGCCTTCTTAGTGGACCGGCCACGAGACTGCTCGATGTCACGGACTGCAGCGTCGGCCTCGGCGAGCGCGTCGCTGACCAGTCCGGCCGCCAGCAATGCGTCGCAGCGGTCAACGCTGAGGCCCGGCGTGGGTACATTCAGCACCTGGTACCGAGTGGCGGCTTCGTCGAAGAACGACAGCGCGCCCGGAAAATCTCCCGACCTAAAGGCAGCCAGACCGCGGTTGAGGACTGTATGAGCTGCTTCCAGTTCCTGCCCGGTTTCGGCGAACAGCCGCCCAGCAGCGACGAAATCGGAATCCGCGCGGCCGGGTGACCCGACGGCCACATAGACGAGCCCCCGGCCGTTGAGCGCTCGCGCGGTCCAGACTTGGTCGCCTGCGCGCCGCAAGACGCCGACCGCGCGGCGGAAGTCGTCTAGGGCTGCGGCGTGCTGGCCGAGGATCCACAGCACGTTGCCGCGCCGATGCAGCACTCGTCCGAGCAGTAGGCCAGAAGACATCTGAATGGCACGATCAAAGGCGGCGAGCCCCTCGGTTGTCCGGCCCGCGTGGACGAGCGCCAAGCCCAAGGATGCCAGCACGTCGGCCTCGCGTTCCGCCGAGCCGGTCTGGCGGGCCAGGCGCAACGCGCCGCGCAACTCGCGTACGCCGGCGCCGACGTCGCCGATATCGCGCAGCACGATTCCTGCCGCCTGGTGCGCTATCGATGCCTCGCGCGGGCCGGGCCGTGCCGCCAGAATGGCGCGCGCCTTAGCCAGCGCTTCGCGAGGACGCGACAACGTCAGCAGCAGCAAATCATCCGCGTTGCGCTGACTTGACTTGGCTGTAAGCGCAGCCTCCCCCACGAACGCGATGCTAGATCCCCGCACCCATACGGTCCAGGCATATTGGCGCGAACATATATTCAATTTGTGCCGCACGATAAGGAGACTACTTATAGTTGCGATTACTTGCAGAAAGTAATCACTGCGAACCGGTCGGTCGGCGGGCAAAAGGAGTCGCAAAGCGGTATCACACGGCCGGGCGATTGCTCCGCATAAGTGTCGGCTGCGGGGACGCTTCAGCGTCTCGCGTCGACGGCACCGGCCTGCGCCGGACCCGGACCCGCAATTCCCACACCCTCTGGAGGCCGACATGGCCGAATCGGGCGAATGGCACGAGCGAGTGATACAGAAGGTGGCCGATGAGACACGTCTCATCGTCAATTCCTTCGACGAACCGCCCGACCCGACGACGATCGAGGTCTTTACCGTTAACGGCGGGATCGACTTCATGTGCGTCAAGGGTGAGATCTTGGTCCGCGAAGACCAACTCACCCGAGTACTAGAAATCCTTGAGCTGCCGTCCGGGGTCGACGTCGAGCGCGTCACCGAGGGCGTGGTCCTGCTCCAGCTGAGGGGAGCCCGATACACCGCTGTGGTCGACGCGGTCGAGGTGATTGACCAGCGGCTCATGCCCGGAATCGCGACGCCGAATCAGGTCCTGACCGTCGCGTCGGGTGAGGGCAGCGGCTGCTCAGCCACAGAGCCGCAGGAGGTCTATTACGACGTCGAGCCCTTCCCTTCGGTCTGTTACGGCAACGGCGGCGCAGGAGTTCTTATCTACATGGCCGACACTGGGCTGCTGCAGGACGCGGCGACCCATCCGTGGCTGGCCTCCGGGGTCCAGCCGCAGGATCCGGTCGACGATCTTGACTCGCTGAATCCGGGCGCCCCGCCGGTGATTCCGGCCTGCGCCGGTCACGGCACCTTCGGTGCGGGTGTCCTGCGGTGCATGGCCCCCGACGCGGAGATCATCATGGCCCGGGCCCTCATCTACGGGGGCAGCGAGGTGGAATCGAACCTGGTGCGCAGGCTCGACGCGGCGCTCGCTCTCGGCGCGGACATCTTCCACCTGACGATGGCCTGCCTGTCCCGGAACGACCAGCCGCTGATCGGGTTCGAGGCCTGGCTCAGGCAACTGCGCCGCACGGACGCGATCTGCATCGCCCCGGCCGGTAACAGCGGCTTCGACCGGCCAGAATTCCCGGCCGCATTTCCCGGGGTCATCGGCGTTGGCGCGCTAGGCAGCGACTGGCATGGGCGGGCGACGTTCAGCAACTTCGGCCCTTGGGTCGACGTGTACGCACCGGGAAGGGACCTGGTCAACGCCTTCGCGACGGGTACATACGAGTGTTACGTGTACCCGTACGGCCCAGGTAACGGGCAGCCGGCGCAGACCCGGAACTTCTACGGCATGGCGAAGTGGAGCGGCACGTCGTTCTCGACGCCTATCGTGACCGGCCTCATCGCTGCCCGGATGTCCCGCACCGGCGAGAACGCCCGCCAAGCGGCCGCCGGGGTGCTCGCTGAGGCACGATCGCGAGCGATCCCTGGCGTCGGCCCCGTTGTGCTGCCGGGCTGCCACGAGGATGACGCGTGCGTGCGGCGGCCTGGGTGCTGCTGCCACACACATCAGCACGACCCCCACGCCTGCTGACAAGCCTGCACCTGGGCGCTCTCCTGGATTGCTGGCGGCGGTGCACCTACGCTTATCTATGGCATCGCCGCGGCTGCGGCTGGTTCGCCGCAGCTCGTCGGCAAGCTGACAAGACAGTCGTCTTACGGCGAGGAGGCCGCGAGTGACCCAGTCCGTCGACCAGAAGGCGAGCGCCGCCGCGTCGGCAGCCAACGCATGGCTTAGCGCGTTCCAGCAGGCCCTCACGGCACGCGACGCCGATGCGGCGGCGGCCCTGTTCGCCAGCGAGAGCTACTGGCGCGACATCGTCTCGTTCACCTGGAACATCACCACGGTCGAGGGAGGCGCGGGCGTCGCAGAGCTGCTGCGGGCCACGCTCGACGATGTCGATCCCGTCGGCTTCCGCGCCACCGAAGAGCCGGTCGAAGAGGGCGGTGTCATCACCGCCTGGATCGCCTTCGAGACCAAGGCCGGGCGGGGCAGCGGGTTGCTGCGGCTCGTCGATGGCAAGGCGTTCACGCTGCTCACGACGCTCGACGAGCTCAAGGGCCACGAGGAGCCGATCAACGGCCGGCGGCCGAATGGCGTGCGCCACGGCGCCTTCCGTGACCGGGTCACGTGGGCTGAGAGCCGGGCCCGTGAGGCCATCGAGCTCGGCTACACCGAGCAGCCTGAGGTGCTGATCATCGGCGGTGGCCAGGGCGGCATCGCGCTCGGTGCGCGGCTGCGCCAGCTCGGAGTCCCGACGATCATCGTCGAGCGCAACGAGCGGCCGGGTGACTCGTGGCGCAAGCGCTACAAGTCCCTCGCGCTGCACGACCCTGTCTGGTACGACCACATGCCCTACATTCCGTTCCCCGCGAGCTGGCCGGTTTTCTCGCCGAAGGACAAGATCGGCGACTGGCTCGAGATGTTCGCGTTGGTCATGGAGCTCAACTACTGGGGCTCGACAACCTGCAAGTCCGCCGTCCGGGAGGGCGACAGGTGGGCCGTCGTCGTCGACCGCACAGGGGTTGACGGCACAGTCGAGGAGGTCACGCTCCGGCCGAGGCAGCTGGTGCTGGCCCTGGGAGCGTCCGGCCTGCCCAACGTCCCCGAGATTCCTGGCCGTGAGAAGTTCCGCGGCGACCAGCACCACTCCTCAGCTCACCCGGGTCCCGATAAGTACAAGGGTAAGAAAGCCGTGGTGATCGGATCGAACAACTCTGCGCACGACATCTGCGCCGCGTTGTGGGAGGCCGGCGCCGACGTCACTATGGTGCAGCGCAGCTCGACGCATATCGTGCGGTCCGACTCGCTGATGGACCTTGGCCTCAGTGACCTTTACTCCGAGCGCGCCCTCGCCGCCGGCGTAACCACGTTCAAGGCCGACACGATCTTCGCCTCGCTGCCGTTCCGGATCCTGCACACGCTCCAGACTCCGGTCTATAACGCCATCCGAGAGCGTGACGCCGAGTTCTACCGTCGGCTGGAGCAGGCTGGCTTTGACCTCGACTTCGGCGAGGATGACTCTGGCCTGTTCCTTAAGTACCTGCGGCGCGGGTCCGGTTACTACATCGACGTCGGCGCGTCCGAACTAGTCGCGAATGGCGACATCAAGCTGGCCAAGGGGCAGGCGGTCGAGTTGACCGAGGACGAGGTCGTCCTCGGTGACGGTACCCGGCTCCCGGCCGATCTCGTCGTCTACGCGACGGGCTACGGCTCCATGAACCAGCTGGCCGCCGGCATCATCGGCCAGGACATGGCCAACAAGGTCGGTAAGGTCTGGGGGCTCGGCTCGGGTACGACCAAGGACCCGGGCCCGTGGGAGGGCGAACTGCGCAACCTGTGGAAGCCGACGGCCCAGGAGGGCCTGTGGTTCCACGGGGGCAACCTTGCCCTGTCGCGTTACTACTCCCTCTACCTGGCCCTGCAGCTCAAGGCGCGTATGGAGGGCATCCCGACTCCGGTCTACAAGCCCGCCGAGGTGTACCACACCGAATAGCCCGACGATCATTGGTGACCGGGCCGGCAACTTGCTGCTCGGCCCGGTCAACCTCGCCGAGATAGGTAACGCGCTGAGCCGCCGCGACCGCACGGTCGCGAAGGTCAGGATGAGACGCTGCCCGTGCGGTGTGGCAGCTTCCAGCCAGGGCGTACGAAGTGGCATGTGTACCCGTCGGGGTACCGCTCCAGGTAGTCCTGATGCTCTGGCTCGGCCTCCCAGAACGGACCGGCCGGTGTCACTTCGGTGACCACCTTGCCCGGCCACAGGCCGGAGGCGTCGACGTCTGCGATCGTGTCCTCGGCCGTCTGCCGCTGCGCGTCGCTGAGGTAGAAGATAGCCGACCGGTAACTGGTTCCGATGTCGTTACCCTGCCGGTTCCGCGTGGTCGGGTCGTGGATCTGGAAGAAGAACTCCAGCAGGTCCCGGTACGAGATCTTGTCCGGATCGAAGGTGATCTCGATCGCCTCAGCGTGGCCGTGGTGGTTGCGGTAGGTGGCGTTCGCTACATCGCCGCCCGTGTACCCGACCCGCGTCGAGGTCACGCCAGGGAGCTTGCGGACGAGGTCCTGTACTCCCCAGAAGCAGCCGCCGGCCAGGATGGCCCTCTCAGTGGTCATGATGTGCTCCCAGCGTTGTGGTCGAGTCCGAACAGCTTGCCATAGGCGCTATAGCCTTCGCGGTCCAGGTCGTTGACCGGGATGAAGCGAAGGGCGGCAGAGTTGATGCAGTAGCGTCGCCCCCCGGCTGCCGCAGGCCCGTCAGAGAAGACATGGCCTAGGTGGCTGTCGCCGTGCGCAGAACGGACTTCCGTTCTGATCATCAAGTGGCTGAAGTCGCGGCGCTCTATCACGTTGCCCGGCTCGACCGGCACCGTGAAGCTCGGCCAGCCGGTGCCGCTGTCGTACTTATTGACCGAAGCGAACAGCGGCTCGCCAGACACGACGTCAACGTAGAGACCGGGCTCCTTGTTGTCCCAGTATTCGTTGCGAAACGCAGGCTCGGTGCCGTTCTTCTGGGTGACCTTGTACTGCTCGGGCGTCAGTCGCGCGATCGCCTCGGAATCCTTGAGGTAGTTATCCGGCACGCTTGGCTCCTTTGCCGAGGATGCCGCCCGCTGGATGCGGGCTGACCATCCACCGGTATGCAACTCTGGACCGGCCACCACTATTTCGCCGGTACTTAGGCACGCGGTCTGTCGCGGCGGACAGTGGCCGCAGCTCCGCGTTGGGGCTGGTCCGCGCAGGATCGTGCGGCCCTCAGCCAGAAGCGCGGTAAAGACAGGCGGCATCGTAGCCTTAGCTGGTGGACGTGGCGCAGCTGATCCTGATTGAGGGGATGATCGGTTCCGGCAAGACAACCACGGCAAAGCGGGTTGGGGACTGGCTGGCGAGCCAAGGAGAAAACGCGCGGGTGTGCTACGAAGGCGCTGCTGATCACCCCATCCGGACCAAGGCCGAGGACCGCTTGCGGGCGGCAGCCGGCCTGCAGTCGCCCGGGCCGCCGGGCGGTGCCGCGGACGGCATGGCCGAGGACAGCCCGGGCGTGTATGCGGACGATCAGTGGCGCCGACTGGCTGAGCGCTGCCTGCGGGACCAGCAGACGATCATCTTGGAAGGCAGCTTCCTGCAGAACTCGGTGATGCCGGCCTTCATCGACGGTGCGCCCGCGCGCACGGTCGATGAGATCTTCGCCAGGATCCAACGGCAGGCCGCACCCGCCGAACCGCTTCTGGTTTACCTGCGCCCGGCCGACATCGGCGCGGCGATCGCACGCGTCCACCGCACCCGAGGGGAACCGTGGTCGTCACGGAATCTGGCATTCGTGGAAAACAGTCCCTGGGCGCGTCGCCGCAACCTTCAGGGCCAAGACGCCGTGGTCAAGCTGTACGAGGCATGGGAGCCCGTCGTGACCGAGTTGTACCGCCGGTACCTGTTCCCGAAGATCATGGTGACCGACCCCCAGCACGACTGGCAGGCGACACTGGCGCGCATCTGCGCAGCCGTACGCCCGCCACAACGCGGCAGAGAAAAGACACCTGACGCAGCCCCTCCGGGCCCGGTGGCGTCCAGGCAGGCTGAGCACGACCGGCGACGTGCTGGGGCATGACACTAGGTTGGCCGAGCCGGGGCTGCTATTGGTTCGCTAGGTCTTCCCATGATCTGCCGGTGCGGACACTGGCTGGCTGCTCGGTCACGATGTCGGAGCCGGATCGGGCGTGACTGTCGCGGGTCTTGACCAGGATCCAGCGGTTCTTTCCGGTGCGGGTCAGGGCGAATCCTCCGGTGAGCTTGCTGCCGTGCAGTATGGCGGACAGGTGGCCGGGCTCGTCGCGGGTGACCTCGGCCCTGCCCTCGTCCCAGACGATGACCGCGCCTGTGCCGCGTGCCTGCCCCTCCCGGACGCCTTCAAAGTCACCCGCGGACAGGGAATGGTCCTCGACCGGGACGGCCAGCCGCCGGACACCGGGATCGAGTGACGGCCCCTTGGGAACCGCCCACGAGCGGAAGACATCGCCGACCTGGATCCGGAAGTCGAAATGAAGCGTCGTCGCGTCGTGGAGCTGCACCACGAAACGAGACGCCGTCACGCGACGACCCTACTGCCCCCGCCCCTGCCTCGGGCGCAGGCGACACAGGAGTCATGGTCAGGATCCGTGCGGCCGCACCAGCCCTGAATCGTACGCGGCGACCGCGGCCTGAAGGCGATCGCGCACGCCGAGCTTGCCCAGCAGGCTCTGCACGTGGCTTTTCACCGTGGTCTCAGCCAGGTGGAGCGTCGCGCCGATCTCGGCGTTCGACAGCCCGCGGGCGACCAGCAGCAGCACGTCGACCTCGCGCGCGGACAGCAGAGCCCTGATCTGCTGTCCGCCGTCCCCGGCCGCGGCCGGGTCCTCGGCCATCCTTTCCAGCAGTCGCCGGGTGACCGAAGGCGCGAGGATGGCCTCGCCCGAGGCGATCACCCGCAGCGCCTCGACCAGTTGGTCGGCGGTGGCCTCTTTCAGCAGGAAGCCGGACGCGCCGGCTCTCAGGGCCTCGGTGACGTATGCATCGAGGTTGAAGGTGGTCAGGATCAGGATTTTGGTGGGCACCGGGGCGGCGCCGCGCAGCAGCGCCCTGGTGGCCGCGACGCCGTCCAGGCGCGGCATCCTGATGTCCATCAACGCCACGTGCGGGCGCAGCCGCCGCACGGCCTCAACCGCTTCGGCGCCGTCGCCGGCCTCGCCGACGACCTCCATGCCCGGCTCGGACTCGATGATGGCACGCAGGCCCGAGCGGATCAGTGCCTGGTCGTCGGCGATCAGGACCTTGATGTTCATGGTGCCTCCGGCCCGGGCAGGGGGATCGATGCCTCGACCTCGTATCCCCCGCCCGGCCGGGCGCCGGTATGCAGGGTTCCGCCATACGCGGCTACCCGCTCGCGCATCCCGACGATCCCGTGTGCCGTGCTCGAGGCCCGGCCGTTGGGGCCCGCGCCGTCATCGTGTACCGAGACCCGGACCGTTCCCCGGCTTAGGCCGATGGTGACGCTGGCCTTCGCGCCGGCCCCGGCGTGCTTGAGGACGTTGGTCAGCGACTCCTGCACGACCCGGTAGACCGCTAGCGCTATCCCGGGCGGCAGGTGCATCGACTCTGCCTCGAGCCGCGTCTCCAGGCCGTCGGCCCGCAGGCTCGCGACGAGCTCGCCCACCTGCTCGAGCCCGGGCTGCGGGCTCAGCTCCGCTTCGTCGTCTGGGCGCAGCACGGCCAGCACGCTGCGCATTTCCGCGAGTGCCTGCCTGCTCGCGGCCGAGATCCTGCTCAAGTAGTCAGGGACCGCGTCCGGGTTCGATCGCGCAGAGCGGGCTGCGGCCTCTGACTGGATCGCGATCAGGCTGATCGAGTGGCCGATGACGTCGTGCAGCTCGCGGGCGATGCGCAGCCGTTCGTCCACAACCGCCCGCGCGGCGCGCTCGCCTTCGGCCGCCTCGAGCCGCGCCGCGCGGTCCCTCAGCTCCGCCACGTAGTCGCGTCGCGTGCGGAGTGCATACCCCAGCACCCAGCTCGCCGCGACCAGCGCCC
>Ga0310811_10012291_pt1 | contig 11109 bp, 8 predicted proteins | sample YCmetagenome_FD_207642 | JGI IMG/M metagenome (GOLD analysis project Ga0310811, IMG submission 207642) | Soil microbial communities from experimental microcosm in Duke University, North Carolina, United States - YC | ecosystem: Engineered > Artificial ecosystem > Soil microcosm > Unclassified ... | reverse complement strand
GAGCCTTTGCCCCCTGGATGAATGACCGGTCTTCCGGATGTCTTGACCGGGAATCCGTAAGACGGTTCGCCTTGCCCAAAAATTCCCGGGCTCCGGCATGAACGTCGATACCCTGTCCGAAGTGCTGAAGGCTGTGCGGCTAAAAGGGGCCGTTTTCTTTGATGTCGAGGCCAGCGCACCCTGGGTGGCCGAAGCCCTGCCGGCGAAACAGATCGCAACAGCCATCCTGCCCGATTCCGAGCATGTGATGGAGTATCATGTCGTCACCAGCGGCGGTTGCTGGGCTGCGGTGGTCGGCAGTGATGCAAGGCCGATCCGGCTTGAGGCGGGTGATGTCGTGGCGTTCCCGCAAGGCGATGCCCATATCATGTCCAGCGCACCGGGCATGAGAGGCGATCCCGGTCCGGTCGGCGACGCACTGCCGGCGGACAACACGCAGCTGCCTGTCCTTTTCAATATCGATGGCGGCGGCGCCGAGCGCACGCATCTGGTTTGCGGTTTCCTGGGCTGCGACTCCCGCCCCTTCAATCCGCTGATCGAAGCCTTGCCGCCCATCCTGCACATTCCCAGCTCCGACACCGCCCATTCGAGCTGGCTGAAGGAATTCACCCGCTTTGCCGTGATGGAAGCAAGCCAGAAGCGGATGGGCGGCAGCGGCATCCTCTCCAAGCTGGGAGAGCTGATGTTCGCCGAGCTGGTGCGCCGCTATGTGGAATCCTTGCCTGAGGAAAGCCGGGGTTGGCTCGGGGGACTGCGCGACCGTTATGTCGGGCGCGCCTTGAATCTGATGCATGCCGAACCCACGCGGGACTGGACGCTCAACGAGCTTGCCAAGGAAGCGGGCCTGTCCCGGTCATCCTTTGCGGAACGCTTTACGGGTTTTGTCGGCATCCCGCCCATGCAGTATCTCCAGAAATGGCGGCTGCAGATCGCAGCTTCCAGGCTGCTGGAAGGCGGTGGCGGCATCGCCGCCATCGCAGCCGATGTCGGATATGAATCCGAAGCCGCGTTCAGCCGGGCTTTCAAGCGGGTGATCGGTGAATCTCCGGCCGACTGGCGCGACAGCAGGATCGCTTCGCGATAGCTTAAGGCGCCGGTTCTCCCGTCGCCTCGATCAGCAGGCGAACGAATTCCTTCATCTTGGCGCCGTCGATCCAGCGCACCACTGCCACGATGTCGTGCTGATAGTCGACAAAGATGATGTTGGCGCCATCGCCGTTGTACGAAAGACTGTCCTCGCGCGCCGCGGGATAGGCCTTCTTGCCGGTGTTGAGATACCAGTTGCAAAAGCCGTAACCGGGATTGGGACCGGTCGGCGTGCGCGCCATCGCCACCCATTTGTCGGACAGGACAGTCTTGCCGTCCCACTTGCCCTTGTTGAGACCCAATAGGCCCAACCGGCCCTGGTCATAGGCGGTCAGGAACATCCCGCCGCCCCAATGGCCGCCGCCGCTCACCGCATGGATGCGCTTGCCGTCCACTTCGGTCCAGCTGTTCTCATAGCCTTCCCAGTGCCATTGATCCGACATGCCGATGGGATCGGCGACATATTGCTTGAGCACGTCCGGCAGGGGCCGCTTCCACAAATGGGTCAGCGCCAAGGCCAGCGCGTTCACCCGCACGTCGTTATATTTCCAGGCTTTGCCCACCGGCGGCGGGCCCTTTTCCAACTCGCTCCACGGCTTTCCGGCTTCGGGGCGATCCGCCCACCAGGGCTTGCCCCACATGGTGCCGATCCAGCCGGATTGCTGGCGCAGCATGTCATTCCAGGTGATGGGCTGGTTGTGCGGCAGCATGAAATCCGGCGTGGGGCGCACATAATCGATCACGCGGTCGTTGACGTTCTTGATCATGCCCTTGTCGAACGCGACACCAGCCACCGATGACAGGAATGTCTTGGTGACCGAGAAAGTCATGTCCACGCTTTTGGTGTTGCCCCATTCCGCCACGATATAGCCATGGCGGATGATGATGCCGTTGGCGGGCGCATGCGCCTTCAAGGGGCCGATGGGAGTGGAAAAAGCTTCCCCGGCATATTTCAGCGGCACGGAAATGCGCAGGTCGCGGATGTCGGCCACCTTGGCCAGCTCCGGCGGATATTTGAGTTCGGCAGAAATGGCATAGTCGATGGCCGCCTTGAGCTTTGCGGGATCGAATTTTTCTTGGCTCGGCGTGTGCCGGGCCCAGCCATCGCCCTTGGGCGGGAAATAGTCGGCGGCGGAAGCGGGGGAAAGTAGCGTTGCGCCCAGAAGCGCCAGAAGCAGGTATCTCATCGCGGACCCCTTTTTTTATGCGGCGGTCCGGCTGACGCCTAACGCCGCTTTTTTATGCGGCGGTCCGGCTGACGCCTAACGCCGCTTTTTTGTGGGGCGGTCCGGCTAAACGCCTGCCGCCCTTTTTGGGAAGCTTCCTGGGGTAGCGGCGCTTTGTCAAATACAGATCAGGAGCGGCGCTTGGAAATGCGGCCGCATGCCAATAGGCTGGCGGAAAATAAAAGGGCGCTTGGCGAGGCCCGTAGCGGCAGCGTACGGGCGACCGCCCATTAAATAAAAAACTCGAGGGCCGCCATGTCACTGTCTTTCGACCGTTCCGCGGCGCTGATTGCTGAGGCCGCACATACCGTTGCGGGCGGGATCAACAGCAATTTCCGCATCGGCATGGCGGGCGGGCCCCTGGTGTTCAAGCGCGGTGAAGGCCCCTATCTGCAAGACGTCAATGACAATTGGCTGATCGATTATTATTGCGGCATGGGCGCGATGATCCTGGGTCATTCGCCCAAGAGTGTGCAGCAGGCGGTCAAGGACCAGGTCGACAAAGGCATCCTTTATGCCGGCCAGTCGGAAATCGAGTTCGAAGCCGCCAGGATCATCTGCGAGCGCATTCCGTCAGCCCAGCGCCTGCGCTTCGGCTCTTCGGGTTCGGAAGTGGCGCAGGCGGCTTTTCGGCTGGCCCGCGCCACCACCGGCAAGCGCGTCATCCTGAAATTCGAAGGCCATTATCACGGCTGGTTCGACAATATTCTTTGGTCCACCGCGCCGGCCCAGAATGCGGCAGGCCCTGAAGACGCGCCGGTGCTGGTTCCGGGCAGCGTGGGACAGGACGCGATGGACGCTGCCGGCCTGGATGTGATCGGCTGGAACAATCTCGCCCGGCTGGAGGCGCGGCTGGCCAAGGGCGATGTGGCAGGCGTGATCATGGAGCCCGCCATGTGCAACCAGGGCGCGATCACACCGGGACCGGGCTATCTGGAAGGTGCGCAGGCCGCCTGCCGCAAGCATGGCGCCATCCTGATCTTTGACGAGGTGATCACGGGCTTCAGGCTGGGGCGTGAAGGCGCCCAGGCGCGGTTCGGCGTCACTCCCGATCTTTCGATTTTCGCCAAGGCCATCGCCAACGGCTTTCCGGTGGCGGCCATTGTGGGCCGCGCCGACCTGCTGGATCTGTTCGCGACCGGCGGGGTGCTGCACGGCGGCACTTTCAACGCCCAGCCGGTCACCATGGCGGCGATGGTGGCGACGCAAAACGCTCTTGTGCCGGATCAGTATGAAGCCGCTTCCCGGCGTGGTGTGCGGCTGCGCGACGGCATTGCGCAGATCCTGCAGGATGCCGGCCTGAAGGCGCAGGTCACCGGCTTTGAGCTGATGTTCCATGTCGGCTTCGGGCTGGAAGCCCCGGCCCGCAATTACCGCGACCTGCTGAAAAGCGACAAGCCGATGTATGTGAAGTTCGCGCACGCCCTGCTCAAGCGCGGCGTGCGGGTGCTGGAGCGTGGCGCCTGGTTCGTGTCTTTTGCCCATGACGATGGCGTGATCGACGCGACGTTGGATGCGGTGCGCGGCGCGGCCAAGGAAATCGTCTAGAGCCTGATTTTTCGGGGCGTTTTGAACAGAAGCCAGGTCAAAGCGTGGGCGCTGGTGGAGGCCATCAGCGACAGCCCGAAGGCGGGCCACACATCCATTGAGCCCAGAAGCATATAAAGCACGAAGCAAAAGGTCCCCACCGAGGCCAGGCCCATGGACATGCCGGCCACCGATTCCTGCACGGCATGGCGGCCATATTGCAGCTGGCTGGAGATGCAGATGATCGAGCCCATCACAGGGAAAGTGGAGAATATCCCCGACCATTTGCTGCCCATCACACTGGAAAATTGCGAGATCACCATTGTGAGAACGGCGCCGGCAATCATGCGGGCGGGCAGGCCCCACCACACATATTCGCGCTCCTCGTCCGAGGGTTCGGCGCGCGGATAGACAAACAAGGCGGCGATGAAGGCGGCAATCGGCAGCACTTCCAGCCAGCGCGACGAGCTCTGCCACACCACCGCGGCCACCGCCACCACTGTCCAGACCGCAAAGCCGATCGCCGTGCACCAAAGCCAGCCCAACCGGCGGGAACAGAAAGCATAGGTCATGGTAAAGGCCAGCCACGGCACCAGCCCGAAATAGGCGCCCAGCGCTGCCTGGCTGCCAAACGCGGTGCCGTGATCCAGGGTCACGAACAAAAGCAGAGGCCCGCCCACTATGGGAAAGCCAGCCAGCCAGCCAGCCACGCGCGGGCCATGCCGGCGTTCGACAATGCCGAACACCAGCAGCGCCAAAGGCACGATGGTCAGTTTCAGGATCAGCAAATCAGTCCCCCGCTTGCCACATGGTGCCGGGAAAAAGCTCTATCGCCAATGGTGCAGTGCCATAGCGCTTGCGGGGAAAGAAAAAACCGCCGAAAGTTTGATGGGGAAGGTGCTGGACCAATGACCAGAGTTTTCATCGCAGGTATTTTTCACGAAACCCATTCCTTCTCCGGCGACACCACCGGACTGGACGGTTTTGTCATTCATCGCGGCCAGCAGATCCTGGACCGGCGGGGCGACGCCTCGCAGGTCGACGGTTTTCTTTCGGTGGCGGAGCGTGAAGGCTGGGAGGTGGTGCCCAGCGCCGTCTATACCGGCGGCGCCTCCGGCACGGTGGACCATGCCGTGTTCGAAGTCTTCTGGAGCGAGGTGAAGCCCGCGCTGGAAAAGGCGTTGGCGCAAGGCCTGGATGCGATCCATCTCTCCCTGCATGGCGCCATGGTCACCAGTGAATGCGACGACCCGGAAGGGGAGTTGATGGCGCGCATTCGCCGGACTCCGGGCGCGGAAACGCTGCCGATCTATTGCGTGGGTGACCTGCACGCCACCCTGACGCCCCAGATGGGCGATCTGTGCGACTGCATGATCTTTTATCGCGAATGCCCCCACACCGATGCATTCGACAGCGCGGTTCTGTCGTCCGAGCTTTTGGCCCGCCGTCTCAAGAGCGGCGTCAAGCCCAGGCATTTCGTGCTGGTGACGCCGATCGTATGGCCGCCTACCGGCACGGGCACCCGCGACGGACCCATGCGGGCGCTGGAAGATGCCGCGCGGCGGATCGAAAAAGAGGTTGCCGGTGTGCTGGCCGTCAATGTGGTGGGCGGCTATGCCTTTTCCAATGTGCCCCATGCCGGCGTCGCCTTGAGCATCATCACCGAAGGCGGCGAACAGGAAGCGCAAGCGGCCTTGCGCGAACTGGCTGAGATCGCCTGGGAGATGCGGGAGGGCGGCATTCCCAAGCAGCACGATCTGGACCAGGTGGTGCGCAATTTCAAATTCGACCGCAGAGTGCGCGCCAAGGGGCCCGTGCTGCTGGTGGAGCCCGCGGACAATATCGGCGGTGGCGCGCCGGGTGACGGTACCGATGTGATGCGCGCGCTGCTGAAATACGATGTGGAGGGCGCCGGCGTCGCCATCGCCGATGCGCAAAGCGTGGCGGCACTGAAGGATGTGCCTGTCGGCGGCAGGATCACCCTGCCTATCGGCGGCAAGGGCAGTCCGCTGGACCCCGGACCTGTAACGTTGGAAGTAGAGCTGATTTCCCGCAGCGATGGGGTGTTCGAGCTGGAAGACAAGCATTCCCATCTGGTGGGCTCGCTGGGCAAGATCATCGATATGGGGCCTTGCGCGGTGGTGAAGCACCGCGGCCTCACCATCCTGCTTACCAGCAAGAAATTGCCGCCTTTCGATCTGGGGCAATGGCGCAGCCAGGGCATCAACCCCGAAGAGCTCAGCATGATCGGCATCAAGGCGGCGGTGGGTCACCGCGTGGCTTATGGCAAGATCGCGGCGGACGAATTCACCGTCAACACGTCCGGTCCCTGCACCTCCGACCTCACACGGCTGCCTTACACCAAGCTTCGCCGCCCGGTATTTCCGCTGGACCGGTTGGAGATCTGAGATGCTCGACCGCCGGGCCGCGCTGGGTGGGGCGGGCCTGTTGGCTTTCCCGGCGCAATCATGGGCCGCGGACAAGCGCCGTGTCATCAATGCGATGATGACCGATGAACCGGCGCACCTGAACTATCCGCTGTTCAACACCAGGATAATGCAGGAGATCTGCGGCAACATTAACGAGTCCCTGCTCTTGTTCGACTGGCAGTTCAAGCCGCATCCCAACCTGGCGCGCGCCTTTGAAATGTCGCCGGACGGCATGACCTATACCTTCCACCTGCGCCCCGATGTGCGCTGGCATGATGGCGTGCCCTTTACCGCCCGCGATGTCGCCTTCAGCTGCGGCGTGATGCTGCCCCAGCTCAATCCGCGCAGCCGCAACGCCTTCAGCCATATACGGCAAATCAAGGTGGTGGACCGCTACACCATTCGCTTCGACATGGAGCAGCCGTTCAACGCCTTTCTGCTGTCGCTGATGGCGTCCAGCGCGCCGATGATGCCGGCGCATATCTATGAAGGCACCAATTTCCGCACCAATCCCTTCAACTTCAAGCCGGTCGGCACCGGGCCCTTCAAATTCGCGGAATGGAGGCGGGGCCAGTTCATCCATCTGACGCGCAATGAGCATTACTGGCGTCCCGGCCAGCCCGGCATGGACGGCATCTATTACCGTCTCTGCCCCACGCCGGAGCAGCGATTGGTGGCGATGGAATCGGGGGCGGCGGATTTCGCCATGGCCGACGATATCGACACGGTGGTCAATTCGCGGATGGTGGCCAATCCCAATGTCGTGGCGCGTTCGGATGCCTTCAACGGTACCGGTGAAATCTCGATAATGGAAATGAACCAGCGCCGCTGGCCGTTCAGCGACCGCCGTTTCCGCGCCGCCTTCATGCACGCCATCGACCGCAACTTCCTGGTCAAGGCTATCAATTTCGGCGTGGGCAAGGTGGCGACAAGCCCGATCCCGTCCAACCTGCCCTATCATGACGACAAGGCGGTGGTGAAATATCCCTTCGATCCGGCGCGCGCCCGCGCGCTTCTGGATGAGATGGGATTGAAGCCCAAGCTGGGCGGCGTGCGGCATCGCTTCGGCATCATGATGATTCCCGATGGCGGCGGCTACTGGACGCGTGCGGCGCACTATATCAAGCAGGCCATGTCGGAAGTCGGACTGGAGGTCAATCTGGAAGCCACCGATTGGCCGACCTTCAGCCGCCGCAGCGGCAACTGGGAATTCGACGTCGATTGCAATTCCTATGGCCAGTATGGCGATCCGGCCATCGGCACCGCGCGCTTCTTCCTGTCTTCCAACATCAGGAAGGGCGTGCCCCAGAGCAATATCCAGGGCTACAACAATCCCGAAGTCGATGCGCTGTTCCACAAGGCGGCGGTGGCGGTGGACCCGGCCGAAGTGCAAAAGCTTTACAGCCGGCTGCAGTATGTCCTGACCCGCGATGTGGCGATGGTCTGGCTGTATGAGCGCCAGGCCATGTTTTTCTACAACAGGCGGCTGAAGAACGTGATCATGGGCCCCAATGGGCCCGCCGACGGTTTCGGTTCGGTAGCGCTGGCATGAGCCGCCTTTCCTACATCGGCGCGCGCCTGGTCAAGACGGTGCTGGTCACCGTGGCCGTGGTGCTGCTGAGTTTCTTCCTGGTGCGCCTGGCGCCCGGCGATACCGCGACGGTGATGGCGGGGCAGGCGGGATTTTCCGACGAAGCCTTCATGAAAAGCCTGCGCGCCGAGTATGGGCTGGACCAGCCGGTAACGGCGCAGTTGTGGAAATATATCAGCGCGGTGGCGCAAGGCGATCTGGGCAGCAGCTTTGTGCGGCGTCAGCCCGTGCTGGACGTCATCCTGGAGCGTCTGCCCAATACCTTGCTGCTGAACGGCTTTGCTCTGCTGGTGGCGATCGCCGGTGGCGTGGCGATGGGCGTGATGGCGGCGCGCAGGCCTGGTTCGGCGATGGATGCCGCGATGACGGTGCTGAGCATGGTGTTCTATGCCATGCCGCAATTCTGGCTGGGCATGATGGCGATGCTGATGTTCTCGGTCTGGCTGGGCTGGCTGCCGCCCTTCGGGCTGGAAACCATGGGCGCAGATTATACCGGCCTGGCGCGCTTCGGTGATATCGCGGTGCATATGATCCTGCCTGGTGTCACCCTGGCGCTGTATTTCATGGCCAGTTATGCGCGGCTGACGCGCACCGCCATGATCGAGGTCGCCGATCAGGATTTCGTCAAGACGGCGCGGGCCAAGGGATTGCGTGAAGGCCAGGTGGCGCGCCGCCATATCCTCAGGAATGCATTGATCCCGCTGATCACCTTTGCCGGCCTTCAAGCCGCGATCCTGGTGGGCGGCAGCGTGCTGGTGGAGAATGTCTTCAGCTGGCCGGGTGTCGGCACGCTGGCCTATGAGGCGGTGACCACGCGCGACAATCCGCTGCTGCTGGGCATCTTCATCGTGACCGCCATCCTGGTCTGCCTGTTCAATCTGGCCACCGACATTGCCTATTCCATCGCCGACCCCCGGGTGGAGCTGGGTTGATGGGATTTATGCGCCGTTTTCTGTCGCGTCCCACCACGCTCTTCGGGTTGGCGGTCTTTCTTCTGATTGTTGCGATTGCATTGGGTGCGCCGCTGCTGTTCAGCCGCGGGCCGTTCACCATTGTCGGCATGCCGCTGCTGCCGCCGGGCGCGCCGGGCCTGCCCGCTGGCAGCGATGTTCTGGGCCGCGATATGGCGGTCGGTCTTGCCTATGGCGCACGCATTTCGCTTCTTGTCGGCATCGCCTCGACCGCCTGCGCCGCCGGTATCGGTGTGCTGCTGGGGGCGGTGGCCGGCTATTATGGCGGCTGGGTGGATGACCTGTTGATGCGGATGACGGAGTTCTTCCAGATCATCCCGAGCTTTGTGTTGCTGATGGTTCTGGTCGCCTTCCTGCAGCCCAGCCTGGAAACCACCGTCATCGGCATAGCGCTGGTGACCTGGCCGCAGGTGGCGCGGGTGGCGCGCGGTGAATTCCTGAGTCTTCGGGGGCGCGAATTCGTCCAGGCGGCGCGCACGCTGGGGATGCGCGATTCCCGCATCATCTTCACCCAGATCCTGCCCAATGCGCTGCCGCCGATCATCGTGGTGGGATCGATGATGGTGGGCAGCGCCATCCTCACCGAGTCGGCCTTGAGCTTCCTGGGATTGGGCGATCCCAACCTGCTGAGCTGGGGCAGCATGATCGGCGGCTCTCGCTCGGCCATGTGGGTAGCGTGGTGGACCACGGTCCTGCCGGGCCTGGCCATCATGCTCACGGTGCTGGCGCTCAATTTCATCGGCGACGGGCTGAACGATGCACTCAATCCCAGGGGCAAACGCTGATGCCGCTGGTCTCCATCCAGAACCTCACCGTATCGCTGCCGCCCGGCGCCGACCGTCCTCTGGCGGCGGAGGATGTGAGCCTGGAAATCGGCCGCAAGCAGATCGTGTGCATTGTGGGGGAATCCGGCTCCGGCAAGTCGGTGACGGCGCATGCCATCATGGGGCTTTTGCCCCATGGCGTGGAAGCGGCCGGCGGCGGCATCCTGTTCGACGGCGTTGATCTTTTGAAGGAGAGCCATGACGCGATGCGCCGGCGGCGCGGCCGCGACATCGCCATGATCTTCCAGGATCCGATGGCAGCGCTCAATCCCGTGATCCCCATCGGCCGCCAGATTGCCGAGCACATCCGCGTTCATCGGGCGGTTTCCGAAAGCCAGGCCCTGAAACAGGCCGGCAACCTGCTGGGCGAGATGGGGCTCAAGAATGTGTCGCTCAAGGCCTATCCGCACCAGCTTTCCGGCGGCCAGCGCCAGCGGGTGATGATCGCCATGGCGCTTTCGCTGTCGCCCAAGCTGTTGATCGCCGACGAACCTACCACGGCGCTGGATGTGACCACCCAGGCGCAGATTCTCAAACTGATCAAGCGCATCCAGGCCGAGCGCGAGATGAGTGTATTGCTGATCACCCATGATTTCGGCGTGGTTGCCGACATGGCGGATTCGGTCGCTGTCATGCGCCACGGCAAAATCGTGGAAAGCGGTGCGACGGGAGCCGTGCTGGGCAATCCCTCGCATGATTATACCCGCGCCCTGATCGCCGCGGTGCCGCGCGGTGAAAGCCGCCTGCCGCCGCCCTCCGAGACCCGGCCTCTGGTTCAGGTCAAGGGCCTGAGCAAGCGATTCCATCGCGGCGGGCTGTTCTCCCGCACACAAACAACCGTCGCGCTGGACGATGTTTCCCTTACCCTCTGCCGCGGCGAGACCTTGGGCGTGGTGGGCGAATCCGGAAGCGGCAAATCCACCCTGGCGCGCTGTGTGATCCGGTTGCTGGATCCCGATGCAGGGGAGGTGCGGCTGGAAGACGCCGATATCGCCCATATGCGCGAACGCACGCTCAGGCCCTTGCGGCGGCGGATCCAGATGGTGTTCCAGGATCCGTTCTCATCCCTCAATCCGCGCCAGACAGTGGGCGAAATCCTGATTGCCGGGCCGAAAGCCCATGGCGAGGATGCCGGCGAAGCCCGCAAGCGCGCCGCCGAGATGCTCGACCTGGTGGGACTGAAGCCGGAAGCCCTTCGCCGGCTGCCGCATGAATTTTCCGGCGGCCAGCGCCAGCGCATCGGCCTGGCCCGCGCCTTGATGCTCAGGCCGGACGTGCTGATCGCCGACGAGCCGGTATCGGCGTTGGATGTCACCGTCCAGGCCCAAGTGCTCAAGCTGCTGGACGATGTGCGCCGCCAGATGAATCTCGCCATGCTGTTCATCACCCATGACATGCGGGTGGCGGCGGAGATCTGCCATCGCGTGATGGTGATGCGGCATGGCAGGATCGTGG
>Ga0310811_10012290_pt1 | contig 11110 bp, 6 predicted proteins | sample YCmetagenome_FD_207642 | JGI IMG/M metagenome (GOLD analysis project Ga0310811, IMG submission 207642) | Soil microbial communities from experimental microcosm in Duke University, North Carolina, United States - YC | ecosystem: Engineered > Artificial ecosystem > Soil microcosm > Unclassified ... | reverse complement strand
CAAGCCGGCATCGGAAGCGCGTCGAGGTCCGCGATGGGTGCGCGGCGTGGCGTTTTCCGCAGGGCACCGGATTGGAAATCGAGATAGGCGATACCGCGGGGTTCCGGTCCCGACGGCGTACCGCCCGAGAGTAGCAGGCGGGTCATTTCGACGATGGTATCTTCCACCTCCCCTTCCAGCACGTAAGAGAAGCCGGCTTCCAGGTATTCGGCTGCGCGATCCGAGGCGTCGGAGCCATTGACGATGGCCGGCACTCCGGCGGCGCGAGCGGTGCGCGCCATCCAGCCGGCCAGATCGCGATTGCGCATCAGGCACATCTTGGTGAGGAAATTGAAATTGTCCTCACACACCGCCACCAGGCGCGGCCGGTGGCACGCCAGCGCCTGCCGGAAGCCTTCCTCCGGAGCTGCGAGCGCCGGGTCGAACAACGCCACTTCATAGCCGGCGCGGCGCAGACATGCTCCGGCGAGCAGGGTCTGCAGCGGCGGATATGGCTGCATCTTGCGCACCTGCTTGCGATCGTAATAGAGGTGGTTGGAATGGGTGAGAAGGACGTCTACCATGGGCTGTGTCCTAGCAGGTCACCGGTTCAGCCGAGAGCTGGTGGGCATCCACCTTGGGTTTGGGCGGCGTCAGAATCTTCTGCGCAGTTTTTCGCGCCCAAAGTTCGACGGGGAACGAGTAGACGTGATGGTCGAGGCGCCAGCGGGCCGGGATGCTGATCATTTCAAACAGGAGGCGATTCAAGGCAGGCGTGCGGTATTTGCCGATGGGGACTCGATGGAAGGCCACGCGCATGTACTCTCGCATGTTTTGCAGGCGTTCGTGTTCCTGACCCTTCAGCCAGGGCAAGACTGTGTAGCGGGGGAAGAAATCCGCCCAGCCCTCCAAGGTCTTAGGGACTTCGATGCCGAGTTCGAAGGCACGCTTCATAATGGGCGAACCTGGATACGGCGTGAAGATGTTGGTCCAGAATTCGGCGCCCGGATAGCGCCGACAGATGTTCATCATGAGCGCCACGGATTCCCGCCGCTCCTTTTCGCCTTCGCCGGGATAGCCGAAAATGAGATTGAAGCTGGGGCGGATGCCGGCCTGCGTCAGTCTGTCGGCCGCACCGTAGATGGCGTCCAGATCCTGAAAATCCTTGCCCATGAGGTGCATCATTTTCATGGAACCTGTGTCGGCGCCCTGCGACATCTGCGTCAGTCCCGCGCGGCGCAACAGTTTGAGTTCGTCCACCGTGAGGCGGTTTACCAGGTTGGTGGACGCCTGTATGCTCCAATCGAACTTGACGCCGCGCTTTACGAGGCCTTCCGCAATGCCGACGGCCCGGTCGCGGTCTACCAGGAAATTGTCGTCGACGATCCACAGCAGTTCCAGGTTGTAGCGGCTGACGAGGTCCGTGGTCTCTTCCACCACCTGGTCCGGGTCGAGCGCATTCCACTTACGGCCGTAGACGCCATCGTTGGTGCAATAGCCGCAGTTGTAGGGACACGCGAGACTCGAGGTGTACATTGCCCAACGGCGCCCGCAGACCCGCTGGTAGGCGTCGAAATCGGCCAGGTGATAGGCTTTGGGCGGCATTTCCCGCAATGGGCGCAAGGGGCGCGCGGGGTTAAAGCGAATCCGTCCGTCCTCTTTTTTGTAGCCTGCGCCGGGAATGCCTTCCAGGGATTCGCCGTCTTCCAGACGACGCACGATCTCGAGGAGCGCTTCCTCGCCTTGTCCGACCACTACGGCATCCACATATTCGGCTGCGAGGGTTTGGTCCGGAAGCAGTGAGGGATGCCATCCGCCCAGCACAATCGGCATTTTTGGATAGAGCCGCTTCACCTCGCGAGCGATTTGCACCGTCTCGCGGATCATGGGTCCGGTGACCAGGGATACGGCCAGGCAGATGGCATCTTTGAGCTCTTCGATCACCCGCTGCTGGAAAGACGGGGTGATTGTGGAATCGATGATCTTTACCTGATAACCCGCATTCAGCAAAGGAGTGGATACTGCCAGAATGCCCAGGGGAGCCGTGGCTTCCTGGCTGGAAAATGCCGGAAAGAAGAAAACCACTTTCTTGCGCTGCATGGTTCGGCCCATGTTATTAGGATCATCCACCCCGCAGTCTCCGTATGTCGCGAGAATGTAAAAACTACGTCAAGAGTGTTTCCAATTCACTGATGTAAGATCACGTACACTGCGGACGGGAAACAGAAACCGGAGCCCAGGCGCCATTCGCTCACGCTACTAAACTGTACGCTCGAAAAGGTGGCGGTCAGCGCTCCGGTGGCCACGGAAGCCGCCATACGGATGAGAGCGGCGCCAACGCAGGAATTCCGGCCCGTCCCCAGCGAGACGTGGGTGGTAGCGACACGCGCCAGATCCAGGCGGTCCGGTTTGGGAAATCGGTCCGGGTCGCGGTTTGCAGAGGCCAGCATCAGCACGACGAGGTCTCCTTTGGCGATTTTCACGCCGCCCAGATGAACGTCGGCGGTGGCCCGACGGAAGACTCGCCGCACGATGCCAGCGTATCGGAGCAATTCGTCTATCGCCCCCGGCAGCAGATGCGGTTCGGAACGCAGGCGGGCGAATTCGCCGGGGTTGCGGACCAGGGCAAGCCAGGCGCTGGCCAGCAGGCGGGGCAATGTTTGGGACAGTGCCACAAATGCGGGCTCTCCCATCGGGATCGGTCCGGATTCGAAGACCCGTTCGAGTTCCGCGGTTGCGGCGGCTGCATCGGCCCGCAATCCGGCATCGGCGCCTTCACCGGTGGCGGCAAAGACGCGCCGGCCAAGGTCGGCAAGCCGGCCGGCACTGGCAGGTTCGGCGCGCGTCACGATCATGGCTAGTGTGAGTCCCCAGGGTAGGGCAAAGTCAGCGAGCAGATCGACAGGCTGGCCGGTGGGCAAGCCGAGGAGCGCAGTGAATGTCTCAGCCTCCAGGCGCGGACGCCACGCTTCCAGGTAAGAGGCGGAGAGCGACTCCAGCATCGCGGCTCGCTGCAACAATCGTCCACTGTCATCGCGGGTTTCGGGCCGAATCTCGCGCTTGCCACTAACCGCCCAAAGGTGCGGGTCGCGCAGCGCGGCCCAGACATCCTCGTGACGGCTCAAGATCCAGGCCTTCTGCGCAGGGTCGAAGCGCGCCTCAGTAGGAGGCGGCGGTGTACTGGGGTCGGTGAGCGTGACTGAGTCGGCACTCACCGTTTTCCCGTCGCTCCGTATTCTACTGGCCTGCCGGTCATGGCAAGAATCGTAGCATGCCCATTCGGTGCGAGGCGGCCGGGAATTGATTTATCGGGTAACGCGGGAGTTCCACGAGCCGCCCGCATCAAGCAACACTTCACGCACCCCAGCCGGCCACTCGGTCCGCTCCTGCCAGTTATAGTCCCGCAGCCCATCCACCGCCGTCCATGCTGTGTGATACCGCTTGTGCACGTCGGGCTCATGAATGTCTCCCCAACTGCCGTCCGCATTCTGGCTTTCCAACAGATACTCCACGCCCGAGCGGACTACCGGGTCGCTTTCCGGCAATCCGAATGCTCTCAGGCAATCGACGAACTCGCCTAACAATTCCGGATCTCCCGCAGACACTGGTTCCTTGAGGTTGGCACGGAGAAACTCGAATTCATGCGGCAGCCATTTCGGGGACAGCCGGTACCGGTTGTAGTCATTCAGCGTGTATACCAGATGAGTGATCGCCAGGACAATATTCCGAAACTCGGTATTGGCGCCGCCTTCGGCGCCGCGATACGGGCGCATCTGGGGCAGCCAGCGAAGCACGTCCACGTAAGACGCGCCCATTCGGATACCGCACGAATCCCCGGTATAGGTCAGAACCAGCGCGTCGCACCAGAGGTCGTAACGTGACCGGACATTCGCCGGCGGTGCTTCCCGAACGGGATCAAAACCCAGGTAGTCCTGCGCCGTGAAGCGGCGACTCCCCCGGCCCACATGGTTACGTAGTTGAGGAGTCTCGATTCCCAGACGTTGCGAGACGTCGATCATCGACATGTAATACCCGACCTCATCAGCGTCTGCCAACCCGGGGAGCGCCTGCTGGCTGTCCCGCCATTTACGCGCCAGGGTCGCGCCCATTTCGCGCGCCAGGGTGCGTAAGGCGGAATCGGCAGAGGTGGAGGCGACGCAGTGGAAACACCACAAATAGTCGCCGTCCCAATCCTCGAAGTTATCCCCCTCCAGCGAGTTTTGATAGATAAAGCGCAAGCCGCGCAGTACTGCTTCCTGGCGTTTGACCATTTCTTCCCAGATAGGAGCTACTTCGCACGGGTGGCCGTGAATCGTCGCATCGGCCAATTGTCGCAAATGGCAGTTCGCCGGGCCAGTCCTGGTGGCCCGGCGAACGCTTGCTATCCGACTCCCAGTGTGTCTGAATATTCAAATGCAACGCTTTTTGGGGATGCTGTTTCTTGCGGCTCTTGCCGCGACCCTTTCTGCCCAGGCGCCCACAGGTGAAATCGCGGGCACCGTTTACGATCCTACGGGCGGCGTTGTGCCCAACGCTTCCATCAAAGTGAAGAACGTGGCCACCGCGTTCGAACGCGTCCTGCTGAGCAATCAGAGCGGTCAGTACAGTGTGCCGTCCCTGGCCGCCGGCGCATATGAAATGCGAGTGGAAGCGCCCGGCTTCCATGCCTACTCAGTCCGAGTAGTAGTGGCCACGGGCGGCGTCACCACGGCAGACCCGCATCTGCAGGTGGGCGAGCAAAAGGACACCGTAACCGTCGACACCATCAATCCGCAGATCGAGATGGAATCCCACACCATCGACCAGGTCATCAGCCGCCAGCAGATCCAACAACTCCCGCTCAACGGCCGCAGCTTCTTACAACTCGCATTCCTCTCGCCAGGAGTAGCCATTTCCAGCAATTACCAGGGCGACTACAACCGGGCGATGGACGTCTCCATTCTTGGCGCCGACCCGGACCGCACGCGCATCGCCGTAGATGGGGCGCGCATTAACGATTCAGTGGACGGCGGCACCCAGCAGAACTTCTCGCAGGAGATCGTTCAGGAATTTCAAATCTCCAGCGTCAATTTCGATCTCTCCACCGGCATCACAGCCGCCGGCGCGATCAATATCGTTACGCGGAGCGGCAGCAACCAACTGCATGGCAGCGGTTTCTTTTTCTTCCGCGATCACCATATGGCGGCCTACCCCGGACTGCAGCGTGACTCGCTGGCGTCGGACCCTTTTTTCGCACGACGCCAGAGCGGACTCTGGGTCGGAGGTCCCGTCGTAAAGGACCGGCTCTTCTTCTTCGCCGCCTACGAACACAATAATCAGCGCGGCGTCTTTACCAGCGTTCCCACCGATTCCGCCTTCAGCAGCCTCGCCCGCGTCACGCCAAGCCCCAAGCATGACGACCTGGTCAATGCGCGTATCGACTACCGCATCAGTGCCGCCCACACGGCGTTCGTGCGCTATTCTCACGATGGCAATAACACGTTCGCGCCGCGGGAGATCAACTCCATGCCCTCCGCGTGGGAAAGCAATGTCAATTGGGCCGATTCCGGGGTGTTCTCCCTGATCAGCAGCCTTCGGCCTACGCTGGTCAACGAATTCCGCTACTCCAACACCTTCTGGAGCAATCACAATGCCCCACCCACCGCGGATCAATGCCCGGGCTGTATCGGTCTTGGCGGGCCCCATGTTCTGGTGGAAGGCGCTGGTGTGGCGTTCGGCAACCAGACCAATTCCCCGCAGAGCCGCCTGACGCGCCGCCACATCTTCGCCGACAACATGACCTGGCAGCACTCCACGCATCGCATCAAATTCGGCGCGGAGATCGAATTACTGAAAGGCACCGGCACCTACGTGCTGGACGCGCCCGCCGCCATCACGTTGTTTTCGCCCCAGGAGGTGAACCAACTGGCTCCCCCCTTGACCGCACTCATTCCCAAAACGTTCAACTCTCTCACTGACGTGCTGAGCCTCCCGTTGAAGAGCTTTGTCTTCGGTATCGGCGACATCAATCAGCCGCCCACTTTTCAACGCAATCAGGCCGACCACGACCGCCTTTTCCATGTTTACTGGCAGGACACCTGGAAGCTGCGACCACATTTCGCCCTCAACTATGGACTTGCGTGGTCCTTCGAGAGCAACGCGCTCAACCACGACCTGACCAAGCCGCAGTATCTCGCACCCATCTTCGGCAATTCCGGGTTGGGCCACGAACAGCATGCCTACCTGCGGTTTACTCCCGCGGCCGGGTTCGCCTGGAGCCTGCCCGACAGCCGGACCGTGATTCGCGGTGGCGGCGGTATCTTCTACGACACGCTGAACATCGAAACCCGTCTGGTGGAACGCGCCTACCTCGGACCGCTTGGCACGGGCTATCTACCGCTCCCCGGCTCCATCGTTCCCAATCCGATACCGGTTCCCGGGTTACCGGCAGGCGCGCCGCTCGATATCCGAGTCCCGACTCCCTTCTCGGGCAACCTGCTCACCGCGATTCTGCCCCTGGTGCGCGCGAGCGCCATCCAGCAATTGCACGTCAACCCCAACAATACCGATCTGTCGTTGCGCAACATCGATGTCTTCAAGACCGCGACCGACCTCTTTGTAGACGACTTTGTTCCCGCCCAGGCGCAGCACTTCAGTCTTGGCGTCCAACGGCAGGTGACTAGCGATTTCGCCGTCACCGCCGATTTTGCTTTCCGCCACTACATACATGAGAAGCTGCGCGGCGTGGATCTCAATCACTACAACGCGGTGGGCGGCCCCGTCATTCCCGCCTGTGCCCCGGCACTCGCCACCGTGCCAGGCGTCGCCTGCTCCAACGGACCGATCGCCGCTACCATCAGCGGTGGCAACGGGACGTACAAAGCCCTACTGGTGCGCGCCGACAAGCGCTTCAGCCACCGCCATTCGATAGGCGTCGCCTACGCCTTACAGAGTGACCAGAACATTTACGGGCTCAACCAGCTCGATACGCCGATCACCAATCTGAATGACTGGACGCAGAATGTGGGACCGTCTTCACCCCGCCATGTGCTAAATATTTCCGGCATGGTAGAGGCGCCGGGCGGCATCCAGGTGTCGTTTATTTCCAGTTTCAATAGCCGCCAACCCTTCCAGCCCATCATCACCGGAACGGATTTCTACGGCACCGGGGTGGACGAGTTTCTGCTACCCGGCTCCGGCACCAATCAGTTCAACTTCGGCTTGGGCAAGGGCGACCTGGTGAGCCTGGTGAATCAATATAACCAGACGTACGGCGGCAAGAAGGCTCCCAATCCGGCACAGGTTTTCCCCACCATCACGCTCCCGCAGCATTTTGAAACGGGGCACATCTTCAACTCGCAGGATTTGCGAGTCACCAAGCTCTTCCGCTTCCGCGAGCGTCTGGAATGGCAGCTCTTCGGCGAAGTTTTCAATGTGCTGAACACCGCCAATCTCAGCGGCTATGCCGACAATCTGCTGGCTCCGAGCTTCGGCCAGCCCACCAGCCGCTTCAGCAACATCTTCGGCACCGGCGGTCCGCGCAGCTTCCAGTTAGGCACGCGGATTTCGTTTTAACGCTGCCTACAATCCGTTGCGCGCGTAGACCCGGTAGGCGTCATTCTCCAGCACCTGATGGAATTCCCGGTCCATCATTCCGTGGACATACCGGTACGTCTCCGGCTCCCTCTGTTCGTATTGCGGAATCCATTCGGCGTAGCGATTCTTGTCGATCACGATGAAGTTCGGGCGCTTGCCGCTACGGAAGCCGAGGCGCGGGTCGTCCACCAGATTGTCAGCATAGCCCAGTTGGAATGCGAGTTCAGCGCTGCCCATGATCACGTCTTTCCCCTGTGCATGCGCCTTCAGGTATCCGGTGGTCGCCAGGTAAAGCGTGGAGTAGGCGCGCTGCGACACACGCCGGCCGATCGTCGCCACCTGAACCAGGCAAACCAGCAGCAACACCGTTACCAGCGCCCCTCGCGGAACGGTGCGCCGATCCCACCAGGACACCCCGGCCACCGCAGTCAGCGAGATCATCCACAGCACAAAGTGGATCAGGTATTGATGCTGCGCTTCGCGGTCCAACGCAATCATAACGAGCAAGGTCACACCGGAAACCAGCAATAGACTGCGCGTGCTTCGTCGGCGACGGATCTCCCGATCGAGCACCACACCCAGGACACCCGCCGCGTACGCAGCCAGAATCAGAATCTTGATGTGGCTGAACCCTCGGGTGTCCGGCGCCATTCCGAACATCTGGAGAAAGCGGACCACAACCTGGCTGTGAATGATGGCCAGAGGGTTGTTGAGGGGCAGTCCACGCTCGGCGGCATTGCCTCCGAATTGCAGCATGAAGTCGTGCGGCGCCCTCATGATATAAAACCCCCAACCGATCGCTCCGGCCACGTAAGGCGCCGCCGCTACCAATACATGTAGCGGCCGAATGCGTTTCCGATCCCAGTAAAGGGTGAGGGCCAGCAAACCGCAGGCATAGCCGGCAGCCATCGGATGGGACAATCCCGCCGCAACGATCAAGCTCTGGCTCACCAATACGGCCCGCGTAAAATTGCGTTCCCGCATTATCAGAAAGGCCGTCAACCCCGCACCGCCCAACGCCGCACACATCATGTCCATGCGGCCCACCGACGAGGTCCAGACGAACGTGAAGTCTATCGCCATGAGTCCCATAGCGAGCACGGCAACGCGTTCGTCGCCTGTCAGAATCTTTAGCATCCGGTACCACGCCCACAGCGCCACCAGACCCCAAACAATCGATAGATAGCGAACCTGCATCAGTCCGTAGCCGGTCGCTCGGAACCATGCGGCCTCCACCAACGGAAATAGCGGCACAATCCAGTAGGTGTGCTCGTGAATGCCGGTGAGATTGTTGGTGCGGAAGGAGGCCGTGGGGTCCAGCACCGATGTGCCAAAGTTACCCTTGGTAATCAGATTGAACGCCGGACTGGCGAACCAGGCCTCGTCGGACCAGGGTAGATTCGTGTGCGCGCAGAAGATAGCGAGCGCGACGAATACCAACAAAATGGGAAGGATGACTCTCATGCGCCACCATCATTATCGCCCGCACAACCCAGTGCGCTAGACTCTAAGTAATTGTCCGAGACTACGGCACCGATGAGCAATTCCGGGCTCGAAACTCCTCCCCCCCAAGAAGGACAGCGTGCGCGCCGCTTTTTTGTCGGCGTCCTGTGGAACTGGGTCGGCGTGTCGTTGAATATCGCGATCGGACTTCTCCTTTCGCCCTATATCGCACGCAAGCTCGGTTCGGAGCGTTATGGCATCTGGGCACTGGTGTTCTCCCTGGTGGAGTATCTCTGGTTTTTCGACCTGGGCTTTAACTCGTCAGTCACGCAATTCGTGGCGAATTACCGCGCCAGGAACGAGCCGGACTTGATTAACCGCGTGATCAACACCGGACTGGTCTATTTCTGTGGTGTGGCCGGAGTGTTCGCGCTAGCCACCCTTATGGTCGCTGGGCGTGGCGTCGGGCAGTTCCAGATTGCCGATCCCGTCAACCGTGAGGATTTTCGAATCATGATCCTCATCGTCGGCTTGGGTTGGGCGTTGAATTTTCCGCTGCATTTCTTCAGTTCCTGCCTGGACGCCTTTCAGCGCTACGACCATCTCACCCGCACCTGGGTGGCACAACTGCTCATCCGCTCGGTAGGCTGCTCGCTCCTCTTATACTTCGGCTTCGGCCTGAAGGAATTGGGCGTAGTGGTGGTGTTGGGCCAACTGGTGGGAAACTCGCTGGCTATGATGGCCTTCCGCTCAGTATTCCCGGAGATGCGGTTGTCTTCGGTCTACGTAAAGTTTGCGATGATCAGAGAAATGTGGAGCTACGGCGTACATTCGTTCGTAGCCAACATTTCCAACCTGCTGTTGAGCCAGGGTGCGCCTGTCATGATCGGCCACTTTCGTCTGGCATCGTTCGTCGGCTATTATACGTTTCCCTCCCGGCTGCTCGGCTATTCCGTGGAAGCTGTCACGCGGGTCGGATTCGTCACGCGATCGAACGTGGTGGAGATGCAGGCCAAGGGCGACGGGAAGTCCGTCTACAATTTGGGCATATTCCTGAATCGTTACTGCGTGACGCTCTTCCTGCCCCTGGTGATCTTCCTGCTCGTGTTTGGCACTGAATTGCTGCGCCGCTGGGTCAACCTGGAATTCGCCAACGCGTGCGGCCCTTTGTTGCCGGTGATTTCGCTCACCACCATGTTCGCGGTCGCCGGGCAATTCAATTCCACGTCGATGCTCTACGGCCTGAGCCGTCATGACCGTATGGCGAGAGGGCTGCTGGCCGAGGCGATTCTGGGAGTGATCGGCATCTGGCTGGTGCTGCCGCACTACGGCATACTGGGCGTGGCCTGGGTGGTGGGGATGCTCTCCGTTCTGAACCGCGGCCTTTACGTGCCGTGGCTGGTCTGCCGTGCTTTGGACTCGTCGTTTTTCGGCTACATGTGGGGCATCTATGCACGTCCGCTGCTGACTGCAATTCCGGTGCTCCTGCTTGTCGAAGCCCTGAAGAGCGTCGGCGTGAGCGGACAGACCTGGCCGCAGTTGATACTGGCCGGAGCCCTCTCTTGTACCGCCTTCTATCTTCCCGCCTGTTTCATTTGTGTCACGCCCGAACACCGAAAGCTGATGTTGCACTCGGTGGCCGGGCTGGTTGCCCGGATATTTCCCCGCAAAATCGCCGTGGCATAGGCAGGGAAACTACACAAGCATCACACTTGCTTGCCGTAGACCGGAATCGCCGCGCCGGTGACCTGTGCGCCGGCGTCGGAAGCCAGGTGGACCAGCAGCGCGGCAACCTGCGCAGGCTGCACCCACTGAGCACGATCCGCTTTGGGGTCGCCTGCACGATTTGCCGGCGTGTCCATCGTAGCCGGTAACACGCTATTTGCCGAAATGGAGCGGTCCTTGTTCTCCAGGGCGATGGTGCGAATCAGTGAAATCAGAGCGGCCTTCGAGGCGCTGTATGCACCGGTCATAGCTGCCGGTTCGACCCCTTGGCGGCTGGCGACCGCGAGGATTCGTCCGCCACCCTGCTGCCTCAGTTGCGGCAGCACCGCGCGTGAGATGAAGAATGCAGACCTGTAATTGAGGTCCAGCATCTTTTCGAAGGTGGCGT